>WNGD01020208.1_pt1 | contig 10383 bp, 6 predicted proteins | sample 5400671 | NCBI WGS metagenome assembly WNGD01 (sample SAMN13153369, study PRJNA577476) | soil metagenome | isolation source: 40 cm soil or saprolite under grassland replicate 2 | place: USA:California | collected 2016-06-15
GACTCTCGGCGCTCCGCCCACCCCTTCGGGGGGTGCGTGAAGCGAAAGAAGCAAAACCCGGGCGCAAAAACGCGCCGCGGGAACGAGATCGGCTGTTTGAAGAAAACGAGAGGGGCTGAAACCGTGCGTTATGATTCGTACACGGTCTGTCGTCCTCATCCCGAGGAGCGCCGAAACCGTTCCACACGCTGCAACGCGCGTACGCGCGTCTCGAGGGATGAGGACAGTACTGATATTGGCGCCCTCATGCTTCGAGACGCAGCGCAGCGCGATGCGGGTGTGGAGAGGTCTGCGTCCGCGTCGCGCTGCTCCTCTGCATGAGGGCGAGGGGTGTGCGGTGCTTTTTCTCCGCATTATCCGCGCGAAAGCGGGAGACCCTTAAGCCTCAACGGCCTTCGCGCATCCAAGTCGTGGCGAGAGCGCCGACGAGGAGCAGAAGCCCGATCAGTCCGGCGAATACCGGCAACACGCCGATGCCGCGCACCACGGTCGCCTCGCGCGTGCGCAGGCCCAACCAGTCGTCCCCATGGTAGGTGTCGCTCGAGCGCACCCCGACAACGCGCGGAAGATGAACGCCGCTTGCGGCCTCGACCCGCACCACGCCGCCGCCGGTCGCGTTGGCGAGCGGCGCGAGCACGTCCGTGGTCGAGGTCACCTCGGTGAACTCGCGCGGATTGGCAGGACCCACGTTCGCGAGCGCCGTGAGCGTTCCGTCGCTGGCGCGCCAGAGCCCAAGCTCGTTCGCCTCGATGGTCGAGCGCCAAACCCCCGGCTCGGCGGGCGAGAGCGTCACTGTGCGCGTCTTGCCCGAAGGGGTCGTCAGCGTGACATCGCTCACGCTGTCCGACATCGTCTGGCGTTGCACAGTGAGGTCGCGCCCGCGCACGAGGAGCCGCAAAGCTTCTTCCTCGAGGTCCGGTTGCTTCATCAGCCAGTGCGAGAGGCGCCGCAACAGGTCGAGATGCGGTCCGCCGCCTTCATAGCCGCGCGCCCACAGCCAGATGTGGTCGGAGAGGAGCAGCGCGACGCGGCCTTCGCCCTCGCGCGAGAGCAGCAGCAACGGTTTGTTCTCCGGTCCCTGCATGACGGTCGTGCCTTTGGATGCGCGGCTGTCGACGAGGCGGAACCAGCGGCTCCAGTGCGGCGGGTCTTGCTCGGCGCCTTCAAGTCCGCGCGTCACCGGATGGCGCTTGCCAAGCTCGGTGAGCCGCGCATGAAACGCGCCGTCGCTGGTGCGGCCGCTCGGCTCGGCCGGCAGGATGACGTCGAGCGGCGTGCGCCAGATGCTGGTGGGGCTTGCGTAATCGGGTCCGGCGGCGACCAGCACCGCGCCGCCCTGGCGCACATAGCGCGCGATATTGTCGAAATAGATGACCGGCAGCACGCCTTGGCGCGCGTAGCGGTCGAAGATGATGAGCTGGAACTCATTGATCTTCTGCTGGAACAGCTCGCGCGTTGGGAAGGCGATCAGCGACAATTCGTTGATCGGCGTGCCGTCCTGCTTCTCCGGCGGGCGCAGAATGGTGAAATGCACGAGATCGATGCTGGCGTCGGACTTGAGCAGATTGCGCCACGTGCGCTCGCCCGCATGCGGCTCGCCGGACACCAGCAGGACGCGCAGCTTATCGCGCACGCCGTCGATGGAAACGACGGCGCGATTATTGACGGCGGTGATCTCTCCCTCGAGCGGAGAGGCTTCGATCTCGACGATGTTCGGCCCCGCGTGCGGGATCGGCACGTTGATGTTGACGGCGGCGCCCACGCGCACATTGCGGCTCTCGATGAGCTCGCCGTCGCGACGCACCGCGACCTGCGCCGGACCTGCCGGCGCGCCCTGATCCTCGACCCGGAACGTGATGGTCTGCGTCTGCCCGACAATGCCGAAGCGCGGGGCGGTTACCAGTACGACGCGCCGGTCGCGCTCGTCCTTGTGGCCGGTGATGAGGCCGTGCACGGGGGCGGTAAAACCGAGCGCCGCGACCTCGCCCGGCACGTCGTGCACGCGCCCGTCGGTGATCAAGATCGCGCCGGCCACGCGCTCCTGCGGCACGTCGGAAAGCGCCGAGGAGAGCGCGGTGAACAATCGCGTGCCGTCAGTCTCTCCGTCCGCTTGTCCGGCCTCGACGAAGCGCACTTCCAAGCCGGGGATATGGCCGAGCCGCTCGGCAAGCGCGGCGCGCGCCGCCTCGGTCTGCTGCAGACGATCGCCGAAGTCCTGGCTCGGGCTTTTGTCGATGACGACGGCGGCCACGGAGGTGAGCGGCTCGCGGTCTTCGCGGGTGATCGAGGGATTGGCGAGCGCGAGCACGAACAGCGCGAGCGCGATGGCGCGCACCAACGCCGCGCGGGCGCGGGCAAAGACGAGCAGGAGCGAGAGCACAAGTGCAATCGCAGCCGCTGCCCACACCATGTATGCGGGTACGAGAGGGGAAAAGGAAATACCGAGATTCAACGTTTCAAGTCCGTTTTTCGTCGCTTGCTAACTCACCTGTCATGCGCGGGCTTGACCCGCGCATCCATCTCCTTCGCAAGAAGTCTGTACGAAGAAGGATGGATTGCCGGGTCAAGCCCGGCAATGACGACCTTGACGCAGCGCCGATATGCCTGCGCGAGGACGACGTCATTGTCCCAGCCGCTCCAGCAGCGCCGGGACGTGGACCTGGTCGGCCTTGTAGTTCCCGGTGAGCGTGTACATCACGATATTGACGCCGGCGCGGAAGGCGAATTCGCGCTGGCGCGGTTCGGCGGAAACGAGCGGCAGCATGGCTTGCCCGTCCTGACGCATCGCCCAGGCGCCGGCGAAATCATTGGACGTGATGATGATCGACGATACCCCGTCGCCGGCGCGCGCCGGACGGCTCGCAGGCTCGTCCTCCTCGGCGGCGGGCAGCGCTTCCACCCACAACTGTCCGGAGCTGAAGCGTCCGGGAAAGTCCTTCAACAGGTAGAAGGTCTTGGTCAGCACGTGATCGCGCCGCACCGGCTCGAGTTCGGGAATATCGAGCGAAGACAGGATCGAGCGCAGCGCCTGCATGCCCGGACCGCGGCTCTCGGCGCCGGGGCCAGGCGGAGCCTCGAGCGCGTCGCGCGTGTCGAACAGCACCGTGCCGCCCTGCTTCATGTAAGCGTCGATGTGCTCGAGCGCCTCGCGCGAGGGCTTTGCTGCGCTCGGGACGATCGGCCAATAGATCAACGGATAGAACGCAAGCTCGTCGCGCGCGGGATCGAGCCCGATCGGCTCACCTGCCTCGAGCGCCGTGCGCTGGGCCAGGAACAGGGTGAGACCCTGCAGCCCGGCCTTGCTGATGCGGTCGACCTCGGCATCGCCGGTGATGATATAGCCGAGGCGGGTCTCGAGCGTGGATCTCAACGCCTGCTCGTCGGAGTTCGTCGAGCGTGCGGGCGCTTGGTTCTGCGCGAAGGCGTGCGGCAATGCGAACAGCGCGCCGGCGAGGACTGCCATCGCCAGCATGGTTGCCGCCGGCCGCCGCCGGCGCACGAGTTGGCGGATGCCGCCGGCGAGCAGGAACACGACGAGCGCATCGAGCGCGAGCAGCACGAGCGCAGTGACCAGCATGGGCCCGCGCAGATCCTGCGGCTCGATCGTTCGGTAAGCCTCCCGACGTGCGCTGAGCGCGGAGGTGTCGAGTGGCGCGAACCGGTCAGTGGGTGCGAGCGCGTTGACCGCCAGGAATCCCTCCGCCGGTCCATAAAAGCCTGGCGGATGATCGGAGGTCGCACGGCCGCTAAACGTCGCCGGCACGGCACGCGCGCTCGCGGGCGGCGGCCCGAACGCGCCAAATCCGTCGAGAATGCGCGTCGGCGGCAACACTTCGCGATCGGCGCGCGCATTTGGTGTGCTGGCATCACTTGGCGCTACCACGCCGGCGAGGGAGACGATTCGCTTGAGCATCTCGACGAAGGTGCCCGATAGCGGCAGGTCTGACCAGCGCGTATCGGCGGTGACATGAAACAAGACGATCAGGCCCTTGCCGCGGCGCTGGGCGGTCACCAGCGGAGTGCCGTCGGCGAGCGTCGCCCAGGTCCGCTCGGTCAGCGTGGCATCGGGCTCAGCCAACACTTGTCGGCTGATGCTGACGTCGGTCGGCACCGTCATGCCGAAGAACGGGCTTTCGCGCGCGAATGCGCTGAGCTGCTGCGGCTGTTCCCAAGACAGGCTGCCGCCGAGAATGCGACCGCCGCGTCTCAATCTCACCGGCACGAGATCATCGTCGGCGGCGGCAAGTCGCGGCCCGGCGAAGCGCACAAGCACGCCGCCGTCTTCGAGCCAGCGCGTGAGCTGATCGCGCGCTTCCGAGACATTGCCCACGTCGGCCAGGATCAACATCGGCACTCGCCGTTCGATGAGTTGGCTCACCGCCTGCGCGGGCGAGCCGCGCTCGGCGAGCCGCACGTCGGCGAATGGCCCGAGCGCGCGAGCGAGATAATAGGTCGAGGCGAGCAGCGGCTGGGCGGTATCGACGCTCGAGCCGGTGACCACGCCGACGGAGCGCCGGCGCCAGCGCTTGTCGAGCAGCGCCACCGCGCCGGCGGAGCGCTCGGCCGCGATTTCCAGCCGCGCGATGTCGTTGCGGATCTCGACGGGCAGCGCGAGCTCGGCCTCGCTCTCGCGCTCGCCGTCCTTGAACGCGAACGATGTATCGCCGAGCGGCAGCCCCTTGAGGTCGAGCGCGCGTACGGTGCCGGTTTCGGCGCCGCCGTTGCTCGCGCGCAAGACCTTCACGGTCAGCGCGCCCGCCGCGTTGTCGGGACCGGTCAGGGCGTGCGCGGTCGGGATGCCGCCCTCGATTACGGTGATCGGGTGTTGCTCGATCAATCGCCCGAGCGCCGCGACGAAATCGTTGCCGCCGCCCAGATCGACGCCGTCGCTAAGCCAAACGAGCTCGACCTCGGGCGTGGCAGCGAGAAAACGCCCGAGCGCCGGCAGCGCATCCGCGCGCTCGACCGCGTATGGCTCGCGAGCGGCCCGTTGCGAGCCGAGCCCGCAACCGGGGGATTCCACAATGGCCCGGCCGCCGCGATGATCACCAAGGCGGCGAGGGTCAGGCGCAGCAGCGTGAGCCACCACGGCGTGCGCTGCGGCGTCTCCTCCCTCGGCGCGATGTCGAAGAGAAGCCGCGTCGGCGGGAATGCGATACGGCGCGGCTGCGGCGGAATGAGCCGCAGCAGCCACCACAGAACGGGCAGGCTCAGCAGCGCGAGCAAAACGAGCGGCTGCGCGAAAGCGAGCGGAAGCCCCGCGATCATGCGCGGCTCCCGATTTGCCCCGCGATGCGCAAGCGGCCGCTGACTACCGCGCCGGGAGGCGGCGCGCCCAGCCGCGCGTGCAGCGCGAGCAACAGTTCGGTCGCCGGCCGGTCGGTGCGATGGATGGTGAAGCTCCAGCCGAGCTTGTCGGTCTCGGCGCGGATTTCCGCGCGATGACGTGCCACGCGCGTTTCGTAATCGCTCTTCCAAGCTTCGGCGCGGCCGGCGGTGATGGATCCAGCGCCTTCCGGCTCGATGAACTCGACGCGCCCGGAATAGGGGAAGGTTTCTTCCGCAGGATCGACGATCTGCACTGTGTGCCCGTGCGCGCCGGTCGCCGAGAGCTGCGCCAGCGTCGCGCGCACTTGCGCGATCGGGCTCCAGAAATCGGAGACCACGACGATCTCGGCGAGCGAGGAGGGCGCAAACAGCGGCGGAAGGCTTGGCCGTTCGGTAACGTCGTGAACGATCGCATTCGCCATCTTGTCCAACACATTACGGCTGCCGGTCGGCCGCATCAGGCCGGGTATGCCGACGCGCTCGCCTGCCTCGACGAGAATTTCGGCGAGCGCGAAGGCGACGACCAGACATCGATCGAGCTTGGAGTCTTCGGCGAGCTGCGAGCGAAACTGCATGGAAGGGGAGCGATCCGGCCACAGCCAGACCGTATGCGCCGCCTCCCATTCCTGCTCGCGCACATAAAGATGCTCGTCGCGGGCGGAGCGGCGCCAATCGACGCGGCGCGCCGGCTCGCCCGAGAGGAAGCGGCGGTACTGCCAGAAATTTTCCCCGCGACCCGCGCGCCTGCGGCCATGCAGTCCGTGGATGACGGTGGCAGCGATCCGGCGCGCCTCGAGGATTAGGCGCGGCATGGTTTGCGCGAGCGAACGGGCTTCCCCGCTCGCGCGCTGCGTTGCTCTGATCTCGTGCTTGTCCGCCCGCTGCTTTACCGGTGCCATCCAACTATCCGATGCGGGCCTTGAGCTTGCCGATGACGCCTTCCATGCTCTCGCCGTCGGCGCGCGCGGCAAAGGTGAGCGCCATGCGATGCTTGAGGATCGGCTCGGCCATGGCAACGACATCGTCGATCGACGGCGAGAGTCGCCCCTCGATCAGCGCGCGGGCGCGCGCCACCAGCATCAGCGCTTGGCTCGCGCGCGGGCTTGGACCCCAGGAGATCAACTTGCCGATCTCGCCGGTCTCGGGACCGGGGCGCGCCGAGCGCACGAGGTTGAGGATCGCGTCCACCACCGATTCCCCGACCGGTAGGCGCCGTACCAGACGCTGCGCCGCCATTAGCTCGTCGGCGGTCATGGTCGGCTTCGGCTTGCTCTCCTCGGTGCCGGTGGTGTCGAACACGATTTTGCGCTCGGCCTCGTGGTCCGGGTAGTAAACGTCGATCTGCATGAGGAAACGGTCGAGCTGCGCCTCCGGAAGCGGGTAGGTGCCCTCCTGCTCGATGGGGTTCTGCGTCGCGAGCACGTGGAACGGACGCGGGACGTCGTGACGATTGCCGGCGACCGTGACGTGGTGCTCCTGCATGGCCTGCAGCAGTGCGGATTGCGTGCGTGGGCTCGCCCGATTGATTTCGTCCGCCATCAGCAACTGGCCGAAGATCGGACCGGGGATGAAGCGGAAGCTGCGCTTGCCGCCAGGGCTCTCGTCCAGCACTTCGCTGCCGAGGATGTCGGACGGCATCAGGTCCGGCGTGAACTGGATGCGGCGGGCGTCGAGCCCGAGCACGATGCCCATGGTCTCGACCAGCTTGGTCTTGGCGAGGCCGGGGAGACCGATCAGCAGCGCGTGGCCGCCACAGAGCACGGTGATGAGCGCCTGCTCCACCACCGGGTCCTGCCCGAAGATCACATTGCCGATCGCTGCTTTCGCGGCAGCGACCTGGGCGCCGGTCGCTTCCGCTTGGCGCACGATCATGTCTTCGAGGTTTTCCAGCCCATCGGTGGCTGCGGCCATGAGATCAGCTCCTTCTCCTCGATCCATTGCGCGGGTCAGCTATGGCTCGGATCGTGTCGCCAGACCCATCGGACTTGATCAAAAAACGTGCAACATTCGGGCCCTGCGCCCATCGACGCAGGCGCGCAGCGGCTGTCGCCTCGAATCCCTCACAACTGCAGGAGACTACGCTATTTTTCACTGGTGCGATCCCGCCTCGGCGCAGGTCTGCCTCGATCGCCCCAGGACCCCGGCGGCGCGATAAAGCTCGTGAGCGCTTGAACTTCTTAGGCTTTTCGGTCCAACCCCGGCTTTGCCGAGCAGGGGATAAGTTCACTCCTACGACCTAAGGAAACAGCCGGTCACCACACAAGTTCCAGGCAGACAATGGCAGACCAACAGCGCGGGTGTACTCAACTCATCGTGAGGCGACGTGGCTCCCTGACCTTTGGGATCGGTGAGGAGATGGAGCCGTGATCGCCAAGCGTGGCGCCTCGCAACGATCCGCTCCCCGTGGGGGCGAGCCGCACAGGGCCAGCCCCGCTTTCCTCGCGCTCACCGCGGTCGGGATCGTGTTCGGCGATATCGGTACGAGCCCGCTCTACACGCTGTCCGTCACGCTTGGGGCCACCGGCCACGCGATGCCGACCGCTTCCGATGTGCTCGGCATCGTCTCGCTCATCTTCTGGGCGCTGATGATGATGGTGTCGCTCAAATACGTCGTCCTGGTCCTGCGCGCCGACAATGACGGCGAAGGGGGAATTCTGGCGCTGCTGTCGTTGGTAGCGTCCGGGCGCATCGCGAACGGTCGCGGCGTTTCGATCCTTGTCCTGCTTGGCATTACGGGCGCGGCGCTGCTTTACGGCGACGGCGTGATCACGCCGGCGATTTCCGTGCTTTCGGCGATGGAGGGTCTCAAGCTGGTCACGCCCGCCTTCGAGCCGCTCATCCTGCCCCTGACGCTCGCGATCCTTGTCGGGCTGTTCATGCTGCAGCGACGCGGGACGGCAAACATCGGGCGCCTGTTCGGCCCGGTCATGGTCGGCTGGTTCCTGGCTATCGGCCTACTCGGCGCGGTCAATATTTATGCAGCGCCCGCCATTCTCAAAGCGGTGAGCCCGGGCGAGGCCGCGCGTTTCATATTCGCCAATCCGCTCGTCGCTTTCGCCGTGATGGGCGGCGCTTTCCTTGCGCTCACCGGCGCGGAAGCACTCTACGCCGACATGGGCCATGTCGGCCCGACTGCCATCCGCCGCGCTTGGTTCGCTCTGGTGCTGCCGGCGCTGCTGCTCAACTATTTCGGTCAAGGCGCGCTCGTGCTTGCCGATCCTACGGCAATCGACAGCCCGTTCTACAAACTGGCCCCGGGTTGGGCGTTGATGCCGCTGGTGGGACTGGCTGCGCTGGCGACCATCATTGCGTCCCAGGCGCTCATCTCGGGCGTCTTCTCCCTCACTCGCCAGGCGATGCAGCTTGGGCTTTGTCCGCGCATGCGGATCGTGCCGACATCGCCCGAGGAAGCCGGGCAGATCTATGTGCCGACTGCCAATTGGCTGCTGATGATCGGCAGCTTGCTCGTCGTCGTGCTGTTCAAGACATCACAGCATCTGGCCGGCGCCTACGGCATCGCCGTATCCGGAACCATGTTGGTGACGACTATTCTGCTCTATCGCGTGGCGATCGAGCGCTGGAGCTGGCCGCCCGCGCTCGCGATCTTCATCATCGTGGTCTTTGGCGCGGTCGACGCGACCTTTCTCGCCTCCAACTCTCTGAAGATCGTCGACGGCGGCTGGTTTCCGATCACCGTCGGCGGCGCGATGGTGGGATTGATGCTCTGCTGGCGGCAGGGCTCCTCGCTCGTGCGCCACCGCCTGCAGGAGAGGTCGATGCCGCTCGAGCAGTTCGTCGCGAACATCGACGAGATGGTGGTCGCGCGAGTCCCGGGCGTGGCGGTGTGGCTGACCAAGGTGGAGCACGGTGCCTCGCCGGTGCTGCTGCACCACGTCAAGCACAATAGCGTCATGCACGAGAGGCTGATCCTGATGACCTTCCTTGCCGACCGGCGGCCGCGGGTGCCCGTGGCAGAGCGGCATTCAATCGAACGCCTCGGCCACGGGATCTATCGCATTCAGGTGCGGCTCGGCTTCATGCAGACGCCGGACGTTCCCGCAGCACTCAGGAATTGCAAGGCGCTAGGCCTCGAGATCGATCTCGGTCACGTGTATTATTACATCGCACATGAAATCGTGGTCCGCCGTGCAAGGAGCTCGGCGATGGCGGCGATACCGTTTGCGATCTTTGCCTTCCTCGCTCGCATCGCGAGTCGTGCCCCCGATTTCTTCAAGATTCCCCGCGAGGACCTCTCCGAGGTGGGCTTTCACATCGACATTTAACATGTCGTCGCAGGCGGGGCGTCGTTGAATGCGCGAGGATTGATAGCCGTCCACTCGATCCGCAAACAGTGACGACATGTTAGACTTGATCCGACGTTATTCCGGGCACAGATCGCAACCATGGCGCAGAAGACGGACCAGGCGGGATTCGATGCGATCGCAGGCACGGCGCGCGACGCCTCGCGCAAGGGGCCTCCGCCGGTGCACCTGTGGAATCCGCCGTTTTGCGGCGACCTCGACATGCGCATCGCGTCCGACGGCACCTGGTTCTATCTCAAAACCCCGATCGGCCGCCCGGCGCTGGTGAAGCTCTTCGCGTCGGTCCTCAAGCGCGAGGACAACAAATATTTTCTGGTCACGCCGGTGGAGAAATGCGGCATCGTCGTCGAAGACGCGCCATTCCTCGCCGTCGAGCTCAAAGCGGAGAAGACTGCACAAGGCCAAGTGCTGCATTTTCGCACCAATGTGGACGACTGGGTAGCGTGCGGGCGCGATCACACGTTGCGCTTCGAGCCCGAACCGGAAACAGGGGGGCTCAAGCCTTATCTCCATGTCCGCCGCAACCTCTGGGCCAAGGTGACGCGCGCGCTGTTCTACGATCTCGTCGACCTTGGCGAGGAGCGCATGATCGGAGGCGAGCGCGTGTTCGGCATTGCCTCTGGGGGAGAGTTCTTCGCCATGGCGCCGGCTGCGAACTTGCGGGATTTGCGATGACGGACATGGCGCTGCCGAGCGGCGCAATGAGCGAGGATTTCTTTCATCGCGCGCGCGC
>WNGD01007358.1_pt1 | contig 10382 bp, 5 predicted proteins | sample 5400671 | NCBI WGS metagenome assembly WNGD01 (sample SAMN13153369, study PRJNA577476) | soil metagenome | isolation source: 40 cm soil or saprolite under grassland replicate 2 | place: USA:California | collected 2016-06-15
CATGTAGCATGCCATGAACATCCTGCTCACCCCGGCGCGAATTGGTTCGCTCGACGTCCCCAACCGCGTCGTCATGCCGGCGATGACGACGCGCACGGCGGACGAGGAGGGTTACGTCACCGACGACACCATTGCCTACTATCTGGCGCGGGCACAGGGCGGCGTCGGCCTCATCACCGTCGAGATGGCATCGCCGGAAAAGGTCGGCCGCCATCGCCGCCGCGAGGTTGGGCTCTACGACGACCGTTTTCTGCCCGGCCTCACACGCCTGGTCGATGAAATTCATCGCGCCGGATCGAAAGCGTCGATTCAACTCGGCCACGGCGGTGGACATACCCGACGCGACATTTGCGGGGGGACGCCTATCGCGCCCTCGGCAATCCCGCATCCGGTCTACGAGACGACGTTCGAAACCATCGTGCCGGAGGAAATGACCAAGGCGCGCATCGACGTCACGGTCGCGGCGCACGCCAGCGCCGCCGTGCGCGCACGCGAGGCAGGCTTCGACTGCGTCGAAATCCACGCCGCCCACGGCTACCTCATTTCGCAATTTCACGCGCCGTTCGAGAACCGCCGCACGGACGCCTATGGCGGCAGTCTCGAGAATCGCGCCCGCTTCGGGCTCGAGGTGCTGCGCGCGGTGAAGGCGGCGGTTCCCGGAATGCCGGTCGTCTACCGGCTGTCGGTTGAGGATTTCTTCCCCGGCGGATTGCCGTTTAGCGAAGGCCGCCAGATTGCGGTCTGGGCGGCGGACGCGGGGGCGGACGCGTTGCACGTTACCGCCGGGCACTATCGCTCCTTGCCATCGGCCCAGGTCGTGATCCCGCCGATGACCTTTCCGGACGCGACCTTTCTCGACTTCGCGGCCGCCGTTAAAAAAATGGTCCGCGTTCCGGTGATCGCCGTCGGGCGCCTCGGCGATCCCGCGATCGCAACCCAAGCCGTGGCCGCGGGAAAGACGGATTTCGTTGCGCTCGGCCGCACGCTCATCGCCGACCCGCAATGGGTCGAGAAACTCCGCCGTGGTGAGCCGATCCGGCGATGTCTCGCCTGCAACACCTGCATCAACGAGATGCGGGGCGGGGCGCGCATCGGATGCGTGGTCAACGGTGCCGCCGGCCGCGAGACGATGTTCGCCAATCGGAGCCCGCCGCGCGGGGAGCGCATCGCCGTCATCGGCGCCGGACCAGCCGGCTTGACCTATGCGTCGCTGGTGGCCGAGCGCAACGACGTCACGGTGTTCGAAAAGGACAAGCGCCCGGGCGGCGCGTTTCGCTACGCCGGCAAGGCGCCGTTGTTCCAAGAGGTCGCGGCGAGCGAGGCGAGCTTCGAGCGCTATATCGCCGATCTCGTCGCCGCCTGCAGCGGCAAGGGCGTGGCATTCCGCTACGGCATCGACGTGACCGCCCATCCCGACCTGCTCGCGCCGTTCGACCGCCTGGTGATCGCGACCGGCGCCGCCTATCGGTCCGGCCTCGGCCCGATCGCGACCGGCATGCTCGATCGCGGCGCCGCGCGCTGGCCCGGCCTCTCCCGACTGTTCTCGGCACCGCGCTTTCGCGACTGGTTCTACTATAAGGGCCGCCACGGAACGGCCGAGCGCTTTAAGCGCCTCGCGAGACCCGCGCAAACCGTCCTCGCCATCGGCGACGCCCTTGCCGCGGGTAAGAGCAAGCAGGCGATCGCCAGCGCGTTCGAGGCCGCGCTGCTGCGGTGAGAGGGCGCCGAACCCGCGGGCGCGACCCCGCGCGGGTTGCTCTCGACCGGGAGAAGCTTGACGCCGCGATTCTTCAATTCCACGATGCCGGTTGGCCGAAGGCGCAGCCCGCGGTCCTGCGAGTTGCCATTACGTTTCGCTGATACGTCCCGCACGCGCGATCATGCTGCGATTTGCTCATGACCTCGAGTCAATTGGCTGAGTTTTGCCAGGCAGGCACCATTGCACCCGACATCGAAAATCGCTGCGCACGACGGTGGTAGGGATCGGGGCGAGCTGGTGGGCTCCCGCGCCGAGAACAGCTACGACTTCGTCCGTTTCTGCGCCGCCTGTCCCGTTCTATTCAGCCATCATTTCGATCTCGCCGGGTTTCCGGAGCCGATCGTGCCGAGCTACGGCGAAGACTTCGGAGAACTTGCCGTCGAGATTTTCTTTTGCCTCAGCGGCTTTTTGCTCTACCGGTCACTTCAGAAATCGAGCAGCTGGGCGCGGTTCGTGTGCGCGAGGTTCCTGCGCATATTTCCCAATCTCGCCTTCGTGCTCGTTGTGACCTCGGCCGCGACCTTTTTCTGGTACCGCAACTATGCCCATCTCGGGCTGCACGCCGATTATGTAGCGGATAATCTCCTGATGTTCGTGCGGGGCGTGACCCAGCTCATACCCGGCGCTTTCGCGGATTCCGTGCGGCCGACGGTCAACGAGCCGCTCTGGAGCCTGCCATACGAGCTGTGGCTCTACGCCGTCCTTGCGCTGATCGTCGCTCTTGGCGGCCGGCGGAGCGGCACCGGCATCGTTCTGGGCACGCTCCTCGTCGGGATTGCCTGGAGTGCGACACCGCTCCTCGGCGAATTCGACATCGGTCCCTTGGAAAGCTCCGACTTGTTCAAGCTGGGCTCGTTCTTCCTGTCCGGTGCCGCGCTGGCGGTCTTTTGGCCGCATATCGGCAGGCACGCCCTCGCCATTGGAGTGACGGCGGGGCTGATCGGAATTGCTGTTGTTCGCCACCTGTTGCCGATCGATACCATCCTTCAATCGCTCGCGGTTGCGGCGGCGACCATCGGCCTGGGCAGTTCCAGGGTCATGGCATGGTTCTCGAAGGGAGGCGATGCATCCTACGGAATGTATGTTTTTGCCTGGCCGGTGCAGCAATTTTCCTTACTGCTCATCGAGCCGTTCTGGCTGTCGATGCTGGCCGCCTTTCTGACCACGACCGCGCTCGGCTACGCAACGTGGCACACCTTCGAGAAACAGGCGCTGGCATATCCCAACCACTTTGCGCGGATGTTTCGAAAAGCCGATCGGCCCGATCGACTGGCCAGGGATCCTGCCGTCTGATCTCTGATCAAAGCGTCATTTCGATTCCGCCGAGCCGGGCCGGCGCGGCACCGATATCGCTGCGTCGGGCAGCCAACTCTTGTCGAACATCTTTTTTGCACGGCCACGGTCGATATGCGGACCGATCAGCTTTTCGTACGCGTAGGCGACCTGCCGGTATTCGTCCTTGCAATCCTCCGCCCGTTTCTTCGGCAGGTATCCCTTCTCCACCAAATCGCCGAACAATTGCTTATCGGCGCCGTAGGCGATGCACAGCACATTGTAAAACCGTTGCGCTGGCGTGCCGTGCACGTCGGCGAATTGCGTCATCGTGGGCGGCGCTGTTGCGGCGTCCGCCTCAGTCTTATACGCGTAGGCGACGCCCCCGATCAGCCTGCGCGCCTCGGCCTTCCCGAGATGCAGCATGATGTAGGCAGATACCTGGTCGGCGGCGTCTTCCTCGCGCCCGAGCACCGGCACGCGCAGCAGCTCGAACAGGGCGTGGGCGAATTCGGTGTCGAACAGCGGACCCACGATGGCGTCGGCCGGCGTGACGCCCGCCGCCGTCGTTTGCGCGGGCATGGTCTTCCAGAGTTGATCGATATATTCGTAGCAGACCGTTATGACGTTGCTTTCATAGGAGGCATTGGCATCCCCATCGCATCCCTCCAGCTTCACCGGCAACGCGCGCGGCAGTCGGAACGGGGTGAGAAGCCGTTGCAACTTCTCGAGGAAGCGCCGTTGACCGAGTTGCTCGTAAATCGCCCGATGCGCGGGATCCTTGGGAGGCACGTAGCTGACGCTCACCCGGCTGTCCCGGTCGGCTGCCGCCTGCGCTCGCGTCAGGATCTGAGGCACGAGCACCGTCCAGGTGACGACCAGCACCACGACCGCTTTCATCGCATTCTCCCTTATGCCGATCCTTGTGACGATCGGCGCTCTTTGAGTGCGACTCATCTTTCAAGACGCGGGTGTCGCCACGAAGCAGGATATGACCAGTCAAGGATCGCGAAGAGGTCGGGCGTGCCGCGGTAGGACGAGGTCATCGACCGCGGGGCTATTCTGCCGCCACCCTGGGAACGAAACAGTCCGCCAACGCCGCCCGCGCGCTCGCCGCAACAGGGTGGTCGGGCGCGAGACTACGGCGATACAGCTTCGCCGGATTTCCGCACCAGGCGGTATGGGGGTCGACCACTTCGCCCTTCATGAGGAAGGAATCGGCGTCGAGTACGGAATAATCGCCCATGGTCACCCCATAATGCGCGAACGCAGCGGGCCCCAAGGTGCAGCCCTTGCCGATCCGCACGTGGTCGGACTTGAACACGCCCTCCTCGAGCGAGTGCGCCTGCAGGACGCTGGCTTCGTTGAGGTTGGCATAGTCGCCGATCTCCACCAACGTCCGGTCCGTCATTATGCATCCGCTGTCATAAACTTTTCGGCCGATCCTGACGCCCATCAGGCGCCAGATCAGACCCTTGAGCGGCGTGCCGCCGAACAGCCGCACGAGCGGCGAATCGGAAAGCTTCCAATGGCGCTCGTGGAACCAGAAATACCGATCGTAGATCGTGACCATCTTGGGCTCGAGGCGTCCGAACCTGAGGCTCGCGCGTTCAAGCAGCGCGTAGAACAGGACCGCCCCTGAGGACGTGCCGGCGGCGGCGGCGAACAGCGCAAGCACGCCGTAGTGCGGATAGTTCAGCAGCGCCGCGTGCCAGGCCACCAAGGTGGCGAAGAAGAACAGCCAGTGGGCGAGCAGGAACAGCACGCCGGTCGCCAGATTGTAGCGGTTCTTCTGTCGCAGGCGCTGCCGGCGGGTTTCCGCGCTCAAGGCGTCCATGGGGGCCTTGTCGCGATCGACAACGCGCGGAATCTCGAAACAGGGGGAGCCCAGCAGGCCGACATTCTCGCGCACGGGTCCGTCGATCGGGATCATCACCTTGGTACCGAGGAGGCAATTCGCGCCGGTGCGGCCGTCGGGCGGGTAGTGGATGTTGTTGCCGAGGTAGTTATGATCTCCGACTCTGGTTCGGACGAGTCGGAACGACGAGCTCGACTGGTACATGTTGATCATCGACAGGCCGTCGGACACCATCGTTCCGCTGCCGATGTCGCAGAGAAACGGATTGTCGTGCTGTTGGTTGGTGCCGAAATTCGAGCCGGTCTGCTCGACCTTGTTCAGGTTCCAGCCGACAAGCCGCATGTAGTGGACGATCGCGGAGCTGTCGCCGAACAGCAGATTGAAGAAGCGCGAATTGCTGAACTGCGCGATCAGTGTCTGCAGCCGGTAGTGAAAGCCATAGAGGGAATAGGTCTTGTCGGTCTCGAGGAAGAACTGGCAAATGCGCGGCATGACGATGACGGCGAGCACTCCGGCCGCCAGCGAGCCGAGGAAGGCGGCGAGGGAGACCGGCAGCAGTCCCCATGTCAGGGCGTCGCCGCCGCCCGCGAATCCGGGGGAGTAATGCTCCCAATAGGTCAGCAGCAAAATCGGCACCGGAATGACGATGGCGAACAGGACCAGGAGCTGCATCGCGTCGACGAGCCCGCGCTGGAAGGCAGAGCAAGGCGTGCTCGCGATCGGGCAGTAGTCGGACGTCGTCTCCTGCGCGGGGGAGCCGTGATAGCGCTTGCCGTCCGGGATGCGCTGGCTGCTCCGCAAGGAGGAGGCATGCCCGAGCTGCGTGTTGTTGCCCATGACAGTGCCGATGTCCAGCACGCTGGCTTCGCCGACGAACGCGTTGCTGCCGATCTCGACCGGTCCGGTATGAATGAAATTGGCCTGCGCCCGATACCCCAGCAGGATCGAGTCCTTGCGCAGAATCGTGTTGTCGCCGATGGTGATGAGGTCGGTGCAGATCGGAACGAACCGACACTCGACGACGACGTTCGACCCGATTCTCGCGCCCAGCAGGCGCAGATAAAGGTTGTAGACCGGGCTGCCGTAAAAGACCACGACGGGCGCGCTGCGAACAAGTGTCTTGACCATCCAGAAGCGGAAATAGCGCAGACTCCAGATCGGGATGGACTGAGGTTTCCATCGTCCGATGAGCAGCCACTTCGCGCCGATGGGGACTGCGGTCAATACGACGAAGGACCCCACGGCAAACGTCACGCTGCGAAGGTAGACCTTGAGCGGATTGTCGGCCGCCTCATAGGTCCATTCGAGGCCCGCATCGAAGAACCACAGACCAAGCAGGCAGCTCACGGCATAGAACATGAGCTGAAGGGCGCCGCACCCGTAATAGGAGAAGTTTGACGGGACGTGGAACGGCTCACGTTTCACCGTGGTGACCGTCTCGTCGGCATGGTGACGCAGGTGTTCGGCGAGTTTGGCGACCGTCGGGTTCAGATAGACGTCGCGCATCGACACGTTGGACATGCCTTCGCGCTGGCGGATGCGGGCGCAGAAGCGTGCCATCAGCAGGGAGTTCGCCCCGAGGTCGTCGAAGAAATGGTCCTCGGTTGAAACGTGATCGACCTTGAGCACCTTGGTCAGCGCGTGCGCGAGGAAGCGCTCGCTCTCCGTCTTGGCGGCGACCAACTTCGTGCGGTCCGAGAGGCGCGGCCGTTTGGGCTTGGGCAGCTGCCTGTGGTCCGCCTTGTTGCCGATCGTCATCGGAATGAACGGCAGCTCTTCAAGATAGGCGGGGACCATGTAGCGCGGCAGCCGGCTTCGCAGCGCTTGCGTAAGCTCGCCGTGCGATAGGATCGATGCGTCTTGCTTAAGCGCATAGTAGGCCACAAGCTCGAGTTGGCCCGGCTCGGGCTCGTAGGTCGTCACCACCGCTTGCGCAATCTCCGGCAGATCCAGCAGTACGGATTCGATTTCGATGGGCTCGATCCGGTAGCCGCGGATCTTGACCTGAGTGTCGATGCGGCCGTGATACTCGATCTCTCCTTCCTCGTTGAAGCGGCCGAGGTCGCCGGTCCGATAGATCCGCTTCGAGGGATTGTTGGGGACGGCCAAGAAATCGGCGATGAACTTCTTTCGGGTGAGCTCCTCGCGGTTCAAGTAGCCGGCGGCGAGCCCGATGCCGGCGATCCCGATTTCTCCGAGCGCGCCCGGAGCTGCGGGGTGATCCGCGGCGGGATCGAGAATTATGATGGAATAGGTCGGCAGCGGCAGCCCGATCGTGACCGGCCTGTCCGGGGTCAATTCCGCCAATGTCGCGGTGACGGTAGCCTCGGTCGGCCTGTAGGAATTCAGGATGGTCCGCCGCGGACGATGCCAGCGGACCACGAGGTTGTGTGGGCAGGCCTCGCCGCCGACGAGTAGGAGCCTGAGCTGCGGCAGCTCCGTCTCGATTGTCCCGAGCAGGGTCGGGCAGCAACACAGCCCCGTGACGTTTCGTTCCCGCAGGAAGTCGGCGAGTTCATCCCCGAGCAACGTGACGCCCGGAGGGCCGGGGACGAGGGTCGCGCCGGTCATCAATGGCACCCAAATCTCCTCAACGGAGAAATCGAAGGCGATCGTCATGCCCTGATAGACGCGATCGCCAGGCTTGAACCCGTACCGCTCCGACGCGACCCGCACGAAGTTGCAGATGCTGGGGTGCTCAATGACGACGCCCTTGGGATTGCCGGTCGTTCCCGAGGTATAGATGATGTAACAGATCCGATCGATCGGCGGCCCGACCTCGCCGTCGTCCAGCGGCCTGCTCGCTTTCGCATCGATGGCCTACTTGGCGGTGTCGAGCAGGACTTGGCGCAGGTCGAACGCGGCGAGCCGCGCGCCGAAGCCGGACATCGACACGATGGCTTTGACGTTTGCGTCGGTCAGGATGAAGCCGACGCGCTCCCCCGGGAAGCCCGGGTCGAGCGGCACATAGACGGCGTTGACCTTCATCACCGCCAGCAGCGCGACATAGGTCTCGACCGATTTGTCGAGCAGGAGACCGACGCGATCGCCGGGTTCAATCCCCCAGTCGATCAGGTAGCGGGCAACCTGGTTGGCACGGCTGTCGAGGCTGCGATAGGTGATCGCGGCTTCGTCGGTGACGACCGCCTCGTTCTCGGCGAAACGCAGGCAAGCTTGTTCCAGGAGATGATGAAGCCGCTCGCCCTCCTTCCATCGGAGGGCGTCGTCCTTGTTGGACAAAACCAGCGGCCGAACGCTCGTTCGTTCCGAGCGTTCGACGGGTACGAGGAGGCCAGCCGGCTTTGCCACTTCCCCCGACGGGCCAGGCTCCATCCTACGAGCCATCGCAGTACTCTGGACACTGTCGACGCCGCGCGCCCGCAAAAACGCGCCTAGGCCGCGGAACCGTAGACGGCTGCGGCTTCAAGCTGATGGGTCGACTCGCCTGTGAGGTCCCTCTTGCGGCGTCAATGCGCTCTTCGGGGAGCGCACATTTTTCCTCCATTAGTATGGAAAGTCGTAGATGAACGGAGGCTGAATGAAAAGGGGGATCGTTGCCGCAGCCCTACCGCCGCCACCGCGGTGCAACGAGACTGTCGGGTCAAGCACGATCTCGCCCGGCCCCGCACAAATCGGCGACCGCGAGCGCGACGATCTTGGTCGCGGCGCGCAGGTCGTCGAGGCGCAGGTTCTCGTTGGCGTCGTGCGCGTTCGCTTCGCGAATCGAGCGCGGCCCGGCGCCGTAGAGCACGATCGGAATGCCCGCCGCCGCGTAATGGCGCGCGTCGGTATAAAGCGGCACGCCGGTCACGGGCGCGTCGACGCCCAGGATCTGCTTCGCGCGGCGTTGAATTGCGGCCACGATCCGATCCGTGCCCGGCTGCGGCCTCAGCGGCGCGGCCGACAGAAGTTGGCGCACCGCGACCTTGATTTGCGGATTGTGCCTGGCCGAAGTCGCGATCAGCTCGCGCAGCTCGGCTTCGACCTCGGCAGGGTTCTCTTCCGGAATCACGCGACGGTCGATGCGAAAGACGACCTGATCCGGAACCACATTGGTGTTGATGCCGCCCTTGATCAATCCGACGTTCAGGGTCGGCGAGACGATGCCCGCCGTGCCGGAGCGTATGCGCGGGAGCGTCGCCCGATGCGCGTAGAGCGCGGCGAGAATGGCGTTGGTCGCTTCGAGCGCGTCGACGCCGGCCTCCGGCATGGCGGCATGCGCCTGCTTGCCCGTAACGGTCACCTCGAGATGCAGACAGCCATTATGCGCGGTGACCACCGAATAGGAAAAGCCAGCCGCGATCACCGCGTCGGGCCGCACCAGCTCCTGATCGAGCAGCCATTTCGGGCCGACGATACCGCCGGCTTCCTCGTCATAGGTGAAGTGAAGTTCGAGCGTTCCGCCGAGCTTGCCGCCCTGTACGGCCGCTGCTTTCAACGCGAGCAGCGCCCAGGTGTAGCTGGCAAAATCCGATTTCGATACCGCCACGCCGCGTCCGTACATGACCGGACCGTGCGCGCCGTTCTCGATGACCGCCCCGTAAGGATCGAGGCGCCATCCGAGGCCAGGCGGCACCACGTCCCCGTGGGCATTGAGCGCGACGACCAGCCCGTCGCCGAAACGATGGCGGACGATGAGATTGGTCACACTCTTCATGCCGGCGGCCTCAACCGCCGCACGCGGCACCTCGTGCGTCTCGACCGCAAGACCGAGCCGGTCCAGCAGTTGCCGCGCGCGTTTCGCGTGCGCAGCGCAATCCCCGGGCGGATTGTCGCTTGGCACCTTAACCAACTCGGCGAGAAATTCGGTCTCGCGTGGGAAATCGCGATCGACGAACGCAGCGATGACCTCCGCCTGCGTCATGACGTTTCAGCCAGCCGAACCACGGCATCGAGCATCACGCGCGCCGCGATATCGGCATCCTCGGCGCTGACGATCTCGCGCGGCGAATGACTGACGCCGCCGTTTCCGCAGCGCACGAACAGCATGGCGACGTCGGTGAGGCCGTCGAACATCATGGCATCGTGGCCGGCGCCGCTCGGAAGATGGCGGGGCGTCACGCCCGCGCGCGCCACGGCATCGGCCAAGAGCGACTGCAGGCGCGGCGAGCACCGCACCGCGGCCGTTCGCTGCACTTCCGTGCTCTCGATGATGACGCCGCGTTTTGCCGCGATACGGGCGATCTCCGCCCTGACGTCGGACACGGCGGCATCGCGCGTCGCGTCATCGCCGGCGCGGATATCGAGTGTGAGCTCGCAGCGGCCCGGAATGATGTTGATCGCGCCGTTGGGAACGGCGAGCTGCCCCACGGTGCCGACGAGCGTGGGCGCCTGCGCGCAGCGCTTTTCGACGTAGAGCACGAGCTCGGCCGCCGCCGCCGCCGCGTCATGCCGCCGCGCCATCGGCACGGTCCCGGCATGGCCGGCCATTCCGGTGATCGTGACCGTCGAGCGAACGGAGCCGGCAATGGCGCTCACGATCCCGACCGGCAC
>WNGD01013334.1_pt1 | contig 10381 bp, 10 predicted proteins | sample 5400671 | NCBI WGS metagenome assembly WNGD01 (sample SAMN13153369, study PRJNA577476) | soil metagenome | isolation source: 40 cm soil or saprolite under grassland replicate 2 | place: USA:California | collected 2016-06-15
CGGTGCCTCGAGCGCTTCGATCCGCTCCGGGGCCGCGACGGTCGCCATCAGATGTACTCCTCGATCTGGCGGGTCCCCAGCACGCGCGCGTAGATCAGGATCCCGATCAGGAGCCCGACCATCAGGATGAACGACAGCGTCGAGGCGAGCGGGTAGTTCTGGTCGTTCAGGAACGCTCGCTGGATCACGTTGCCGATCATCGTCGTGTTGGGCCCGCCGAGGATGTCGTTGTTGACGTAGTCGCCGACCGCCGGGATGAAGGTCAGGAGGAACCCGGCGAAGATGCCGGGGATGGACAGCGGCAGGATGACCTTGCGGAAGACCTGACGGGGGGTCGAGTAGAGGTCGCGAGCCGCCTCGACCACGTTGCGGTCGATCTTCTCGAGCGAGACGTAGAGCGGCAGCACCATGAATGGCAACGAGTTGTAGGCGATCCCGGCGATCACGGCGATCGAGGTCGACAGGATGTGGAACCCCTGCGGCAACAGGTGCCACCGCTCGAGGTTCGAGATCACGATGCCGTCGTCCGACAGGATGAACTGCCACGCGAGCGACCGGATCACGAACGACACGAAGAACGGCAACAGCATCAAGAACAGGTAGGTGGTCTTATGGTGCCCGCCCTTGAAGGCGATCCAGTAGGCGGCCGGGTAGCCGGCGACGAGCGTCACGATCGTGACGACCGCTCCATACCAGAGTGAGCGGACGAACTGGGTGTGGGCTTGCGCCCACGCGGCGCTGTACTCGCCGATGTGCCACGTGAACTGATACCCGGAGTTCTTGAAGCCCAGCGTGGGGATCCTCGTCTCCAGCGAGAGGACGAGCATCGCTCCCATGGGGACGAGGAAGAAGATCGCGAGCCACAGGACGCCGGGAGCCGTCAGCCCGTACGGCGCCAGACGCTTCCTGCCGCGGGCCTTGTTCCTCGTCAGCCCGTGATGATCGGATCGAAGGTGTTGTTCCACTGGTCGAGGTCGCTGGTGCCCTTGTAGACGTAGTACTGGTGCGTCTTGTCCAACATGGCCTGATCGGGGAACACGAGCGGGCTCGAGGCGACGGCCTTCCCACCAGGGAGTCCGTCGACGATCGGCTTCGCCGCGGGAACCGGCGTGATGTACCAGATGTAGTTGGCCATCAGCGCGGCGACGTGTGGGTCGTAGGCGTAGTTCATGTAGGTGAGCGCGTCCAGGGGGTTCGCCGCCCCCACCGGGATCATCATGTTGTCGTGCCAGAACATCACGCCTTCGTTCGGGACGATGAACTTCAGCTCCGGGTACCCGGACTGCTGGGCGATGAAGATGTCGCCCGACCATGCCTGGGTGATCCACGTGTTGCCGTTCTCCAACTGGTTGATGTACCCCTGGTCGAAGTAGCCGCGCGGGATCCCGTCGTCCTTCTGCTTCTGCAGCACCGCGGCAGCTTGGGTCCAGTCGTCCGGCGATGACGTTGACGGCTCGATCCCGAGCTTCAGGAGCCCGATGCTCCCGAGCTCGGTGTTGTCACTCATCATCCCGACGTGGCCGGCGACCGAAGGATCGAAGAGGTCGTTGAGGCTGTTGGGCTCCCGCCCGAGCGCCGCGGTCGCCTTCGGGCTGAACCCGATCCCGGTGAAGCCCGATTGCCACACGACCGTGTACTTGTTGCCCGGGTCGTAGGTGGGATCCTTGATCGTAGGGCTCGCGTTCGCCGTGAAGTTTGGCAGCTGGGAGAGGTCCAACGGGATCAACCAGCCGTTGTCGATCAGCTCCGACAGCTGCGCCCCGTTCGTGATGACGATGATGTCCCACCCGGTCGGCTTCCCCTGTTCGAGCGAGGGCTTGAGCTTCGCGTAGAAGGCCTGGTTGTCGTTGATGACCGGCTTGTAGTTGACCGCGATGCCGGTCTTCTGGGTGAACGTGTCCAGCGTGGGATGCGTCCCGTGGCTCACGTCGATGTAGTACGGCCAGTTCGCGAAGTTCAACTGGTGGTGCAGGGTCTGGGAGGCCCAGTCGAAGGCTGCCGCGGACTCGGAGCCCGCGGCTCCGCTCGACTTCGCGGCGCATGCGGCGAGGATGGACGAGAGGCTCAGCGCGCCCGCTCCGACGCCTGCGTACCGGATCAGATCTCGTCGCGAGAGCCGGCGCTGGGTGAGGCCACGCAGGAACGCTGGGTCGATCGTGGGATCCACTGCCTTTCCTCCCCTGGGATGGTCAGCCGAAGGCTAGTCCGGAATGACTGCGGCGTCTACGGACCCTCCCCGGCCCCCATCCTGGGAACATCTCAGCCATGACCAGCTTCTGGCACCCGTTCGCCGACATGGCTGCGGTGGAGGCAGGGACAGGCCCGTCCATCGTCCGCGGGCGCGGATCCCACATCTGGGATGCCGAGGGGAACCGATACCTCGATGCGACCGCCGGCTTGTGGTTCTGCAACGTCGGGCACGGGCGGACCGAGATCGCCGAGGCCGTCCGGCGGCAGATGGCGGAGCTCGCCGCGCACTCGACCTTCGGTGACCTGACCAACCCTCCAGCGGAAGCGCTGGCGGAGCGGGTCGCCGGGCTGGCGCCGATGCCCGACGCTAAGGTGTTCCTGACCAGCGGCGGCTCGGATTCGATCGACACCGCGACCAAGATCGTTCGCCGGTTCTGGTCGCTCGTCGGGGAGCCGGACCGAACGGTCTTGATCCGGCGCGAACGCGCCTACCACGGGATGCATACCGCGGGGACCTCCCTCTCGGGGATCCCGGCGAACCTGGCCGGATACGGCGCATTGCTGCAGGACGTGGTCGAGGTCCCGTGGGATGACGCCGAGGCGCTCCGCTCGACCATCGATCGGATCGGCGCGGAACGGACCGCCGCGTTCTTCTGCGAACCGGTGATCGGCGCCGGGGGTGTCTTCCCACCTCCGGATGGCTACCTGGAAGCCGCGCGCGGGGTCTGCCGGGAGGCCGGGGTGCTCTTCGTCGCCGATGAGGTGATCACCGGTTTCGGGCGGTGCGGCGCATGGTTCGCGAGCGGGCGGTTCGGGCTGGAGCCCGATCTGATCACCTGCGCGAAGGGGATCACGAGCGGGTATCTGCCGCTCGGAGCGGTGATCGCCGCGCCCTTGGTGTGGGAGCCGTTCTGGCGCGAGGGCGCGGGGATGTTCCGGCACGGATACACCTACTCGGGTCACGCCGCCGTCTCCGCGGCCGCCCTTGCGAACCTCGACATCATCGACCGCGAGGGGCTGCTGGAGCGGGCGAAGGCACTCGAGGAGGAGCTGACCGCGTCGTTGGCGCCCCTCGAGGCGCACCCGATGGTCGGGGAGGTCCGGTCGGGGACCGGGGTGCTCGCGGCCGTCCAGATCGACCCCTCGAGCACGGCATCATGTCTCGGGCGCTCGGCCCGGGGGCGCTCCAGATCTCGCCCCCGCTCGTGCTCGGGTCGGATGAGCTCGACGAGCTCGCGGTGGGGCTGCTGGCCGCCTTCGACCACGTGGAGGCAGGTCGGTGATCGTCGGGATCCCGAAGGAGGTCAAGAACCACGAGTACCGGGTGGCTGCGACGCCCGAGGGCGTCCGAGAGCTCGTCCACGGAGGCCACCGGGTGGTCATCGAAACGACCGCGGGGGACGGATCAGCGATCGCCGACGACCAGTATGCGGCCGCGGGAGCCCAGATCGCTCCGGACGCGGATGGGGTGTTCGCCGAGGCCGAGCTGATCGTGAAGGTCAAGGAGCCGCAACCGGAGGAGTACGAGCGGTTCCGCGCCGACCACGTGCTCTTCACGTTCCTCCACCTGGCGGCCGACGAGAAGCTGACCCGGTTCCTCGTCGATCGCGGCGTCCGAGCCGTCGCGTACGAGACCGTCCAGATGCCGGACGGCCGGCTTCCGCTCCTCGCGCCGATGTCCGAGATCGCCGGAAGGATGGCGCCGCACGAGGGGGCGAAGTACCTCGAGCGGCCCACCGGCGGCCGTGGTGTCCTGATGGGCGGCGCCTCCGGCGTCATGCCCGCCAGGGTCGTCGTGCTCGGGGGCGGGATGGCGGGCGGGAACGCCGCACAGATCGCCGCCGGGATGGAGGCCGAGGTCGTCGTGCTGGACAGGGACGTCGACCGGCTGCGGGAGATCGATCGGATCTGGCACGGTCGGATCCAAACCGTGACGTCGTCCCGCCTGGTGATCGAACGGCTGGTGGTGGATGCCGACCTGGTGATCGGGGCGGTATTGGTTCCCGGCGCCCGCGCGCCCCATCTGGTCAGCGCCGAGCTCGTGAAGCAGATGCGGCCGGGCTCCGTCCTCGTCGATATCTCGATCGACCAGGGGGGGAGCTTCGAGACGTCCCATGTCACGACCCATGCGGATCCGACCTACCTCGTCGATGGGGTGGTCCACTACGCGGTAGGGAACATGCCGGGAGCGGTGCCGCGCACCTCGACGTACGCCCTCACGAACGTGACCCTGCCGTACGTCCTGGACATCGCGAGCCGCGGCATCGAGAGCGCCGTCCGCGGCGATCCTGCACTCGCCCGCGGCGTCAACACGTGGGACGGCCGGGTGACGAACGAAGGTGTCGCCGAGGCGCACGGTCTCGCGTTCGCCCCGCTGCCGCCGACGACGTAGGGCGGCTCAGTCCTTCTGCCCGGGGTCGAATGGTTCGGTCGGCGGCGTCTCGAGGCGCGAGACCCCCGGGAGACTGATCGACTCCAAGACCAGGATCGTGAGGATCGCCGTGAGCCCCGCCGTGAGGTAGAGCGTGACACCGCACAGCACCCCGATCCCGGTGGCGGCCCACGAAGCCGCCGCGGTCGTCAGCCCCTGCGGGCGCTCATGCGTCTGGAAGATGATGCCGGCGCCGAGGAAGCCGACGCCGGTGACGACGCCTTGGATCACGCGGTCGGCCGTGGTCGGGAACAGCTCGATCGCGAGCCCCGCGAACGCCGATGCCCCCAGCGCGAGCAGTGCGAAGGTCCGGTCGCCCGCGGGTTTGCCTCGCCACTGGCGCTCGAGCCCGATCAAGAAGCCGAACGCCGTGGCGAGCGTGATCCGGCCGAACAGGGCGAGCTGCAGACCTGCGCGCATCGTCCGAAAGCCTAGCCCGCTCGTCGCCACCCGCTCCGCTACCCTTGCGCACCCGGTGCCCCAACCAGTGAGGAGCGAGCGATGGATCGTGAGGCGTTGCTGCAGCGCGAGGATCAGGCTTGGAGTGGCTTCGTGGACGCCTTCGCGAAGGTGCCCGAGGACCGTCGGGACGTGGAAGGCGTCGTCCCGGGATGGTCGGTCAAGGATCTGCTATGGCACTGCGGCTACTGGGCCGATTACGTCGGGGACGTCCTGGAGCGGATCTCGGCCGGGCAGCCCGAGCCGCCCGATCAGGACTGGGATGCGCTCAACCGGATGGTGGCCGAGGACGGCAAGCGGCTGCCGTGGGACGAGGTCATCGTCGCCGCGGAGCGTGGGCGCGACCGGGCCAGAGCCGCACTGATCGCGATGTCCGAGGTCACCGACGCGGCCGCCTCCGAGTTCACCGACGAGACGTTCGCGCATTACGAGGAGCACACCGCGGAGATCGTGGCCTTCGCCCCAGCCGGGTAGCGCTAGATCGGCTCGACGGCGTCGCCGACGCGGACATCGCCCGCCGTCTCGACGTCGCCGTACATCCCGAACAGGAGATCCGTGCCGCGCTTGCGATAGCTCGCGAGGATGTCGAGCGTCGGGAAGTCCTTCTTCGCCGTGTCCGGGTTCAGCGTCGTGACGACGCAGCGCGGCATCGCGTCTCCGACCTTGACCACCGCGCCCCCGATCCGGATGCGCCGCCCCGACCAGCGGTCTTCTTCGAAGGGGTCGGCGTCCGCGATCTCGATCAGCATCCGGAAACGACGCGCGTCCAGGTGATCGGCGCCTCCCCGCGACCCCAGGTCGTCGACGGAGGCTCGGGACACGATCGAGACCCGGTCGATCCCACCGGCGTACTCGGGCTCGTCGACCCGCAGGAGCTCGAGCGTGTCGTCGTCGGTTGCTTGCCGGACGGCGTCGGTGAACAGCGGATCCACCCGACGGGCCGGGACTTCGCGGTCGTAGAGCTTCACGCTGCGGGGCTCGCCGAACGACTCCGACCCACCCGAAGCGGTCGTGCCGTCCGGGAACGCCAACGTGAGGTGTTCCTCGTTGACGTCATACGTCGACCGCACGCGCATCAACGGGGCCTTCGTGTCCCCCGAGAGCCGTTCTCCCTTCGCTCGAACGAACAGGAAACGCCGGTCGCCGACCGCGCCTTCCGGCCGGAGGTCGATCGCGTCCGGTTGGAGCAACGCGGTCGACTTGACCGGGGTGAGGTTGAAGCGTTCGACGATCGGCATGGGAGCCCATCGTACGGGCTTCGGTCGGGGGACCGCCTGCCCGGTTACCATTCCTGACGCGCCGGTCCGTATCCTTGAGGCGTCCGTCCGAGGAGACCGCATGCAGACCGAGCAGGAACCGATCAGGTACGACGAACGTGCGTGGAAGCCGCGTCCAACGCTGTCCGGGGCCGATTACACGAGCCTCGAAACCTTCGAAGAGGAACGCGAGCGGATCTGGTGGGGAGACTGGGTCTGCATCGGACGAACGGAGGAGATCCCGGATCCGGGCGACTACATCGTCCGCGACCTCGCCGGAGAGTCGATCTTCATCACTCGCAACGACGCGAGGGAGCTGCACGGCTTCTACAACGTGTGCAGCCACCGCGGCACCAAGTTCCTGGATGACGAGCCGGCGGCGGGTCACGTCCGAAAGGCCTTCGTCTGCCCGTACCACGCCTGGGCCTACGACCTGGACGGGCGGCTGGTGGGGACGCCGAACGTGAAGGAAGGCGAGCTCTTCGACCGGGGCGACTATCCGCTGCACGGGTTCGCCGTGGAGGACTACGCGGGGTTCCTGTTCGTGAGCCTCGCGCGCGAGCCTCGCCCGTTGATGGACTGGATGGGCCAGGGCGCCGAGAGCGTCAACATGTTCGACCGGTTCAAGATGGACGTGCTCCGGGTCGGCGCGCGGATCGTCTATGCGGTCGAGGCGAACTGGAAGATCGTCGTGGAGAACTACAACGAATGCCTCCACTGTCCTCAGATCCATCCCGAGCTCGTGCAGGTCGTGCCCCTGTTCCGCTTCGGTGAGGTGTGGGACGAGGAGACCCGCGACGACGGCAACTGGATGCGTGAGGGCGCCACCAGCTTCACGATGACCGGCGAGTCCGAGCTCCCCAAACTCCCGGGGCTCGAGCCCGAGGACTATTCCATGTACTACGGCGCGTACCAGTTCCCGAACCTGATGCTCAACCTGCACCCGGACTGCGTCATGTACTACATCGGCTATCCGAACGGTCCTTCGCACACGACCGTCGTGTCCGAGTACCTCTTCCGACCGGAGACGATCGCCGACCCGTCGCAGTTCAAACCCGAGCCGGTCGTCGAGCTCTGGGATCTGATCTCGAAGCAGGACTGGGAGGTGTGTCAGCGAGCCCAGACCGGCGTCGGGTCGCGGGCGTTCACCACCGGCGTGTATCCGCGTCAGGATCGGTTCCTCTTCGACTTCAACGAGCGCTACCGCAAGGAGATGGGCCGCCCCCTGCTCGGCTAGCGGCACCGGCGTATCCTGCGCCCGATGACTGCACCGGAGCGTCTGGCGAACCGAGAGCTCGACGGCTCGATCCTCGAACCGCTCTCCGAGCCACCGGACCGGGCCAGGATCGTCGTGATCGGCGCCGGCGTCGCCGGCTCGTCGGTCGCGTATCACCTGACCAGGCTCGGGATCGCCGACGTCGTCGTCTTGGAGCGGACCCGACTCACGGGCGGGACCACCTGGCACGCCGCCGGTCTCGTCGCGCAGGTGCGCGGAACGCACGCCCTCACCGAGCTCAGCCGGGTCAACGCCCCGGTCTACGAGTCGCTCCCGGCGGAGACCGGCATCGAGACCGGTCTCCGCCGGGTGGGAGCCCTGACGGTCGCGCGGACGCGCGGCCGGATGGAGGAGCTGCGCGCGGGGCTCTCGATGGCGAAGGACTTCGGGATCGAGGCGCACGAGCTGACCAAGCAGGAGGTCCGGATGTACTGGCCGAACGCGGAGGTCGAGGACCTCGTCGGCGCGACGATCTTCCCGCAGGACGCGACCGTCAACCCCGGCGACGCCGCGCTCGCCCTCGCGAAGGGAGCCAAGGACCGCGGTGCGCGGTTCGTGTTCGGCGTCAGCGTGACCGGGTTCGAGCGACGCGACGGGCGGATCGCGGCCGTCGTCACCGACGGCGGGACGGTCGAGTGCGAGCTGGCCGTGCTCACGACGGGTCTGTGGACCTCGGAGCTGGCTCGGCTGGCCGGAGCATCGGTGTCGCTGTATCCGGCGGAGCACGTCTGGGTGATGACCGACGAGACGCCGGTGGCCGACGAGCGCCTCCCGGTCCTTCGCGACCTGGACGGGTACCTCTACGTCCGGCACTACCGCGGGCGGCTGGTGGTCGGCGCCTTCGAGCCGAAGGGGAAGCCGAAGGCGCCCGGCGACATCCACACCGGCGGGTTCGTGGAGTTCGGCGAGGATTGGGAGCACTTCGCGCCGGTCCTCGCCAACGCCCGCGAACGGCTGCCGGTCCTCCGCGACATCGGCTTCGAGCACTACCTCCGAGGTCCGGAGAGCTTCACCCCCGACGCGAACTTCCATCTCGGCGAGTTCCCCGAGGCCCCGGGCCTCTGGATCGCGGCCGGGTTCAACTCGCAAGGAGTCATCTACAGCCCGGGCGCAGGGAAGGCGCTCGCAGAGTGGATCGTCGAAGGCCACCCCACGATGGATCTCACCGAGGTCGACATCGCGAGGACGGGGCGGTGGGCCAACAATCGCGGATGGCTCCACGAGAAGACGTCGGAGACCCTCGGGCGCCTCTACGCGATGCACTGGCCGGCGCTCCAGCCCTCTTCGGGACGAGGCATCCGACGTCTGCCGCTCGAAGGTCAGTTCCGCGCCGCCGGTGCGGCGTTCGGCGAGGCGGCGGGCTGGGAGCGGCCGGCGTGGTTCGAGCCCGGAGCGACGGAGGAGCCCGCTTGGGGCTACGACTTCGACCGGCCGTCGTGGTTCGGGCCGGTCGGTGAGGAGATGGCCGCCGGTCGTGGGGGCGTGGCGCTGTTCGACCTCACGACCTATTCGAAGTTCATCGTGCAAGGCCCTGGGGCGTTGTCCGGGCTGCAGGGGCTCTGCGTGTCCGATGTCGACGTCGAGCTCGGCCGGGTCGTCTACACGCTCCTCTGCAACGATCGCGGCGGCATCGAGATGGACCCGACGGTCACGCGACTCGCGGAACAGATCTTCCTCGTGGTCGCGCCGACCGCGTACCAACGACGGACGGAGGCGCTCCTGCGGACCGGACTTCCGTCCGACGCCACCGTCACGGACGTGACGAGCGCGTTCGCGGTATTGCACCTCGCGGGACCTCGGTCACGGGAGCTGCTGCAGCGCCTGACCGAGGCCGATCTGTCCGACGACGCGTTCCCGTTCCTGTCGGCCCGCCGGATCGAGGCCGGCTGGGCGCAGCCGTGGGCGCTCCGCGTGTCCTACACGGGCGAGCTCGGGTGGGAGCTGTACGTGCCGACCGAGTTCGTCGCGGATCTGTACGACCGGGTCGTGCAGGCCGGCAAAGATCTCGACCTCCGCCATGCCGGCGGATTCGCGTTCGATGGGCTCCGGTTGGAACGCGGGTTCCGGTCGTGGGGGCATGACATGGGACCCCTCGACGATCCGTACGAGGTGGGGTTGGGCTTCGCGGTTCGGCTGGCCAAGGACTTCGTCGGGTGCGAAGCGCTCCGCGAACGGAAGGAAGCTCCGCGCGATCGCCGGTTGCTGTCGGTCAAGCTGGACGATCCGGCCCCGACGCTCTGGCACGCTGAGTCCGTGTTGTCGGGCGACGAGCGCGTCGGGCACGTGACGAGCGGGGCGTACGGACACACGCTCGGTAGCGCGGTCGGGCTCGCCTGGGTGCACGGCGAGGTGTCGCCGGACGCGCCCGTGACCGTCGAGATCCGCGACCGGAAGGTGCCGGCGACGATCTCCTCGAAGCCCTTCTACCTGCCGGCCTGATAGAGCCCGATCCCCGCAACAGCGAAAGGAGCCATCGCGGGCGTCAGCGCGAGAGGAACTCCTCCAGGGCGGCGAGGGTGGGCATGCCCTCGCGGGCGCCGGCGACCGCGGTCGACATCGTCGCCGCGGCGACGGCGCGCGCGGCCGCCTCGCGGATCGGTCGGCCCTCCCACAGGCCCGCAGCGAACACTCCGTTGAGGCAATCGCCCGCGCCGGTCGAGTCGACCGCATGGACGCTCGGCGCGGGGATCCCGGTCTCGCCCTCGTCGTCCAGGAGATACGCGCCCGCCTCGCCCATCGAGACGAGCACAGTGAGGCCGGGCGTTCGCT
>WNGD01035970.1_pt1 | contig 10381 bp, 8 predicted proteins | sample 5400671 | NCBI WGS metagenome assembly WNGD01 (sample SAMN13153369, study PRJNA577476) | soil metagenome | isolation source: 40 cm soil or saprolite under grassland replicate 2 | place: USA:California | collected 2016-06-15
GATCTCATAACTCACCACGATAGAGTCGCATGCCTCTCAGCACGGGTTCATCCGTTGGCTGCATGTCATATTGGGCCGCCAGGCTTTCCGAGGCAGGATCATCAACAGGCAGCAATGTCTCAAAGTAAATCGGGAATCCCTGCTGTTGAGCCTCAAACTCAAGTTCGGAGGCGCGCATGCGGGCATGGTTGAGGGCACAAATCAGCAAGGCCTGGCCAGCGCCACGATGCCGCTGCTGTGGAAGGACAGCCCCTTCACACAGGAAATGATAGGCATGCTGGCTGCGGCGCAATTGTAGCACCGTATAACCCACAACCTCTCCCTCCAGGCCATCCAATGTATCTCCCTGACCCCAACTATTAAGGTCATCGTCATCATCGGTTATCAGAAAAACATTGAATTGTGCTTCAAGCTCTGGTTGTGCCAGCCACTGCTCGAAGTCGGCCTCGCTCATTCCAACTACATGATCGGCTTGCGCCGCAAGTTGCTGTATATGTACGAGAGTCGGGATATCTCCTTCGCGGTAGTTTCGAATCCGCATGAATTATCATCTCCTGCTAAAGTGTATGTCACTATGATACAGCCCATTGCACGCAGTTGCAATCCTTCACGCGTACTGCTGGCAAAGCACTGAACCTATAAGATATACTTCGATTAGACCATTATTGTTTAATCGCTTTTGTTCGTCGCTTTGAGTAAGCGTAGCTGTTACTACAGCGATGAACTCATCCCTTAACGTAACAAAGGAGCCTGCCTTGTCCGACCTTACCCATCTACAGAGTATTCGCCAGGAAATGCCTGCCACAACGTCCCACCATTACCTTAACACCGGCACCTTCGGTCCCCTACCTAGTTGCGTTGTACAAGCCATACAAGAACATATGCAGGACGAATGGCAAAATGGCCGTTTGGGGACAACAACATTTGAAGCCATGGTAAAAATCTACGCTAATGCTCGCAGCCGTGTTGCCCGCCTCCTGAACGCTGATGTAGATGAAATCGCTCTGACAGATAGCACAGGTGACGGTCTCAATAGCATCAGCTATGGCATTCAATGGCATGAAGGTGACGAGGTCATCACGACCAACCACGAGCACATCAGTCTACTCGCACCTCTCTACCAGTTGCGTGACCGCTATGGCATTGTCATCAAGATCGCTGACATCGGCCCATCAGCAGAACGACCCGTTCACAAAGGAATTGCAGACCTTGTGACTCCTCGCACGCGCCTGATCTCCATTTCTCATGTCACCTGGACCACTGGAGCAGTCCTAAATATCAGTGAAGTCGGGCATATGGGGCGTGAATGGGGCATACCTGTGTTGATTGACGGAGCACAGTCTGCAGGCGGGACACCTGTAGATGTAAGGGCCCTCGGCGTTGACTTCTATGCTATTCCTATGCAGAAATGGCTCTGCGGGCCAGACGGTACAGGAGCGCTCTATGTTCGCAAGGAGGCGCTTGGCTACGTCTCGCCGACCTATGTAGGCTACTGGTCTATCATGCACGAAGAAGACATGGAATGGAAACTGCTCGACAATGCGCGGTGCTTTGAGGAGGGGGGTCGGCAAACCGCAGCCATAGCCGGACAGGCGGCAGCACTGAAATGGCTGGAGGAAACTGTTGGCTATCAGTGGCTATTTGAGCGTATCAAATCATTAAGCACATATACCTATAACATTCTTCAAACTGTGCCAGGGTTAATCATGCTTACACCAGGACAGGGAGAGAGCGGATTAGTCGCCTTCAAACTTGAGGGGCGTGACGAAGCTGAAGTAGTCAGGTACCTGCGAGACAAGCACAACATCTATATCCGTAACATTCCAACCATGAAGTCACTGCGTGTCTCGACGGGGTTCTATAACACCGAGGAGGAAATAGACAAGCTTGTAGCAGCCTTGAAGGAAATGTAGTGGCGACCCTCGCGGTCGCCAGGCATATTCGCAGAATAATTTCCTGAGCATATTCTCAATAGCAGAAAGGATAAACGGGTGGTGAATACTCCATATCCTTTACAAACCTCATTAGCAGAGCACGTGGTTCTGATCGGTGGAGGCTCGACCAATGCACTGGCTGCCGTCCGCTTAGCGGAGCGCGGCTTCCACGTCACCGTCCTTGAAAAAGCAAAGATCGGGAACGGTTCATCTAGTCGCTCAGCAGCGGGCATCCGCGCCCAGTTCAGTGTCGAGGAAACAGTGATTGGGATGCAGTACTCCGAATGGTGGTACACCCAGTTCCACGAGATATTGCGGACTCCGCCAGAAAGAAGCCAGCCTGTCATAAAACAAAATGGGTACCTCTTTCTGTATGAAGACCCGGAGCAAGCTGCGCCTGCTTGGAAACCTGCCATCCGCAGAGCATCAGCACAAGCATGGCAAATGGCACAGGCCAATGTTGCGCTGCAACAGAAGATTGGTTTGCCAGTCCAAATCCTGACTCCGCAGGAAATTCATGAGCGCTGGCCACATCTCGAACCTGGTCGTTTGGTCGGGGCAACCTGGTGCCCGACCGATGGCTTTCTTTTCCCTCAGATGATCTACATAGAGGGCTTCCGGCGCGCGCAAGAGTTAGGTGCGCGTATATTACAAGATACGGAAGTGATCGGTGCCACATTGCGCAACGGTCGCATCATTGCCCTGGAAACGACGAAAGGTCCCATTGAGGCTGACTGGTTTATCAACGGGACGAATGCCTGGGCACCACGGCTCAACCGATGCATAGGTGGGATGCCTCTTCCTGTGTCACCCCTCAAGCGCTACCACTACTTCCTCAAACCAGGCGTGCCCATCATGAGTCAAGAGGAATGGTACCGTTTGCCAATGACCATCTACGGTATAGGTTCTGGGCGAGGAGCGCACTCCCGGCCCGAAAATGAACTCCCGTGGGCACATGAAACCAATCCTGAACCCGATTTCACCGATGAAGATCAGGATCGCATCGACCCAGCATTTAACCATAGCAATGGCATCGATAATTATGGCTACGCCATACTCGAGCAGGTAATGCTCTTTGCCCCACACTTAGCTGAGGCTGGCGGCTTGATAGCGACAGCATCCGGTTTCTACGGGACGACACCTGATGCAAATCCCTTGATCGGCATCGACACGAACCTGAGCAACCTTGTGCATGCTGTTGGCTTCTCCGGCCATGGCTTAATGCATGCACCGATCACCGCTGTACTGCTTGAGGCAATTATTGCTGGAGACGTTAAAGATGGGCGGATTCGTCTACCACCACCCTTTGAGAGGCACACAATTGACCTCAGCACCTTTGATCCTGGCCGGACATTTTCACCCTCTAACAAAGAGGCGCTTGTCTTGTAAGGCAATCCAACCCTATGAAAAACCGCCTGTGTGCGCGGGTGAAACGGCAACGTCCTATTTTCCCGTGGGGCTGCCCCCAAAGTATCGTCGGAGCTGAAGAGCTTAACTTCCGTGTTCGAGATGGGAACGGGTGTACCCTCTTCGCTACTGTCACCGGTTCACCTGCACATACAGGCGTTTCCTTTTGACACGGTATATACTATCACAGACTGGAAACCCTGTCAACCTTTTTATAGCACTACTCCCCTTTCGTTTGCTATAATTATGTTGTGGTTTTTTGGGCCTGGTGGCGCGAGACGGAGGCTCCCTCTGGCCAATCGTCTCACGTGTCGTTGTTACAGACAGGTCACTAAACATTCTCTGGAGGGAACCATGACGAGCATTGCAAAGAAGTCACTTCCACGAGTTAATGGCGATTTTTACCACGTTAGTACGATCTTGAGTGAGCAAGACCAGGCCCTGCTGCATCGGGTCCAGGCCTTCATGGAGACCGAGGTCGCCCCGATGATCACTCACTATTGGATACGCGAGGAATTTCCGCATCAGATCATCCCAGGGCTGGCGGCACTGGGCATCGCTGGCCTCTCGTATCACGAGTATGGCTGCCCTGGCAAGAGTAGCCTCCTGGATGGCATGGTGGCGATGGAACTGGCACGGGTAGATAGTTCGATTGCTACCTTCTTCGGCGTCCACAGTGGGTTGGCGATGGGCTCTATTTATTTGTGTGGCTCCGAAGAGCAGAAACAGCACTGGCTGCCGCCCATGTCACGCTTCGAAAAAATCGGCGCGTTCGGCCTGACCGAGCCAGAGGTGGGTTCTGGAGCCTCTGGCGGCTTAACCACCACCGCCCGGCGTGAAGGTGAGAGCTGGGTGCTCAACGGTCAGAAAAAATGGATTGGCAATGCCACCTTCAGTGATGTGACCGTCATCTGGGCACGCGACGTGGCAGACAACCAGGTGAAAGGCTTTCTGGTCGAGAAAGACACTCCCGGCTTCAAGCCGAAGAAAATGAAGGACAAGATTGCCTTGCGTGTGGTACAGAATGCGCTCATAGCACTGGACGATTGTCGCGTACCGGAAGCCAATCGGCTCCAGCGTGCGAATTCATTCAGGGACACGGCTGCAGTGTTGCGCATGACACGGGCGGGGGTCGCCTGGATGGCGGTCGGGTGTGCACGGGGAGCCTATGAACTGGCTCTTAAATATGCCCAGGAGCGGCAGCAGTTTGGGCAGCCGATTGGCCGCTTCCAATTAGTGCAGGACTTACTGGTGCGCATGCTGGGCAATATCACTGCATCGCAATGCCTGGTGATGCGCCTGTCGCAAATGCAGGATGCGGGCATGATGAGCGATGAACACGCTTCATTGGCCAAAGCATTCTGCACCGTCAAAATGCGCGAGACCGTGGGCTATGCCCGCGAACTGCTAGGAGGCAATGGCATCTTGCTTGACCAGAATGTCGGTCGCTTCGTGGCCGATGCCGAGGCGATTTACTCCTATGAAGGCACTCGCGAAATGAATACGCTGATTGTGGGCCGGGCCATCACCGGCTTCAGTGCGTTTGTGTAAGCAGATTGGAGCAGGTATGACTACATCACAAAAGAACGAGATGGCGGTGCGCCAAAAGCAGCGCAAAGAGGGTGAGACAGAGGCAGTGGTGCGCCAAAAGCAGCACAAAGAGGGTGAGATGGAGGCAGCGGTGCGTGAAGAGCGACGCAAAGAGGTGGGGACAGAGGCAGCCGAGCACATCCTTGGCCCCAACCCGGTGGTCGGCTTGCGCGGCAAAGATCTCTTCCAGACTTTTGGCATGCTCGCCAGGCAAGTGCTGAGGCAACCACACCAGGTGCTCGCCCACGGGTTTACGTTCGCGGCAGAGGCAACTCGTATTTTAGGAGGCGCATCTGAGCTTGCACCAGACCCAAAAGACCGTCGCTTCCAGGATCCAACATGGAAAGAGAACGAGTTATACCGGCGCGGCTTGCAGCTCTACCTCTCGGCGAACAAAGAGGTGCAAGACTGGGTCGATGCCTCCATCCCCGACAGTGATGACAAGAGGCGAGCGCACTTCGTGCTGTCACTGTTCACCGACGCGCTGGCCCCCAGCAACAGTCCACTCAATCCAGAGGCGCTGAAACGCTTCCTGGAAACAGGAGGCGAGAGCGCCGTGCGTGGCCTGCGCCATCTGATCGATGATCTTCGCTATAACGGAGGGATGCCCAGCCAGGTCGATAAAAGCGCGTTCAAGGTAGGCGAGAATCTAGCTACGACCGCCGGTGCGGTCGTCTTTCGCAACGAGGTGCTTGAGTTGATTCACTACCAGCCGACGACCAAGAAGGTCAGCGAGTGCCCGCTCCTTGTCGTGCCGCCGCAGATCAATAAGTTTTATATCTTCGACCTCTCTCCTAAGAAAAGTGTAACTCAGTACTTGCTGAGCAACGGTGTGCAGGTCTTCACCATCAGTTGGCGCAATCCCACACCGGCCCAGCGCACATGGGGGTTAAATACCTATGTTGGGGCCATTGAGGAGGCGATTGATGTGGTCCGTGACATCACTGGTAACCCCGATTGCAACCTGGCGGGAGCCTGCGCAGGCGGGATGACCACCATTGCGTTAGTAGGCCACCTGGCGGCACGCAGGGAGCGCAAAGTCAACGCCGTAACCCTGCTGGTGAGTGCGTTCGACACTGGCAACGACCCAAGTATCCTGGGCTTATTTGCCACCGAAGAGGCCATTGAGGCAGCACGACGACGCTCTCATACTCAAGGCGTCTTAGAGGGCAAGGAGATGGAACGGATCTTTGCATGGTTGCGACCCAATGACCTGGTTTGGAACTACTGGGTGAATAATTACCTGCTGGGCAATGAGCCACCCACCTTTGATGTGCTGTATTGGAACAGCGACAGCACCCGTCTGCCTGCGACGTTTCATAGCGAGCTCTTAACCCTGTATCAGCAGAACCCATTACCAGTAGCAGGGAAACTGACCGTTCGTGGCACGCCTATCGACATCGCACAGGTGGATTGCGATTTTTATACTATCGCCGGGGTGACCGATCACATTGCGCCGTGGGAGGCCTGTTATCGCTCAAGCCTTTTGCTCGGCAAGCGCGAATTTATCCTGAGTAACAGTGGTCACATCCAAAGCATTCTCAACCCTCCCAGCAACCCCAAGGCGACGTTCTTTACCAATACCGAGCGGCCTGCCGATGCACAAATCTGGCTTGCAGGGGCCACGAAGAACCCAGGCAGTTGGTGGGAGCATTGGAAAGCGTGGCTGCTCGCTCGCTCTGGCTTGCAGAAGGTGGCACCCACATCGCTTGGCAATAGCAACGGGTCTATGTCGCCATTCGACCAGGCGATGGCAGCGGGCCGCCGCTCCTGCTGATCAATGGCCTTGGTGCCAACCTGGAGCTGTTTGATCCATTCCTCGACGCGCTCGACAACGTCGGAAGGCAGAAGATCGGGACGATTTGTTTTGATGTCCCTGGCGTTGGGGGATCGCCGCTCCCCCGCTTCCCGTTGCGTTTCCAGAGCCTCGCTCGCCTGATCGCGCAGATGCTGGACGTTTTGGGACCTTGGGAAGTGGATGTGCTGGGCATCTCTTGGGGTGGTGGGCTGGCGCAACAATTCGCCTACCAATACCCGGGGCGGTGCCGCCGTTTGATTCTGGCATCGACTTCGACCGGCGGAATCTCGGTGCCTGGCAGGCTCGATGTCCTTGCCAAATTACTCAGTCCGCGCCGCTACTTTGAGCCGTCGTACATGGCCGCCATTGCGCCGGTCATCTATGGGAGGAGTTTCCAGGAGAATCCTGACCTTGCGCGTACCTATGCGCAAATGATTAGAGCGCCACACAGCCTGGGATACTACGGGCAAATGCTGGCGGGTCTGGGCTGGACGAGCATTCATTGGCTGCACCGGGTACGTCAGCCGACCCTGATCATAGCTGGGAGGGACGATCCGATTGTTCCACCCATCAATGCAAGGATCTTAGCGCGACTGATCCCCAATGCGACCCTCCACCTCTTCAACGGGGGGCATTTGTTCCCCCTCACCGAGAAAGAGCAAGTAGCTGTGCTTGTGCATGCATTTCTAAGGAAAGGAGATACGTCGTGTTAAATCTAGCCATCCTCCTCGAAGATAGTGCGCGGGAAGTGCCGGAGCGCACAGCCATCGTCTTCGATGAGACCAAGTTATCGTATGCGGAGGTGAATGCAGCCGCGAACCAGGTGGCTAATGTTCTGTCCCTGGCGGGTATTCAAAGGGGGGATAAGATTGCCCTGAGCTGCCAGAATGTCCCATACTTCCCGATTGTATACTATGGCATCCTCAAATCAGGGGCCGTGGTGTTGCCCCTCAATGTGCTCCTCAAGCCCCGTGAAATCGCCTATCATCTGCGAGACGCAGACGCCAGGGCCTATTTTTGCATGGAAGGCACACCCGAGCTCCCGATGGGCGAGATGGGGTTCACGGCTTTTAAAGAAGTGGACAGTTGCAAACACTTCTTCCTGATGACCACCAATCCCACCGCCCAGTCTCCCATCGAAGGCGCCCAGACCCTTGACATGCTGATGCACAATCAGCCGCACACCTTTGAGACAGTCATGACGTACCCTGACGATACGGCCATTATCCTCTACACCAGTGGGACAACAGGTCAGCCTAAGGGGGCTGAACTCAGCCATATCAATATGCTGCTGAACGCCCGTCTCTCCGACAGTATGTATCCAAAAATGGATCACGATGTGCATCTCATCACCTTGCCGCTGTTCCACTCCTTTGGACAGAGCGTCCAGATGAACGCTGGTTTTTACAACCGGGCCACTCTCGTCTTGCTGCCACGCTTTACCCCAGATGCGGCCTTAAACTTGATGGAGCGAGAGAACGTCACCTTTTTCGCAGGCGTGCCTACCATGTACTGGGCTATGCTCAACTTTCCAGGGGCTAGCAAATACGACCTGGAGAACATCGCCCGCAACCTGCGCTTGTGTATTTCAGGCGGAGCAGCCATGCCCGTGGAGGTGATGAGAGCATTTGAAGAAAAATTTAATGTCATAATCCTGGAAGGGTATGGCCTATCAGAAACCAGTCCCGTTGCTACCTTCAATCGCCTGGATCGCCCAACTAAGCCAGGCTCGATTGGCTTGCCCGTCTGGGGCGTCTCGGTGCGCATTGTGGATCAACATGATCATGATGTTGGGACCAACGAAGTAGGTGAAATCATCATTCGTGGCCACAATGTAATGAAAGGCTATTATAAACGTCCCGAAGCGACTGCCGAGGCGATGAGAAATGGCTGGTTCCATACGGGCGATATCGGCCGGCGGGACGAAGAAGGCTATATCTACATCGTTGACCGCGTGAAAGATATGATTATTCGCGGCGGCTTCAACGTCTATCCTCGCGAAATCGAGGAAGTGCTGATGACACACCCGGCCGTGAGTTTAGCAGCCGTCATCGGCGTTCCACACGAGCGCCACGGGGAAGAAGTCAAAGCGTTTGTCATTCTCAAGGAAGGGGCCGAGCTCACGGAAGCTGAGTTAGTTGCTTGGTCGAAGGAGAACATGGCCGATTATAAGTATCCACGCTTGATCGAGTTCTACACAACTCTACCAATGACGGCAACGGGCAAGATTTTGAAGAGTGAGCTCCGTTAGGCGACTTGGCGCTGCCTCTCGTGTATATCGCTAGTCAATCTACCGATCACCAACAACCGTGGCCTCCTCAAGTTTCAGTGAGATCACGCGTGAGACGCTATCACTGCCCATAGACACTCCATAGATGACCTGGGCTTCCATCATCGTCAAGCGGTTATGGGTGATCACGATAAACTGCGTGCGCTGGGCCAGGTGCTTCAGGATGTCACAGAAACGTGCCAGGTTGGACTCATCCAGCGCCGCATCGACCTCGTCGAGCAGGCAGAAAGGTGGCGGGTTGATCTCTAACAGGGCAAACAGCAGCGCTGCCGAGACCAATGCACGCTCCCCACCGGAAAGCAGCGACAAATCTTGTACCTTCTTGCCCGGCGGCTGTACGATCACCTCTACACCTGCAGGCATATTGGATGCGGGTGAGCCATCATCTTCATTTCTAGAAACGGTTAGTTCGAGGTGCGCATTCCCACCATTGAAGAGTGTTATGAAATGCTCGCGGAAGCGAGTGTTTACAGCCTGGAACGTGGTCTCGAACTGGCGTGCCATCGTGACATCGAGATGGCTGATGATCGAGCGTAATTGTAAAGCGGCCTGGTCCATATCGGCAATTTGGGTGATGAGGAACTCATAACGCGTACGCAATTCCTCATACTGCTGCGGTGCATCTGGATCGCTCCCCCCAATGGCTTTGAGATGGCTGCGCAGGCTGTCAACACGCCTGCGCAATTTGCGCAGTTGCGTCTCTTCTTCCTGTGAAAGCTCCTCCGCACCATCAGATGATAGCGCCGTATCACTTTCATCCGGCACTTCTTTCACTTCATAGCCGCTGGTAGCATAGCGAACCAGTTCTCTCGGATCAGTGACTCCCATCTCTTCGCGGAGTTGCTCCAATAATGCCTCGACCGCATCTCGCGCTTTCTGGCTCTCCAGGAGGCAGCGGCGATAATTTACCTCTAATTCAGCTATCCCATGGCGCAACTGCAATATTTCTTGCTCCTGCATCGTTATCTGGCGATCAATCTCCGTGGCCTGCTCCTCTGCCACACCAAGTGCCTCTGCCAGCGTTCGCCTGCGCTGTTGAGCCTGTTCAAGCTCTATATGGTACGACGCGATAGTCTGCTGCAACGCCCGATATTGCTCCTCGGCTTCCTTCATACGGGCTATGAGTTGCTCAAGCTGTGATTTGAGGTCTTGTACCTGTGCCCGCTGCGCGAGCAATTGCTGGCGGAGCGACTTCGCCTCCTGTTGCTTTACGGCCAGAGCAGTGCGGGCTTTGCTCAGTTCATCCTGTTGGCGGCGATACATGATGGTACCTTCCTCTAGTTCTCGCTGGAGTTCCTCGACCACTCCAGTCATTTCGCGCTGCGACTTTTCGTGCGCTCGCACACGCTCTAGCGCTGCCTG
>WNGD01007361.1_pt1 | contig 10380 bp, 6 predicted proteins | sample 5400671 | NCBI WGS metagenome assembly WNGD01 (sample SAMN13153369, study PRJNA577476) | soil metagenome | isolation source: 40 cm soil or saprolite under grassland replicate 2 | place: USA:California | collected 2016-06-15
CACGGTCGTCGGCCACACCAATCCCGCGCACGGCACCCTGACGCTCGGGTCGGGCGGCGCCTTCACCTACACCCCGGCCGCGGGCTTCACCGGCACCGACACCTTCACCTACAGCATCACCGACCTTGCCGGCAGCTACATCCTCGCGGCGAACACGGCCGCTCGCACCAGCACCGGCCTCGCCAACCGCTACCTCGGTTCGGCGAAACCGGCCGCGCTCACCAGCAACCTCGAGGCCACCGCGACCGTCGCCATCACCGTGCGGTCATCATCTTCGGGCAGCGCCGCGACCTCCAACTCCGGGCCCGCGGGGACGTTGCCCTTCACCGGACAGCCGACCGCCCCTGTTGCTGGCGTCGGCCTGCTGCTCGCGGCTGGCGGACTCACCTTCGTGATCTTGGGCCGTCGACGCCTCAGCAGCGCCAGGTCGGCGCGGGAGTAGGCGGACAGGGTCGGCCGCCGGCTGACGGGAGCGGACCGGGTGGCCGCCTGCCGCTACTGATTCGACGACGCCATCCAGCCGGCGATCTGGGCGCGTGAGTTGAATCCGAGCTTGTTGAGGATGCTGCGGACGTGGCTGTCGACGGTGCGCTCGGAGATGAACAGGCGCGCACCGATCTGCTTGTTGCTCAGACCGTCGGCGACCAGCCGTGCGACATCGGCTTCCCGTTTCGCGAGTGGCGCCACGCTCCCACCGTCTGAGGTCGCGGCGGCAACCTGAGCCGGCTCGCCAAGCGCCATGCCGATGGCGGCGTCGCGCTGCAGGCGTTTCCCAGCCTTGAATTCGGCCTCGAATCTCGCTGCTCCAAGCGCCGCGATCGCCGACGCTTCGGCTTGGGCCAGGAGCGGAGGGAGCATTGGGATGATGGTTGCGCCAGCCTCGGTTCGCACGGTTTCAGCGGCGCCGAGCAGCTGTGCCGCGAGCCGCCCCTGGCCTGCGCCGGCGGCGATGCAACCTAACGCGTCAAGCAGGCAATACTGTGCCACCCGGTCATCGATCTCCTTGCTGATCCGCAACGCTTCTGCGAACAGCGGTTGTGCCTGATCAGGCTCGCGTGCCATCAGCTCGGTGACGCCGAGGTTGAGCAGCATCATTTCCAGACTGTAGAGGTCGCCTGTTTCCCGGCTGAGACGCGCGCCTTCTGACGCCGCCGCTCTGACTGTCTCAAGATCGCCCTCAAGCAGACCATTGAGGGCTCGTGCCTGGAGCAGCGAGACCGCAGCGGCGACGTCATCGAGACCCTTTGTCAGGGCGAGATCCTCATCGAGCAGGCACCTGGCAGCGGTGCGATCACCGGCCATCGTCGCGGCGATCGATGCCACGGAGAGCGAGTGCGACAGCAGATTGAGCTGCCCTGCCTCTCGAGCCGCAAGTACCGCGCGTCCAAGCGCTGGCCTCGCGGCTGCCGGATCAGTCTGCAGCACGGCCAGGAATCCGCGTATGAAGTACGGCAACCCGCCAGCCACCGCGTTGCCACCTCCAGACGGTCCAGACGCGAGCAGCTCGTCGAGCCACCGAACCCCTTCGGTGGTGGCGCGCGTCGCCCAATACCAGCCGAGGGAGCAGGCGAGCGTGATTCCACGTTCGACGTCCGCGTGCGTCAGGCAGCGCTGCAGGACCGACCGGATGTTGTCGATCTCCAGCTCCATCCATTCGAGCCATCCGAGCAGCCCATACCGAGCCCGCTCCGCGGATTGCCGACACCTGGAAACGTAGTAGTCAGCGCAGCGCCGTTCGAAGACGTCCTTCTCGCTGGCCTCTCGGAGCTTGAGGCCGGTGTATTCGCGCATCGTCTCGTGCAGCCGATAGCAGGCGCGGCCCTTGGCGTCCTCTCGCATCACCAGGGACTTGTCGACCAGCGACGACAGCAGATCCAAGGTGTGCGCCGCCGGAACGTCGTCGGAAGTACAGACCGATTCGACGTCTTCCAGGGTGAACCTGCCGGCGAAGACGCACAGCCGCCGCAGGAGCGCCCGCTCGGCCGCCTCCAGCAGATCGTGGCTCCAGTCAATTGTGGTTCGGAGCGTTTGGTGACGGAGGAGAGCAACGCGGCTGGGTCCCGTCAGCAGACCGAACCGGTCGGTCAAGCGGTCAAGGATCTGCTCCGCGGTCAGGACGCGCGTTCTGACCGCCGCGAGCTCGATCGCCAGCGGCAGACCGTCGAGCCGTCCGCACAGCGCCGCGACAGCCACCTGGTTCGAGGCGGTCAGCTCGAATTTCCCCGACGCCGCCGCCGCCCTCTCGGTGAACAGCATGACCGCCTCGTTCTGCCGCAGCTGCGAGAGCGGCTCGGCGGTATGCGCCGAAGGCAGCTCGAGCGGCGGGACGGGGAGCACATGCTCACCCGACACCGACAACGGCTCGCGACTGGTGACGATCACTCGCACACCGGGCGCCGCTTGCATGACGTCGGTCACCAGCTGTGCGGCTGCTCCGAGCAGGTGTTCACAGTTGTCCACCACCAGCAGGAGCTCCTTGTCCCGCAGATAGGAGAGCAGCAGGGGCAGCGGCTCGGTCGCGGTTTGGTCCCGCAGGTCCAGGGCCGCCATGACGGCATTGCCAATCAGGGCCGGATCCCGAACTTCGGCGAGCTCGACCATCCACGCGCCGCCCGGAAAGCCCCGTGCGAGATCTGCCGCAATCCGTAGCGCCAAGCGGGTCTTGCCGACACCGCCTGGCCCGGCGAGGCTGACCAGGCGAACGGCGCTGAGTCTCCTTCGAAGTTCTGCGAGTTCGCGGCGGCGGCCGACGAAGCTCGACGCCTCAGCCGGCAAATTGCCCGGCCGGCGCGTGGGTCTGACCATCGTGATGAGAAAGCTATCACGGCCGAAAGCTCCCGAGACCGGTCGACTCGGTACCGCATCAGTGATTCCACCGATTTCAGCGCTCCACCTGCTGCCTAGGCTGGCCACCATGGCTGAGGGATCACCAAGAGACCAGCCGGTGGGTCATATTCGGGGGTATGAGCTGAATGCGTAGCATCGCTAGAATTCTGTGCGGGCGCTGGACGAAATGGGCGGTCCTCGCCGCGTGGGTCGTCGTGTTCATCGTGGCCGGGCCGCTCGCCGGCAAACTGAAGGGCGCCGAGAAGAACGACGCGTCCGCCTCGCTGCCCAAGAACGCCGAGTCCACCCGCGTGCTCGACTTGGCCAAGCGGTTCACCCCGAGCGATACCCTGCCCGCGCTGGTGGTGTACGAGCGCGGCGGCGCGGTCAGCGCGGCCGACCAGGCCAAGGTCGCCGGCGACGTGCGGCGCTTCGCCGGGATCGCCAACATCGGCGGTCCGGTCGTCGGCCCGGTCCTGGCCAAGGACGGCGCGGCCCTCCAGGTGGTCGTCCCGATCCGGGTGGGGAGCAAGGGTTCGGACGCGATCGACCCGGCGGTCAAGCAGATCCGCGCCATCGCCCGCGACGCCAACAGCGGCAGCGGCACCGGCGGCGGCCTGCGGGCGTACGTGACCGGTCCGGCCGGCTACTCCGCCGCCTTCGGCGACGTGCTCAAGGCAATCGACTCGACGCTGGTGTACGTCACCGCGGCGATCGTCATCGTCATCCTGCTGCTCACCTACCGCAGCCCCGTGCTGTGGCTGTTGCCGGTGGTCTGCGTGATCATCGCGCTCACCGCCGCGCAGGCGGTGATCTACCTGCTGGCCAGGCATGCCGGCCTGACCGTCAACGACCTGAGCGCGTTCATCCTGACGGTGCTGGTGTTCGGCGCGGGCACCGACTACGCCTTGCTGCTGATCGCCCGCTACCGGGAGGAGTTGCGCCGCCACGCCGACCGGCACGAGGCCATGGCCGAGGCGCTGCACCGCGCGGGACCCGCGATCATCGCCAGCGGCTCCACCGTGGTGCTCAGCCTGCTGTGCCTGCTGGTCGCCGAGCTGGCATCCATCAAGAGCCTCGGGCCGGTGACGGCGATCGGCATCGCGGTCGGCCTGCTCGCGATGCTCACCCTGCTGCCCGCGCTGCTGGTCGTGTTCGGGCGCTGGATCTTCTGGCCCGTCCGGCCGACCCTGGGCTCGCCCGAACCGACCGAGCACGGCGTCTGGGCGCGCATCGGCGCGGGCATCGCCCGCCGCCCACGGATGGTGTGGCTGGTGACGGCCGTGATCCTCGGGGCCATGGCGTTCGGCCTGACCGGGCTCAAAGCCAACAACCTGCTCCAGAACAAGGACTCGTTCCGCACCAAGCCCGAGGCGGTGACCGGGCAGCAGGCCCTCGACCGGCACTTCCCCGCCGGGGCTGGCGACCCGGTCCAGGTGATCGGCCGGGCCACGGCAGGCCCGCAACTGCGGTCCGCCCTGGCCGACACCCCAGGGATCGCCGCCGTCAGCGCGCCGGTGACCCGCGACGGCTTCAGCTATGTCGAGGGCACGCTCGCCAGCAGCACCGACAGTCAGGCGTCGTTCGCGACCGTCGACCGGCTGCGTTCGAGCGTGCACGCGATCGCCGGAGCCGACGGGCTGGTCGGCGGCAGCAGCGCGATCAACCTCGACACCCAGCGCGCCGCCCGGCGCGACCGCGACCTGGTCGTCCCGCTCGTGCTGGTCGTGGTGTTCGTCATCCTCGCCCTGGTGCTGCGCGCGCTGGTCGCCCCGCTGCTCCTCGCCGGGACCGTGGTCCTGTCGTTCGCGGCGGCGCTCGGCGTGAGCGCCGCGGTCTGGAACCACATCTTCCACTTCGCCGGGTCCGATCCGGCGCTCCCGCTGTTCGCCTTCGTGTTCCTGGTCGCGCTCGGCGTCGACTACAACATCTTCCTGATGACCAGGGTGCACGAGGAGAGCAGGCGCCACGGCACGCGGCGGGGAGCGCTGCTCGGCCTCGCGGCAACCGGCGGGGTCATCACCTCCGCCGGTCTGGTGCTCGCCGGGACCTTCACAGCCCTCGGCAGCCTGCCGGTGGTCCTCGCGACCGAGATCGGCTTCGTGGTGGCGTTCGGCGTGCTGCTCGACACCTTCGTGGTCCGCTCAGTGCTGGTCAGCGCCCTCAACCTCGACGTCGGCCGCTGGCTGTGGTGGCCAAGCAGCCTGTACCGCCACCCGGACGTCGCCCTCAACGAGCTCGGCGACGACCAGCCGGCAGCGCTCCGCACCTGACGAACAGGCGTCCCTCCGGTCATTCGACTTATACTCTTCAAACTGTTCGAGCTGACCGAACGCGTCTCACCGCCGCGGCCCTGTAACGGGAACCGGGGGGGCCGTGGCCGCGTGTGGGTGGCCTCGTCGTTGTCGATCCGGGGGGGCCATGAGCACCGACGCAGTGGGGAAGAAGGCTGGCATGGCAACCAGCCGGCGCGGATTCCTCAAGGGCGCGGCGGTGGTGGCGGGTGGCGTGGCGGCTGAGTCGCTGCTGCCACCCTCGCTGCAACGGGCGCTGGCCACGCCCGCCCCGCCGCAAGCTGGCGGGCTCGGCAACATCGAGCACGTGATCTTCCTGATGCAGGAGAACCGCGCGTTCGACCACTACTACGGCATGCTGAAGGGCGTGCGCGGCTACAGCGACCGCAGCGCGCTCGAACTGCCCGACGGGCGCTCGGTCTACCAGCAGCCGGGCACCGGTGCGCCGGGCACCAGCGCCTACTACGAGCCCTTCCTCGCACGCAATGGGCGCAGCTTCCCGCCGTTGCACTCGGACCCGAACACGATCGGGATGCTTCCACATGACTGGGACTCGCAGCACCAGGCGTTCGCTGACGGGTGGCACAACGGGTGGATCACGGCGAAGCAGCCCTCCCATGCCCTGTCCCATTGGCTGCCGGGGTGGTTGGTGACCCTCCTGCAGATTCCGGGGTTCGCGACCACCATGGCGCACTACGACCGCACCGACATCCCATTCCACTACGAGCTCGCCGACACCTTCACGATCTGCGACGCCTACCACGCGTCGGTGATCGGCGGCACCAACCCGAACCGGCTCTACCACTACGCGGGCAAGCTCGGAGTGGAACCCGACGGGACGCCCTCCCTCGAGAACGACGCCAATGAGGGCGGGAACTGGGCAGCCCATCCGGGCTACGACCTGGTCAGCCTGGCACAGGTCCTGACGGAGGCCGGCAAGAGCTGGAAGGTCTACCAGGAGTGGGACAACTTCGGCGACAACGCCCTGGAGTACCTCCGTACCTTCCGGGAGATCGGCAAGAAGCTGGTCACGGCCATCACCAGCGACAACTTCGATCTCATCGAGACCTTCTACAGCAAGGTCAGCGGCTACTCGACCAGCGATCAGGAGGAAGCCCTCGCGGAGCTGGAGAAGAACGTCGCGAACCTGCTCACCGACACGGAGCGGGACCTCTACGACCGGGCAATGCGGCGGGCCCGGCCAGGGCAGCTGGCCGAGGCCTTCCGCCAGGACGTCGAATCCGGGACCCTGCCCCAGGTGTCCTGGATCGCCGCGCCGCTGGCCCAGTGCGAGCACCCCTCGGGCGGCACCCCCATCCATGCGGCCTACCTGATCTACCAGCTCCTGGACGTCCTGGGCTCCAACCCCGACGTCTGGGCCAAGACGGCGCTGTTTTTGACCTACGACGAGAACGACGGCTACTTCGACCACGTGCCGCCACCCGTGCCGCCACCCGTGCCGCCACCCGGTACGCCCGGCGAGTCCGTCGACGGAGCGCCGATCGGGCTGGGGTTCCGGGTGCCGATGACGGTCATCTCGCCGTGGACCGTCGGCGGCAACGTCTGCTCGGAGGTGTTCGACCACACCTCCACCATCCGCTTCGTCGAGCAGTGGCTCAGCGTCAAGAGCCCCAACATCAGCGACTGGCGCCGTCAGGTCTGTGGCGACCTCACCGCAGCCTTCGACTTCGCCACCCCCAAGCCGTGGCCGGGGGTGCCGCCCCAGCAGCAGCCGGACTGGTCCTCCCCTGGCGTCCTCGGCCGTTGGTGGCCACAGCCCCCTTGGAGCGACAGCGACCGTGGCATCCCTACCCAGGAGCCCGGGCACCGGTTCTCCCGGCCGTTGCCCTATCGGCCCGAGGTCTCGGCGTGGCTGTCCGATGACGGGCGCTCCCTGGAGATCGCCATGGCTGACACCGGGCCGCGCGGCACCCACCTGGCCGCCTACGCCTTCCAGCAGGAGTTCGGCACGCCGCGCCACTTCGACGTCTCCGGCCATCACGTCGAGACCGTGCAGCTCGCCGGCGACCAGTACCGGATCACCGTCACCGGTCCCAACCGCTTCCGCCGCGACTTCGCCGGAGGTCGCAACGGCAAGGCCGCACATGCCCAGGTGACCTCCACCGCCGACGAGAAATCCTTGACGCTGTCGATCACCCTGAACAACCGTGGAGCCACGGCGCTGACCTTCACGCTCCAGGCGCAGGTCTGCGCTGGCGGATCCAAGCAGGTCAGCGTCGCCGCTGGCAGCCAGGCCACGGTGCCGTGGGACGCGAGGCCGCATGGCTGGTATGACCTGCTGATCACCACGGACGAGGACGCGAGCTTCCAGCGCCGCTTGATGGGACGCCTCGAGAACGGAGCGGTCAGCGTCACCGGCTGAACCGCGGCACGAGTCGCCCGCGCGCTCAGCCCACGTCCGCCGCCGCCGTATCGTCAGGTGGCGGCGGGCACCAACTCGGCCAGCAGCGCCTGGACGCGGCGGTCCAGGTCGTCGCGGATGCGACGGACCTCCTCGACCGGCTTGCCGGCCGGATCGTCCAGGTCCCAGTCCTCGTAGCGCTTGCCGGGGTAGATCGGGCAGGCGTCCCCGCAGCCCATGGTGATCACCGCGTCGGCGGTGCGGACGACCTCGGCGGTCAGCGGCTTGGGGAACTCCCGGGCCAGGTCGATACCCCACTCGGCCATCGCCGCGACGACGTCCGGGTTGATCTGGTCGGCGGGGTCGGAGCCCGCCGAGCGGACGTGGACCCGGCCTTTGGCGTGGTGGTCCAGGAGGGCAGCGGCCATCTGGCTACGGCCGGCGTTGTGGACGCAGACGAACAGCACCTCGGGGACGTCCTTCACGATCGCTCCTTCGGCTCAGGCGAAGAGGTCGCGCAGTTGGGCGGCGCTGACGTTGCCGCCGGAGCAGACGACGGCGACCCGGGTTCCACGCAGCTCGTTGCTCAGGTTGAGGGCGGCGGCGAGGGCGGCGGCGCCGGCGGCTTCCACCAGGTTTCGGGTCTTGTCGATCATCAGGACCTGGGCCTGGCGGATCTCCTGGTCGCTGACCAGCAGAAAGTCGTCGAGGTGCTGGCGGAGGATCCGCTGGGGAAGCGCGAACGCGGTGCGGGTCGCCAGGCCCTCGGCGGAGGTCTCCATGCGGTCGGAGACCAGGGAGCCTTCCTTCCAGGATCGCCAGGCGGCGGGTGCCGCTTCGGACTGGACGCCGATCACGCGGAGGGAGGGCTTGCAGGCGCTGGCCACCAGGCAGGCGCCGGCGGCGCCGCTGCCGCCACCGACCGGCACGACGAGGACCTCGACGTCGGGGCGGTCCTCCAGGATCTCCAGGGTCGCAGTGGCCACGCCCGCGATGAGGTGGGGCTCGTCACCCGAGCTGATGAAGCGGTAGCCGCGGGTGGCGGCCCGCACCTCGGCGTGGGCACGGGCGTCGTCGAAGTCGCGGCCGACGTGGACGACCTCAGCGCCGAGAGCGCGGATGGACTCGGTCTTGACCGGGTTGGCGCCCTCGGGCACACAGATGACGGCACGGACCCCGAACAGGCGGGCCGCGTAGGCCACCGACTGGCCGTGGTTGCCGGTGGACGCGGTGATCACCCCTTGGCGGCGTTCGTCCTGGCTCAGCTGAGCGACGAGGTTGATGCCACCGCGGACCTTGAACGCGCCGACAGGCTGGTGATTCTCGTGTTTGACCCACAGGTCGATCCCGGTCAGTTCGTTGAGCGACGGGTAGCTGTACAACGGGGTCGGGGCCAGGTACGGGCGGAGACGCTTGCGCGCCGCGAGCACGTCGGCGACAGTCGGAATCTCGGTGAGGGTGGCGGCTCCAGCGCCTTTGGTCATGCGCAGTCTCCAATCCGCGTCCGCAGGCCTTGACCATCCGCGGTCGCTCCGGGTGGCGCCAGGATAGGCCTGCTGAATCCACCCCTGCCCCCTGCGGGCTCCAGCAGGAGACGATGCAGGGAAGTCATTTCCGCCACCTCTGGCCGGTATGCCCTCCAGGAGGTAGCCTCAAGGGGCAGCTCCGATCCCGCCCGCCGCCCTGTCCCGCCCTCCCGAGGTCGAGGTCGCCACCGCCATGGCCATCGCCGAGCAGCACACCAACCTCGCCGTCGCCGAACCCGACGCCGCCAACACCCCGGTGACCGTTCCCCTGGAGACAGAGCTGGAGGGCCTGCCGGCGTGGCCGCGACCGCCAGCGCCGCCCCTGACCCTGATCCCGGCTCTACCGCTGGCCACCACGGGCACAGGACGGCCGGGAGCCTCCTCCAAGGCCGCCTACCGCCGACAGCGCGACGCCGAATGGCGCGCCTGGCGCACCTCCCTGCGCTGGCGGGCCGCCGCCGCCGTGGCGGTCGGTGCGCTGGTCACCGGGCCGCGGCTGGCCTGGTCCAACGGCATCGCCGCGGCGGCCGGGGTGGCGCTGACGTTGCGGTTCCGCCCCTCGCCCGGAACCCGTGCCTGCCGGGAGGCCGCCCGGGGGGAGCGACGCACCGCCCGCCTGCTCGCGCCGCTCGAACGCGAAGGCAGCGTGGTCCTGCACGACCTGGCCACGCGAGCCGAGCATGAACCCCAGCGGAGCGATGCCGTCCACGGGAGGCTGCCCGAGGCGGAGGCGGAGCGCGGACCCGCCGTCCCCGGACCTGGCCGCGCGGGCCAACCGCAGCCTCCCAACTTCGATCATCTGGTGATCGGCCCCAGCGGCGTGTTCCTGATCGACTCACGGCACTGCCACGAGACGCTCCGGGTCGACCCGCGGGAGCGGCTGTGGCACCGGGACGAGCCGCTCGACGGCGTCCTGGAGGCGCTGCGACGTGGCGCCAGGGAGGTCACCGTCGCGCTCGTCGACGGGCGGGCCCCCGTCCAGGTCCAGCCGATGCTGTCGGTGCATGGCAGCTCGCTGCCGTGGCTCGGCGAACTGTCGGTCGGCGGGGTGCTGGTGCTGGAGGCGTCCGAACTGCCCCGGACGCTGCGGGTCCGCCGCCAGCTGCTCACGCCCGAGCAGGTGGCCCATCTCACGGAGCGGGCCTTGGCGACCTTCCAACCCGCCGCCTCCTGATCGGAGGGCGGATGACCGGTCCAGCGGCAGCGAACCCGCGCCGACATGTCCCGTTCTCGTCACGAACCCGTCGTCATGCTTCACTTTGGCCACCACCCGGTGGCGGCCGACCGGCGAGGAGGTGAGGACGCTGAAATTCAACGGCCTCAACCTATGGGTGCAGAACGTCGTCTTGGACGAGAGCGGGCATCTGCGATG
>WNGD01017800.1_pt1 | contig 10380 bp, 14 predicted proteins | sample 5400671 | NCBI WGS metagenome assembly WNGD01 (sample SAMN13153369, study PRJNA577476) | soil metagenome | isolation source: 40 cm soil or saprolite under grassland replicate 2 | place: USA:California | collected 2016-06-15
TTTGAGTAGCCACACGGTGAGCTCACGGATGGATCGATGCTCAGCCCACCCGTCCCATGTCAGCCCAAGTCTTTCTCGCCAGGACTGGCCTGGCTGATTCGTGATCGTTGCCATTTATACCCCCTTCTTCCGTCGCTTCGGCCCTACCAGTTCATCGATCATCCATGCCAGGAGAGAAAGCACAGCCGTTACCCAGAACGCCGCATTTCCCACTGCCCAACTGTTGGTCACGGCAAACGCGACAAGCGCCCAGACCACTGCGAGCAGAAGGATGAGCATGGCTTGACCGATCGCCCTGAGAATAAGTGACATAGTATGCTTCCTCTCTCTTTACAAAATCACGTTGAGATAGTTTTGTGTCTCAGCTGGAATGCACTCTCGCCATGCGGGGCCGCAGCGTGCAACCGCGCTTTGTACCGTGCCAGAACCTGCATTGTAGGCTGCAAGTGCCTTTGCATAATCACCGCCGAAGTTCGCCTGCAGTCGCGCCATATACTTTGCAGCTCCCTCTAGGGCTGATTGTGGGTCCCACGGGTTGATCCCCATGCCCGCTGCGGTCTCTGGCATAAACTGCGCGATGCCTTCAGCACCAGCGGGCGAGACTTCGCCAGGGTTGAATCCGCTCTCTTCATTGATCTGTCGTACAAAGATGGTGGGATCTATACCTGCGTCACGCGCTGCCTGACAGGCGAGAGGAACATACTGGCTCGCCGGGATCGAGGGACATCCCTCAACTGGTCCTGTATCTGAAAACGACACCGATGGGAAGAGACTCTTGAAGGCAAACCAGCCGATCACCGCCAAGACTGCCAGGAAGAGGATCACATGACCTGTGTAGCTCTTTGGCCTGGGGCGTCTCCGCCTAGTCGGGTAGATCTTGCCGCTATATGGTGCCCGCTGCTGAGAGATCGGTCTATCAGATCGTCTCCTGAGTCGCCGTCGCGGTGGGTTATAATACATATCGCAATCCTCCGATTGCTAGGGCCAGGTCAGCTCCTTTCCACGTCCGCTGACCTGAGCCGACACTCCTAGATCAGTTCTCGACGGTAGCGGTAGCCGCCATCATCGGTGCTCAAAAGATTTTGTTGGACGGGATACCAGCCGGTCCAGGTTTCGACGCCCAACTCTTCAAGCGCATTGTGTGCAACGGCAATTTTCACGGTCCAGTGTTTATTTCCATTGACAAAGATGACTGCTCGTTGCTCATCAACCTTTTGTACAGAGATGCGCCCGTTATGGTGTCTAACTGCTTCATAGCGACTCTCCTGCATGGCTTCATTGATATGCGCGCCGTGGACCTCTTCTGGTCCGGTCCACCCCTGATTCAGGTCGATGCCAAGTGCTAAGAGTTTGCGCTGCACTTGTGGGCTAGGACGGTCCCAGTACAGTCCTTCCTCGTCAATGTACAGTTTGCAGATTCGTTTGCCATTGACGATCACCACGCCCGATGCATCTGCTGTGGGCTGCTCATAATATGCGCGCGCTCCATCGCGCCCTTTATAGGTTGCAACTGATGAGGATTTGAGTACCTGGAGTAACCCGCCTGAAACCTTCTTTGCCATGATGCCTTCCTTTCTGTCATCTCTGCGCGTGCGGTGTGCGTGCGGTGCGTGCGGTGCGTGCGGTGCGTGCGTGAGCTCACCAGAGGGGCCCCAGAGGCCACGCACACCGCACGCGCAGAAACCTTATGCGTCTTCAAGATCCTCTAATCGCTTTATCTCTGCCTTCAGTTGAGGCCACAATTGACGAACATCCCATAATTTGATGCCTGTTGCCGCTACCACTTCAGACTGGGTGGTTGCACCCTCACGATAGGCATTGAGGCACCGTTCTAACTCCGTTGGTTTCTGCTTGACTGGTCTCACAGAAGGTTGCACTATAGGTGATTCAGATGGGAGATCCTCAGTCTCAAGTTCGTTATCCAGATCCTCATTCAAGGGGTCGTCCTCGTAAGAAGGAGCAAGCGTCAACGTCTTCTGCACTTCACGGCCCTGGTACCGGGCTACTGCCTTCTCAGGAGCAGGCATCGTGCTTTTGTGTTCGGATTGTCGTAGATCGAAGTGGATCTGGAACGCTTCACCTCCTTCAAACACGAGCGCATCTCCACTCTCAAAGCCTGCAATCTGCTTTCGATCAACGTTCTCTTTCCCAATCAGGTCCTCGCAGACTTTCAAGTCTTGTGGCAGTGTCTGACGCATGAGAATGTAGATCTCCGTTCCGCCAATCACGTCTTTATTGATGCGAGCGGCCCGCTGCGTGAAGAGAGCAGGGGTCAGGCCATAGTGACGCCCGATCTCGTTGAGCTTCTTGAACGTGGAGAGGATCTCGGTCTCGGTCTGACTCTGAGGCAGGAACTGTTGCGCCTCATCCAGGACGGCCAGCGCAGGAAGCCGCTTCTGTGCATCGCGCTCATTGGCCCATGCAACCATGCCCTTGATCATCATTGTTGGGATACGAGGGAACTTCAATTACAAGCTGGCCGCCATTCTCACGAATGAGATAGCCGACCTCTTCCGCGTTGACGACATCCACCTCCCAATAGTTGCCCTCATATTTATACGCGTCCGTCCACTCAGGATGTCCCCCGATCCGGCAGTTGGGCAGCACCTGGGGCAAGGTGTCAAAGTCAATCAGGTAGTCAAAGATCACTGCTGGAAGAAAGAGCTTGCACATTTGCTCAATGAACAAGGCGGCGAAGTTACTCTTCCCGCTCCCGCGCTGGCCCAGACAGAGGATCGCACGCCCGACCACCTGGACATACGAGGGGTTGAAATCTTCCGCCAGTTCCAGGCAGGCGCTCCGGTAGTGCGACGTGTTCACCGGGCGCGTCGAGACCACCTCCCTAGATGGGCGAGCATCGACAATCCTCTCGGCCTGGGCAGCCGGAGCGCGCCTCTCGGGGATCAGCGGTCTGTTCGGAGTAGGGACCACGATGGATTGCGCTGCCCGCTGCTCAGGAGTCTCGGCATAGCGCCGACGGCGATAACCGGAAGGCGCAAGCAGATGATCCATGCGATTCGGCTTGCCTGCGACCATGGCGTGTGCCTGTTGCCCTATGACTTTTAGCGCAATCGCGCCGCCGCCGATGATCAGGATCGCGCCCAGGACCGCGAAGAATATTCCCTCCATCCCCCAGGAACTGAAGGAGGAAGAGAGGACGGCAACGAGGACAAAGAAGAGGAGCCCCACCAGAGGCTTACTCTTGAGACTTTGAACGTGTTCATGAATATTGGACATCTCTTTTCCCTCCAGAAGGGAAGGGGCCGAGAGTCCCGGCCCGCCCCTCATTGTTACTCATCCGCATCGAGATCATTGACCTGGTGGTAGGCGTGATAATCCTTGAAGTCTTCAATCGCGCCCCAGATGCGCGTTGCCCCATCGTAGAGGAGCAGCGTGCTAGATCCGGTCAGGAACACGATCCAGAACAAAATCACGAAGTCGTTATGTGTGAACAGGTTGATAAAAGTCGCATCGGAGATGATGTCGGCTCCGAGCGCAACCATGAAGTAGAGACTGTTCACCGTGATAGCGCTCTGGACATCCTTGAGCGATTGCGTGCTCTTGATGTGGAAATTCTGGATATGGCGCAGGCGGGTGAACGTGCCACTCATCGGTTGCGCGTTCTTGTGCAGGAAGAGTTGGATCGCGCAGGCGATGACCATGCTGATCAGGGCGTACCAGGGGAAGCGATGGATCACTTCAGGCAGGCCGAGCAGGGCGACCATCGATCCCAGGATCATGGAGATGATCGCGATGGTCGTCGTCGTCACCTGGACGCAATTAGCAAAAAAGCCGAAGCAAAACTCACAAATGCCGATTGCTAATTTGAGCGCAGGCGGGTTCTCAGCCTCCGCCTCATGTGCCGAATTGTCCAGATTGAGATCATCCCCTTCTTCAAAATCATCAAGTTTACGGGTTCTGCCGCCACCGCGAGGTGTGCCTCTGAAAGAGTGTGTCATGTGTGTGTAGTCCTTTCTGACTGCTCGGTACGAACGCTTGTTCCCCTTGCGCGGCCAGTCCAGACCTGATAGGATGCGACCATCGCAAAGGGGACCTTTGTGGTAAGGCTCATCTGCGCCGCTTTTCGAGGGCCAGCGCAGATGAGCAAGAAACGCGCTACGAGGCCGATATTGGTGCTATCAGCTCCTTTCCTGACTGTGAGTCCTTGTCTCGGCATCGGCTCGCTGCTGCCTACCCCGAGGCACGTGCGCGATAGGCAGGGCCAACCTGAGAAACTTTAGAACCTGCCATCGCGTGTGTAACGTGGGCGGGCCAGGCTCGCACCCAGCCCCATCCCAAGCACCAGGCATAGCAGACCGACAATCACGATGGTCAGGATCAGCGTTTGTGTCTCAAAATGCATGAATCGCTCCTTTCATTGCTGAACTTGGTACAGAGACGCTTTCCGGTAACACCCTCTACATAGACAGGTGTATTCCTCATTGAAGAAGGGTTTATACGTTGCCTCCTTTCTTGCTGGTTCAGCAGATCGCGCTCTCGACAGGCTCACGGTCTGCGGACCGGATACGCGCAAGTACCTGCTTGACATGCACGCCGGAGTAGTTCGTTCGACGTCGAAGCTGTGACGCCGTGTAGTTGGGGTTTTCCGCCAGTAGCTCCCGTATGCGCCGCTCCGTCTTGCCCATCGGCCTCTTGGCTTGCGCGGCTATCGCAGCCTTCTCAGGATGTGCCTCAAAGTAGGCCTTCCGTGCTTTGGAGGCAACCGCCTGGTCGCACTCTACCAACTCTACGAGATCGACAGGCCGCAAGGTTGGATCAACGGAGAGGAACGCTTGCACGCGCTCAGCCGCTGTTTTTTGCGTCGGCGCTGGTTTACCCCGGCCTGTACACCCCCGCTTCGTTGGCTTGACGGATGCATCTTGCGAGGCCGTCTCTTCACCCGCACTGTACCCACCAAACGACGCATCAGGGTTGACTGCGGGCAGCGCCCCGTAGCGACTCCACGCGGCTTGTGCGCTGGGTGTATGCGAGAGGTGAACCGACTCGCGCTCGTGGAAGGTGACGAGCTTTTGCGCACCATCCGGCATCTTCACCACGCCTTTCCCTGTAGGAAGGGTCGAGAGTCGCTGCTTGACCTGCCTCTCGGTCAGATCACCTGTGGGCTGCAGGTACTCCATGTAGCGCGAGAGATCGGTATCCACCGTCTGCCGCAGGAAGATGTACCAGCCAGGGGCCAGCACCGTCTTGGACACTTCACTGATTTTCTGGGTGAACAAGAGCGGCGACAGCCCGCGCTTGCGTCCAGCGGTCGCCAGGGTGTGGAAGGCATCATGCAGCGCGGTAAACGTGGCAGGCGTCAGGTACTGCCCTCGCCTCTGTGGGAGCCAGTACGCCGCCTCGTCCAGGGCCACGAGCACCGGTATGCGCTCATGGTAGGGGAGCCTGGATGTGAGCGCGAGAAGCTCTCCAACGAGAGTGGCGATCATCTGTCCGGCCTGCTCGATCTGCGACCAGGTGCTCAGGTCATAGACGACCTGGAGTCCCCCATCGGGAGCCAGGATATCATGAGCGGTCGGGCAATTGGTGTACGTGCCAACAACGCCGCGAGGAAACCGGCTCACCGCCGAGGTGATATCGCCTTCCTTGTCGAGGGCAATGATAGGGATACGGAACGGCGCTGCCTGTTCAAGCAGCCGCACCAGGATAGCCGTCTTGCCACTGCCAGGGGCACCGAAACAGGCCACGCCATTGCCGATAATGGCATCCGGGGGAAGAGTAAAGCCTCGTCCCAGGTCCATCATGCTCCCCTCAGCTGGGCAAGCGCCGTTTGGAGAAAGCACGTGTGCCGTCGGTGTGCAATTCATCCTTGCCTCCTTCCTGTTGAGGCGTAGACGCCAGCCAGTTGCTTCCTGAGCGCGGTTATCGCCCAGCTGTGATGATGAACGGCGGTCCCGATCTGAGAAGTACCGCCATACTGTTGGCGTGCAATGTCGCGCAGGTCTTGCGGGTCACGGCCCAGGATGCCATAGCGGCGAAGAATGACCTCGCGTGGTCCGGGACGTAAGCCCTCGATGGCCTGGTACAGCGCGGTGTAGTCGCGGCCCGCTTGCGATGGATCGTCGCGTGGATCAGTGACGGTATCGGCAAGGGTTGCGGAGTCTGGATCGTCGCGGAAAAGAGGGCGGTCTAAGCTGAGAACGGGGGTAGCTCGCTCGCGCTTCATCCAGCCGATCATGGCCCACCTGGCGCAGCAACGAAGGTAGTTGCAGGGGTGATCCGTTGCAAATGCGCTGTCACACTTCTCGACAAGCATGTAGCTCCCAACAGAGAATAACTCGTCACCGTCAAAGTCAAACGTCAAGGAGAAGTGGCGTGCGACTGCTCGCACATACGGCAAACAACAAACGATCAGTGCATCACGCACCTGGTCGTCACCAGTACGAGCCCGCGCAGCTAAGGCTTGCTCTTGCGCGTCAGTCAAACGAGGAGAGACATCAGAAGAAGACAGGTCCGGGGTGTCCAGGTCGGATGTTGTCTGTTCAAAGGGTTTCATTGCTGCTATACTCCTTTGTGTGAGGAAGTTCTGTAGACGACCAATCTTGAGAGAACTTCCGCTAGTGCTAGCTGGCTCGTTTGGGCCAGCTTCTTTTTTTTGTTGGGCAATTGCGCTGGTCCGTAACCTTACCCAACCACAGGCTACAGACCTTTGAACCTTGACGCACCATCAGTTCGCCGCTGCCCATCCTGCGCGATCCGCACAACGGGCAAGGGTCAACCTTGAACGATTGAGGAGTGAGTGGTTCATGCGGCTGGTATCCAGCAGGGGCACTCTCTTCATACCCTTCCTTTCCGAGCGGTCCTTGGACCTGGCTGCATGTTCACGTCTGTTGGGATACTTCCTACCGCGCCTCCCAGCGGGGCGCACAGTTGCACGGCGTCTTACTTCGACTTCAACGCCTGCCTGCTGTCGCGATGCATTCAGCCCCTTTGAACGTCCCTTATGAACTTTGCTTCTCTCAGTACGTTCAACTCCTTAGAGGGCTTAGTGAGACGCTGCTACAGTGCAATGGGCTTACCGGCTTACTTCACCTTCACGGGCAATATCCATGCGCAATAGGGCATCTGTTTGTCAGTTTGCCTTCCCAACACGTTCCTCATCCCACTCTCCTACAAGTTTACGCTTGTTTTGAGCGTGCAACTCGTCAGTTTCACTGCACTTTCACCGCACTTTCCCGTCAGTGTTTTTGAAGGGTTTTGGGCTCAACCTGTCAGTTATCCGTCAGTCAACATTATGATAATGCTAGATATCATCATAGTTTTGAGCATTATTATTACCATCAACATTGTAATCAATAATATTATGATAAGTCAAGTGTTCATGATACTGTGTGTTATAATGATGGTCATAGAGGGCACATATGAAGGACATAAGCAGCTTAGTAAGAGATGAATGCGGAGGCGGCTACGTGATGGTAAAAGCCATTGATACTAACCGTGAATACATCACTACACCGGAGGCATCTAAACGCTCAGGCTTGAGCAAAGTCTATCTTGCGCATTTGCTGAGGAATGGCCGGTTAGAGGGGTTTCAGTTAGCTCGTGAATGGTTCATTTACACTGATTCATTGGAAATGTTTCTGGCAACTCCTCGTAAGTCGGGGCCGAAGGGACCTATCAAAAATAAAAAGGCTAGTGAGGAAGAGCATTAGGATACAACGCCTTCAAATAAGAAAGACAACTCCTAAGTTGTATCATTCCCTGCAACTTCTTCAATAGCATGGTAGGATGGAAATGCGTAACGACCAGTTGGCATTGATAGTGCTGCATGAGGTACAAGTGTGCAAAAAAATAACTCCAAGTTACGCAAGGAGAGGCTCCGCCAGGGTTTAACCCAGGTAAGATTAGCTGCCAAAACTGGATTGTCCGAGGAAACCATTCAGCGGGCTGAAAGTGGAAAGGGAATCAGTTTAGATAGCATAGAGAAAATATGTGCATGCCTTGGTAAGAGTCTTGAGCAGTTAGACTTGCTTAAAATAGAGGATGAAGGCGTGAATAGACGCGAAGCGAATAAAAAAATAGCAGCAGGCCTTGTTGGGGGTTTGTTTATTGCGACATCTAGCGACCTGCTAGAACCTCCGTTGTGGGAGCGTCTTTCCAGAACATTAACCAGATCCTCTAACGCTGATGAAGAGGCAGTGCAAGGTCTTAGACAAATTGCAAAAAGTTACTGGCTGCTTCGTACAAGTATTGGTTATCGCAGTTTGCTTGGCGGCTTCAAAGGACACCTTGAAACTGTTGAGCAACTTCTTCGACGTCCGCAATCATCTGCTACTTACAAACACCTCTGTTCTCTAGCCAGTGAAACAGCTCAATATATTGGGGCAATATACTTTGATATGAATGACTATTCTACCGCTAAGGCATACTATAAAGTTTCTATTGAGGCTGCTAAAGAAGCTGAAAACCATACACTCTGCGCTGTTGGATTAGGTCGCATGAGTTCCCTCCCTATCTACACCGACAATCCACATGAAGCTATCCCTCTTTTACGAGAGGCTCGGAGGGTGGCAAGGCAGCACAGCCCGGCCTCGATCTGTGCTTGGTTAGCATCCATAGAAGCAGAGGCCCACGCTCATCTTGATGATGAGAGAGCATGCATTCAACTGCTCGGGTATGCCGAGCGTGTTCTAGAGAGAGTCGGCAGTGATGGAAACGTACATGAAGTAAATTTTAACTATTCAAGGTTCCTTGGCTACAAAGGAACTTGCCACTTGCGTCTTGAAAAGAGCAGCGATGCCTTGACTGCTTTGAAAGAAAGCACAAGTCTGATAGATGCGTCATCCGTACGTCAACGATCCATCATTATTGTAGACTCCGCAGAAGCATACAGACAAATGGGAGAGATAGAAGAGGCTTCTAAGCACGCAATTCAAGCACTGGAATTGACCGATCTGACAAAATCAGATCTGGTGTTACAACGCCTTCTCAAGGTTCGTGCTGATATGCAACCTTGGGAAACGACGAAATATGTGAAAGACTTTGACGCGCAGATGGCACTTCGTGCTTCGCTTACATGAGGGGTATATGACAAAACCACATTTAAATATAAATGGCGTCCTCTATCACGTAGTCTGTGCAGCGCCTCCGGCGCAACAGGTTCAAGAGTTTATCGAGCTTGCCAAAACAACTGGATGGGATGTCTGCGTGATCGTAACGCCTCAAGCAACAAAATTTATTGACACTACTATGCTTGAGGAATTAACAGGCCATCCTGTACGTAGCGAATATAAACCCATCGGTACGCCTGATGTCTGGCCTAAAATGGACGCGATGGTAGTCGCACCTATGACGCTGAATACAACTACCAAGTGGGCACAAGGAAATGCAGATACACTAGCACTCAGTCAGTTATGCAAAGGCATGGGTCTTGGCCTGCCCATCGTTGCGGCTCCGTGTATCACTGGCCCTTATGCCAAGCATCCCGCATTTTCGCAGAGTATAGCATTGCTTCAAGAATGCGGGGTTCGCGTTCTCTATGACCCAGAGAGATACCCAGCTCCAAAGATTGTACCTTGGGCAACATTACTGGATACGCTGAACGAAACTATGCAGGTTGCTATGGGAAGCCCCTTATGAGAAAAAATAAAAATTAAAAATAAAAATGATCTTGACCCATTTTAGTGGAGACTCTTGAGAGCAACCAGACCAGATCTGAGCGGCAAAAACTGAACAGTGTATCTTCCCTCCAGGAGATGATCCAATGGACCATCCCGACTTTGAGGAAACATGCGCTTTTCAGCACAGTCGCTCTCGCGCAAGAACTCCGAAAAATCGGGCCAATTCCATCCCTTTTTTTCCTGCTGCCCCCTCAAAGAGTGAGCGGGGAAGAAGCAAGCTGGAACCAAACGGGCAGTGACGAGAGGGAAAAAGGCTCGTTTTCAGACCAGCGGTAAGGTCATGAAGAACGTTGATCCTTCTCCCTCGCTGGACTCGAACCAGAGACGCCCGTCATGCCGCTCGACCAGTTCGCGACTGAGATAGAGCCCCAGCCCTGTCCCTGTGATCTCAGCGGCACGCGCATTCTCAGCCCGCACGAACCGCCCGAACATACGCGCCTGCTGCCGAGCAGGAATGCCGATGCCCCGGTCGCGGATCGAGAGGAGCGCGAAGCTCTGCTCACCCTCTTGGCGAATGGTCAGCTCGATTGGTCCTCCCTGTGGGCTGTACTTGATCGCATTGCCCAGCAGGTTGGAGAGCACCTGCTCGATGCGCACGCGGTCGACCTCCACCACCAACGAGGAAAGCGTTGTGTCCAGGGAGATGATATGCCGCTCCGTGGTCATTTGCCATTGCGCCACGATACGCCGGGTGAGCTCCACCAGGTCGGTGGGTTTGCGGGACAAGGCCAGTCGCCCTGCT
>WNGD01022347.1_pt1 | contig 10378 bp, 12 predicted proteins | sample 5400671 | NCBI WGS metagenome assembly WNGD01 (sample SAMN13153369, study PRJNA577476) | soil metagenome | isolation source: 40 cm soil or saprolite under grassland replicate 2 | place: USA:California | collected 2016-06-15
TCGACATCATCCGCCGGGAACAGCGCCGCCGCTCGTTCCTGCCCGAGCTGGCGACGACGACGGCGCTGACCGACACGATCGAGGCGGCTTTGGCCCCGGCCGCGGAGGGCGCCAGCCAGCTGGCGATGATGTTCGCGGTCTGCGACCCCGGCCTGAACCGCGAGACGCACGTGACGCTGATCCTGCGGTGGCTGTGCGGTCTGTCGCCCAAGGAGATCGGCCAGGCGTTCCTGGTCGACACGCAGACCATCGACCGGCGCCTGCACCGGGGTCGCGGCCGGCTGCGTCAGCTGGGCCGGCTGCCCGACGTGGACGACCTGCCTGACATGGGCACCCGGCGGGACTCCGTCCTGCGATCGCTCTACCTGCTGTTCAACGAGGGCTACCACGGCAGCAACCCGCAGGATCCGGTACGCCCGTTTCTGTGCGAGGACGCGCTGCGTCTCACCGAGCTGCTGCTGGACGCCAAGCCGACGGCGCATCCGGACGTGCACGCCCTGGCCGCGCTGTTCTGTTTCGACGCCGCCCGCCTGGCGGCCCGCCTCGACGAGCACGGCGTGTTCGTCCCGCTCGAGGACCAGGACCGGAGCCGCTGGGACCGGGCGCGCATCGAGCGCGGTCTGATGCACCTCGGCCGCGCGGCCGCCGGGGATCACATGTCCCGCTGGCATCTGGAGGCCGGCATCGCCTGCGAGCATGCGATAGCGCCGTCGATCCAGGAGACCGACTGGGACCGGATCGCCGGCTTCTACCAGGTCCTCGCCCAGCAGTCCTGGAGCCCGGTCGTGGCGCTGAACCGCGCGCTGGCCGTGGCCGAGCGGGACGGCGTCGACGAGGGCCGCCGCGAGCTGATCGCCCTGGCCGGCGACCGGAAGCTGTCGCGGTATCCCTTCTACTGGGCGGCCCGGGCTGACCTAGAACGGCGGGCCGGCCGCCACACCGCGGCCCGAGAGAACTATGAGCGCGCCATTGCGCTGGCCCGGAGCCAGGCCGAGCGTGTGTCCTTCGAGCGGCGGATCGAGAGCCTGAATATTTCCTAGCGCGTGTCCGGTTCCGGCGGCCGCCATTCGTCGTCCTCCTGAAGCTCACCCGATGAGACCAGGAGAGACCAGTGCCAGCAGAAATGAACGATCTACTCGAAAGCGCCGTCGCCGCGCACGGCGGCCTGGACCGATGGAATCAGGTCAAGTCGATCACCGTCGACGCCTCTATTACCGGGGCCCTCTGGGCCCTCAAGAGCAAGGGTGACGCGCTCAAGGACGTCCGCTTCGAGGTGGACACCACGCGGGAGCGGCTGACGATGGACTTCGCCGGCCAGGACAAACGGTCGGTCTTCGAGCCCCTCCGCGTCGTCATCCAGCGCCGTGACGGCGCGCTCACCGACGCCCACGACGACCCGGAGAAGTCGTTTGACGGTCATCAGCTCCAGACCCCGTGGGACGACATTCATCTCGCCTATTTCACCGGGGAGGCGCTGTGGACGTACCTGAATACGCCGTTCCTCTACACCTGGCCCGGGTTCGTCACCGAAGAGATCGCCCCCATCGAGGTCGGCGGTGAAACGTGGCGGCGGCTGAAAGTGACGTTCCCCGATCACATCAAAAGCCACACCCGCGAGCAGATCTCGTGCTTCGGCCCGGACGGGCTGCTGCGCCGCCATGACTTCACCATCGACATCCTCGGCGGGGCCACCGGGCTGCTCTACGCCACCGGCTACCGCGACGTCGACGGCATCATCATCCCCGCCACGCGACGGGGCTACGCCTGGCAGGGCGACTACCAGCTCGTCCCGGAGCCGCTGCTGGTCGCCATCGACATGGGCGAGATCACCATCCGCTGACCTCAACCACTCGAGAAGGAGAGCGACAATGCGCAAACTGATCGAATCGACCCTCGTCTCGCTGGACGGCGTCATCGAAGCGCCTGAACGGTGGGCCAGCTTCGACGCCGAGGCCGCGGCGTATTCCCTCGAGCAGCTAGGCCACTACGACGCGTTCGTCATGGGCCGGGTCACCTACGAGCAGCTCTTCGCGTACTGGGGCCACACCGCCGGCGACCCGTACGTCGACCGCATCAACGCCATGCCCAAGTACGTCGCATCCCGGTCACTGACCCAGACGGCATGGAACGCCACCCTCCTCGGACCCGACCCCTCCAGCGCGATCGCCCGGCTGAAGGACCAGCCCGGCAAGGACCTCATCAAATACGGCACCAGCCGCCTCGACGACACGCTCGTGCGAGACCACCTGATCGACGAGTTCCGCTTCTGGATCATGCCCGTCGTAGCCGGCGCAGGGCAACGGCTGTTCGAGGACGTGGACACCTCCGGGCTCCACCTCAGGCTCACCGGCGAAAGGAGCCTGGAGAACGGATCGGTGATCCTCACCTACGCGCCCCGCCCGCCCGGCGAGCCGACTGAAGCAGGAGCCCCAGCCAGCAACCAGGAGGAGAAATGAACGAAGCCGCCGAGGTGGATGGCATTCCCGTGGTGTGGATCCAGCCGGACAATCAGGACGGTGATGCCCGGATCGCCCTGTGGCTGCCCTGGCTCACCGGGACGAAAGAAACCGCCATCCCGTTCCTGGCCGAACTGGCCGGCCGCGGCTTTACCGCGGTCAGTTTCGATCCGTGGCAGCATGGCGAGCGCGGGACCGAGACCGCCGAGCAGATCTCTGCCCGGGTTTTCGGCGACTTCCGCCGGCACATGTGGCCGATCCTCGGCCAGACGACGCTGGATGCGCTGCGCGTAGCCGACTGGGCGGCCGTGGAATTCGGCACCAGGGACATGGCCGCGGGCGGGGTATCGATGGGCGGTGACATCGCGGTGGCGCTGGCCGGGATCGATCAGCGCATCAGCCGGGTGGCGGCGATCGTGGCCACGCCTGACTGGACGCGGCCGGGCATGCGGGACATCCGCGACCCGTCGCGGGTCCTGCCGCAAGGCGAACCCGATGCGTACGCGCAGTGGTTCTACAACCATCTTGACCCGCTGTCCCACCTCAGTCACTACGCGCACGCGCCCGTCATCGCCTTCGAATGCGGCGCCGACGACAGACACGTCCCACCGGACGGGGCGCTCCGATTCCGCGACGCCCTGGCGAAGGCCTACCCGCATGCCGCCGCGGGCGTCCGCGTGACGCTCCATCCCGGGACCGGGCATATGGAGTCGGCCCAGAATCCCGCACTGTTCCAGAACTGCCTCGCCTGGCTCGCGAAAGACCACACCCACCTCTGACAAGGCGGCGGACCTCACGCATCAACGGGGTCCGGCCAGAGACCGGGATAATCCATTCTCCGGTGACGCCCAGCGCGGACTTTGAGCGCCTCACCGCTCCGCTGCGGCGGGAGCTGATCGCGCACTCGCTGATCCAGCCCCGGCATCGGAGGCACCGTGACCAGTGAGCACAGCCCGGCAGCCGGCGATGGAGCAGCGCAGGTTCACAGAAAACAGGTTCAAAGGAAAGGAGCACGCCATGTTCGCGGACACGAAAGCATTCAGCGCCTTCGCCGTCGACGACCTGGCTCAGGCCAGGAAGTTCTACGGCGAGACACTCGGGATCCGGGTTTCCGAGCAGCACGGACTGCTCACCCTGCACCTGGCCGACGGCCGCGACACCCGGGCGTACCCGAAGCCGGACCACACCCCGGCCACCTACACCATCCTCATGTTTCCAGGTGGACGACATCGAGGCCGCGCTCGGCGAGCTGACCACGCGCGGCGTCCGGTTCGAGCGATACGAGGGGATGGACCAGGACAAGCGGGGCATCACCGCGGCGGCGGCCCGTTCATCGCCGCCTGCTTCAAGGACCCGGCCGGAAACTTCCTCGAGGTGCTGCAGGAGCGGTAGCGCGAGCAGCGCATGAGCTCGGGCGGCCTGCGTGCGGGATCGGAGGCGGAAGTTCGTGGACAACACTGACCGAGGCAACAAGCCTGACCATGCTGATTTCGACCTGCGCCCGGCGGTGGTCACGTTTGTGACCACGGAGCACTTCACGCTGCAGGGTGCCCGCTCGTCGACGATCTCGGAGTCGGCTGGCCGGGCGAGCGTGTTCCTTGGCGCGGTATCCGGCGGCCTGATTGCCCTCGGGCTCGTCGCCACCGCCGCCAAGAACGGCGTGGCGTTCTACATGTTCGGGCTCATTCTCCTGCCCGCGCTGGCCTTCGTGGGGCTGGCGACATTCCACCGGGTGCTGCAGTCAGGGCTCGAGGACCTTGCATACGCGCGCCGTATCGCGCAGCTCCGCGACTATTACTTCGATCACGCTCCCGAGCTGGCCGGCTACCTGCTCAACCCCGCGGAACGGCTGCCCGCCCCGGGGCTGGGGATCGGCCTGTGGCAGCAATTCGTGACCGTCGCCGGGATGGTCGCCGTGATCACCGCGGTACTGGCCGGCTCGGCCGGCGGGCTGCTCGCGGCCGTAGTTTCTGGCCACTCGCTGGTAGCGGCGCTGGTCGCCGGCGTGGTCGTCGCCGCTGCGGCACTGACCGGGCTGATGCGGTATCAGAATTCGGCCTGGCTCCGGGGCAGCACGGCATCGTTGTCCCCTGGCGCAGAAGCAGGGCCACACTGAACTCGCCTGGGCAGAGCGCGCGATGTACCGGGCTGCGGCGCAGCTGGGTGGCCCATCGAGGTCGACGGTGAAACGTGGCGGTGGCTGAAAGTGACGTTCCCCGATCACATCAAAAGCCACACCCGCGAGCAGATCTCGCGCTTCGGCCCGGTCGGGCTGCTGCGCCGCCGTGACTTCACCATTGGCATCTTCGGCGGGCGCCCGGGCTGCCCTACGCCATGACCATCGGCGGCACACTTCACTTGCTGGTAAAACGGGCGGTTGTGAGGTCGCGAGACAGGTCAGCAGGCTCTCCTGGCGCCCGTGGATTACTCAGCCGTCAGGTAACAAACCCGGACTGTAGTACTGGGTGGTGGAGACTTCCTTACTTGGAGAGACCTTCGAGAGATCGGACGGCTGCTGGCCGTTCTTGGAATTGGACGTTTTCTCCCCCGCGGCATGAGCCTATCGGTTGCCTATCGGTCCAGCGATGCATACTTATACGAGCCGGATCAGATGTCGGCAAAAATGTTGCTTGCAAAATGTTGCTTGCCGAGTGCATCTCCCAGCCATCGCATTTGAAGTCACCATATTTGCCAACCGGCCGTACATCGAGAAAGTCGTCACCATCAACAGCTTTCATAACCTGCTGGAACAAGCGCTGATAGCCCTCGCCCGTCTCCTGACCAATCAACTCCTTGAAGCGCAGTTCGCCCCATAGTTGATCGATCCAGTCGGGAAAGTCCACAACTCCACCTCATCATTGCTGTGAGTTCGCAAGCAGTTGACAATCCCATAATCCTCCGCAGGTCTGCCGATTCAAGGCTACGAAGACTCGTCAAGGCCAGAACGGCCAGATCTGTACACGACTTCCCGCCCCCGCGCAGCATCGCTATCGCGTTAGGCGGGTGGGCGCGCGTTCTCTTCAGCACTCTTGCGTCACTCAGCGTGATGCCCGGGTAGTGGCGCGGACGTTCGGGGGAGCATCCTGCGCCCCGGGGTAACTCATGGCATGACGTAAGGAACTGGTGCGATGGCCGGCGGGCCACCGTCCGGCAGGACGGGCCGGGACCGCGTTAGTATTGCCCCGGATACCGAGGTGGTGACACGGTTGACCGGAAGCGGCGCGGGGGCGACAGGCGGCATTGATACGTCGGCGCCGAACGTCGCCCGGATCTACGACTACATCCTGGGCGGCAAGGACAACTTCGCCGCCGACCGGCAGGCCGCACGGCAGTTGCTTGCGGCCCTGCCCGACATCGCTGGAACCGTCCGTGACAACAGGGCGTTCATCGGCCGCGTGGTCCGCTTCCTGGCCGGCCAGGCGGGCATCGGCCAGTTCCTCGACCTCGGCGCCGGCCTGCCCACCCAGGACTGCGTGCACGAGATGGCGCAGGCGATCGCGCCGGATGCGCGGGTGGTGTACGTCGACAACGACCCGGTGGCCTGCTCCCATGGCCAGGCGCTGCTCGGGCCGCGCGACAGGGTCGGCTTCGTGCTCGGCGACCTGCGCCGGCCCGACCAGATCCTGTGGCACCCGGAGGTGCTCGCCAGGATCGACTTCTCCCGGCCGGTGGGCGTGCTGTGCGCCTGTGCGCTGCACTTCGTGCCGGACGAGGAGAAACCTCATCAGGTCATCGCCGGGTACCGCGACCATCTCGCACCGGGCAGCTACCTGGCCATCACGCACGGCATTGCCGCGGCCGCCCCGGAAGATGACCCGGACGGGCTGGTCGAGCGGGTGACCGACGTGTACCGAAATGCGTCGGCGCAGATTCATGTACGGCCGGTGAAGGACATCGAGCGGTTCTTCGACGGCTTGGAGATCCTCGAGCCGGGAGTCGTCTGGATGGCCCGCTGGCGGCCTGACCCCGGGACCCGGCCAGCCGGCCGGCCGAATTCCTTGTACGGCGGCGTCGGACGCAAACCCGGCGCCTAACCGCGGACTGCGGGGCCGAGCCGCATAGCACCGCAGGCAGGTCCATAGCGCCGGCCGCCACCGCCTGCCAGCCACCGGCCCGAGCCCCCGGCAGCGGTGCGGGCTGTCCTTGAGCTGCCCCGCGTTTTCCGGACAGGGAATCCTGTGACTATTTACGCGGCTGCATGCATTCCTATCAGCTCGTACATGACTTCCTGCGGAGTCCTGTAACGAGCGTGGAGTGGAGACGGGTCCTATTATAGCGGAGCTCGATCCATCGCGCGATGTCATTGCAGGCCTGCCGGCGTGTCGCGTAAGCGGTCCGGTGGACCAGTTCCACTTTGAGCGTGCCATTCACCGATTCCGACAAGGCATTGTCGTAGCAGATGCCCGTGCGGCCCACTGATTGCCGGATGCCGAGTTCGCTCAGCTTCATCGCGAACGCGGCCGACGTGTAATTGCTGCCACGATCTGAATGGAATATAGCGCCTTCCGGGAGCGCGAGGTTATTCGCGGCCATCTCGATCGCCTGTGAGATCAGCGGGGTCTTGTAATTGTCATCCATCGCCCACCCGACGATCTTGCGTGTCGCGCAGTCAATGACCGTCGCGAGATAAAGCCATCCTTCCCAGGTCTCGATATACGTTATATCGCCGACCATCCGTCACCTCGCTGATGCGGGCACCCGCCGGCGCTATCGCGGCCGTGCCCGCAGGACAGCGGTTCGCGCGGTCAGTGCTCGCGGAGGCGGCAGCCGCGGCAGCCGCCTGCGGCCATCCCGTTCCGACCGGGCCGTTGCACGTGACCGAGCAGGCCCTCACCGCCCCGGGGTCGTCAGCCACATCGTCGCTGACCCGTGACCTGATCGCGGGCCGCCGCACCGGGGTCGAGGCGGTGCTGGCCGACCTAGCCGCGCGTGCCCGCGCAGCCGGGACCGCCACCCCGCTGATCGACCTGGCCGTGCTGGCGCTGCGGATCCATAACCGGCAGTCGGATCTTGAGCACCGCGGCTGCGTCCTGCTGGTCAGAGGTTGTCGCACCCCGGCTCGTTCGGAAAAATCCCTATCTTCCGAACGGCCGGGGTGCCTGGGTCCGTAAGGCGAGCCTGCGGCGCCGGAACTCTTCCGCTCCTGTGGCGGTCAGTGCCCGCATCTCCGCGAGCGCGAGTTCCCAGGCGTGGCCGGGCTGCCTAGGCTTCCCCTTCTGGCTGGTTGTTCTGGCCGAGTGCCACCTGGATGCTTCGTTCGTCGGTGCCGCGCAGGACGTTCAGCTCGATAGTCTCGCCGGCCGATTGGAGCGCGCCGGACAGGTCGTCGACCGTGCGGACTGGCTGGCCGGCGGCCGCCACGATCAGGTCACCGGGTGCCAGGCCAGCGCGCGCGGCCGGGCTGTCTTCGGCTACCTCGCGGATGAGCAGGCCCTCGGTGTCGGGGAGACCGACGGCGCGGCGCAGCCGCCTGGCGACATGGCCGGGAGTGATCGTGATGCCAAGCTGCGGCCGCCTGACGGATTCCCCGCGGGCGAGCGCGTCGACCCGGCCGCGCAGCGCCTCGTCGGCGGGTATGGCCAGGTAGAAACCCTCGCCAAGGCGGTTCGTGTTGATCCCGAGCAGCTGTCCCTGCGCATCGAGGACGGGGCCGCCCGAGGAGCCGGGCAGCAGCGGGGCAGTGTGCTCCAGGCTGCCGGTGATGCGCAGGCCGCGTGGGCCGCGGAAGGTCCGGTCGATACCGGAGATGGACCCGAACGTCACCCGCAACCCGCGCCCGCCCGGGTTAGCCAGGGCGAAGACGGGCATCCCGATGGCGGGCGCTGCGGTGGCCCACGGCAGCGCCGGAACCTGGCCGGTGTCGGCCTCGATGACGGCGAGGTCGCCGTCGATGTCGTGCCCGGCCACGTTCCCCTCGGCCGTGCGCCCGTCGGCGAAGGTGACCGTCACCTGACTGCCGCGCACGTTGTGCGCGTTGGTCAGCACCCGCCCCGCGCCGAGCACGATGCCCGAGCCGATGCCCCACCGCTGCCCGATGCCGGCTACCGAGGGGCCGGCGTCCTCCGCCAGCCGCGCGATGCTGGCCTGAATCTCGTCGAAGATAGTCATCGTCACCCGTCCCTTTCTGTTAGTAGTAACTTGCAAGTTACTACTAACTATGCCGATGTCAACGCGGCGGCTACGATCGTCTTTATGGCCCAGAGCGAAACTGCCTCCTCACCGCTGGCCGAGGCGCTGGCCAGGGTGGGTGACCGGTGGACCCTGCTGGTGGTGGAGGCGCTGCTCCCCGGGCCGCGCCGGTTCAACGACCTGCTCGACCAGATCCCCGGTATCGCGGCGAACATCCTGTCCGAGCGGCTCAAACGGCTCGAACGGGAAGCGCTGCTGGTAGCCCGGCCTTACTCCGAGCGGCCGCCCCGCGCCGCCTACCAGCTGACCGCTGAGGGCCAGGAACTCGCGGGGGCGCTCCGCCTGCTGGCGTACTGGGGGGCCGGGCATGCCGACCCGGCGCAAGCGCCCCGGCACCCTGCGTGCGGCACCCCGGTCGAGGCTCGCTGGTACTGCCCGACCTGCGACCATCTCGTTGACCACGAGCCGAGCCACACCGAGGTGCATTTCGTCTAGCCAGCTGACGGTGATCTGGAGCCGCGGCGGTCCCTGACCGACCTCGGGTTTTGACTCGTCAGCCACGATTATATGAAAATGGTGCCATCTTCATATAGGTCGGCTTGGCTTGAGCGGGCCATGCGGACGGGAGCGATGGTGGCAGAGCGCACGAAGGGCAGGCGGACCGAGGAGGAGCTCAAGAACGCCGCCCGCAGGCTACTGGTGTCCAAGAATTATGCGGAGATCAAGGTCACCGATATCACCGCGGAGGCGGGCAAGGCCGCGGGGGTGTTTTACCGGTACTTCACGGACAAGGACACTCTGCTGCGGGCTCTTGCGGCTGATTTCGAGCAAGCCCTGCACGGCGTGGCGGTCGAGCATCTCGGCGAGAACCACGGTTTGCGGACTGTCGACGACGTCCGGCGGCATGTCGAGGCGTTCTGGTCTACGTACGAGCGGTACCTACCCGAACGGCGGGGCATCCTGCAGGCGTCCATGCTCAGCGCAGAATTCGAGCGGTTCAATGAAGACCTGCGAGACCGTCAGATCGACATCTGGGCGAACCATATTCTCGACGCCCGGCGCGGCATGTCACCACAGCAAGCGCGGATTTCGGCGCTCGCCGTCGTGTGCCTGCTGGAATACTTTTGCTACACGCACTACGCCGACGGTGGTGCCGTGGCCGACACCGAGATGGCGATCGAGACGGCCACGTCGCTGGTCGCCACCGGACTGCTCGGGACGATCCCCGCGTGACTGTGGCGCCTGCCGGTCACGACCGGTCGAGGTGGCGGTGCAGGAAGTCGGTGATGATGCCCACGGTGGTCGTGCTCGACCACGGCAATCCGCTCTCCGGGTCGCTGACTGCCATGTCGCCGTGGCCGGCGCCCTGCAGCAGGTACCGGGTGCTCTCGACCCCGGCGGCGAGCAGGGCCTTGTGCACACGCTGGGTCTGGCTGGGTGCGATGAGCACATCCCCGGTGCCGTGCAACAGCAGGAACGGCGGGGTCGCCGCGTTCACGTACGTGACCGGGTCGGCCGCGCGGACCTCGTCGGGAATGTCGGCCAGTGCCTTGCCCGGCGCGCCCAGGTACGCGGAGAAGTGGTGACGTTCTCGCGATAGTAGGTCTGGTACTCGCCGTCGAAGTCGGCGCCGATGGTGAGCAGGTCGGAGCAGCCGAAACAGTCGACCACGGCGTCGACGCGGCCGGCGGGTCCGGGCGTGGTGAACGGGCGTACCCCGTTCGTCACGGCGGTCATGGCGGACAGGTACCCGCCGGCGGACTCGCCCCAGACGGCGACGGAGCGCCGGTCGA
>WNGD01007362.1_pt1 | contig 10377 bp, 10 predicted proteins | sample 5400671 | NCBI WGS metagenome assembly WNGD01 (sample SAMN13153369, study PRJNA577476) | soil metagenome | isolation source: 40 cm soil or saprolite under grassland replicate 2 | place: USA:California | collected 2016-06-15
GGCCTCGCGCACGCCACGCTGCTCGCGCAGCGTGGTCTCGATTTCGCCCAGCTCGATCCGGTAGCCGTGCAGCTTGACCTGGTCGTCGAGCCGCCCGCAAAACTCGATATTTCCGTCGGGCAGGTAGCGCGCCCGATCGCCGGTGCGATAGACGCGTCCCCCCTTCGCCCGGCTGAACGGATCGGGAAGGAATCGCTCGGCGGTCAGATCGGTGCGGTTGAGGTAGCCTCGTCCCACGCCGGCGCCCCCGACATACAGCTCGCCCTGTTCGCCGGCAGCCACGGGCTGCCCGTGCTCGTCGAGCACGTACACGCGCGCATTGGGCAGCGGTCGCCCCAGCGGCAGCGTGCCGGTGGGCGTACTCGGCGATTCCGAGCCGACCTGATAGGTCAGTACGCCGACCGTGGTTTCCGTGGGGCCATAGTGGTTGTGAATTTCGCAAGCCGGCGCCAGCGCGCGGAGGCGGTCAATCCAGTCGGCTCGGGAGGGCTCGCCGCCGAGGATCAGTCGAGCTCGGGGCATGACGCGTTCCGGATGTTGGCCGGTCTGCAAGGCCGCGAGGTGGGATGGGACGATCTTCAGGACATCGATCCCCTCGCGGTCGAAGTATTCGGCGAGCCTCGCCTGGTTCTCGACTCGCTCCTGCGAGATCACGTGCAGGCAGCCACCCGTGGCCAGCGCCGGGAACACCACCGTGTTGCCGAGGTCCGCGGCGATGGTCGACACCGTCGCGTGATTCATACCGGGCGCGAGTCGCAACCGCTCCACGATGCCGAGCACGTAGCTCACGATGCTGCGATGCTCGATGCACACACCCTTGGGACGGCCCGTAGAGCCACTGGTGTAAATCACATAGGCGAGGTTGCCCGGCTCCACGCCCGCGTGATGGGGCGTCGCCTCGTTCGCAAGCGTCCAATCGAACGAGTCCAGACGGATGACCGGCGCGGCGATGACCGGGAGACTGGCTTGGAGACTGGTTTGGGTGAGCAACGCCGCGATGCCGGCGTCGGTGAGCATGAAGGCGATCCGCTCCCGCGGATACCCCGGATCGACGGGCACGTAGGCGGCTCCGGCCTTCAGGATGGCCAGAATTCCCACGATCATCTCGAGCGAGCGCTCGACGAACAACCCGACCCGCGCCTCCGGCCCGACGCCCAGCCCTCTCAGGTGATCCGCGAGACGCTGAGCGCGGTAGTCGAGCTCGCCGTAGGTCAATCGCTGCCGCTCAAACACCACGGCTGGCTGATCGGGAGTTCGGCTGACCTGTGCTGCGATCAAATCGTGCAAGCAAGCGTTCAGAGGGCGCAAGCAATCAACTCCTTCATGATTTCGTTCGTGCCCGCGTAGATGCGCTGCACGCGGCTGTCGGTCCACATGCGGGCGATCGGATACTCGGTCATATAGCCGTACCCGCCGTGCAGCTGCACACACTCGTCGACGATCCGGCACTGGGAGTCGGTGAGCCAGTACTTCGCCATGGCAGCGGTGATATCGTCGAGGCGGCCCGCCATGAAACGCTCGATGCAGTTGTCCAGGAAGACGCGGCCGATATGCGCCGCCGTCTTGCACTCCGCCAAGGTGAAGCGCGTGTTCTGAAAATCGATCAGCGGCTTGCCGAACGCCGTGCGCTCTTTCACGTAGGCGGTGGTGATGGCCACCGCGTGCTCCGCCATGGCGACCGCGCTCACGCCGACCGTGAGCCGCTCATAGGGGAGCCGGTCCATCATCTGGAAGAACCCCTTGCCCTCGGCGGGCCCGAGCAGATTCGCCGCCGGGACCCGCACGTCGTCGAAGAACAGCTCGCAGGTGTCCTGCGCGTGCATACCGACCTTCTCGAGCGAGCGGCCCACCCGATATCCGGCAAGCCCCTTCGTTTCGACCATGATGAGCGAAATGCCCTTCACGCCGGCCACTTTCGCGTCCGTCTTTGCAGCGAGGCAGACGAGGCTGGCGTGCCCGCCGTTCGTGATGAACGTCTTTGAGCCGTTGATCACATAGTGATCGCCGTCGCGGCGAGCCATGGTCTGGATGCCCTGCAAGTCGGACCCGGCGCCGGGCTCGCTCATCGCGATGGCGCCTACCAGGTCCCCGCGCGCCATCCGGGGGAGCCAGTCACGCTTCTGCGCCTCGCTGCCGTACGCGAGGATGTAGTGCGCCACGATGCTCTGGATGCTGGAGCCGAAGTGGACGCCCGCGTGCACGAGCTCTTCTAAGACGACCGCCTCGTGTGCGAAACTGCCTCCGCCACCGCCGTACTCCTCCGGCACGTCGGTGAGCAGGATGCCGGTCCGGCCTGCCGCGGTCCACGCTTCGGCATCTGGCCGCTGCTGCTCGCGCCAGCGGGCTTGCTGTGGCGCGAATTCCTTCTGGATGAATTGTCGAACCGTTGTGCGGAACATCCGCACGTCGTCATTCAGCCACGGGGAGTCGTAACAGCCGGCGGACATTACCGTGCCTCCCCGACCGCGAGCAGGTCGGTGGGTTCGGGGAAGTCGACGGCGGAGCTCCGGCGCTCCGCGACGACGGCCGCGACAAATCCGAGAGCCGGCGCGAAGCTCTCCATGTGCCAGCGGCGGTGGTCCTCGGGGGCGCCCTCGACGCGGAGGACTCGCGCCGGCTCACCCGGCGCGAGCGACACATCGAAACGGTTGAGTGGATAGGACAGGCCGTCACCCAGCGCCTTGATGAAGGCTTCCTTGCGCGTCCAGCATTGGAAGAATCCCAGCGGCTTGTCACGCGGGTGGAGGGCCCGATACGCCCCGTGCTCGCGACGGGAAAAGAAGCGGGCGGCGAGGTCGTCCGCGTCACCCATGACCCGGACGGCCTCGACGTCGATGCCGACCTCGCATCCGTGCGAAAACGCGTACACGGCGAGGTCATCACAATGCGACACGTTGAAGCGCAGGTCGGAAGCCGCGAACCGGGGCGCGAGCGCCGGTTTGCCGTGCGCCCCGTAGACCAGCTCGACCGCTTCAGCCCGGACGTCCAGTCGCGCCCCGAGCAACTGTCGCAGGCGCGCGCGCGCCACAACGAAGCGGCGGCGGTCGCGATCGAACGCCAGCCGACTCGCTCGCTGGCACTCGGCGTCCGAGAGGAGCGCGGCCGCGGTGCGGGCGGCAGCGGGCTTCACGGCCAGTCGAGTCGCCACGATCTCGACACCACACCCCACGCGCGTGCCACGCGACGCATCCGACTCGAAAGCCGACACCATCCGAGACGTACCTCGTGCAGTGGTTAACCAACCCAAGGGTCGTCACCCCCGTGCGGTTGGGGTATCGCACGTCTCGGGCCACGCGTCGGCAGGCCGCAGCCGGCTCAGTCCTGTTGCGTATCCGCCTCGGTTTGGGGCAAAGATACTCAGACGCGTATCCTTCGTGCCTCAGAATGAAGCAGCGGGCCAAAAGTGGCGGGCGAGATCCGCGGTGCGGGCATCCCCTGGGAGGGCCGTCCCGTCGAGCGACGCGAGCGGCACCACGCCCCGTACCGCGTTCGTGAGGAACAGGCTCCTCCCGGCGAGCGCGTCCTCCGCGTATCGCCCTTGGCCCACTCCCGGCGCGAGCTCGAGCACACGCGCCCGCCCGATCCCGGGCAGGATACCGAGATCGAGCGCCGGCGTGCACAGCCTGTCGCCGTCCCACCAGAACACGGTCCACACCGTTCCTTCCGCTACCCACCCCTCAGACGTGAGGAGCAGCGCGTCGTCTGCCTCCGCCACATTGGCTTCGGTTGCCGCCTCGTCGAAGCGATCCCGCTCGGTCGTCTTGTGGGGATAGGGCTCGTGCGGCTGGGACGCCGTGATCACGGCCGGCGGCTCGAGCGTGGGCAGCTCGCGCACCGTCACGCTCGCCCGGCCGTCGCGGACCTCGACCCGGAGGACCGCGTCGCCCGTACCGGCGAACGGCCTCACCAGCGCGGCGACATCCTGGGAAGACTTAGGCAGGCCGAGCTCGCCGAGCGAGCGACCGAGACGGGCCAGATGCCGCTCGAGGAACGGGATACGCCCGTCGCGCACGCGCATGGTTTCGATGAGACCGTAGCCCTTCACGGCTCGTCGCCGGTCTTTACCGGCAGCTCGACGCGCTCGCTCCACTCGGTAAACGACCCATCGTACACCAGCACCCGCGGATAGCCGAGCAGGTCGTGCAGCGCGAAATACACATGGCTCGACTCGAGGCCGCCGTTGCAGTAGGCGAGGATCGTCTTGTCGGGCGTGATCCCCTGCGCCGTGTAGCTCGCCCGCAGCTCGTCCAGCGGCTTCCACACCGTGGCGAAGTCCACCTTGGTCAGGTCGCCCTGCCAGAAACGACTGACCGCCCCGGGGATGTGCCCGCGCCGCAGCTGCGCACCGGCACGGCCCGCGTATTGGTCTGGATTGCGCGCATCGACGATGACGACGTCGCGAGCGCTCAAGGCGGCCCTTACGTCGTCGAGCGTCGCCCGGTCGGGCGTGAACCCCGCGGGCGCGAACGCCGTGGGGTCGACGGCGGGGTAGCGCCGCGAGACGGCGCGGTTCTCGATGGACCACTTGCCGAACCCGCCGTCCAAGAGAGAGATCGACGGGTGTCCCAGACCTTGCAGGATCCACGCGACGTACGTCGCGTCGATGTCGCGGGTCTCTCCCGCGCTGTAAATCACCACCGGGCGATCCAGACCGACACCGAGCCTGGAAAAGAGCGCCGCGTAGGACGCCAACCCGAGGATCTTGTTGGGGACGCCCCGGTCGGCGGCGCGCAGCTCCTCGACGTTCAGGTAGACCGCCCGCGGAATGTGCCCCTCGAGGTAGAGGGTATAGTCGTTGCGCGCGTCGATCACCGTGACGTTGGAATCGCGCCGGGCGAAGAGCGCGGCGAGCTCGCCCGTCGCGATCAGTCGCGGCGACGGTCCCAGCAGTGCGAGCCAGATGAGCAGCATGGTCAGGGCTCCAGTCCCATGAGTTCCCTCTCGACCTCCAGGTATACCCGATTCGCGTTACGGCGCTCGCGCGACCGCAGTGACACCGGTCGCCCTTCGTCGGCGGGCGGAAGCGAGTCGAGCGCGTGGTTGAGCGAGCGGTGCCGCTCGACGGCTGCGCGCATGGCGGCCCGGAGCCGCAGCATGTAGTCGCGCGTCCGGCCGATCAGCACCTGAGGGTCGGCCGGAATGGCTCCATGGCCGGGCACCGCAATCCGCGGCGCGAGCGCCGCGAGCGTATCGAGCGCCGCCAGGAGGCCCTTCCCGCTGCCATCCACCACCATCGTCACGCCGTCCTCGATGAGCAAATCCCCTGCGAAGAGCACCCGTTCGAGCGGCAGCCACACGATCAGGTCTGCCGCGGTGTGCGCGCCCCCGGGCCCGCGCCACGGCTGCGCGATCACGATCGTCTGCCCTCCGAGCCGCAGCGTATCGGCCGTCACGACCGCCCGGTCGGGCGCGTCGGCGTAGGCGAAGCCCACCATCTGCGCTTTGCCGACCACAAGCGTCCACGCCGATTCGGCCGCCTCGCGGCTCTGCTCGTCCACGCCGGTCGAGACATCGGGATGCGCGATCACCCGGGCACCGGCTCGGCGCAGGACGACCGCGCCGAAGTGATGATCGGGATGATGGTGAGTGAGGACCAGCCACCGGATTGGCTCGCGCGTAACCGAGCGGATGACGCGCACCAACCGTTCCCCCTGCGCGGGGCTCGCGAGCGCATCGATCACCACCACGCCGTCCCCGGTCACAATGAAGCCGGCGTTGGGGCGCCCTTCCGAACCGCGACCTGTGTCCCCAAGCACGACGAAGATGCCGGAGGCCACCTGGCGGACGGGAAGCTGTTGCGAGCTGAGCGGCATGACTACGAACGACGTTACACAAAGACGTAGCACAAAAACGTCGCGCAGAGACGTGGCTCCGGTTGTGCGTGACGCCTTCGCGAGACGTCGTTGTGTTACGTCTCTGCTTGACGTCTCTATTCTATGAATTTGATATCAACCGTCTGAGTGAACACCCCGCCCTTATTGTCCTGCCATACGAACTTCAGCTTAGCTTCGCGATCCGCGACGAGGGAGAACTCGACGAACGGGTCACGGCTGATGCCGGAGGTCCACACGAAGTGTGCCGCCTCGCGGTCGCCGTACGTCACACTCACGTCGTTGATGAAATGGGCGGGAATCGGGTTCCCCTGGGCGTCGCGGAACAACCCGGTCGCCATCGGGTGCTCGACCAGCGCCCGGACGTCGATCACATCTCCACGGCGGATACTGGTGGGAACCAGAATCCTGGCGGCGCCGAGGTCGAGCGGGCGGGCCATCTCAGCCGCACCCGTTGACGGTGACGCGCACGTCGGCCGCGGCGCCCCAGAGCGCGCCGTCCGATGTTTCGACGATCGCTCGGATGGGCGACGTCATCCGCATCTTGATGCGCGTGCTCACGAACGCCTGGCCGATCTGGGGCGTGAGCCGGAACTCGGCGAGGTGGATATCGGGGTTGTTGTCCACCAACACGTGGACCGCTTTCACGTAGCGGTCGGCGGCCATCGGCAGGTCGGACTCGATCATCACCGGTACGACGCGCCCGTCGGCCGCCACCGTGGGCACGTCCAGCTGAACGTGGCCGTCCTGCACCGGCCGGTCGCCGAACAGCTGTTTCAAGACCTGCTGCACCTTCCACGGGACGTCGTCGGACGGGCGCGGCCGTCCGAGAGCGGCGAGGCGACGCACGGCGAGCGCGAGGAACGCGAGACCAGACGCGTGGAGGAACGAGCGGCGCGAGAACCCCGACATACCGGGTCAACAATAGGAAGGCCGGACCCCCCCGGCAAGTTTGCCTATTGCGACCGGGTTTCACATTTTGCTACCCATGCCCAACGTTCCTGTGCTACGCCTTCGCTTGACGTATTTCTGTGCAACGCTTCTTGCCGTCGGTTGCTCCCACGCTCCACCTGAAGGCTTCGCTCCCGACCCCGGCTTGGTGGCGCAAATCAGAGACATCCGGATCGTCACGGGCTACGCCCGCGCCTGCCCCGGCGGCGTGATCCCGGCGAGCTACGAAGCCGTCCTGGCCAGCGGCGAGCGGGTGTCGTTCTCGCGGTCGTACGACAAGAAGCATCCGCCCCGTCTGCACGTGGTGTTCCTGGACCGCGAGAGTCCCGACGCCGTGTCGCAGGAGGACGGTGATTGGGTGACGGAGCGCGACCCCCTCGCCACGGTGTCGACCGGTTTCCGGCTCACTGCGACGTTGCGGGCGAATTCCCGGATCACGAACACCGTCGTCGTTCCACCTGACTACCGGTGCATGCCGCATACGTTCGCGTTCTCGGGTGAGCCTGGGGGTCCCGGTGAGGCAGGGGAGCCCGGCCCGGATGCGACGGTGCGGCTCGCCGTGCTGCGCTCGCCGTTCTACGACAAGCTGTTCGTGGCGGGCATCCAGGTCGGGCTCGCGCCGCCGTTCTACGTGCTGCAGGACGCCAGCGCCGTGCCGCCCGCCGACTGGCTCGTGATCGAGGCCCGGGGCGGCCGCGGGGGCTCGGGCGTCGCGGGCACCAGAGGCGCCGACGGCTCCGCGGGCGCCGCGGGCTGCCCGGCGCAGGCCGGGGCGCCCGGCGGGAACGGCGGCAACGGCGGATCGGGTGGACCCGGGGGACGCGGCGGCCGGATCAACGTGATCGTGCCGCTCGACAACCCGTTCCTCGCGGGAATCGTGGCCGGCCGGAGCCCGGGAGGAGCCGGCGGCCCGGGCGGGCCGGGGGGAGCGGGCGGGAAGGGCGGCAAGGGGGGCCAGGGGGGGACGGATGCGAGCAACCGGCGCTGCCCCGATGCGGTGGACGGGGCGCCCGGACAGGCCGGCAGCGCCGGCCCGACCGGCAGTCAGGGATCGCCGGGACCGCGGTCCATCGTGGTCACCGCTCCGGCGAGAGAGATTTTCGGCGTGCAGGTGCCGCCCGAGCTGGGATCTCTGCTCGAGCGGCTGCAGCGGAGGCCCTGAGCGATTGCGGATTGGCGATGTCGGATTGCGGATTGCGATGGTGTCGCGCGTTCAATCCGCAATCCGACATCCGCAATCCGCAATAGCTTACCTCACCACCAGATGCGAGTACTGCAGGAAGTTCTCGACGACGAGCTCGAATTCATCGCCCTCCGAGATCGCGGGAAGCGGTGTGGTCCAGGACGCTCTCCCGGCGACCGGGTCCGCCACCAGCGTCACGTTCCCCGCCCCGCTCAGAAAGTCAGCCGGGATGGTGAAGTCCGCGGTGCTGTTCGTGGTCACCGTGCCGAGCCGCACCCACATCGTGCCGCGGACGACGTAGATTCTCACGTCCGACCAGTTACTGTTGGTGACGCGCAGTGCGACCGGGAGTTGCGGCTCGGGTGCCGGAGCGGGTGCCGTCGCCGCAGCGGCAGGCCGAGGGCGGGCGCATCCGGTGATCGCGAGCGGATGGCCAGCGCACCAGGCGATCGCTAAGAGTCGCAGGAGCAGGATCGGGGACTGCGTCATCGGGTCGCTCGCGTCGCTTCCCAGCCCGTAACATACCGCACCGCACGAGATCTGGCGAAGGGATCGTCATGTCCGGGTCGTACGACATCATCATCGTCGGGGCCGGCCACAACGGCCTCGTCACCGCCGCCTATCTCGCTCGTGCGGGGAAGCGTGTGCTGGTGCTCGAGCGCCGCCACGTCGTGGGAGGCGCGTGCGTGACCGAGGAGCTGTGGCCGGGCTTCAAGGTGTCTACCGCCGCCTACGTGAACAGCCTGCTGCGACCGGAGATCATCCGCGATCTAGAGCTCCCCCGCCACGGATTCGAGCTCTTGCCGCGCAGTCCCTCCTCGTTCACGCCGTTCCCCGACGGACGGTTCCTGCTGATGGGGCCCGACAAAGCGCTCACGCGACAGCAAGTCGCCAAGTTCTCCGAGCGAGACGCCGAGGCGCTGCCTCGCTACGAAGCGATGCTCGAGCGGGTGGCGGATTTCATCGAGCCCACCCTGCTCCAGACACCGCCCAATCCCTGGTCATTCCGGCCGACCAACCTCGCGCAGCTGGCGGGGCTCGGGTGGCGCTTTCTGAAGCTGGGACGGGAGGGCCCGGCAGCGCTCGAGATCCTGACGGGCGCCGCGCGCCCGATTCTCGATCGCTGGTTCGAGTCGGAGCAGCTGAAGATCGCCCTCGCCACGGACGCGATCATCGGCGCGATGGCGTCGCCCACGGTGCCGGGCACTGCGTACGTGCTGTTCCACCACGTGATGGGGGAGTGCAACGGCGTGCGGGGTATGTGGGGCTACGTGCGCGGCGGGATGGGCGGCATCACACAGGCGCTCGCGTCCGCGGCGCGCGCGCACGGGACGGAGATACGCGTGAACAGCCCGGTGGCGAAGATCGTCACCCGCCGCGGCCGGGTGAAGGGTGTGGCGCTCGAGGACGGGACTGAGTTTCAGGCCCGGAAGGTCGTCTCGAACGCCGACGCGCACGTCACGTTCCTCCAGCTACTCGAGGAGCGGGAGCTGGAGCCCGAGTTCGTCGCCGCGGTCAAGCAGATCGACTACGCGAGCGCCTCGCTCAAGATCAACGTCGCGCTGTCGGAGCTCCCGGACTTCACCGCCGTGCGAGCGAGCGGCCTCCCGCCGAACGGACACCTGCGCGGCACGATCCACGTCGCGCCCACCCTCGACTACATCGAACGGGCCTACGACGACGCCAAGTACGGACGCCCCTCGGCGGATCCGATTCTCGAGTGCACCATTCCGTCCGTGGTGGACACGACCGTCGCGCCCCCCGGCAAGCACGTGATGTCGTTTTTCGTGCAGTACGCACCGTACCAGCTGCGGAATGCGAGCTGGGACCAGGTCAAGCATGAGTTCGCCGATCGCTGCTTCGACATCCTCGACGAATACGCGCCGAACTTCAAGCGCTCCGTGATCGATCGGCAGGTGCTCTCGCCGCTCGATCTGGAGCGCCGCTTCGGTCTCACGGGCGGGAACATCTTCCAAGGCGCCATGACGCTGTCCCAGCTTTTCTTCCTGCGCCCGCTGCCCGGATACGCCGACTACCGCACCCCCATCAAGGGGTTGTACCTCTGCGGCTCGGCGACGCACCCGGGCGGGGGCGTCATGGGGGCGTGCGGATATAACGCTGCACGCGAGATCCTGCGGGACCGCTAGTCCATCCCCTTCTTGGCGGTCGGCGGGAGCAGTCCGTTCAAGCGCAGGTAGATCGCCATCTGGCTGTAGTGATCCGCCCAGTCGGCGACGGTGATCAGCCCCGCGAAGGCCTTCGTGACCTTGCGCCCGCCGAAGAAGTCGATGCTGTCGCTCAGCTGCGCGTCCTGGACCTGAGCCAGCGCGGTCTCGCAGAACTTGAACGAGGCCTTGAGGCCGGCCACGAGCTTGTCCTTCGGGTCCGCCCCCGTGAACTTGTCCACGTCCG
>WNGD01025447.1_pt1 | contig 10377 bp, 13 predicted proteins | sample 5400671 | NCBI WGS metagenome assembly WNGD01 (sample SAMN13153369, study PRJNA577476) | soil metagenome | isolation source: 40 cm soil or saprolite under grassland replicate 2 | place: USA:California | collected 2016-06-15
CTATCCGCGGTATCCGGGCGTACCGCCGGGAACCTCTTGGATGGCAGTGGACGAACTTCCGGACGCCCCGCACGGCGGCGCTGAAGAGATTGCGGCTTTCGTAGAACGGCTTCGCGCGCATCTATAGACGGGTGCGTCGGCTGGGCCAGTGTTCCGGAATAACCCCTGAGCTATCGGAGGCGCCGCCGGGCCTCGTCGATTGAAGCAAGGGCGACGGCGACGGGAACATCGAAGCCATCTTCGGTCGCGTAAAACCTAAGAACGCCTGCGCCGTCCTGGACGCTGAGGCTTGCCCACTGAACGCCCCGGTAGAGGATGTCGGCCACAGGGCGACCCTCGTCTGTCAGCTAGGGCGCGGTCTCGCCCAGCAGGACGCGGCGTATGAACGCCTCGCGGTCCTCGCCATGCAGGCGGGGTTCACCCTCCGCCCAAGCCTTGTCGGTGATGGTGGGCGTCGCGAGAACTCGCGGACTACACCACCGAGCCTGTCGAAGTCCTCGGCGGCTGCACGGGGGGTTCAGGCGCACCCGGACTCGGTCGATGTGCTCACGCATCTTCGGCCTCGCGACGCCAAACGACGCGGGAATAGACGCCGGTCGGCGGTGTCTCTACGAACGAGAGAAGAACCGACAAAGGAGCATCGACATGATCTTGCATCCATCCATTCACTTCGAGATCGCCCGCCAGCGGCAGCAGGACCTTCTGGCTAGGGGCGAGAGAGACCGGATCGCAAAGGCCATTGGCCACATGGCCGCGTGGCCGACTCTGCGGCGACGGCAGGGGGAAGCGAGCGCCTCCTCCAAACCCGAAATCGCCCGCCACTCAGAAGTCGAAGTCGGATTGGAGGTGTGAACGGATGCCTTACAGCAGACCGACTCGAGAACTGGCCCAGCGGTTGAGCGGGACGGACGAAGTTCTGCTCCTTTGGTATCCCGAGAGCGATCGAGTGGAGCTTTGCGTCCGCGACGTGGCAACCGGCGCGGGCTTTCACACCGAGGTCGCGCCAGGCAGCGCGATCGACGCCTTCTATCACCCCTACGCCTATGCCGCCTGGCACGAGAACTCCTACCGCGTCGTCCGAGTCGAGACGACGATCGTCGATGGCTAGCGTCGAATGCTTGCAGGACGCGATCCGCACGCTTGTCGCTGACCGACAGGCGTTGCGCGAGCGCGCCGCCGGCCGCGGCGAACTCGAGTCGAACCGGCTCGAGCTTGCGGGTCGGCAACGGCAGCTCTCTCAGGTGCTGATCGATCGTTACCTTCGCTTAAAGGTTTCAAGTTCGGGTTCGGCTCCCGCCGCGGCTCGGTGATGCTCGTCGATGAGTCCGACCAGTCAATGGCGGCGGTCCGCTTGGCCGTTGGTAGACCGGCCGCATCACCTGCCTCGGGTGTCAGGAGAGCGAGGCCGCGGTCGCTCGAGGTTGTAGTGCTCACCGTAGAGGCGCAGTATCGATTCGAGGTGGAGACGGCCGAGGATCAGGAGCCAGTCGAGACCAGTCGGGCCGGACGGCTCGGGCACAAATTCACCCCGGCCTTCGCGAAGCGCTCGGCGTCAGCGTTCGCCTGCGGTGCAGGAATTGGGGCTGGATCACACCTCGATCGCGATTTCGCTGCCGAAGGTCTCGTCGAATCGCCCTGATATCCGCGCGCGCGTGAATCACGACAAGGCTCGCCGAGAACCACTAAGAAGCCTTGGTGCGAACCGAGCCGACGGCCGCCCGAGCGCTGACGACTGAGCCGAGATGATCCAGCACGACCTGGGTCCGCCGATTCGGTGGCCCCAGGTCAGCTGTGGTCCAAACTTCGGGCTTCGAACCGCGGGCTTGACTGCGCTTCTATCGAAAGTCCGGGGGGCCTCCACGGTGCGAACCACCGTCCCGGCCGTCGAGGATCGGACCGTCCGATCCTGGGTTCCGATCATGAGCCCCGTACCCACAGGAGGCCAAAGGACATGAGAAGGAATACGCGGTCTTTGCTCCTGGCCCCAGTCGCTGCAGCAGCGCTCGCTGCGACGGGCGGCGGCTGGGCCGCCACGGCCAAGAGCGTCAACGGCACCGTCGGCGCCGTTTTCGCGCTCGGGCTGACCAGGGGGACGACGAGCTTCGTGCTGCGGCCGAAGAAGGGCAGCTACCGCTTCGCCTGCGACCGCACTCGGGGATCATGCACGGTGGCTTCCAGGTCGCTTGAGCCGCTATCTCGGAGGGATCGGGCGCTCGTTTCGCTGACCTTCGCCACTCGCACGTGGCCGGGCGCAGAATGCGACCGGCGGCGAGCGCGATCAACAAGCTCGGCTCGAAGTGGGCTCTCGATCGTAATCGCGACTACGCGCGGCGCGGTGTGGTGAGCGTGTCGCTGTCAAGGACACCGCTCCCGGCCTCCCGGCTCTATGCTCGCCGGGACGCACCGGCCGCCGTAGGCCATCACGCGATGGAGCGCCCGCTCGACCCCGCCCGGCTCGGAGACCACCTCGACCGGCTCTACCGGGCCGCGTGGGCGCTTTGCGGCTCCCGTGAGCAGGCGGAGGACCTCGTCCAGGAAACCTACGCTCGTATCCTCACCCGCCCGCGCCTGCTCCGCAACGAGGACGACCTCGGCTACCTGCTCCGCGCGCTGCGCAACACCTTCCTGAACCAGCAACGGACCGAGCACCGGCGGCTGCGTCCCGGTCCTTTGCCCGATCAGCTCGACCTCGTCGCCGACCCGAAGGCGCGCGAGCCGCAGGCCGCAGTCGAAGCCGGCGAGCTCTACGCCGCGGTCGCCGCGCTCCCGGACGACTTCCGTGACGTTCTCGTAGCGGTCGACATCACCGGCCTCTCCTACAAGGAGGCAGCCCGGGCCCTGCGGATCCGCGAAGGGACGGTGATGAGTCGCCTCTACCGTGCCCGCCAACAGGTCGTGCGCCGAATCGAAGGCGGCTCATCCTGATCCCGGAACCCGACGAGCTGCCAATCCAAACGGAGGCGGCCTCCCCGGCTTCAGAGAAGCCGCAAGCGTCAGCGACGGGTGCCAGTTGTTCCGATGAGCACCTTCTCGCCGGACGACGCCTGATCGCCGTCGGCTTGCTCGCGGGTGACGGTCAGCGTCGAGAAATCCTTCGGCGAGACGCCTGCCCACAGCGTGAGATTGCGGCTCTCGTTGAACGTCCCGATCGGCACGAGTACGCCCGCGGGACTGCGTAGCCACGCCTCGTAGAAGCGCCCGCCCTCGAGGCGGGGGAGCCCCTTCGCGTCGAGCTCGATCCGCCAGCCAGAGGATGTCTTCGTGAGCGTCGCCTCGCCGCTGGCGCCGGGCAGTAGGTTGGTCGGTGCAAGGGCAGCCTGGAAGCGCTCGCCGGTTCTGCCCGAACCAAACACGCCCAGCCCGATGGCGATGGCGGCGACGACGGCAAGCGCGGCGGCGCCGGTCAGGGCAAGGCGCCGTGACGCTTGCGGGCGGCGCGCATGCCGTCGCGCGTCGATGCGCGCGCGCAGGCCCGCCGGTGCCTCGACCTCCTCCGCCGCGCTCCGTGTGAGCGCGACCGCACGCTGCTGTTCGGCCAGCCGGTCGGCGAGGTTCGACGATGCCGCGACTCGCGCCTCGAGCTCGGCACGTCGATCCGGCGCCAGCGACCCGTCCGCGAGCGCCGCGAGCTCGGCGATCTCCTGACCGCCGGCTTCGTCTTGTCGACGGCGTCTCATCGGCACGGCGACACGAACGGTAGCTCGCCGCTGCCGGCGAGAGGCGAGTCCACGGGAGCAGGGCAGAAAGGCCTCATACGCTGAAGGACCCCGTTCGGCGGCAGTTATTCCCGCAGGCGACCGGATTCGGCCGGGCGTGTGAGGCCGCAGCCCAGGGGTTTCGATGCCGGGTCAAAGCGCCGGCCGGCCGAGCCGCGACGCGGTTTGTGGAGCGCGGTCTCCACGGGGTCGCGCACGCTCGAGCCCGGGATCGCCGCTGTCCAAGTCGATCGCGTTCCTGAACCGCGGCGCGGGTGGTTCCGCGCCGCGGGAATAGACGCCGGTTCGCGGTGTCTCTAGCAGACGACAGGTCAACCACTCCGAAAGGAAGACATGAAGAAGCTCAATCGACTCGAGGAGTTTCGCGCTACGCGGCCGGCGCTCTCCGCAAAGGCGAGTCGCACGCTCACCCGTGTTCTCACGCTTGCCATGCTCGTCTTCGCCGCGGTGGCCCTCACGACCGGCGCTGTCGCGGCGAACCGCCAGGGAGCTGTCGTCAAGTTGGGCCACAGCAGCCTTGGCCGGATCATCGTCGGCTCGCACGGCAGGACGCTCTACCTTTGGGCGCACGACAAGCGCGGCAAGAGCACCTGCTACGGCGCATGCGCAAGCTACTGGCCCCCGCTCATCACACGCGGGAAGCCAAGGGCGATCTCCGGTGCCCGGCGTGCGCTCGTAGGCACGACCCGTCGCAGGGACGGGAAGATCCAAGTCACCTACCACGGCCATCCCCTCTACCGCTTCTCGGGGGACGGACGCGCGGGCCAAACCGCCGGCGAAGGACTCACCGACTTCGGCGGCCGCTGGTACGCGGTCTCGGCGGCCGGCACCGCCGTGCAAAAGGGCACCATCTACTCGGCCTTCAAGCGCCCGAAGCTCAGGCACGGCCTGCTCACGATCGAGGGCACCAAGGCGAGCGACAAGATCGCGCTTCGCCTGCAGGCCGGCAATCCCGGCATTCTCCAGGTCGACGTCGGTGACGACGGCTCGGCGGACTTCAGCTTCAAGCGCAAGCACGTCGCGAAGATCGCCCTCGATGCCCGGGCCGGTGACGATCTCGTCCGCATCGACGAAGCGAACGGCGTCTTCAGCGACGTCATTCCGACGACGCTCGACGGCGGCGCCGGAAACGACACGCTGGCTGGAGGCTCCGGAGCAGAGAAACTGCTCGGCGGCGACGGCAACGACTCGATCGACGGCAACAAGGGCAACGACCTGGCGCTGCTGGGCGCCGGCGACGACACCTTCGTCTGGGACCCGGGTGACGGCAGTGACACGGTCGAGGGCCAGTCGGGCGCCGACATCTTCCGTGACGTCGGCGCCGTGACGATGGACACCGCCGGTGTCGAGCGGGTCGACGTCAACGCCCTCGGCGGCGTCGATCTCGTCACCGTCAACGACCTGAGCGGAACCGACGTCAGCAGCCTGAACGTCGACCTCGCAGGAACCCTTGGCGGCGCCATGGGTGACGGCGCGGCCGACCGCGTCGTCGTCAAGGGCACCAACGGCAACGACGCGATCAAGATCAACGGAGACACTTCCGCGGTGGCCGTCTCGGGCCTGCGGCCGCTGGTCGCGATTCAGCATCAGGAGCCGAACGACGAGCTCGCCGTCAACGGTCTCGCCGGCGATGACGTCATCGACGCCTCCGCGCTCGCCGCAGGGGCGATCGCCCTGACCCTCGACGGCGGGACCGGCAGCGACACGCTTGCCGGCGGCCAGGGCATCGAGACCCTGCTCGGCGGCGACGGCAACGACTCGATCGACGGCAACAAGGGCAACGACCTGGCGCTGCTGGGCGCCGGCGACGACACCTTCGTCTGGGACCCGGGTGACGGCAGTGACACGGTCGAGGGCCAGTCGGGCGCCGACAGCTCAAGCTCTTCCGTGACGTCGGCGCCGTGACGATGGACACCGCCGGTGTCGAGCGGGTCGACGTCAACGCCCTCGGCGGCGTCGATCTCGTCACCGTCAACGACCTGACGGGAACCGACGTCAACGAGGTCAACGTCGACCTTGCCGGCGCCCTGGGCGGCAACACGGGCGACGACGCGGCGGACCGCGTCGTCGTCAACGCCACCGACGGTGACGACACGATCAACGTCAACGGAACCACCGCTGGTGTGAAGGTGAGCGGTCTTGCCGCGACAGTCGGAGTCTTTCATTCCGAGGCCGCGAACGACCGGCTTGAGATCAACACCCTCGCGGGGACCGACACCGTCAACTCGGCCGGCTTGGCGGCCGGCGTGATCCAGCTCTTCGTGGACGGCGTGCTCGTCCCCTAGAGCAGCCAATGCGCGGGGCCTCCGTCCCTTGGGGGCCCCGCAAAAGCTGCACCAACCATTTGACCCGTCTCGGGGAAGGAGCTCTCATGAAACGCAAGCTCACACTGCTCATAGGCGTCGCCGCGCCGTTGGCGATCGCGCTGATCGCCGCCGGCTGCGGAGGCGGGGCCTCAAAGCACTACGACGCGTCTGTCGTCCGCGGTTGTCTCGTTGCCAGGAACCTTTCGTTGACGCCTGCGGACTTGCCCGGCGACGTGGCTCCAGACGGCACCGAGGGAGATCTCGCTGTTCATGTCGGCGACAACGAAGTCGAGCTCGCTTTCGGAAAAGATGCGAGCGAAGCGAAGAGCAATGCCCGAGAGGAGAAGGCTGCGGCGAGGATTGCGCTCGGCGCCAGCCCGGACGACTACGTTCGGACGAAAGGCAACGTCGCCTACTGGGTTAGGGACGCCAACACGAGCGCCTTCGACCCTGTAGAAGATTGCTTGACGTAGGCGATCGGCTCGCGCGGCACGAGGTCCAACGTGGGTTCTCGCGCGCAAACTGCAGCACGAGCTCTCGCACCCGGCGATCGACGCGCGGACGGCCCGGACTTCGCCGCGGCTGCGCCCACTTCCGACGCACAAGCTCCCGGTGCCAGCGCAGGAGCGTCTGTGGCGTCACCACCAGTCCGTGGCGCGGGCGGGGCGGCAGCAGTCGGGCGAGCGCCGCCCGCAATGCGCGATCAGCTGGCCGCAGCAGGGTCGCCGCTCTTGCCGTTCGAGCACGGCCAGCTGGTGTCGCAACACGAGTAACTCGAGGTCTTTGGCGAACTCGCTGCGCCGATCCCTAACCAGCAACCGAAGCACAGCCGAGAAGGCGAGATAGGCGAACGAAAGGAGCATGGCCGATGCTCTCATCGCCCGACGCCAAGGGCAGCAAGGGCGAGCACTCTAGTCTGGGGCGGCAGGCCAGTCGGTTACGAAGCCGAGCACGATCTGGTATTTCGCGCGCGCGCGTCAAATAAATAGCGCCGCCTCTGAGCGGCGCTACCCGTCAGGACAGAGCAACCTCTGAGCGTTCACACGCCGAACCCGCATTTTGAAACCCCTCAGGGCTAGCCGTGAACTGCGCCACTATTTGAAGGCTCGATCAGCTCTGCGAGCCCGCGGAGGGCTGCTGCGGAGGTGGACCTAACCGCCCCGCGCCGGGGCCGGTCGCGCTTGCGCGGTGGCTTGGTCGGAACCTCCGTCGCGAGCGACTTCTTCGTCTGCTGCCGGACGATGTCGGCGGCGATCAACAAATCCAACATCTGAGCCTCCTTGCTCTAATGAATCGATTCAGCAATCCCACGTTACCTGAAACGATTCAAGCGGCGTAGAATTCCCGTTATGGCGCCGAGCCAGGGCCGCCGCGTCCGCTTACGCGATGTCGCCGAGCGTGCGGGCGTATCTGTCGGGAGCGCTTCGCAGGCGTTCGGCCGTCCCGAGTTGGTCTCCGAGCAGGTGCGCGAGCGCGTCCTGGCCGCGGCCAAGGACCTCGGGTACACCGGGCCTGATCCCGCCGCACGCCGTCTTAGGACGGGGCGCACGGGCGTGCTCGGCCTCATCTTCGCCGAACGGCTCGGCTACCAATTCACGGACCCGGCCGCGCCGGCGTTCCTCCGGGGCGTGGCCCGGGGTATGCAGAAGGCACCGCTGGGACTTCTCCTGCTTCCCGACTCGCGCTACCGCGAGGAGGCGGCGCGCACGGTACGAGAAGCGGCCGTCGACGGCTTCATCGTCTACTCCGCGCCGCGAAATGATCCTCGGGTTTCGGTCGCGCTCGCGCGTCGTTTGCCGGCGGTAACGGTAGACCAGCCGCGGGGCACGGCGACCCCCTTCGTCGGCATCGACGACCGAGCCGCTGCGCGCGCCGCCGCCGAACACCTCCGCGAGCTCGGGCATGAGCGCGTCGGCGTGCTCTCGTTCATCAGGGCGCTCGATCGCGAGGGAACGCTCGTGCTCGACATGACGCTCGAACGACTCGAGGGCTACAAGGAGGGACTTGGCGCAGCCTGGGAGGAAAGCTTGGTTCGGATCTGCCGCCCGAATGCTGCAGAGCCCGCGCGCAGAGCGGCTCTTGAGCTTCTCCGCGAACCCAGACCGCCCACCGCGATCCTCGCGATGAGCGACGTCTTGGCAATCGGAGCTCTCCAGGCGGCGGACGAGCTCGGAGTCTCCGTACCGGCAGAGCTGTCGCTCGCCGGCTTCGACGACAGCCCCGCTGCTGCCCTGGCGACGCCGCCGCTGACGACGGTCGCGCAGCCGCACGAGGAGAAGGGGCGCATCGCCACGGAGCAGCTGCTGGATGCAATCGAGCAGCGGGCGGAGCCCGAAAAGCCACCTACTCGGGTCATTCTTCCAACCGAGCTGGTCGTTCGCGAGTCCACCGCGCCGGTCAAGCGGGAAAGGGCCATTTCGTCCGCGTGAGTTCCCAGCGCGTAAAGCGAGCGGGCCGCCGGTTATGACTGTGGGTAGTTCGTGGGCTGAGACGGCCGAACAGTGCACACGCTCTATCTTCTCCGGCACGCGAAATCCAGCTGTGCAAGCGGATCGCCAAGCAGCTTGGGTTGCTCGGGTTCGCTCCCGCGCTCCTTCGTTCCTCCGCCGCGCGTACACGCGAAACGCTCGAGCTGGTGCGGCCGTGTGGGCTGCCAAAATTCGGTGCCCGCCCGAGAAATCAGCGATTTGCAGGCAGGACGCTAATTTTGGCACCCCACACCGACCCGAGCCGGCTGGCGTCGACGCACGGCCAACCCATGCCCACGGCGATTCGACGATGCGATCTGCTCGGCGGACTCATCCACGAATATGAAGCGACCGCCGCGTGAGATCGAGTAAATGCACCCCACGCGCCGTAAGCAGCACACGATCGGCAGACCGCAGACGCGGCCGACCTACCGGGCGCCGCAATACCTGCAGCTCATGCCGCAGCACCAAGACCTCAAGCTCCTTCGCCCGATTCGAACGACCAAACAGAATCAGCAGCTCGAACAAACGGCGAGCGACCCAGTAAGCGAAGCACAGGCCCTCAAGCAGCAGACGTCGATACGCATCGGCCGACGCCACCCGCTCGAACAACCCGAGTAGCTCCTCCGTCTCCACCCGCGCCCGGCCCGCGCAGTAACCGCTGAACGAGTTTGTGGGACCCACACGCGAAGCGCCGCCCGGCGTTCGGCTGTCGCCAGGCGCCCGACCTCACTCGGAACCGTGCGCTACGCGAAGAATGTCGGGGCCCGCGCGGCCAGCCTCGTGGCCTGCTAGCCCTCCCGCTAGTGCTGTCGTCGGCCTAGCAGGCGCCGGTCGGAGAGGGTCTCGTCGAGCTCTTCAGGGCTCGGCTCTCCCTTGGCTTCGTCGAGCAGGTCTTCGAGGACCGCCATCAGCTCGCGGACCCCGTGGAGCGCCTGGCTGCGCCGCTCCTCCAGGCGCTGAGTCTCGGCCCGCAGTGTTTCCTGGTGCCGGCGGGCGCCTTCCTCGATCCGACGGGCACCTTCCTGCGCCGACTCGAGCACGGACTTCACCCGCGTCTCGGCCTCCTCGGTCAAGCGCCGCGCGCCCTCCTCGGCATCGTGGCGATGCTTCTTCGCGTACGCCTCGACCGCCATCCGCATGTCGCGCGCGTAGTCGTCTGCCTCCCGCCGCGATTGCTCGGCCTCCATGGTGAGCTCGGCGATCTTCGCCTGTGCCGATCTGCCGGCTTCCTGGAGGAGCTGATCGGACTTCCGCCTCGCGTCGGCCCGGATCTCGTTGGCGGCGTCCTCGGCGGCGCTGAGGATCGCCGAGACCCGCTCGCCGATGGCCCCCAGATCACGCGGCCCGGACGCGTCCTCGGAAGGCGTCGTCCCGTCCGCCCCGGATTCGTGCATCGCCTGTTCGCGCTCGAGCTCGCTCATTCGCGGTGCCGCAAACTAGTGCATTGCGCGGGACTCCGCAAACGAGATTCCAGAAAACGCCGTTGGTTCCTCCGCCGCCCGGCTGGATTTTTTCCGCTAGAGAGCGGCGAGCCGCTCGTTGGCGCCGCGACCTCGTTGCTGTCTCGATGACTTTCTCGGCCAAGGCGCGCTGAAGGGGGGAAATCCCCGCATATCCCCGGTCAGCCCGCAAGCGCCAAGACCGGCCTGTCACGCCGGAGGTCGCGGGTTCGAGTCCCGTCCCTCCCGCTCCACCGACGCGATCTACCGCCTGGCCGCCTTCGAGGAGTAATCTCGCGGCGAGGACGAACCAACGGAAAGGAGCCGCGTTGGCTGGAAAGCCCGTTCACCTCGAGATACCCGCGCAGGACACGAGCCGGGCGCAGGAGTTCTACAAGGGCATCTTCGGCTGGCAGTTTCAGGCGATGGAGGGACCGTTCGAGTA
>WNGD01007365.1_pt1 | contig 10375 bp, 10 predicted proteins | sample 5400671 | NCBI WGS metagenome assembly WNGD01 (sample SAMN13153369, study PRJNA577476) | soil metagenome | isolation source: 40 cm soil or saprolite under grassland replicate 2 | place: USA:California | collected 2016-06-15
CGTACGAAGTTGCTTCTAACTTGAGCACGAAGTCAAATGGCAGAGACCGTCGAGAAGGATGTGAAGATGTCAGTGGCGCGGAACAAACGCGCCAGACACGACTACCATATCCTCGACACTTGGGAAGCGGGCGTGGTTCTGACCGGCAGCGAGGTCAAGTCGCTTCGAAATGGAAAGGCCAACATCGCTGATTCCTACGCGATCGTCAAAGATGGAGAGGTTTTTCTGCTCAACCTGCACATATCGCCCTACGAACAGGCGAGTTACTTCAACCATGAGCCGACGAGAACGCGGAAGCTCCTATTGCACCGCAAGGAGATTCGCAAAATGATCGGCGCTGTCGAGCGGCAAGGGCTGACCCTCATTCCGCTCGAGGTGTACTTCAAGCGCGGCAAAGCGAAGGTCGCGCTCGCACTAGGCAAGGGGAAGAAGCTCTACGACAAGCGCGCCGATCAGAAGCGACGCGATGACGAGCGCGACATGCAGCGCGCGGTCCGGACTCGATGATCGGGCTCTTCCTGGCTCTCCAGATCGCGGGAGCTGCTGCCGCTGTGCCGGTTCCGACTTTCATCGTGGTCCGCGATGGTGCGTTTACAGCGTCGGTTCCCGTCACCATCAACGGCGGCGAGCCGAGCGTGCGAGCTGATGTGCTGATGAAGGCGATGAAGGGCGCGCTGATCACTGGCACCAATCTGCACTACAGGCTGGTGCTGTCCCGCACGCGATTGGACTTGATCGACGGAATTCCGTTTGCGAAGCTCGATTCGCTGACGGTCCCGCTGACGCGCGCGCCACAAGTGCGAGGCGGGCAGCTCTACCTGCCGTTCCAGTTCGTGAGCGAGGTAATCCCGCGCTATGTCGGTGGATATATCTACGACGTCGTGCTGGCAGAGCTCAGAACGTCCGTCGCGGCCACCGCTGTCCGCGCCACCGCTGTCGGGGCCACCGCAGCGGCGAAAACGCCCCCTGTTCCAGCGCCGGTGGCGAGCAAGCCGTCAGCTCCCGCTCCCACGAGCAACACTGCATCCGCATCCCCAAAACCGAAGTCCGCATCGGTGTCAGCCCCGGCAAAGCCGATTCAGCGCAAGCTCGTGGTAATCGACGCCGGGCACGGCGGACCCGATAACGGAATGACGGGTCCGATCGGTACCACTCCCTGGTTCCTCGAGAAGGATGTGACGCTCTCTGTGGCCAAGAAACTGGCCACTGTGCTTCGGGCGCGAGGTGTGGATGTCCTGATGACGCGCACCACCGACACGCTCATCGCGCTCGCCGATCGCGGAAAGATCGCCAACAGCAATCACGGCGACGTTTTTATCTCGGTTCACGTAAATGCACCCGGTTACAATACTGCCGCAGCCGCGCGTGAACGCGGCTTCGAGACATATTTCCTCGCCGAAGCCAAGACCGAGGACGAGCGCCGCGTGCAGGACATGGAAAACGAATCAGTCAAGTTCGAGACCGGTGCGAATGCAACCAAAGGTGATCCGCTCAGCTTCATCATTACAGACATGGCGCAGAACGAGCACCTGAGAGAATCGAACGATCTCGCGCAGACGATTCAGAACGGGCTGATCGAAGTCCATCCCGGTCCGAATCGAGGCGTGCAGCAAGCGAACTTCGCCGTGCTGCGGGGGTCGTATATGCCGGCCGTTCTCATAGAGATCGGTTTCGGGAGCAATCAGTCGGAAGCCACCTTCCTGAGCGATGACGCCAATCAGCGAGCGTTGGCGAGAAACCTCGCCGAATCGGTGATCGCATACCTCGCGCACTACGAGTCCCGAATCGGAGGCACCCGGTAGAGGTGGCCGCTTCCGCGCTAGCAGTTACCGCCGCGGGAATCGAGTTTCAAAATCCGGTATTACTTGCTGCTGGCACCGCTGCCTACGGTCGGGAGCTCGCGAGCGTCATCGATCTTGATGCTCTGGGCGGGCTCGTTACGAAGGCGGTGAGCGTCGAGCGCCGGCACGGTGCGCGGGCGCCGCGCGTCGCCGAGTTCGACGGCGGAATGATCAATGCCGTCGGCCTGGCCAATCCCGGAGTCGAGGAGGTAAAAGCCGAGCATTTGCCGTGGCTCTCGAGCAATCTGCGGCGGGCGCGGGTTTTGGTGAACGTGGTGGGGAATCACGTCGAAGAGTTCGGGTCGGTCGTTTCACTACTCGATGACTCGTCGGCTGTCTCCGGGTACGAGCTCAACGTCAGCTGTCCGAATGTAAGTGCTGGCGGAATGGAATTCGGGGCGGATCCCCAATCGCTGCGAGAAGTCGTCAGGAGAGCGCGGGAGGCGACGAAGAAGCCGATCTTCGTCAAGCTTTCGCCAACTCTTCAGGACATTGGCCGAAGCGCGCAGACTGCAGCTGAAGCAGGCGCAGATGGAATTTCAGTCGTGAATACCTTGCCCGGACTGCTCATCGATGTCGACACGAAAAGGCCTGCGCTCGGCTTCGGCACTGGTGGTGTGAGTGGGCCCGGACTCCTGCCAGTCGGCATTCTGGCGACGCATAAAGTCTCTCGAGCTGTGCGATTGCCGGTGATCGGGGTCGGGGGGATCACACGCGCAACTGATATCATTCAGTACATAATTGCCGGCGCGTCGCTCGTCGCCATTGGAACCGCGGCGATGCAGCAGCCAAAGCTTCCGGAGAAACTCGTCGACGACCTCGAGCGATGGTGTGCAGAGACGAGAGTAACTTCACTGAGCGAGCTGCGAGGCTCGCTGCAATGGGAGAGCTGAAGTGACGCCGCACCAGCGGCCGGCGGGGACTAGAACCAAGATCCCGACGCGGAGCGCGCCGGCCAGCTCGCGCCGTCCGGTCCCGATCGTAGCGCTCGACTTCCCCCGCGCTGATCTCGCCCTTGCGATGGTCGATCGGCTGGGGGACGCCTGCAAATTCTACAAGGTTGGCGGCGAGCTCTTCACTGCGGCCGGCCCGCAAGTCGTGCAGACGTTGCGCGCGCTTGGCAAGGACGTGTTTCTCGACCTCAAGCTTCACGACATCCCGAACACGGTGCGGGGCGCCGCACGAAGCGCTGCGTCCATCGGCGCCAAGCTGGTGACCGTCCACGCCACGGGCGGCCGCGAGATGATCCAGGCTGCTGTCGAGGGGGCAGGCGCCAAATGCGGCGTGCTCGGGGTGACGATTCTGACGTCGCTCGATGCCGCGATGCTGCGCAGCGCCTGGGGTCGTAAGTCGCTCGAGGTCTACGGCGAGGTGCTGAGGCTGGCCGGCGACTGCGCCGCCGCCGGCGCGCACGGTGTGGTTTGCAGCGGGCTCGAGGCCCAGAAAATCGGCGCCAAATACGGTGAGAAGCTGAAGCTTCTGGTCCCGGGGATCCGGCCCGCTGGCGGGAGGACTGACGACCAGAAGCGGGCAGTCACTGCGGCTGAGGCAGCCAGAGCAGGCGCCAACTACATCGTGCTGGGCCGGATGATCACCGAGGCCAAGGACCCTGCTTCTGAGCTCCGATCGGTGATGCAAACTCTATAATCTCGGGGTCGAGACTCCCCGCTTCGACTGCCGTCCACAGAACCAAAGCAGGGAGCTGCAAGCTACCGTACTCAAGCTGGTTAGCTGGAAGCTTCCATACAGGCGTTAGAGAAGCGCGCGATCCTGTTTTCGTGGACTCCTTACGCCGCCGGAAAAGCTTGCAGCTAGGAAGCTGCCAAGCTTGAAGCTCCCTGCTTCAGTTCTGTGGATGCCGGATTGCGCCAGGATCAACGGCACGCGACGAATCTCGGCGCGATCTAACTCCCGATGCCTCCACGGGTTGCGTCGCGCACCCAGTCAATGTATTTTCAAAGGCTAACCTCGGAAATTTTGGGAGGGCTAACTGCCCTCTTTGCCTTATCGAGTGGGAGTTGGACGTGAAAGTTCGCAGCAGCGTCAAGCCGATCTGTGAGCACTGCAAGGTCATCAAAAGACAGGGCGTGACTCGCATCATCTGCAAGCGCAATCCAAAACACAAGCAAAAGCAGGGCTGATAATGGCGCGTATCGCTGGCGTGGACCTCCCGCGCGAGAAGAAGGTCGAGATCGGCCTCACTTACATCTTCGGCATCGGCCGCGCAACGGCGCGTCGGATTCTGGAATCGACCGGAGTCAACTTCGCGCAGAGAATTCGCGATCTGAACGATGCGGACGTCAACCGTCTGCGTCAGGCGATCGAGAAGGATTTTCGCGTCGAGGGCGCGCTACGCACGGAGATCGCGATGAACATCAAGCGCTTGATGGACATTGGGAGCTACCGCGGCATTCGTCACCGTCGTGGACTGCCGGTTCGCGGGCAGCGCACGCACACCAACGCCCGCACCAAGAAGGGTCCGCGCCGCGCAATCGCCGGCAAGAAGAAAGTGACCAAGTAATGCAGGTAACCAGGTAAACATGGCAATTGGCAAGAAAGCAAAGCGCGTGATCGAGGCGGAAGGAATCGCCCACGTCAGCGCTACATTCAACAACACGACGATTACGATCACCGACACCCGCGGAAACACGATTTCCTGGGGCTCGTCGGGGAAGGCGGGCTTCAAGGGGTCCAAGAAGTCAACTCCTTTTGCCGCTACCGTGGCTGGAGAACAGGCGGGGCGCGAAGCGTTCACCCTCGGCGTTCGCCGCGTGCACGTGCGAGTTCAGGGACCTGGATCAGGACGCGAGTCGGCGATCCAGGCGCTCGTCGCCGCCGGTCTGCAGGTGAAATCGATCAAGGACGTGACGCCGATTCCGCACAACGGCTGCCGCCCGCCCAAGCGCCGGAGAGTCTGACCGATGCGTTACACAGGAGCGAGTTGCAGACAGTGCCGGCGCGAGGGAACGAAGTTGTTCCTCAAGGCGACCAAGTGCTTCACCGAGAAATGTCCGGTCGAGCGTCGTCCGACGCCGCCGGGTCAGCACGGAGCGTCGACCGCCCGGCGTCGCAAGATGTCGGAGTACTCGAAGCAGCTGCGTGAGAAGCAGAAGATCAAGCGCATCTACGGTGTGAGCGAGAGACAGTTCCGGAACACCTTCGAGCGCGTCGCACCGCTTCCGGGAATCACGGGACACAATCTTCTCGCGGCGCTGGAGTCGCGTCTCGACAACGTTGTTTACCGCATGGGATTCGCGGGCAGCCGCAAGGCATCGCGTCAGCTCATTCGGCATCGCCATGTCGAAGTGAATCAGAAGTCGGTCGATATTCCGAGCTATCTGGTGCAGCCGGGCCAGGAGATCCGTGTCCGCATGAAGTCTCGCGAGCAGGCCAGCGTCATGGCGGCGATGGATCAGTCGAGTCGCGGGGCTCCGCTGTCCTGGATCGCCGTCGATCGCGACACGTTCAGTGGAAAAATGCTCGAGCGTCCGACCAGACCAAACATTCCGATCGCCGCGCAGGAGCAGTTGGTCGTTGAACTTTACTCGAAGTAAGAACTAGACCGCAGTCCGCAGTTAGTCTCCCAATCCGCAATTAGTCAGCAGTCAGCAGTGCAGTTAGTCCGCAATCCATAGTTCGAAGTAAGTCGGGACCCTAACTCCCGTTACGGGCTCACCGCGCGTTAGGGGCGGGGTGGCACGTTCAAGGAAAAAGAAAAAAATGGCAACCGCAATTGATTTAAGGGGACTTGTCCGTCCGCAGCTTGTCGAGGCGACGAAGCGCGAAGACAATCCCAATGTCGCAGAATTCCGCCTTCAGCCGCTCGAGCGCGGCTTCGGACACACCCTCGGAAACGCCATGCGGCGTCTCCTCCTTTCCTCGCTCCGAGGTTCGGCCGTGTGGGGGTTCCGCATCGACGGCGTGCTGCACGAGCACCAGACGATCCCGGGCGTGGTTGAGGATGTTCACCAGATCATCGGCAACCTGAAGTCGCTGACGCTGTCTCTTGACGAGGGCGTGGAGAACATCGTTCTGCGCATCTCGAAGAGCTCAGCCGGACCGGTAACGGCTGCCGACATCGAGAATCAGAGCGGTGTCACGATCATCGACCGAAACCATCATCTGTTCACGCTTCAGGGCGATCGTGAGATCAACGTCGAGCTATATGTCGGCCGCGGCCGCGGTTATGTCGAGGCTGACCAGCACGTCGTCGACAAGACGCTGCCGGTGGATGTCGTTCGCATCGATGCCATCTACAATCCGGTTCGTCGCGCCAACTTCGCCGTGGCGGAAACCCGCGTTGGCCAGCGGACCGACTACGACCGGCTGACGCTGACCGTCGAGACGAACGGCACCATCACTCCGGAAGAGGCAGTGAGCTACGCCGCGGCGCTGGCGCAGACGCACTTCCAGTATTTCGCCGGATTCGGCTCGCACACCTCGGCCCCGCTCGTTCCTGGAACGGAGATGCCGGGCGGGGATGCGCACCGTCTCGCCGAGGTCCTGCGCACTCCGATCGAGGACTTCGAGCTCTCGGTGCGCTCGGTGAACTCGCTCAAGAACTCCAACATTCGCACACTGGGTGATCTCGTCCGCCAGAGCGAGAGCCAGATCCTCCAGGTCAAGAACTTCGGCAAGAAGTCCCTGAACGAGATCGCCGATCTGCTCGAGCGGGAGAACCTCAATTTCGGAATGAAGTACGAGGAGACCCCCGACGGTGTGCGTATCACGGATCAGGGCACTCCGCCGAATCGCAACGTCGCCACCGTTGGCGCCGACGACGAAGAGGAAGTCTAGGAATGCGTCACCGTAAGGTTGGCAGACAGCTTCGCCGCACCAGCGAGCAGAAGCTCGCACTGATGCGAAGCCTGGCAAAGGCGCTGATCGAGCGTGGTGCGATCGAGACGACCGAGGCGAAAGCCAAGGAGCTGCGTCCGTTCGTCGAGAGACTGATCACCAAGGCGAAGACGGGAACGCTGCACAACCGCCGTCTGGCCGGTCGTCACGTCGCGCACCGTGAAACGGCGGACAAGCTGTTTCAGGAAATCGGTCCGCGGTTCGCTACTCGCAAGGGCGGCTACACCCGGATTCTCAAGACTGGCCACCGCAAGGGCGATGGCGCCGAGATGGCGCGCATCGAGCTGGTCGGAACCGAGGGATAACGAAATGGCACAGATCAAGAGAAACCGCTGCTATATCTGCGACAAAGGCGTCGCCCACGGCAACAACGTTTCGCACGCGAACAACAGAACGCGTCGGACGTGGAAGCCGAACCTTCAGGTCGCGCGCATCGTCATCGACGGCAAGATCACGAAGGTCAAGGTATGCACTCGTTGTCTTCACGCCGGGAAAGTCGTGCGGGCGCCGAGAGGGCGGAGCGCTGCTTAAGCTGGGTCCCGGTCAAATCGAAAAAGGGAGCCTGCGGGGCTCCCTTTTTCTTAACTACAAATGCAGTTCAATCCCCGTGTATCACACAAAGACAGTTCGCTACTTTTGGTCAGTGAACGCCATAGAACTGAATGCCTAAGCGTACCGATATCCACCGAATCCTGGTAATCGGCTCCGGCCCGATCGTGATCGGGCAGGGGGCGGAGTTCGACTACTCGGGGACGCAGGCTGCCAAAGCCCTGCAGGAGGAAGGCTTCGAGGTCATACTCGTCAACTCCAATCCGGCGACGATCATGACGGATCCGGAGTTCGCCGACCGCACCTACATCGAGCCGGTAACGCCTGAGTACGTCGAGCTCATTATCGCGAAGGAGAGGCCCGACGCGCTGCTTCCAACAATGGGTGGGCAGACCGCGCTCAACGTCGCCATGACGCTGGCCGAGCGCGGAGTCCTCGAGAAGTACGACGTCGAGCTGATTGGCGCAGACGCGCGTGCCATCGCCATGGCTGAAGACCGGAAGCTGTTCGGGCAGGCGATGAAGCGAATCGGACTCGCCGTCCCCCAGGGCGGTATTGCGACCACGATCGACGGTGCGTTCGAGGTGCTCGACATCACCGGATTTCCCGCCATCATCCGTCCTGCATTCACTCTCGGAGGAACAGGCGGCGGCATCGCCTACAATCGTCAGGAGTTCGAGGAGACCGTTCGCCGCGGACTCGATCTCTCGCCGGTCAGCCAGGTCCTCATCGAGCGAAGCGTCATCGGGTGGAAGGAATTCGAACTCGAGGTGATGCGGGATGGCGCCGACAACGTTGTCATCGTCTGCTCGATCGAGAACATCGATCCGATGGGCGTGCACACCGGCGATTCGATCACCGTCGCGCCTGCGATGACTCTCACCGATCGTGAGTACCAGCTGATGCGGGACGCCGCCGTCGCCGTGATTCGGGAGATCGGTGTAGAGGCCGGCGGCTGCAACATCCAGTTCGCGATCAACCCGGACAACGGCGAGATGCTCGTGATCGAGATGAATCCTCGCGTATCGCGGTCATCCGCGCTGGCATCAAAGGCGACCGGATTCCCGATCGCGCGGATCGGAACCAAGCTCGCGGTCGGTTACCGACTGGACGAGATTCCGAACGACATCACGCGTACGACACCCGCCTCATTCGAGCCGGTGCTCGACTACGTTGTGGTAAAGTGCCTGCGGTTCGCCTTCGATAAGTTCCGCCCCGCCAATTCTCGGCTCACTACCCAGATGAAGTCGGTCGGAGAATCGATGGCGATCGGCCGCACGTTCAAGGAGGCGTTCCAGAAAGCGTTGCGCGCTCTTGAGATCGGGCGGCCCGGATGGAGCGCTGGCGAAACGCTGGCGGATGACCGCCTCGACGACGACTCCGTCGAAGCTCTGCGAGGCGCGCTCCGACAACCGACCCCGGAGCGAATCTTCCAGGTAAAGCGTGCGCTCGAGGCCGGACTCGCGATCGACGAGATCTACAAGCTCACGCAGATCGATCGGTGGTTCCTGTCGCAGTTGTCGCAATTGCTGGAAGCAGAGAAGTCCTTCGCTGCTCTGAAATCGATCGACAAAGACTCACTGTGGCGGATGAAACGTCAGGGCTTCTCGGACAAACAACTCGCCAACCTGCGTGACGAATCCGAAGAGTCAGCGCGCGCACGTCGAATAGGTTTCGGAATCGTCCCAGCCTACAAGATGGTGGATACCTGCGCCGGAGAATTTCCTTCCGCCACACCGTATCTCTACAGCAGCTACGACGAAGAGAGCGAAGCGCCGAAAACCGGCAAACAGTCAGTGGTGATTCTCGGCAGCGGACCCAATCGCATCGGGCAGGGGGTCGAGTTTGACTACTGCTGCGTCCGTGCGGCGCTGGCGCTCCGTGAGCGGGGCTACGAGACGATCATGATCAACTCCAATCCGGAGACTGTGTCCACCGACTTCGACATCTCAGACAAGCTTTACTTCGAGCCGCTGGCGCTCGAGCACGTGCTCGACATCGTCGAGCGCGAGCAGCCAATTGGGGTAATCGTCCAGCTTGGTGGCCAGACGCCACTCAAACTGACCACCGGCCTCGCGAAAGCGGGAGTTCGCGTTCTGGGAACTCAGCCCGACGCCATTGATATCGCCGAGGATCGCCGGCGATTTGACGCCATCGCTCGTCGACTCGGGATTCGGCAGCCGGAGAACGGTACCGCCACGAGCCTAGACGAGGCGATCGCAGCCGCTGAGAGGATCGGATACCCGGTGCTTATGCGGCCCTCGTATGTGCTGGGCGGAAGAGCCATGGAAATCGTTTATGACGAGCGTTCATTGACCCAGTACTTCGAGAAAGCAGCGCGCGTATCGGAGGACAAGCCGGTGTTGATCGACCGCTTTCTCGAGGACGCGTTCGAGGCTGACGTCGACGCGATTTCCGACGGCGAGCGAGTCGTGATAGGCGGCGTCATGCAGCACATCGAAGACGCCGGGATCCATTCTGGCGACTCGGCCTGCGTGCTCCCACCCTACCTGATTGGCGAGGAGCACATCGAGGCGATGCGGGAGCACACAGTGGCGCTCGCAAAGGCGCTCAAGGTAGTCGGATTGATCAATGTCCAATACGCAATCAAGGATGGATTGGTCTACGTGCTCGAAGTGAATCCCCGCGGAAGTCGTACGGTTCCTTTCGTATCCAAGGCAATCGGAGTCCCTTTGGCAGCCATTGCTGCCCGAGTGATGCTAGGAGAGTCCCTCGAGGACATCGGCTTCACCGAGGAAGTCGAGCCAGCGTACATCTCGGTCAAGGAAGCCGTATTTCCTTTCAACAAATTTCGCGAATTCGATCCTATACTTGGGCCCGAGATGCGCTCGACGGGAGAGGTGATGGGCATCTCCGATTCATTCGGGAGCGCCTTCGGGAAGGCGCAGCTAGCGGCGGACAATGCGCTGCCGTCCCAAGGTGCAATCTTCATTACGGTGAACGAATTCGACCGGCGATCGGTTACGCCGATCGCAAGGCGGTTTCAGGAAATGGGATTCAAGCTGTTCGCCACGGGCGGGACTGCCAAGCATTTGCATGGCCGCGGTATTCCGGTGGAGACGGTGCTCAAGATTCACGAGGGCCGTCCGAACGGCGTAGACATGATG
>WNGD01007367.1_pt1 | contig 10373 bp, 12 predicted proteins | sample 5400671 | NCBI WGS metagenome assembly WNGD01 (sample SAMN13153369, study PRJNA577476) | soil metagenome | isolation source: 40 cm soil or saprolite under grassland replicate 2 | place: USA:California | collected 2016-06-15
GCAGGGCGATGCCCGGCTGCTTCCGCAGGGCAGCTCGCAACTCGAAGCCGGGGATGAGGAGGCAGGCGACCATGGGAACGTATGTTCTACACGAACACCTGTTCGGTTGTCAAGGGATCCCGCCGGACACGGCGAAAACGGTCAACCCATGCGTGCCAGAGCGCTCCTCGCTCTGCCCCTGATCCTTGTCGCCGCGGCCATCACCCCCCGCGCCTCGGCGGCCGATGCGGGCGTCGCCGCCCTCCAGGTCGGCCTGCGTTCGCACGGGCTCTACCAGGGCCCGATCGACGGGATCAGCGGGCGCGGCACCTCGAAGGCGATTCGCCGTCTCCAGAAGCGCGCCCACCTCACGGTCGACGGCGTCGTCGGGCCGAAGACGCGCAAGGCCCTCGGCCGCTTCGCGCGCCACCGGCTCGGGAGCCGCAAGCTCCTGCTCGGGAAGGCGGGTTGGGACGTCGCCGCCCTGCAGTTCGAGCTCGCCGAGCACGGCTTTCCCTCCGGTTCCTTCGACGGAATCTTCGGTCCTCACATCAACCGCGCGCTACGGCGCTTTCAGGAATGGGCCGGGCTGAAGGTCGACGGAGTCGCCGGCCCCACGACGCTCGGAGCCCTCACTGCGCTACCTCCGACGATCCCGTTGCCGCTCGCCTGGCCGCTGACGGCCCCCGTGCTCGGCGACCGCTTCGGTCCGCGTGGCGCAGGGTGGCACTCGGGCATCGACCTGCCGGCGCCGATGGGTGCACCGGTCTACGCGGCGCGTTCCGGTCAGGTCGTGTGGGCAGGCTGGCGCCAAGGCGGCTGGGGCTTCTTGGTGGTCGTCGCCCACGGACACGGCGAGCGCTCGATGTACGCGCATCTCTCACGCATCGACGTTCGCGTGGGCGTCTGGGTCAGCCAGGGAGTACGCGTCGGGTTGATCGGCGCAAGCGGCCACGCAACCGGCCCCCACCTCCATTTCGAAGTTCGAATCAGAGGCGCCTCGGTGGATCCGCTTCGTGCGCTCCCTTTGGCGAAGGTCAGTACCTAGTCAGGACGCTGTGATCTCGGCAGCCGGCCCAACCATGCCTGCGAGGCGCGGGAGGACATCGAGCACGTTCTCACGCGCGCAGAATGCGATGTCCCCTTCCAGACCGGGCGGCCCGTACGTGCGCGCGTTGAACGCATCCAGGGCATTCGGGAACGCACGCGCGATCAGCTCCGACCCGATCGCTGCGTCCGTCCGCTCGGACTCCACGAGCTGCACGATGCGACCGGCGCAGTAGGCGTCGTCGAGCGCAAACGCGCCCTGAAAGCCCGCGCACACGACCACGGCGTCGTCGCTCGCCGCCGCCCGCGCGACGGCATCGAGGTTCAGCAGGCTGCCGAGCACGACCTCCTCGCAACGCTGCGCCGTCTCGAGGATCGCCCGCGTCCCGTTCGTCGTCGACAGGATCAGAGTCTCGGCGCGCGGCTCGAGAAACTCGCGAGGCGACGCGCCGACGTCGAAGCCCTCGACCTGGACCGCCTTGCGCTCGCCGCCGACGAGCGAATCGGGGATCTCCGCGCGCAGCGCCAGCGCGTCCTCGATCTCGGCACAGCAGACGACGCGACGATAGCCCGACGCAAGCGCCTGCGCGATCGTCGACGTCGCCCTGAGGACGTCGACCACCACTCCGATCGGGGCAGGACCTGTCTCGGCGGGAGTGAATGCGACGTGAATGGTCATCCGACTACGCTACTTCGCGCATGGCTGAACCCGTCGAGAAAACCTGCTACCGACATCCCGATCGCGTCACCGGTCTCTCCTGCACGGAGTGCGGCCGGCCCATCTGCACGGAGTGCATGACCATGGCTCCGGTCGGGATCCGCTGCCCGGAGCACTCGGGCAAGCCGCAGGGCGTCCAGCGGGTGACCAAGGGAGTCCGCCGCGCCGCGTTCGAGGGCACGGGCGCGAAAGTGACCAAGGCGCTGATCGGGGTCAACGTCGCCGTGTACTTCGCGGAGCTGGCGCAGGGTGGCGGCGTCTACGGCGTCAACAGCACGATCTACGACAAGGGCTTTCTGTACGCGCCGTTCGTCGCGCAGGGTGACTGGTGGCGGCTCATGACTGCCGCCTTCCTCCACTACGGGCCCTTCCACCTGCTCCTGAACATGCTCGGCCTCTACTGGTTCGGCTCGCTGCTCGAGCGGAGGATCGGCTCCGGACGCTTCCTGCTCCTCTACCTCGTCTCCGGGCTGGCCGGCTCGGCTGGTGCGCTCGTCGTCAGTCCCAACAGTGCGACGGTCGGCGCATCGGGCGCGATCTTCGGGATCCTCGGTGCGGGCCTCGTGTTGGAGCAGCAGCGCGACTACGTCTTCGGCGGGAGTGCACTCGGCGTGATCGTGGCCAATCTCGTCCTCACCTTCGCCTGGAGCGGCAACATCTCCGTCGGCGGACACATCGGCGGACTGATCGGCGGCGCCGCTGCGACGCTTGCGCTCTCCCGGTTCGGCCGCGGACACGCCGCGTACGGCCGGGCCGGCCTCCTCGGGACCGCCGGCATCCTCGCCGTTGGGATCGTGTCGATCGCCGTCGCCTACTGGAAGGCGAAGGGGTACGCCTAGGCGGCGAGGCCCAGGATGGCGACAGTCCTCGTCGACGCAGAGAACGTCCGCCGCTCGCTCTGGCCGAACATGCCCCGCGAGGAGCTCGACCAGCGCAGCGAGGACTGGGGCGAGCATGAAGGACACGACGTGCAGGTCGTCTGGGAAGGAGACGAGTCAGGCGACGATCAGATCGCCCGCCTCGTGACGGAGCTCGAGGCGCCGGTCTGGGTGGTGAGCTCCGACCGCGAGCTGCGCGAGCGCGTACGTGACCACGCGGAGCGCATCATCGGCGGCGGCTCGTTCGCCCGGGAGCTGCGCAGGAGCTAGGGCTCGCAGCCCCACCCATCGCCGTCGCCGTCGAGTCGGTACGGGTCGGATCCTGTGACGCGGATCGGCTTCTTCGATGCCGGGATGTCGCTGCAGTTGAGGTCAGCCACACGCGGCAGGCACGGCGAGTAGCCGGGCTGACAGCCCGAACCACTCTGATTGCCGCCGGCCGCCGATCGACTGAGCCGGCCCGTATGGCAATGGAAGGCGTAGCGGTGGTATTCGCGATCTCCTTTGATCTTGCAGTACTGACCAGACTTGAGGCACTTTTCACCCCAGCTGAGGTTGGCGTGGACGTAGCCGGCCGGGCAAGTCTTGGCTGCGGCTGTGGGAAGCGCTTCCGCGGGAGTCCCGCCGGCTCCCGACGCCGCCGCGGTGGCGGCGGTCATCAGACAGATCAGGGCGAGAAATCGTTTCATCTGGTTCGCATTGAGCGTTGACTGTCGTCAGCCTCGCACCTCTGGGACAAGGCTGCAATAGGCCGTCCGGCCCATTCGAGGCCCCCCGTTCGAGGGAGCCCATGACCACGGAGCCGTGCCGATCCACCGAGTGTGGGTCGGTCGCTCCTAGCCTTGGTTTCGCTCGTCGTCGTCAGCGCCCTCGCGGCTGCACTTGCGCCGACGACTGCCGTCGGCCGCGTCTCGCTCGACCCACCTGCGTCCCCGACCGGATGGGTGCGCGTCAAGACGCCGCGCCCGAAGCCGGCGCACGTGATCGCCGAAGTCACGCCCGGGCACTCCCTGGCGCTGCACACGCGGCCGTTCGGGCGGGTGCTCGCGCGGGTGGGCTCGCGGACGGAGTTCGGATCGCCGCGCGCACTCAGCGTCGTCGCCAAGCGGCAAGGACGCTGGTTGGGAGTCACCGAGGCGGGCGTCGGGAACAACCGGGTCGTCTGGGTCGACGCCAAGTCCACCGGACTCCGCTATGCCCGGACGCGTTTCGACCTGCACGTCGACCTTTCGGCGCGCACCCTCGTCGTTCGACGCAACGGCGCCGTGGTACGTCGCCTCAGCGTCGATGTCGGTCGCGCGGGCTCGCCAACTCCGACGGGGACCTTCGCCGTCACGGACAAGCTCGCCGGAGCCGCCTACAGCGCCGCCTACGGCTGCTGCATCCTCGCGCTCTCCGCAACACAGCCGAATCTGCCCGCAGGGTGGAGGGGAGGGAACCGGATCGCGATCCACGGCACGCTCTCGTCGAGCGACTTCGGCCGCGCCGTGTCGGCCGGGTGCATGCACGCGAGTGATTTCGACCTGCGCTACCTGATGCGCACCGTCCCGCTCGGCACCCCGGTCGTCATTCGACCGTAAGCACCGGCTTTAGCCCAAGGAAGGCACCAATGCGTTCGGCCTCACGGTCGATTCCGCCGCGCTCCGCGCGAGTGAGCTTCCTGCTCGGCGTCACCCGAAGGTCAATGCTCTTCCCGCGCTTCTTTCGCTCCCACAGTCCCTTGGCAATCCCGTCGATCATCAGGAAGCGGACGCCGGCAGGCCCTTCGTACTTGCCGCGTCCGTGGACCGCGACCTGGCGACGCGCCGCCTCGGCCACGAGTTGGTCGCGCTCGCGGAAGCCCATCACGTAGACGTCGTACTCGGGCAGCAGGCACACGCTCGCCTCCGGCTGCGGAAAGGCGGTGTCACCCACGAGGACGGAAGCGGTGTGCCCTTCGACGTCCACCACTTCCAGCTCATTGCCGATCGAGTCGAACAGGTTTCGCGCGTCGGCCGGCCTGAGCCAACGCGACATGAACCACTCGCTGAAATCCTTCGGCGTAGCGGGACCGTACGTGCGCAGGTAGCGGCGGCAGACTTCACGCAGGGCTTCCTGTTCGTCCACTTCTTCCCAAGAAGCGACCCACTGGTCCGGACGCGCCAGCGTGATCTTGGTTCCCTGCGGGGGCCCCTGACAGAGGTCTGCGCCGCCGAAGAATGCGAAACCCGAGAGGAGACGCCCCTGTGCCTTCTGGCCGACGCGTTCGGCGACCTCGGCGGCCAGTTCCTCGCGCAGGAGGCAGCGGCCGTCGAGCGCGTCCAGGACCGCGGCGCGTATCTCCTGCACATCATCCCGTCCGAGCGCCGGGTGCAGTTCCCCTTTTGGATCGGTCCAGGCTTCCAGGTCCTGCGGCTCGGCCGGCGACACCGCTCGTACTGCGGCGTACCACAGCGCCAGCTCGTCGGCCGGATGGAGATGAAGGGTTCCGCGCAGCGTCCACGCCTTGACGAGCACGCGATCGCGCCAGAGCGCATCGCGAACCTCCTGCTGCCTGATCCCCTCCAAGCGAGCGGCGAGCTGCAGCTCGGCCGACGCCTGAACCTGCGCGTGGATGCCACCTGTCTCGCGGACGACCTCGAGGAACCGTTCTCTGCTCGCGCGCTCGGCGAGCGAGCTGCGCGCGAGGCGCCGCGCGCGAACTTCGTTCCACGAGACGCTCTTCAGCTAGAGAAACCGCTCTCGGTCGACGAGCTTGCCGCCGACAAGCCAGGCGAACGTACCGCGTTCGAGGATCTGGAGGTGAACGGCTGAAGGATCGTCCTCCGCATGATCTTCGCGGTACTTCGCGATCCAGTCGCGGACGGACTCGTCGGAGCTCATCTGTGCGACGCGCTCGCCGTCGAGGAGGATTGCGTAGCCCATCAGCCGCCCGCGGCCGCATACGCGACGACGCCAGTGGCTGCGAGCGCCGCCTGGGCCGCCGCGAGCCGTGCGAGCGGCACTCGATAAGGCGAGCACGACACGTAGTCGAGGCCGAGCTCGTGGCAGAAAGCGACCGACTTCGGCTCTCCTCCGTGCTCGCCGCAGATGCCGAGCTTCAGGTCGGGCTTCGTCGAACGGCCACGCTGGACGGCGATCCGCATCAGTTCGCCAACGCCGTCGACGTCGAGGGTCTCGAAGGGGTTCTTCTCCAGCACCCCGTCCTCGAGATAGCGCGTTAGGAACTTGCCCTCCGCGTCGTCGCGCGAGAAGCCGAGGGTCGTCTGCGTGAGGTCGTTCGTCCCGAACGAGAAGAAATCGGCCTGCTCGGCGATCTCGTCGGCGCGGATGCACGCGCGCGGCAGCTCGATCATCGTCCCGCACAGGTATTCGACCTCCGGCGCCTCCTCCTTCGCCACGCGGACGGTCAACTCGCGGAGCCGGCGCAACTCCTCCTCGAACCCGACGAGCGGATGCATGATCTCGACCAGGGGCGTCTCCCCGGTCCGCCGGTCGACCGCACGCGCAGCCCGCACGATCGCTCGAACCTGCATCTCGTAGATCTCCGGCCACTGCAGGCCGAGACGGCAGCCGCGGGTCCCGAGCATCGGGTTCGATTCCTGCAGCTGTCTCACGCGACGGCGCGTTCTCTCGTCCGTCACCTGCGCGGGCGGCGGCAGGAACTCATGCAGAGGCGGATCGAGCAGGCGGATCGTCACGGGTAGCCCGGCCATCGCCTCGAAGATGGCCTCGAAGTCGCCCTGCTGCATCGGCAGCAGCTTGTCGAGCGCTTCACGCCGGCCGTCCTCGCTGTCCGCCAGGATCATCTCGCGCACGACCGGCAGCCGGTCCTCGGCCATGAACATGTGCTCGGTGCGGCAGAGGCCGATCCCCTCAGCTCCGAACTCGCGCGCCTTCGCGGCGTCCTCCGGCGTGTCGGCGTTGGCACGCACCTTCAGGGCCCGGTGCTCGTCGCCCCAGCCGAGGATCGTCTGGAGATCGTCGTTCACGGCAGGCGCAACGAGCGGCACCTCTCCCACGATCACCGCGCCGGTACTGCCGTCGATCGTGAGGAGGTCGCCCTCGGACAGGGTCCTTTCGCCGACGGTGATCGTTCGCGCGTCCATGTCGATCGAGAGCCCCTCGCAGCCCGCAACGCAGGGCTTGCCCATGCCCCGGGCCACCACCGCGGCGTGTGACGTCATGCCGCCGTGCGCGGTGAGGATTCCCGCCGCCTGGATCAGTCCGTGGATGTCGTCCGGCGTCGTCTCCCAGCGGACGAGGATGACGCTCTCACCAGCCTTGCCACGCTCCTCGGCACTGTCGGCGTCGAGGACGATCGCGCCGCAGGCTGCGCCAGGCGAGGCGTTCAGGCCCTTCGCCGCCACCTCCCAATCCGCAGCCGGGTCGATCATCGGGTGCAGGAGCTGGTCGAGCTGCGCAGGATCGATCCGGGCGATCGCATCCTCGCGCGAGATCAATCCTTCGTCGGCCATGTCGAGCGCCGCCCTGACCGATGCCGCCGCCGTGCGCTTGGCGGAACGCGTCTGCAGGAGATAGAGCTCGTTGTCCTCGACCGTGAACTCGATGTCCTGCATGTCGCGGTAGTGCTCCTCCAATCGGCGCATCGTGTCGAGCAGCTGCGCGAAGGCGGCGGGAAGCTTTTGCTCCATGTGCGCGAGCGGCTCCGGCGTGCGGATGCCGGCGACGACGTCCTCGCCCTGTGCATTCGCCAGGAACTCTCCGTACAGTCCCGGCTCGCCCGTCGAGGGATCGCGCGTGAACGCGACGCCGGTGCCGGACTGCTCTCCCTTGTTGCCGAACACCATCTGCACGACGTTGACCGCGGTGCCCAGGTCGTCCGGAATGTCGTAGGTGCGCCGGTAGACCTTTGCGCGCGGCGAGTCCCATGAGTCGAAGACCGCGCGTACCGCCCGTCCAAGCTGCTCGCGCGAGTCCTGAGGAAAGTCGCGGCCGGTCTCCTCACGGTAGATCACCCGGTATGTGTCGATCAGTCCCGCGAGATCGTGGGCGGACAGATCGACGTCCTGCGACGCGCCTCGTGACTTCTTCAAATCGGCGAGAGCGCGCTCGAACCGGTCGGCATAGATGCCGTCAACAACTTCGCCGTACATCTGGATCAAGCGCCGGTAGGAATCGTTCGCGAACCGTTCGTTTCCCGTCGCCCGCGCGAGACCGACGACCGCCTCGTCGTTCAACCCGAGGTTGAGGATCGAATCCATCATCCCGGGCATCGAGACTGCTGCACCCGACCGCACGGACACGAGCAGCGGGTCGTTCGTATCCCCGAAGCGCTTGCCCGTTTTCTCCTCGAGCGCGCCGAGGTAGTGCTCGATCTCCTCCGCCACCCCATCCGGGAGCTCCTTGCCGTTCGACATGTACGCACGGCAGGCGTCCGTCGTGATCGTGAACCCCGCAGGGACAGGCACGCCCATCTGTGTCATCTCCGCGAGACCCATGCCCTTGCCGCCGAGTAGGTCACGCCCTCCGCTGGAAGGCTCGTCGAAGCCGTAGACGTAGCGCTGGTCGGCCAAGGGCCGGAATCCTCTCACAAATCCCCTGCAATACTGGGCGTTGTGCCAGAGCCGAGGATCGTGGCGATGGGAGGGGTCCCCGGCGAAACGCTCCTCGACTACGTGCTCGGCCTCGTGCCGGGAAGGCGGCTGCTCTACGTGCCGACCGCCGCGATGGAGGACCCGGCCGCGACCGTTTCGTGGTACGAGCGGCTGCACGGACGTGCCGAGATGACGCCTCTGCACTTCTTCCCCTGGCCGCCCGCGGAGCTGCGTGAGCTGGTGCTCTCGCAGGACATCGTGCTCGTCACGGGCGGCAACACGGCAAACGCCCTCGCGGTCTGGCGCGCGCACGGTTTCGACGAGATCCTTCGCGAAGCCTGGCAGCAAGGCATCCTCCTGACCGGCTGGAGCGCGGGAATGATCTGCTGGTTCGAGTACGGCGTGACGGATTCGTTCGGCCCCGAGCTCGCGCCGATGGAGTGCCTCGGCTTTCTCCCGGGAAGCGCCTGCCCGCATTACGACAATGAGGAACGGCGCCGTCCTGTCTACACGCAGCTTGTTGCGGAAGGGCTCGCCCCCGGCGTCGCCGCCGACGACGACGTCGCCCTTAACTACGTTGGAGCCGAGCTCCGTGAGGTCTTGACCTCGCGCGAGGGAGCCTCGGCGTACCGCCTCGAGCCAGACGGTGAGCACGAGCTTGACGTAAGGCTCTTGCGGTGAGTGGTGCGGAACACTGGGAGCGCTGGGCCGAGCGCTGGGCCCTGTGGGCGCGGCGGCCGAATTTCGACGGCTACTGGCGGGACTCGGGACCGCCGTTCTTCGAATTGGTGCCGCAACCCGGGCGGCGCACGATCGAGATCGGCTGCGGGGAAGGTCGTGTTGCGAGGGATCTGAAGACTCGTGGTCACTACGTAGTCGGCGTCGATGCGTCGCCGACGCTCTTGCGCCTAGCCCGCGAGGCCGATCCGGAGGGCGACTACGTCCTCGCCGACGCAGCCAAGCTGCCGCTCGAGAACGACTCGTTCGACCTTGCCGTAGCGTTCAACAGCCTCATGGACATCGACGACATGCCCACCGCCGTCAGAGAGGTCGCACGCGTGCTGCAGCCGCGGGGACGCTTCTGCGTCTGCATCACGCATCCGATGCGGGACGCCGGCCGGTTCGAGTCGAGGGAGAAGGAGGCAAGGCTCGTCATCGCGGACGGCTATCTCGAAAGGCGTCGACTCGAGCTGAAGGTCGCTCGGGACGGGCTCGAGATGGAGTTCCGTAGCTGGGCGTACCCGCTCGAGTCGGATACGCGCGCCCTCGAGGACGCCGGCTTCCTGATCGAATCGCTTCGCGAGCCGCCCGATCCCGACCGGCCCGTGCCGAACTTCCTTCTGATGCGGGCCGTGAAGGTCTAGCGTCTGCGCCTGAACGAAACAACGCATCAGCAGCGCCGGCCGAGACCGAAGCGGACGGTCCGGCTGCGCACGGCGACCCTGAAGACGAGTGGCAGACAAGCTGACTTCGAGCGGAGATAGAAGCCGCCCGAGTAGGCGAAACCACGGTCCGCAGGGCCAGGGCAACTCGCGATGCGGAGGGAGTCGAATACACCCTTGCTGCCGTAACCCCACGCGATGCCGGCGCGCGCCCGCCAGGCCGGCGAGACGCTGATCGAGACTGCACGGCCGCCGGCGCGAACAACGAGCCCGGCCTTGCGCCAATAGGCCCACGGCTTCTCGCCCGTCGGGACGACCTGGGCCAGGTACGCAGGTGGAACCGAGACGGCGCCGAGCACGAGGCGGTAGCGATACCGCGGCCGACGGTCGCCGACGTAGGGAAACCTGTTGATGTCGATGCTTTCCCCGCAGGGAACAGTTCGCCCCGAAGTCTCCGAGGCGGCACTCGCCATCGCGCCGGCGACCGAGGCAAATCCCGCCGCCGCGCACAGAATCGTGATCCGCAATCGCATTACTCAGCTAGCTAGTACACACCCGCGGCGCGGCGGGTTCCATCTCAGCGCCTGCGACGGCGACGGGCGCGGAACTCCGCCAACCAGGCAAGCCCCCGAATCCCCAGCCAGATCGGCGTCAGCAGCACGTAGAAGAGGACGAGTGCGAAGCCCAAGATGCCCCACCACATGGCCCAGCGCCACCAGGGCACGGGCGGCTTGGGCTTCACGTGACCTCGGCCTCCGCGACCTCCGCTTTCCTGCCCTCTACGGTCCGGAGGATCCGCTGCGCCGTCTCCTCAATCGAAAGCTCCGAGATG
>WNGD01007370.1_pt1 | contig 10370 bp, 8 predicted proteins | sample 5400671 | NCBI WGS metagenome assembly WNGD01 (sample SAMN13153369, study PRJNA577476) | soil metagenome | isolation source: 40 cm soil or saprolite under grassland replicate 2 | place: USA:California | collected 2016-06-15
CAACTCGCCGGGGGTCGACGCTCAGCTTGCACAGGTCGACAAGCGGCTGGAGCGCGCGCTGCCGGGGGCCCGGATCGCCTCCTACGCCTCGACGGGCGACCCTGGCCTCGTCTCGAAAGACGGGCGGACGACGTTCGCGATCCTCTATCCGAAGCCCGACCCCAACGCGCAATTCGGCGAGAACCCGGGCGCGGCCAAGGCCGCCCGGGCGGCCGTTCGGGACTCTACGGTCGGAGGCGCCGGCGTCCACGTAAGCGGATTCGACGCGCTACAGAACGACAGCGGGCAGGGCGGCGGCACCGGCGTCCTGCTCGAGGCGGTGCTCGGCGGGATCGGCGCGCTGATCGTGCTGGCGTTCGTGTTCGCGTCCTTCCTCGCCCTGGTCCCAATCGTGATGGCGATCGTCTCGATCATGACCACGTTCCTGCTCGTCTGGGGCCTGACGACGTTCACAGACATCTCGCCGGTCGTGCAGTTCCTGATCGCCCTGGTCGGCCTTGGCGTGGCGATCGACTACTCGCTGCTCGTCGTCTCTCGCTGGCGCGAGGAGCGTGCCCACGGGCGCAGCGGCGACGCTGCCGTCCAGCGGGCGATGGAGACCGCGGGGCGTGCAGTCGTGTTCAGCGGCACCACGGTGGCGATCGGGCTGCTGGCGATGGTCGCCCTGCCGGTGCCGTTCCTGCGCAGCATGGGTTACGGCGGCATGCTGATCCCGCTGGTCAGCACCCTGGTGGCGATCACGCTGCTGCCGGTGGTGCTGTCGAAGCTGGGACAGCGGCTCGACTGGCCACACCGGCGCACCGACGATCGCGCCAGCCGCGCCTGGACCCGATGGGCCGAGGCCGTCGTGCGTCACCGCTGGGTGGCCGCTGGCGGCGCCATCGCCGTCCTGGCGACGCTGGTGATCGCGGCGACCAGCCTCACACTCGGCGATGCCAGCCCTGACACGATCGCCAAGCACGGCGATGCCAAGGTGGGCCTGACCCAGCTCGAGAGGTCGGGCATCGGCTCGGGGGCATTGCTCCCGCATGAGGTGCTGACGAACGGAACGAACCCCGACCGCGTGGCAAGGGACCTGCGGCGGGTCGACGGCGTCCATGGCGCGGTCGCCCCGGACTCGTCCCAGTGGCGCCGCGGCGGGACCGCCGAGGTCCTTGCGTTCCCGGTCGCCGACGACTCGACCTCCGCCGGGAGGGCAACGCTCGACCGGGTCCGGGACACGGCGCATGGCGCGGGATCCGACGTTCGCGTCGGCGGTCTGCCGGCGGAGAACGACGACTTCATCAACGCCGTGTACGGCAACTTCCCGCTGATGATCGCCCTGATCGCGACGATCACGTTTGTGCTGCTCGCGCGCGCGTTCCGGTCGCTGCTGCTGCCGCTGAAGGCGGTCGTGCTGAACGTGGTCAGCGTGGCCGCGGCGTGGGGTGTCCTCGCCCTGGTGTGGCAGCACGGACACGGGTCGGACGTGCTGTGGGGAATCGACGCAACGGGCTCGGTCCCGGCCTGGATCCCGTTGATGGTGTTCGCGTTCCTGTTCGGCCTCTCGATGGACTACGAGGTCTTCATCCTGGCCCGGATGCGCGAGGAGTTCGACGCCACCGGGGACACCCACACCGCGGTGGTGCGTGGAATCGGCCGGACCGGGCGCCTGGTCACCAGCGCCGCGCTGATCCTGTTCCTGTCCTTCGTCGCGCTTGGCTCAGGGCCGGGTACGGACCTGAAGATGTTCGCCACTGGGCTCGCGGCGGGCATCCTGATCGACGCGACCGTGATCCGCGCTCTGCTGGTGCCGGCAGTGGTCTCCCTGTTCGGGCGCTGGAACTGGGTGCTCCCGCGGCGTCCGGCGCGGCTGTTGCGGGTCGAGCCCTCGATGCCCCGTCGAGCTGCGACCAGCGAGGCCGAGGGCTGAGCCCGTAGCGCTCCGGGGGCGGCCATGGGCCGGGACGAATTCCGTCCCGGCCCACTGCTAGTAAGACACGGTGCTGCACGATCTGCGGATCGAGAACCTGCTGCTGATCGAGCGCGCGGAGCTCCGCTTCGCGGGCGGATTGAACGCGATCACCGGCGAGACAGGCGCGGGTAAGACGATCCTCGCCCACGCGCTCGACCTGCTGATGGGCGGAAGGGCGCGCCCTCAGATCGTTCGCCCCGGCGCCGACGAGGCCTACGTCGAGGGTGTCTTCGCGCTTCCCGGGGAGCTGCTTGCAGATCCCGAGCTGGCCGAGCTGCGCGAGCGCCTCCCCGAGGCCGCCGACGAGATCGTTCTCGGGCGCCGGATCGCGGCCTCGGGGCGGACCAGCGCCTTCGTGCAGGGGCGATTCGCATCCGCGGGCGACCTACGGGCGCTCGGCCCCCGGCTGCTCGCCTTCTACGGGCAGCACGAGCACCGCAGGCTGGTGCTCTCGTCGGCCCAACTCGAGATCCTCGACGGCTTCGCGGGCGCCGAGCAGCTCCAGCGCCGCGGCCGCTACCGCGAGGCCCACGCCGAGGTCGCGGCGCTGTCGCGCGAGCTGGCCGAGCTGCGCGAGCGCGAGGGAGCGAGGGAGCGGGACCTCGACCTGTTCCGCTTCGAACTCGCCGAGATCGAGGCGGCCGCGCCCGACCCCGACGAGCAGCGCGAGCTCGAAGCCGAGCGCGAGCGCCTGCGTCACGCCGAGGGCCTGCGCGCGGGGGCGGCCGCGGCGCTGGCGGCGATCGCCGGCGCGGAGGACGACCTGGGCGGGGCCCGGGACCCGCTCGGAGCAGCCGAAGCGGCCCTCGCGGCGGTGGATGGTGTTGACGCCTCGCTCGACGTGATCGCGGAGCGGGTCCGCGCGGTCATCGTCGAGATGGACGACGCGGCGAGCGCGCTCCGCTCCTACACCGAGGGGATCGAAGCCGAGCCGGGTCGTCTCCAGACGATCGAGGAGCGCCTGCACGCGGTGGACCGCTTGGAGCGCAAGCACGGGAGCTCGATCGAGGGGGTGCTCGCCCACGGTGAGCGCTGCCGGACCGAGATCGACAGGCTCGAGAACGCCGAGCAGCTGGCGGACGAGCTCGAGCGGCGACTGGACGAGGCGAGCAGGCGGCGGGGAGCGATGGCCCGAGAGCTCGCCGACGCAAGGGGGAAGTCTGCCGGCCAGCTCGAGAAGCGGGTCGCGGCCGAGCTGTCCGAGCTGGCGATGGAAGGGGCGTCGCTCGAGGTGTCGCTCGATCCCCACCCGGAGGGCTTTGGCCCGAACGGCTCGGAGGTGGTGGAGCTGCGCGTGGCGACCAATCCCGGAATCCCCCTCTCACCGCTTCGCGACGCCGCCTCGGGCGGGGAGCTGTCGCGCATCATGCTGGCGCTCACCGGCCTGGGCCCAGGGGCGGGCGCGGGCACCCTGGCCTTCGACGAGATCGACTCCGGAATCGGTGGCAACAGCGCACGTGCGGTGGGGGAGAGGTTGCGGCGGCTGGGCTCCGAGCGCCAGGTGATCTGCATCACCCACCTGCCGCAGGTCGCCTCCCTGGCCGAGGCGCACTTTCGGATCGAGAAGCGAGCCTCGGGCGACCAAACGACGGCGACGGTGGACCGTGTGAATGGCGACGAGCTGGTGGCCGAGATCGTCCGCATGCTGGGCGCCGAGCGCAACGACAAGGCAGCAAGCCGCCACGCCCGCGAGCTGCTGGCCGCCGCGTGACCGCTGGGTTTCGCGGTTCCGGCGGCGGGTAGGCTGGGGTCAAACCACGAAAGGAGGGAGAGATGGAGACCGAGACGCCCGAGGCGCCCGAGATAGAGGAGCTGCCCGACGATCCGGATACGGAGGCCCCGGAGCCAGAGGAGCTGCCGGAGGAAGAGCCGCTGGAGATCCCCGGCGAGCCGCTTCCCGAGCAGGCCGGCGAGGCCGAAACCGAGGAGGTCCCTGCGGAGCCGAGCAGCGCGCAGTAGCGATCTTGCCTCCGGCGGCTGGGCAGAGGCCCGCACCCGCGGAGGACGGGTTTTCCGGATAATCAAGGGCCTTCGATGGCCACGCCCGTCCGATTCCTCGCGCGCGGCCGGCTGAGGGGCAACGGCCCCGCCCCGCCGGGCTCCGATGCCTCCATCCACGGCAGCGCCAGACTGGGCCGCAAGACCAAGCAGCTCGTCAAGCGGCTGGGCGCCGGGGACGTGGCGATCATCGATCACGCCGACCTCGACCGGATCGCCGCCGAGGATCTGGTGGCGACCGGGGTGCGGGCTGTGGTCAACGTTTCGCCCTTCTCCACCGGCCGCTATCCGAACGCCGGCCCGCTGCTCTTGGCGCGTGCCGGCGTGCGCCTGATCGACGCGCCCGCGGCGCCGCTGTTCGAGGAGCTTCAGGATGGCGATCCGGTGGTGATCGTCGGCGGCGAGGTCCGCCGCAACGGGACGGTGCTCGCCGCGGGCCGCGTGCTCGCCGCCGCCGAGCTGGCCGAGCAGCTCTCCGATCAGGGCCAGCGGATCGACGAGGCGCTCGCCGCGTTCGCCGAGAATACGATCACCCATCTCCGGGAGGAGGGGGAGCTGCTGGCGTCCAGGACCGAGCTGCCCCGCACGCGCACGGTGTTCCGCGACCGCCACGCCCTGATCGTGGTCAGGGGGACCACCTACCGCAAGGACCTGCGCGCGCTTCGCGCCTACATCCGCGACGTCCGCCCCGTCCTGGTCGGGGTCGACGGGGGGGCCGACGCGATCCTGGAGGCGGGGCTGAGGCCGGACGTGGTGCTCGGCGACATGGACTCGGCGAGCGACGAGGCGCTTCGTTGCGGCGCCGAGCTGATCGTCCACGCCTACCCGGACGGCCACGCGCCGGGTCGTGAGCGTCTCGAGCGGCTCGGGCTGGAGCACAAGACCCTCCCAGCGGTGGGCACCAGCGAAGACGTCGCGATGCTGCTCGCGTCCGAGAAGGGCGCCGGTCTGATCGTCAGCGTCGGCGCCCACTTCAATCTGGTCGAGTTCCTCGACAAGGCGCGCGACGGCATGTCCTCCACCCTCCTGACGCGGCTCCGGGTGGGCGAGCTGCTGGTCGACGCGAAGGGGGTGAGCCGGCTCTACAACCCCGGCGTCAGCGGCCACCAGATGGCCCTCTTCTTCGCGGCGGCGCTTGTGCTGCTGGCGATCGTCATCGCGACGACCCAGCCACTCAACGACCTGGTGGACCTGATCTGGCTGAAGCTCAAGATCATCCTCGGGATCAGCTAGCCGATGGGATACTCGGCGCGCTACCACGCCGCCTCGCTGGCCGCCGTCTTCCTGGCGCTGGCGATCGGAATCCTGATCGGAGTCGGGCTCGGCAACAAGGTCTACAAAGGCGCCCGAAACGATCTGGAGCAGAGCCTGAAGAGCGACCTCGCCGGGTCCCGGACCCGCGCTGACGACCTCCAGAGCCAGCTGAATCGGGAGCGTAACTTCTCGGCGCAGATCTATCCGGCCCTGGTCTCCAACCTGCTCCACGGCGAGCGGATCGCGGTGGTCGCGCTCGGCGCGATGCCCGGTGACATGAAGGGCGACATCGAGTCCGTGGTCGGCGCCGACAGCCCGACTGGCGCGCAGCTGAGCGAGGTTGCGGTTGTCAACGAGCCCCCCGATCTGCGCGCCCTCGCGGGCGCGGTCCCCGGGGGGACTCCCGCCCGCAAGGTCGCCCGAGACCCGGGCGCGCTGTCGGCGCTGGCCCGGCGAGCTGGGCGATCGCTGGTCACCGGAGGACCCCTGTTCGATCACCTTCACGACGCGCTGCTGGCGGATGTCAGCGGACGGCCTGGGGGGATCGATGCCGTGATCGTGGTCCGCGCCCGCCCGAGTGACCTGAGCTCGGGCCAATCAAACGCCACCGACAGCCTCGAGGGGGGACTCCTGGACGGGATCGAGGGCGCCGCCGGTGGCGTGCCGGTCGTCGGCGTCGAGCGCTCCGATTCGGACGGCTCGCAGATCGGCTTCTACGGCTCCGCGGGGCTTACCGCGACGGTCGACAGCATCGACTTGGACTCGGGGCGAGTGGCGCTGGCGTACGCGCTTGCCGGGGCCGAGGGCGACTATGGGATCAAGGCCTCGGCCGACCGGCTGCTGCCCGCGCTCCGGCGCCCGCCCGCCCTGCCGATTGGCCCCACCTTCCGGTGAGGCTCGCCGGGCTGGCGCTCTCCGCCGCCGTCGCCGTCGCCTTTGCCGGTCCGTGGCTGCATGACATGGAGCGCACCGGGCTCACCCGGGAGAACTACCGGGGCCGATCGCTTGCCTTCCCGGCCGGCGCCGTCCTGGTGGCCTGCTCGCTGCTGGCCCTGGCGCCGCTGGCGCTGCTCGACGATCGCGCCGACCTCGACCTGCTCGACCCGGAGCTGCGCCGCTGGTCTGTCTACGTGCTGGGCGTCGCGCTGCTTGGCCTCCTGGACGACGCGCTCGGCCGCGGCGCGGCGGCCGAGACCCCGCGCGGCTGGCGAGGCCATGTCGAGGCGGTGCTTTCGGGGCGGTTCTCGACCGGGGCGATCAAGGGCGTCGGTGCCCTGGCGCTCGCCGCCTACGCGACCTCCGGCCTCGGCGAACGCGACTGGCGCTATGTCTCCGACCTCGCTCTGCTGCTGTTGACGACGAACCTGTTCAATCTCCTCGACCTGCGACCGGGGCGGGTCGAGAAGGCGTTCGCGGCGCTCTTGGCCGGCCTCTGCCTGGGAGCCTGGACGGTGGCGCCGCTCGACCTGCTGGGGATCTTCATCGGGCCCGTGCTGGTCGGCTCCGTGTTCACGCTGCGCGAGCGGGCGATGCTCGGCGATACGGGCTCCAACCTGGTCGGAGCACTGGCCGGGATCTCGCTGCTCGTCGTCCTCGGACCCGACGCCCGCCTGCCGGCGCTGGCGATCGTCGCCGCGCTGAGCCTCTACGGCGAGCTCCGCTCGATCTCACGGACGATCGACGCCGTTCCGCTGCTTCGCTCTCTAGACTCGGTGGGCAGGTTGACTGAGGGCCAAGAGGCAGACCCCGGAAGATGAAGCCCGGCGAGACCAGGTTCATCTTTGTCACCGGCGGTGTCGTTTCCTCGCTCGGCAAGGGGATCGCCGCGGCCTCGATCGGGCGGTTGCTGGTCAGCCGCGGCTTCCGAGTCCAGCTGCAGAAGTTCGATCCCTACATCAACGTCGACCCGGGAACGATGAGCCCCTTCCAGCATGGCGAGGTGTTCGTCACGGAGGATGGGGCGGAGACGGACCTCGATCTCGGCCACTACGAGCGGTTCACCGACGAGAACACCTCACGAGCCTCCAACGTCACCGCCGGCGCCGTCTACAACTCGGTGATCAGGCGCGAGCGCCGCGGCGACTACCTGGGCGCGACCGTCCAGGTGATCCCCCACATCACCGACGAGATCAAGCAGCGGATCCTGATCCTCGCCGAGTCGCAGGCAGTGGACTTCGTGATCACAGAGATCGGAGGCACGGTGGGGGACATCGAGTCGCTGCCGTTCCTGGAGGCGATCCGCCAGCTATATACGGACCTCGGGCCACGGCGCTGCATGTTCGTGCACCTCACCCTGGTGCCGTATGTCGGCCACGCCGGCGAGCTGAAGACCAAGCCGACGCAGCATTCGGTCAACGAGCTGCGGCGCATCGGGGTCCAGCCGCATGCGCTCGTCTGCCGGTCGGAGCGTGGGCTCGAGCGTGACATCCGTCGCAAGATCGCCCTGTTCGGCAGCGTGCCGGAGGAGGCGGTGATCTCTGCCCGTGACGTGGACAACATCTACAAGGTGCCGCTTGTGCTCCGCGCCGAGGGGATGGACGACCTGGTGCTCGACCATTTCGGCCTCGAATCGGAGGCACCGGACCTGCAGCAGTGGGAGGAGCTGGTGCGGCGCGCCGACGCCTCCGAGCGGACGGTGCGGATCGCCCTGGTCGGCAAGTACGTGCAGCTCGCCGACGCCTACAAGTCGGTGGTCGAGGCCCTCAACCACGGCGGCTATCACCATGGCGTCGAGGTCGAGGTCGAGCTCCTGAACTCAGAGGATCTCGATCAGCCGGCGCTCGAGGCGACGGACGGGATCCTGATCCCGGGCGGCTTCGGCGAGCGGGGCATCGAGGGCAAGATCCGGGCCGCGCAGGCGGCGCGCGAGCAGGCGATTCCCTTCCTCGGCATCTGCCTCGGGATGCAGATGGCGGTGGTCGAGTTCGCGCGGCACGTCACCGGCATGGAGGGAGCCAACTCCGCCGAGTTCGACCCCGAGACGCCGTATCCCGTCATCGACCTGCTGCCCGAGCAGAAGGAGGTCACCGACATGGGCGGGACGATGCGGCTGGGGGCCGACCCGATCAAGCTCCACGATGGCACCCGGGCCCGCGAGATCTACGGCGAGGCGGTGATCTACCAGCGCCATCGCCACCGCTACGAGGTCAACAACATGTTGCGGCGGCGGCTGGAGGATGAGGGTCTGGTACCCAGCGGCACCTCACCAGACGAGCGCCTCGTCGAGGTGATCGAGCTGCCCGATCACCCCTTCTTCGTCGCATCCCAGTTCCACCCCGAGTTCAAGTCACGCCCGACCCGGCCCGAGCCGCTGTTCCGCGAGTTCGTCGGGGCGGCGGCCCGCCGCGCGGAGCTGCGTGACCGGGCCCAAGCGACGCCCGTTGAACCGGCGCCGCCCGAAGAGACAGTCCCCGGCGACCTCGACGACGCCGAGGTCAGCGTGCACCGCGAGCAGAGCTAGCCCGAGCCCTCGCATCACGCGGCGCTGGGCCGAATTTGCCACCACCCATGCGCGGTGAAATTCGGCCAGCGGGACTACGGCATCGGGTCGCCGCTCATCTTGCCGCCAGAGTCCGAGTTGCCCATCGAGCCTTGCTGCATGCCCTTCGAGCCGCCCTGGCCGATCGAGCCTTCGTCCGGTCCCATCGACTGCATGGGCCGCATCGCCTTGGGCGAGCCGGGAAGGGTGAGTCCCGGGACCCTCGCGGGAGCGAAGGCTACCCCCAGCCCCAGCACCAGCAGCAGGACCGCCACCCCCCGATTGGCGAGCGCCTTCCACGGCAGCAGCTTCTCGATTGCGATCAGGGCGGCGATGAACGCCATCCAGCCGAGGCTCATCACTCCGAGCGCGAACAGCGCCGCCATCAGCGCCCAGCAGCAGCCGACGCACCACCCTCCGTGGATGACGCCCATTCGCATTGCGCCCAGCCGTCCCGGCCGCCAGTGCTTCATCAAGAACATGAAGGGGCTGCGGCAGTGGCGCAGGCAGACGTCCTTGAGCGGAGTGAGCTGGTAGACGGCGGCGAAGAGGATCACGCCGCCGGCGAGGTACGGTCCGGCGTTGTCCCACGAGAACACGTCGCCGGTCAGGGCCTTGCCAAGCTGGAAGAGCCCGTAGCCCATCAGCCCGGCCGCCGCCCAGGTGATCAGGTAACCGGCGACGAACACGGTGGTGGCCCCGATCGGCACCGGCTGCCCCCGCTCGCGCCGCCCCTCCTGGATGCGTACGTGCATCACGACCATGGGCGCGATGGACGGGAACATCATCGCGGCCATCATCACCACCCACACGCCGATGAAGAACCCGAGCGTCCCGGGGTCGGTGCCCGGCCCGGCGTCCATGCCGCTCATCTGGTCGTTGGTCAAAGCCCACCCAATTGCGGCCACGGCAATCAGCAGGCCAATGAGGCCGAGCTGGATCAGCCCGGGCAGCGGCGGTGGCCGTCGGATCGTCGCCGATTCCATGGTGCGGCTGATGGATCGGTGCTGGTTCTAGCCGCGTCCCGTTGCGGCGCCCTCGGTCATCTCGCTCGCGAACTCGTAGTCGGCGGTCTCGGCGTAGATGGCGTCGTACTCGATGTCGAAGACGTCGGAGTGGCCCGACGACTTGCCTACCCGGAATTCCGGCGCGAACCCGAAGGCCGCGTTCTTCACGGTCGTCTGCGTGCCGCTGCCCTCAGGCCCAGGTAGCGGCTCGAAGGTGAACGAGGCGCCGCGAATCGACGCCGAGGGCCTGTCGCCGTCCGAGAACGTCACCTCTCCACGCTCGGTGCCGAGGTACGTGCCGTAGAGGCTGGCGAACATTTCGAACGGGCCGCCCTCCTGGCCGCGCATGATCCGGTCCAGCGCGTCGAGTTGCTCGTCCGAGGCGTCGTCGTTGACCACGACGCCGACCGTCCAGTTGCCTGCGCTCAAATTCGACGGAAAGATGTTGACGAGCCCGATCTTGGTGCCGCTGAGGTCGACGTCATCCAGGTTCCCCTCGGTGACATCGAAGACCAGGTTGCCGTGGCACTCGCCGTTCGGTCCGGTGGGCGGGCCGTCGGTGGGGCACGGACAGAGCAACTGACACGAGCAAGTCGCCAAATAGGTTCCCGAGATACGCCATGCCATTTCGTCCTCCTTTGCTGGGGTGTTGGGGCAGCCTATGGCCGAGCGGGGGCCA
>WNGD01007373.1_pt1 | contig 10366 bp, 7 predicted proteins | sample 5400671 | NCBI WGS metagenome assembly WNGD01 (sample SAMN13153369, study PRJNA577476) | soil metagenome | isolation source: 40 cm soil or saprolite under grassland replicate 2 | place: USA:California | collected 2016-06-15
ATCCACTCACAGCGTGGAGGATCTCAAACACGTCCCCAGATTTCAGCCTCAGCGCGAGTCCGAGTTCGCTGGCAATATTGCCAGGTCAGTCGGCCTCTTCTACCATCACTGTGAACAGTCTCAACTCATTCACAGGTAACATATCATTCACGACCACAGTAGTATCACAATCCAACTCGAGTGCACCTGCACCCGTTGTAACGATGAACCCCTCCACGGTCACAGTTTCCACAAGCGGAATGAATAGTTCCACTCTGTCTGTTACCACCGCGTCATCCGATACAGGAGACTATGCGGTTACTGTGACTGGGACGAGCGGAAATCTTACCCGTTCGATGATTTTAAGCGTCGACATTGTAGACTTTAGTATAGTTGCGAATCCGCCATCGCTGGCGATTCCGATCGGCTCCTCCCGCCAGTCCACGCTTACGCTCGCAGGCATCAACGGTTTCTCAGGCAGCATAGGTCTCACGGCGAATGTCAGCCCCACAAGCCTTACAGGAGGGCTTTCTCCTTCGGACCCAACCGCGTCTCTAAGTGCGTCAAACGTGGCCTTGACTGCGGGAGGCACTGCCGCAGTGACGCTGACAGTCTCAGCGTCCCTTCTCACCACACCTGGAACGTACGCTGTCTCTGTATCGGCCACGAGTGGCGGGTTGACCCACACGACAGTAGTGAACATCACCGTAACGCTGGTATGAGTAGCATAGCGCTAAGTGCCCATGTCTTCTCTCGCGATATTTGGAAAGAGGGATTCCTCCAATCCGGAGAAGGCCGGGATAGTGCCTAGAAACGAGCCGTGGGCGTCTCACGTGTACTCGTCCGGAGAACTATGTGAGTAGTGTACTATGTTGAATAAGCGCTCGACTCTACTCTTCTCACTCATTCTCATCTCCCTGGCGGCGACTCTGAGCATTACCAACGTCTCGCACATCGCAAAGTCTGCGGGTGCCACAACACAAGCGTCGACGACTGCAGGGACCTATTTTGACCATGTCGTGGTTGTCATTATGGAGGATCATGGTATACAGGAGATATGCGGTTCTAGTCCGCCTCCCTGTCAGAGCACTATGGGTGCACCGTACATGGCGGGCCTGGCCAATAGCTACGCTATAGGGTCGCACTATCTGGGCGTGACCCATTACAGCCAGGCTGACTATCTCGCCATGCTTGGCGGAACCACTGACAACTGCAGCTCTGCGGGCTGTCCATGGCCGTTCAACGGTCCCAATCTCGTTGACAGGCTTGAAGCGGCAGGCTTGACGTGGAAGGGCTACATGGAGAACCAGAACATGGCGAGCGGCTGTGACCTGAGTTATCATCAGCCGTATACTCCTGAGCATAACCCGTTCGTAGGGTTCACCGACATCGTCAACAGCCCTACCCGTTGCTCCCAGATTGTTCTCGCCAACCCTAGCGGCTGTTCTGTGACTGACTGTCCGCTCATCAATGATCTCAACTCGGGCTCTGCTCCCAGCTTCATGTGGCTGACACCCAACAACTGCGACAACATGCACGGCTTCACATATACGAATGGCACGGTCCTATGCCCCAAGTCTGTCTCGTTCGGCGATGGCTATCTGAGCAGTCTAGTACCCAACATTCTCAAGAGCACTACTTTCACAACACAGAGGTCTGCTCTGTTCGTCGTCTTCGATGAGGGGAACGGTTACTGTCCGCTGAACCAGAGCACTACTGAGGACTGTGTCTACGCTGTCTGGGCGGGACGACAGGCCAAGCAGAACTTTGGAACAACCCAGCTCTACAACCACTACTCATGGCTTCGGACTATCGAAGTAAACTGGAACCTCCAGAGTCTAACCACCAACGATGCTAACGCTACTCCCATGGCCGAATTCTTTGCGCCTCCGCTCTCAGCCATTTTCAGCTATAATCCGTCTTCACCTCAGGTGGGCCAGCAAGTAACGTTCAGCGCGTCTGCTAGCGGCGGGACTACTCCCTATAATTTCAGCTGGAGCTTCGGTGACGGGTCAACGGGAACAGGTTCGTCCACTACACACACTTACTCATCAGCAGGGACGTTCAACGTGGTCTTGACCGTGAAGGACAGCAGTTCGCCTCAACAGACGGCAACATCCCAGCAATCCGTAAGCGTGTCCAGTCCGCCTCCTAGTCTGACCGCTAGCTTCGTGTATAGTCCGTCTACGCCTCAGGTTGGACAGCAGGTGACCTTCACTGCTTCTGTTAGTGGTGGGACCGCTCCGTACACTGACAGCTGGTCGTTTGGAGACGGTTCGACTGGAACGGGTCCTTCCGTAACACACACCTATTCCTCGGCTGGATCATTCACTGTAACACTGACTGTGAAGGACAGTGGGGTGCCCCAGCAGACAGTAACCTCTCAGAAGACAGTCACGGTCACCAACCCACCACCCACTCTCGCGGCCAGTTTCTCCTTCAGCCCCTCATCGCCACAGACAGGACAACAGGTCACGTTTACTGCTAGTGCTACTGGTGGAACAACCCCGTACTCTTACACTTGGACCTTCGGTGATGGATCGACTGGAACAGGAGCTTCTGTGAGTCACACGTATACTACAGCCGGAACGTTCAATGTCGTTTTGACAGTCAAGGACAGTAGCTCGCCTCAGCAGACGGCGTCGTCTCAGCAGTCTGTCTCAGTCTCCAGCCCTCCTCCAGCGCTGACGGCAAGTTTCACGTATAATCCGTCCTCTCCACAAGTAGGACAGACCGTTTCGTTCAGCGGCTCAGCATCGGGAGGAACCTCGCCCTACAGCTATTCTTGGAGTTTCGGTGATGGATCCACAGGGACCGGCTCGTCTGTAACTCACACCTATGCCTCAACAGGATCATTCACAGTTGTGCTTACCGTCAAGGATAGCAGCTCAACGCAGCAGACCACGACATCCCAACAATCCATAACCGTCTCCGGTACGCCTCCTGCCTTAACGGCTAGCTTCACCTACAGTCCTTCCTCGCCCCAAGCTGGCCAACAGGTCACTTTTACAGCCAGCGCTAGCGGTGGGACGACCCCTTACACTTTCAGCTGGTCCTTCGGCGACGGATCAACTGGAACAGGATCCTCTGTGACGCACTCTTACTCGTCACCTGGATCATTTACTGTAACCCTGACCGTCAAGGATAGTAGTTCTCCTCAACAAACGGCGACTTCGCAGAATACCGTAACAGTCAGCAGCGCGCCTCTCACTCTAACCACGAGCTTCACCTATAGCCCGTCTTCTCCAGAGTTAGGCCAGCAGGTCACATTCGCGGCGACCGTGTCTGGAGGCACATCGCCTTACAGCTACTCTTGGAATTTCGGTGATGGAGCTACTGGAACTGGCTCGTCTGTGGCGCATACGTACACGTCTGCAGGAACCTTCATTGTGGCTCTGACTGTGAAAGATAGTGGTTCGCCTCAGCAGACGGCGTCGTCCCAGCAGTCCATAACAGTCTCCAACCCGCCTCCGACTCTGACAGCAAGTTTCACATATAGTCCGTCATCGCCGCAGGCCGGGCAGCAGGTCACCTTTACAGCATCGGGTAGTGGTGGGACTGCCCCCTATACTTTCAGTTGGTCGTTTGGAGATGGTTCCACCGGAACAGGCTCTTCAGTAACCCACACCTACTCGTCAGCAGGATCATACACGGTCACTCTCACAGCCAAGGATAGTGGCTCGCCGCAGCAGACAGCAACGTCTCAGAATACAGTCACTGTTACGAGCCCACCGCCTCCACTGTCTGCGAGCTTCACCTATAGTCCGTCGTCTCCACAGGTAGGACAGACAGTTTCGTTCACCGGCTCAGCATCAGGAGGAACCTCACCCTACAGCTATTCATGGAGTTTCGGTGATGGATCAACAGGTTCAGGCTCGTCTGTAACGCACGCGTACTCGTCAGCTGGTTCGTACAGCGTAACACTAACGGTGAAAGACACCGGCTCGCCACAGCAGACAGTTATGTCCCAGAAGACTGTCTCTGTAACCAGTCCGCCTCCTCCTCTGAGCGCGAGCTTCAGTTACAGTCCATCCAGTCCATTACCGCTACTTCCAGTCACGTTTGACGCCAGCGCCAGTGGCGGTACTCAGCCCTACAGTTACAGCTGGGACTTTGGAGACGGATCAACCGGCAGCGGACAATCTGTAAGCCACTCATACCTGTTGCCCGGATCGTACACCGTGACCCTAACAGTCACGGACGCAAACGGTCAAAGCGTCACAACGTCCCAGACCATCACCGTCTTGACCAGCCTTGTCTAGAATCTCGCCGGAAGGTGAATGACGAATATCGTGACTCTCGCGGGGGGATCAAACTTCTTCAAAACCGTTCTCACATCATTTTTCATGATTTCTCTTGTGGTATCAAGCTCGATTCTATTTTCGCCACCGCTTGTGGTCCATGCCTCGGTCACAGCGTCCGCCCCCGTCTTGGGCGGGTGGGGAGGTGCCAGGCTGGTGGATACGGGGCAGAATTTGACAGCGCCCGCCTCCCTAGTGTTTTCCGGCGAAAGGCAGAGCAACTTCGAGCAGATAGCCCTGAGACAGGTCCAGCTCGGTTACAATGCAATCAGGGCCTCTTTCGCGCCGTACTGCTCTGTCCGGTATGGGTTGAACCATGCCGTTCCACAAGATTTCATGGGCAACTATAGCGCGATACAACTCGCGCGATCAATCACTGTCGCTCAATACTTCAACTTGTGGATAGTCGTAGACTACCACGGATACGAGGACTTTGTGAACTCGACGCTCGTCGATTGCTGGCTGAACTTTTGGTTCGGGCCGAACAGCACTCTAAGCGGTCCTACTGGTGTTGTTGGAGCCTTCATGAACAGCTACGACCGGATAGTATGGGAGCCGCTCAATGAACCATCGTCTCTGTCATTCCCGATGAGCAATACTGCTTGGTGTATACGGAATCCGGTGCGATGTGATGATAACGAGACAGCCTACATGTCGATGCAATATCAGTCGTGGCTGAACAGAGACCGCGATATGGGCGATACCCACTGGGTAGTGGTCCAGAACATGTGCAGCTTTACCTGCAACAAAGATCGCGACGAGTACTATCTCGACTATCCCACGATCAACGACATGGGGTCTCACGTGTTCGAGAGCTTCCATACGTACATGAACTATGGGCTTGCAACATCGGCCCCTGATGGCAGTAGACATAACACATACTGGAACAATACTACCGCCGAGATCTTCGCTCGTGAAGACTATCTGACAATGGTCAATGAAACAGTGAACACCGGATTCGGCTGGCCGGTCCTCAATACTGAGGGAGGGACATCGTGCGGGACGGTAAACGGGACTGCTTGTGTGCGTTCCAGCCTTGCGATTGTGAAGGGAGCCGCCGGTTACACTGCTGTCAGTCTACACTACATCCAGGAACTGGTCAGATACGAAGAGAAGAACAGTCCAAGATTCGGTAGACTACTCTGGCCGGCAGCTCCGTGGACGAGTACAGTGGGTGCAGGAGTCTACGGCTCGATTGGTTTGGGTGAATGGGGGAATCTGATAACCTTTGAGAGCTTCGAGTCAGGTAACCATGTTGCATTCCTCAACCACATGACACAGCCTTTCGTCTATCCATGGGACGGCAACGGATTCTACGCCAAAGGAAGACACTGGATCTTCTACCTCAACTGGACCAGCTGTGGAGCCATTTCTGCGAATTGTCTCTACTACGCGACAAGTACGAACGGGGCGGCCTGGACCACGTACAGTCTCGGTGTTGTAAGCGCGAACACCCCATCTGTCATAACCAACGGAACCCACGTGTTCTATGCCCGTTACGATGGGTCCTATGAGACCCTTGGGAAAGCGATGATGTTCAGGGTAGGAACGCTCGACTCTAACGGGACCATTGGTTGGGGGCCTGAGGCAACCGTCAGGGCTCCAACCACAGGCCTGGAGTGGTCCGGCATGTCGATGAGGCTTAGCACAACAGGAGAGGTATTCATTGCCTACGTTAGCTCGTGCTGCGACGCGGACGGTGCTGTTGGTCTTCCATACGTGGTCCATTCAGACGGTCTAAACTATTCCGCGTGGGTGGAGGACACTCCTCTCAGAGGCGTTAGGGATGACTGGCGTTTCTCCCTTGTTGCGCTATCCGCTGGTCAGATGTACGTCCTCTTCTGGCCCTTCTTGGGCCATCTCCGAGGAAGGCTCTATGGCAGTGGTGTCTGGGGTTCGGAGGAGGTCGTCAATCCAGACGACACATACGTGTTTGAGAATGCGTTTGGGTTTGGGAACGGGAACAATACGGTCTATGCGGTCTGGCAAGATTATAGCACTGGGAATGTGCAGTTCGCAGTCCGAACAGGCTCTTGGAGTGCTCCCGAGACTATTGCAACCTTTGGAAATAGTACTAATCCGGTCTGGACTGCGAGCTACGACTCTTTCCGAGGAGAATGGTACGTCCTCCACTACGACTATGCGTCGAACCGGATCCTCCAGTATTCTGGAACGCCTGGAGACTGGCGCGAGAGCTTGCTCTGTACCGTACCCGACGGGGACTCTGCCCTTCTGATAGGGAGCTACTACGATACTGGCCAGATCAATAACTCGACCTCGGCGCTCGGTGTCTACTGGGTCGAGGCTAACAACCCACTGGCAAACTTACAGCTAATGTTCAGAGACGAGTACATCACATAGAGGACAGAAGACGAGACAGTTCAACCCTCTTTTTTCTGGGTTTGGGAGAGAAAGTGAAATGAACCGAGTCGTGGTTGAAGAAGACAGCGTAGGCTAGAAGTTCCGCTAGGCCTCGGGCTTATCCTGATTTCCGGTTATCGGGGTTATCCGGGCAACCTTCCCATCGACTATAACTGCTTTGACGTCTTCACCAATCGCGTCAATGTCGAGGTTCACGTCGTCGGCCAATCTGACCTTCAGTAGAGATAATTCTCCGTCCTCATCCTCGGATTCTATCTCTGCTTTTCGTTTCGAGATCCGAACCAGTTTTCCGACGATGAAGGTTGCTTCCTTGAAATCCGATGCGCTGCTCATCCATGGATCCCCGCGCGAAGGCTCAGAAGAATGAGTCTCAGCCATGGATAATAGTCGATTTCAACCCTGAAGCGAACTGCATGGTGACAGCCTCGATGTGACTAGCGCGATCTTGGAATTATCTGGAATAGATTGGGCGGGGACCACTCCTCGAAGATTCCAGGTTTGAGCTGACTCGTTCCAGGATCGACGCGGGACCTTTAGATTTGGAGCCTCGGGCGGGGTTTGAACCCGCGACCCTGCGGGGCATTGTTTCTGCCCTTCCGCTTACGAGGCGGATGCTCTCTGTTGCGAGACGCATCTACCAGGCTGAGCCACCGAGGCACCAAATAGGTGCGAGGCTAATACTTGACTTAAAGCTCCTACTCACCCACCATCGAACGGCGCATAATGACTAGCACCGGACTTGGAGAACGGCAGATCATACGAATCTTGACAAGAAGGTTCGCAACATCACAACCCTCACTTCCGCTCGGTTTCGACGACGATGTAGCCGTCTTCCCCTTCTCACGCAACAGATGGATCGTCTTGAAGACGGACATGCTGTTTGGACACACCGATGTTCCACCAGGCATGAGTCTCGAACAAGCTGCGAGAAAAGCGGTTGTCGCAACCGTCAGCGACTTCGCCGCCAAAGGAGTTCAACCCTTGGGATTGCTGATCTCTCTCGGGATTACCCCTCCCGTTGGGCCGCGGATAGTCAACGAGATAGCCATGGGTCTGAACCGCGCTGCGCGAGAGTATGATTGCAGGATCTTGGGGGGAGATACCGGTGAGTCAGATGATCTTGTAATCGACTGTATTGGCTTCGGGCTCGCTGAGCCGAAGAGAATGCTCAGAAGAAGCGGAGCAAGACCCGGCGACGTAATCGCGGTCACGGGAACCTTCGGGCAGACAGCCGCCGGATTGAGAATCCTCCTCGCGAAGAACAAGACGTCTGCAATGAGATTCTCGAAGCTGGTAGAATCAGTAACTCACCCCATGGCGAGGCTTGAAACGGGCCTCAAGCTTGCCCGTAGCGGAGCTGTTCACAGCTCGATCGATTCCAGTGATGGGCTGGCATGGAGCCTCCACGAGATTGCACGCCTGAGCAGGGTCGACATATTCGTGGAAAATATTCCTGTGGCGCCGGAGGCTGAAGTCTTCGCCCGGAGAGAAAGTCTAGTTGCGGAGGATCTCGCTCTGTATGGAGGAGAAGAGTATGAGCTGGTGGTGGCTATTCGTCGTGACGCGTTTTCTGACCTGAAGAAGAGAATTCCCTCGCTCATAAGAATCGGCAGAGTTGAAGCGGGCAGAGGGGAAGTGAGAGTGCTGTCCAGAGGACGGATGCGGAGGATAGAGCCTCGCGGTTGGGAGCACATGGTTTCCATGAGCCCATACTCTAGGAATCATCTGCTCTCGTCTCGGGCACACTAGCATCCTTTGCATGGCTTGTGATCGACTACATGCTAGTAGTCGTAGGTCGCCGGCTAAGCACAAGCTAGAAGAAGCTCACGTTCTGTAGCCAAGACGGCCATACTTGACCAAGTCCACGGACCTGTACAACGTTCCGAGAGGCACCGCCTTTCTCACAAGCCAGCAGTTGATCCTCTACGCGACATATCTTGTCTTCTATGCTCTACTCGCACGCATTCTGAACAAGGTAGAGGTCGGCCAGTTTGCCGTCCTCGCGCTTATCCAGGCCCTCTTTGTTGGCGTGGTATCCGGTTCGCTTCCCTCCGCGGCTACTAGGTTCATTTCTAGGAGCATCGCGGCTGGGGACCTGCATGCGGCGAGTGGAGTCGCCAGGGCGACTCTCAGACTCTCCCTAGCGGTTGTTGTGCCGGCTGTGGTGATTGCTCTCTTCCTTTCGCCTCTTCTGGGCGGTTTTCTGCAAGGCGCAACCGATCCTACGAATCTCTTGCTGGCCACTTTCGTCTCAGCACTGTTCGCCGATCTCATGCTGTTGTACGCCGCATTCTTCATAGGGGTCGGCCGTTACGCCCAGACCCTCTATCAGAACCTGCTCTATGTTCCTCTGAGCAGAGGACTAGGACTCGTCCTAGCACTCCTCGGATTCAGAGTGTTCGGGATCATGGCAGGCTGGGCTATAGGAGGCGCTATCACGATTCTTCTGTCGGTGTACATGTGGCATGGTCAGCTTCCCCGTGGCGGATCCTATCCTCTCCGTCCTATACTCGGGTTCAGCCTCCCAGTCTTCGCATCTGCACTAATCACGCTCGGACAGCAATGGGGCGACATGGGGATCGTGTACGCTCTCTTAGGTCCTATTGCTCTGGGACCTTACTATCTTGTCGTCTCGAGTGTCAGTTTTCTTTCCATTCTATGGATTCCGGTCAATCAGGCGATCTATCCGGCTCTGTCTGCGGCTCATTCCGCGGACGACATTCAGGGCGTATCTGACCGGCTGGCCTTGGCTTTCAGGCTGATCAATCTTTCGGCCCTGCCTATTGGAGCGTCGCTCGCGGCGATTTCGCCGACTGCACTCGACATAGTCTATGGACGGTCATACGTTAGCGAGTCGCTGACCATGTCGATTCTATCCCTCTCCTCGGTGCTGGTAGCCCAAGGGGCGCTCTTGGTTACGACGTTGCAGGCTATCGGGCATACGAGACAATACTTGGCAGTGACCTTTGCATCGACACTCTCATTTCTCGTCGTTGTGGGTCTGGGGGCGCTCCCGATAGGGACTCTGGCAGGAGCTGTAGGAAGAGCAATACTATACACGTTGATAGTGGTGATGGCGCGGTTCTCTCTCCGGCATACCCTCCCTGCTCACACTAATTCGTCTATGAAGAAGGCGATTCCGCTGGCCGCAGGGGTGTCCCTTCCTCTGCTAGCCATAGATCAACTTCTCACCATCTATCATCCCGTCTGGCTGAGGCCGAGTTTTCAGCTCGGGATCCTGTTCGTAATGTTCATCCTCTTGTCCGGCTTCTTCAGCAGGCAGCTGAAGGTCTTTCATCACGGAGACTTTGCTATGCTTCACGATGTACTGCCGACAGGGCTACGGCCCATTCTCAAGATGATTCAGCGCATGATAATCATCGACAAGCAGTAACTAGTCTAGGGCGATGCGGGCCCGGAGGGATTTGAACCCTCGACCTTCGGCTTTCCTCGTTCTCGATAGAGGGCCGACGCTACTGTCCATGCTGAGCTACGGGCCCGTTCGTGGGCCTGGGTTTTCACTGTACAAATAGCTTTACGAAAAAGAGGGTCTCCCTACCGTCAAGGCAGGGAAGGCTACTTCTTGGAGAGTTTGCGGATTCCCATGAAGACTAGAGCCAACATGGCAACCGTGGCGCCAAGCAGAACTATCTCTACGATCGGCAGTGCGGAGCTTGCCAGTGTCAGAGGCTGATATGTCGGAA
>WNGD01011339.1_pt1 | contig 10366 bp, 6 predicted proteins | sample 5400671 | NCBI WGS metagenome assembly WNGD01 (sample SAMN13153369, study PRJNA577476) | soil metagenome | isolation source: 40 cm soil or saprolite under grassland replicate 2 | place: USA:California | collected 2016-06-15
CCTGGATGCCGGGCTCATCATGACGGCGCTCTACGGCATCCTCGTGCAGGGCTTCCTCGGCACCGACGCCCCCGGCAACTCCGAGACGCTGCTCCAGCATCTCAAGTCCACCCTGGTCGACACGCTGCGGCGGTAGCGCCGCCGCGCCCGGCTGGTTCCAAAGCTTGACAACGGCTTTGGAATCGTTCGATAGGCGCCGCGATGCGCACCCGGGTTGGACGGCTGGGGCTCGGCCTCCTCGTCCTCGGGGCCGGATCGTCGGCGCAGGCTTACTTTCTCGACAAGGGGCGGAACTTCGACGTGCGCGCGCGTGTCTACTCCCAGCTCGGCATCATGATGGACGACGCCGAGAAGGATCAGCCCACGCGCTACAAGCTCGGCGACCTGGCGCAGCACCGGAACTTCTACAATCCGGAGTTCGACGCACGGCTCACCGACTACCTGCGCTGGGCGGACCACGTCCCGGGCCTCTCGCTCCTCTCCCCCGAGGAGTTCAAGTTCCGCTTCGCGTGGTGGGGCTTCTACGACGGGCTCTACGACTACCTCGATCCCGAGTGGAACGACGCGCGCAAGGCGTACAAGGCGCGCTTCGCGGAGAGCGACAAGGTCAACAAGGACTCCTTCGCCTTCAACGACCAGAACAAGAACCCCCGCCACGTCTATGCCAGCCGGAACCGGATCAACGAGCTCTACCTCGAGTACGCCAAGGGCCGCATCTTCATGCGGGCCGGCCGGCAGACGATCTCGTGGGGCGAGTCGGACGACATCGCGCTGCTCGACGTGACCAACCTCTTCGACCTGACCCTCGGTGTGCCGGGTCTGATGCAGGATCTGGAGGAGGCGCGCATCCCCGTGTGGGCGCTCCGCAACACGGTGAAGCTGGCCGAGACGATGGGGCCGCTGTCGAGCGTCTTCGCGGATGCCTACGTCGTGCCCGGCGTGGTCGACACCACCGTGCCGACCGATCCGATCACCGCCGGGGTCAGCCCCTTCAATCCAGACGTGCAGGATCCGCAGAAGCAGGTGACCGATATCGGCGGCCCGGCGGTCGGGAAGCTGCTCCACCTGGACCTCGTGAGCCACGTGCCCGTCCCCTTGCTCTCGTCGCCGGGCGGCCTCAACGACCAGAAGAGCGCGAGCAATCCGAACGGCATCACCCCCATCCAGATCGACGACCGGGGCTTCCGCGTGCCGGTGTGCAGCAAGGCCGGGTTCACGCCGGCGGGGCGGCCATGCTCGAAGGCCCTCGCGACCATCGTGACCCTCGAGCGGCGCCTCGAGTCGGTCGCCGGCGTCTCCGCGAGCTGGTTCAGCCCGCGGGTGGACGGCGTCATCCGCCTCGAGACGGAGGTCTTCATCGACGAGCTCGGCTTCATCCCGGAGAAGAACCTGAACCCCCGCGGGCAGGTGCCGGGCGCGAAGAACCCGGACGGGAGCCCGATCGTCAACACCATCCCGAAGACCGACTTCCTGCGCTGGGTGATCGGCTACGACCGCTTCTTCTTCTTCCGCCCGCTCAACCCGACGAACGCTTTCACTCTCGTGACCGCGTGGCACGGGCAGTGGAACCTGCTCGAACGGCGGGGCATGGACTTCCGCTACGCGGGCCTCCAGAAGCCGGGGAAGCCGGCGGTCGTGATCGGACGCATCCCGGGGACGGCGGACTGCGACAAGCCCGGAGCCAACGGCAAGTTCCCGATCACGTGCCAGACCGTGAACCCGAAGAACTTCGAGGACCTGTACACGTTCGACAACCAGTTCCTCCAGGTCGCGCTCCAGACCGACTACCTGCACGGCAAGCTCGAGCCGCGCGTCGTGGCGCTCCTCGACGTGAGCGGCATCTTCGCCTTCAATCCGTCGGTGGTCTACCGCCTGACGGACAACGTCCTCCTGAGCGCGAACTACGTCGCCATCGAGAGCTCGCGGCGGGCCGGGTTCGGGGCGTTCCGTGGCCACGACATCCTGCAGCTGAGGGTCACCGCACAGCTCAACTGAAGTCGGCCTCGCGACCGTCGCCGCGGTAGCGTGCGGCTGGGACGCCGGGATGACGGGGCGGCGCGATGCCCGGCATTCCAGGGCTCCGCTTCACGGGACGCGACGCTCGGGCAGGCGCGAGTCGCCCCCCGACCGCCAGGCTGCTCGGCGCGCCGCGGCAGCAGGCGCCCGGCTCGCAGGCTGGCTCCAACGCTTGACAAGCGGGTCGGACGCTTCGATAGGGCGCGCGGTCAAGTTCGTCGTGAGCCTCATCCTGCGGGATGAGAAGCATCCCGACGATGTGGTCGGGCACATGTACGAGCTGCAGCGGGTGTACCGCAACCTGCTCGCCGACATCATCGACAGCGGTCGCCAGAAGGGGGTATTTCGCGCGACGGTCAATCCGGACCTGGATGCCGGGCTCATCATGACGGCGCTCTCCAGCATCTCAAGTCCACCCTGGTCGACACGCTGCGGCGGTAGCGCGCCGCGGCGCCCCGGCTACTTTCCGTAGCGCGCGAGCGATTCGAGGGCGAAGTGGCTCGGATCGAACTTGATGCGAGCGTCGAAGCCCGCCTTCGGTGAGGACTTGATGCCGGCGATCGTGGCCCGGTTGATCTTGACGTTCTCCGAGCACTGGAAGGCCTGGTTCGAGCCCTGCACCCAGTCCTTCTTACCGTTCGGTCGCACGACGGTGTGCGGGTTCCAGGCCATCACCTGCGTGGTGTTGAGCAACTCGCCCTTCCAGCTGAACTTGCGGTTCCACGCGCCCTGGAAGCCGATCGTGTCGAGGTACAGCTCGATCTTGCCGTAGAGGTAGTAGGTGTCCTTCGGCACGCCCTCGACGACGTAGAAGGGGCGCCGCGCGAGCCCGGCGGCGATCGGCGCCCACGACACGCCCTTCCACTGCGGATCCATGTAGCCGAGGAACGGCCGGTCGGGCCAATCCACGCGCCAGCCGCCGGTCGGGAGCCACAGGTTCGACGACTTGCCCTCCAGGTTCAGGGGATCGACGAGGCGCAGCGAGTCGACCTGGCCCTTCATGGTCCAGGTGAAGTCCTCGGGCTTGCCGTCGAAGAACGGGCCGTCGTCCTGGCTCATGTCGGAGCCGAGGAAGCCGTCGGAGCGGTTGGCGGGGCTCACCGCGCGGACGCGCCGGAGGGCCGGCACGTACGCCCACGAGGAATCGCGCTTGTTGGGATCGCGAAAGCGCCAGCTGAGCGACAGCGTGCCGTTCACGTCCGAGGGGCTCGTGACCAGGACCAGCTGCTGGTAGAGGAAGTTCTGCGGGTTCGGTACGCGCTCGTCCTCGGGAACGCCGTCGTAGTACATGAAGTCCACGACCACGTCGAGGCGCCGCTCGAGTGACGACGGGCTCATCATGTTGAGCTGCGATTCGGCGCGCAGCGGCCCGAAGTAATACGTGCGGTAGAAGAAGTTCCACACCGCCTCCACGGCGGCGTTCGGATCGGCGGGATCGATCTTCGGGAACGGGAAGCCCATGATGAAGGGCGGGCGCTCGCCGGTCGCCTTGTCCAGGATCTCGCCTTTCGAGCCGATCGTGTAGCGGCCCACGTTCTGCTTGCTTCCCGCGTTGAAGTCCTCCGGCCAGTTGTAGACGTCGGTCGGCCAGCTCGCGATCGGGTTCTTGTACTCGCCCTCGCGGTAGTGCCTCAGGACCTCGGCCGGGATGAGTTTCTCCGCCCGCTGCCACGTCTGCTGATCGACCACGTCACCGGGCCGGAGCCCGTCGGAAGGCGCGTCGGCGGCTCTGCTCACGGCCGGGATGCCGCCGGAGACGAGCAGGACGAGCATCACCGCAACCGGGAGGTGGACGCGCGCACGCATGAGCCCCTCGCTTTCGGCCAGCGCATCGGCTGGCCCGTCCCTCCATAAATGAGTGGGGGCGCGCGCGACAAGACCCGCCGCAATCCTCTGACCCACCGCAATCCTCGGCGCGGGAGAAGTGCCGAGGCGCAGGCGCGCGCGGCGCCCCCGGGACCCTACACGGTATTCCGCCGCGCGGAGACAGGGGAGGCGACACCCGAGAGCGCCGCGCGCTCGCGCGCGCACCTCTCGTCGACGCGCTGCGGCGCCCGGCTCTCGCCACCGGAACCAGCGCGACGGCGCCGAAACTACGCCGCTCGTTCTTGACAACCGCCGGTAAATCGTCCCATAGGCCCGCGCATGCGACGAACCTGGGTTCGGGCGGTGGTGTGCGGCCTCGTCCTCGGGGCCGCCTCGAGTGCACACGCTTACTTTCTAGATGAGGCCCGCAACTTCGAGATACGCCTGCGCGCCTACGCCGGGGTCGCGATCGCCACCGAGAGCTCGCGCGAGGGGCCGCGTGACCCGGCCACCGGGAAGGAGCTGGCGAAATCCCCCGACATCGCCCCCGGCGACATCTTGTCCCAGCGCAACTTCTACAACCCGGAGTTCGATGCCAAGCTGACCGACTACACCCGGTGGACACAGGACGTGCCGGGCTTCTCGCTCATCAGCCCCGAGGAGTTCAAGTTCCACTTCGCGTGGTGGGGCTTCTACGACGGCATCTTCGACTACGCCAGCTCGAAGTGGCGCGACGCGCTCGATGCGCACCCGAGGGCCCGGCAGTCGGAGAGCAACGACATCCCGGGCGAGAGCTTCAACTTCAACGACGAGAACAAGAATCCGCGCAACATCCTCGGCAAGCGCAACCGCATCAACGAGCTCTACCTGGACTTCACCAAGGGGCGCTTCTTCACGCGCATCGGGCGGCAAGCGATCGCCTGGGGCGAGTCCGACACGATCATCCTCCTCGACGTGATCAACAACTTCGACCTCACGTACGGCGCCCCCGGCTTCTTCCAGGACCTGGAGGAGGCGCGCATCCCGTTCTGGGCGATGCGCAACACGATCAAGCTGGTGGACAACTGGGGCACCCTCTCGAGCGTGTTCACCGACATGTTCGTGGTCCCCGGACCGGTCGACACCACGGTCCCGATCACGGCGCCCGCGTTCTTCGGCTTCCCCTACTCGCAGCCGGGTACGGACCCGCAGCAGAATCCGGGCTTCGCCTACCTGATCAACCCGGTGCCGCTGCACGTCGTCATCGTCGATCGCATCCCGAAGAACATCTGGAGCGAGACCCGCTGGGGCGTGCGCCTGGGCGGCGTGGTCGCCCGCGAGCATACCGTGCAGGGCTGGTTCTTCCGCGCCTACCCGACCGCGCCCGTGCCGCTGCTGCTCGGCGAGGTGCCCTCGATCAGCACCAACGCTCCCTTCCCCCCGACGCTGATCGACGACCGGGGCTTCCGCACGCCGGTCTGCCTCGACGACAACGGCAACCAGATCAAGTTCGGCAAGGGGCACACGCCCGCCGGCCGCGCGTGCAAGTTCGCACGCCCGGTCGTCACCGCGCTCTACCGCCGGCTCACCTCGGTCGCCGGCATCGCGGACTCGTACTACTCGAACACGCTGGGCGGCATCATCCGGGCCGAGGCCGAGATGTTCATCAACCAGGACGCGTTCATCCCCTCGGAGAACCTCGACCCGCAGGTCCAGGTCCCGGGCGGGTTGAAGAAGGTGAACCACATCCCCAAGGCCAACTACTTCAAGTACTCGCTCGGTTACGACCGGTTCTTCTTCTTTCGGCCGCTGAACCCGTCGAACTCCTTTATCCTGGTCGCGGCGCTCAACGGATCGTGGAACGTCGATTCCGGACGGCACAGGGACTTCCGCTACAACGGGCTCGCCAAGCCGTCGAAGAACCAGGTCGAGGGAGCCATCCTGCCCAACAACCCCATCTGCCAGCGCCGCCCGCCCGACGGGAGGTTCCCGCTCGCCTGCCAGACGGCGCCGGCCAAGAACTACGAGGACGAGTACGAGGTCGAGCAGTTCTTTCAGGTCGCGATCCAGACCGACTACCTGCACGGCCGACTGGAGCCCCGCATCGTCTCGATCATCGACCCGAGCGGGATCTTCGGCTTCCAGACCTCGATCACCTACCGCTTCACGGACTACCTGCTCGGGAACCTCACCTTCGTCGCGATCGAAGGGTCGCGCAAGGCGGGGCTCGCCGTGTTCCGCGACCGCGATCAGGTCCAGATGAAGATGATCTATCAGTTGAACTGACGGTCCTCGCGGCGCCGTGCGCCGCGGGGATGAAGCGGACGGACCGTCAATCCGCGAGCTGCATGATGTTCGCGGTGTCGAACGTCGTACCGCCGAACGTCACGTCGCTCAGGATGAAGGGCGAGAGGAGGACCCCCGGGCCGCCCGTGCCGGTGAACGCGCTGCAGTCGAAGGGCTGGCCGGTCCGGGTGATGGTCGCCGGGTTGCCCTGCCGCGGGTTCTCGACGGTCGCGGTCACCGTGCCGGTCGTGAGCGCCAGGTCGAACGTATAGCCTTTGGAGTAGTCGACCATGCCGGGCTTGTTGCAGTCGTCGGCCGAGTTCGGCAGCCCGCCGGGGCACGCGCCCGGGATGCCGAGCACGCCGGCGCAGGTCACGGCCACGACCGCTACGTGCACGTAGCCGTCGCCGGGGCGGCCGGGAGTCCCCTGCTCGAAGGTCGAGGTGGTCGGCCCGTTGGGCCCCGCGCCCATGCTGTCCTGGATCATCGTGGTCCCGACCGGCGTCCCGCCGTCGCAGTCGATCTTCCCCTGGGCCGCGCAGCTTCCCGTACCCGCGCCGGTGCAGCACGGGAGGGGAGCGCCCGCGCCGGTGCAGAGACTGCTGCCGTCGACGAGGAACCTGACGCATTCCGCGCCGCCGCCGATGTCCTTGAAATGGACGGTCGAGTCCTGGGAGAGCGTGAGCGTCGCTACGCCGTCGGCCCCGGGCGTGCCGGCGGTCAGGTGTAGCGTACCGGCGAAGTCGCTATCGACGGGCTGACCGCCCGGCAGGGCCGAGCTGAAGAAGTGGCTGCTGTCGGGGTTCGAGGGGGTATAGGAGACCGCGAACGTCCTGTCGCCCGGAACCGAGCCGCCGGTGCTCGGATTGCAGACCAGCTTGAACTTGTCCGGGTCCCTCTTCGGGCTGCCGCTGCTCGTCGCGACCATCATGACCTTCTTCTTGCCCGGCTTCTTGCCGTGCTTCCTGAGCGCCACGACGACGTTGTTCGGCGCCCCGCAGGCCGGGGCCATGGCCGGGAGCGTCGGGCGGTTGGCCAGGAACTTCGCACCGGTGAGCTTGGTGACGGGCGCCGGGGTGCAGCCGGCGACGGGGTCCTTTCCGAAGACGCAGACGCTGATCGCAAAGGTGCACGACCCGTTCACCGCGCCGTCGGCGTCGCAGCCGCCGCCATCGGTGCACGCGACGGTCCCCGGTGCGGTCTCCGTGATCCCCTCGAAGCTGAGATAGCAGTCGGACGCAGCCTTCCCGCCGCCGAGAACCTGTGCCTGGGCCGGGGGTGTGGCCCACCGCGCGACCGAGAGCAGGGTGAGAAGCGCGACACGCTTGACGGTCATCGACCCTCCTTGTTGCGACCGCATCCGGCGGCGTTTTCGGGCGCGTACAATGTCGTGGGATGTGGTTCCGCGTCAAGGAGAGGGGTGCCCATTCGCCCCGGGAGCGGGATGACGCATGGTGGCACGGCCCGGGGTCGTCAGCGGCCCTGCGCGGCCAGACGCTGGAGCGAGAAGAAGTCGGGCGCGAGCGGGATGCGCGAGTCCGCAGGGACGTTCTCTCCGGGGACGAGGCCGGCGGTGGTGGCGCGGTCGAGCTTCCAGTTGACCGCGAGGGCGACGGCGCCGCCCACCCAGCCCCAGTACTCCCCGGGCGCAACGCGGATGATGTTGGTGCGGATAGCCGCGTAGGAGCTGATGAGCTTCCCCTGCCAGTCGTACTTCGAGCTGTAGCTCCCGAGGTAGATGTCCTTGTCGAAGCGCAGCAGGAGCTTTCCGTAGAGGTAGTACGGGTCCTTCGGTACCGCCTCGATCACCCAGTGCGGGCGGCGAATGAGGATCTCCTGCACGGGGCACCAGGCGACGCCCTTCCAGCCCGGGAGCTCGAAGCCGACGCGCGCGCCGGCGGGCACCACCATCCGCCAGCCACCGCTCGGGAGCCGCTCGAGCGCCGCGGGGTCGGTGAACGAGGGGCGGTCGAATAGCACCAGGAGATCCTGCTCGCCGACGAGCCGCCAGGTGAAGTCCTCGACCTTGCCGTCGAAATACGGGCCGTCGTCCTGGCTCATGTCGGAGCCGAGAAAGCCGTCCGAACGGTTCGCCGGCGACACCTGGCGAACGCGCCGGAGCGCGGGCACGTAGGTCCAGATCGAGTCGCGCCGCCCGGCGGCGAGATAGCGCCAGCTGAGCGAGAGCGTGCCCCGCACGTCGGCCGGAGCGAGCACCTGCGCGAAGGTCTGCTCGAGGAGATCGTCGGGGCCGCCGTCGTCGCGGAAGCGCGGGGGCTGCCCCTCGTAGAACTTGTGGAAGGAATCGACCTTGATCGCCCGGTCGAGGCCCTTGCGGTTGATCCACAGGAGGTCGGCGCGGTAGTGGCCGTTGCCGCTGTAGTAGAGCGTGTAGAAGTAGTTCCACGCGATCTTGACCGCGGCCTTGCGATCGGTTGGATCGATGGTGGGAAACGGCCAGGCGAAGATGTGGTGCGGCGCCTTGCCCGTCTGGCGGTCGATGATCGAGCCCTCGTCGCTCACGTCGAAGCGTCCCTCGTTCGCCTTGAGCGCCGCCGCGAAGATCGGGTCCTCGTCCAGGTGCACGAGCTTCCATTCGCCGATCGCGTGGCGGAAGTCGCCCCGCCGGTAGGCATCGAGGAACTCCTCGGGCAGGAGCGCCCTTGCCTCCTGCCAGTTCCCGGCCCCGAGGACGTCACCGGGAGCGAGCTCGGCTCGCGCGGGCGCGGCGAGTAGGACGGCCAGGCCGAGCACGACGAGCCACGCTCGACGCCTCGCCGCGCGCAACCCTTCGCCCGGCCTCATTTGGGTACGAGTAGCAGCTCCGATGTTCGGCCCGCAAGGTAAAAGGAGCGGTCCCAGCCGGCTTGCGGGTGCTGTCCCAAGTGAGTGGGCGACTGGCTGGCCCGCTGGCACCAAAGCTTGACAAGCGGGTCGGAGTCTTCGATAGGGCGCGCCATGCGGACCTGGGCAGGTGGGCTGGTGCTCGGTCTCGCCCTCGGGGTCGCATCCTCGGCGCATGCTTACTTTCTAGGAGGCAACCGCAACTTCGACCTCCGCGCACGGGCCTACTCCCAGCTCGGCATCATGATGGACGACGCCGAGAAGGATCAGCCCACGCGCTACAAGATCGGCGACCTGGCGCAGCACCGGAACTTCTACAATCCGGAGTTCGACGCGCGGCTCACGGACTACCTGCACTGGACGTACAAGGTGCCGGGGCTCTCGCTCCTCTCGCCCGACGAGTTCAAGTTCCGTTTCGCGTGGTGGGGTTTCTACGACGGCCTCTACGACTACCTCGACCCCGAGTGGAACGACGCGCGCAAGGCGTACAAGGCGCGCTTCGCGGAGAGCGACAAGGTCAACAAGGATTCCCTGGTCTTCAACGACCAGAACAAGAACCCGCGCCACGTGTATGCCAGCCGCAATCGCATCAACGAGCTCTACCTCGACTACACCAAGGGGCGCGTGTTCATTCGCGCGGGCCGGCAGGCGATCTCGTGGGGCGAGTCGGACGACATCGCGCTCCTCGACGTGACCAACCTCTTCGACCTGACCCTCGGTGTGCCGGGCCTGATCCAGGATCTCGAGGAGGCGCGCATCCCGGTCTGGGCCATGCGCAACACGGTGAAGGTCTTCGACGACGTGGGCCCGCTGTCGACCGGCTTCCTGGACACGTTCGTCGTGCCCGGCGTGGTCGACACTACCGTGCCGACCGACCCGATCACGGCCGGCGTGAGCCCCTTCAACCCGGACGTCCCCGATCCGCAGAATCAGGTCCTTGCCCTCGGCGGGCCGGCGGTCGGGAAGCTGCTCCACCTTGACCTCGTGAGCCACCAGCCCGCCATGAGCTGGGCCAACACCCGCTGGGGCGTGAGGCTGCAGAGCCTCCTCCTCCGAGAGTACACGCTCCAGGGGTGGTTCTACCGGACGTTCAACCAGGCGCCCGTCCCGCTGCTCTCGACGCCGGGCGGGCTCAACAACCAGAGGAGCCCGAGCGACCCGAATGGCCAGGTCCCGATCCAGATCGACGACCGGGGCTTCCGCGTGCCGGTGTGCAGCAAGGCCGGGTTCACGCCGTCCGGGCGGCCGTGCTCGAAGGCGCTCGCGCTGGTCACCATCCTCGAGCGGCGCCTCGAGTCGGTTGCCGGCGTGTCGGCGAGCTGGTTCAGCCCGGCGGTGAACGGCATCATCCGGACCGAGGCGGAGGCCTTCATCGACGAGCTCGCCTTCATCCCGGAGAAGAACCTGAACCCGCGCGGGCAGGTGCCGGGCGCGA
>WNGD01020118.1_pt1 | contig 10366 bp, 11 predicted proteins | sample 5400671 | NCBI WGS metagenome assembly WNGD01 (sample SAMN13153369, study PRJNA577476) | soil metagenome | isolation source: 40 cm soil or saprolite under grassland replicate 2 | place: USA:California | collected 2016-06-15
CAGGGGCGCGTGGCTACTTGCTCAAAGATGCCGATCAGGACGAACTGGTGCGAGCGGTCAAAGCGGTCTGCCGGGGCGAAGCCATCTTCAGCCCCTCGATTGCGCAGCGCATGATTCACTACTTCGCCGCGCTCCCGCAGACGGCAGCGGCCATGGCCTTTCCTGACCTCACCGAGCGGGAGCGCGAGATCCTCCAGTTGATCGCCAAGGGTGAGAGTAACACCGCGATTGCCAGGCAGCTGGTTCTGAGCACCAAGACGGTGCAGAACCATGTCTCCAATATCTTCAGCAAGCTTCAGGTGGCGGATCGGGCACAGGCCATGGTGCGTGCTCGGGATGCAGGATTGGGACGCGAACGCAGTACATAAGACGGTATCTCACTTGCCTTCTGCACCCGCTCCCTTGCCCATAGTGACAGCTTCTCGAGTTCGAGATCTGATTGGAGTGAAGGCCCATTATTTATCTCATCAGTTACTTTGCGGCTGGTGATAGCTTACGTAGCACTCCCCCATGTAGGGCGGTGACGTGGTCGAAGGAGGTAATATCCAATGGCTATACGAAATATCTGGCTCTTCTGAGGGGAGGACATATGCACTTCCCTTTCCTTCAGTAGGCCACCAGCAGCTAGGCGAAAGTGCAGAGGAATCGCCTAGCTACGCAAGAAACCGCTCAATCCTGTGCCGTATCCCCTCGGGTGTCAAACCCAGCTCCTCATCGTGCTGCTCTGGCTTGCCATAGTGCGTCAATACCTTATGCGGTACACCGATGGTCTCCACACATACCGGGGTCTGCTTCATTGCCACGCAGATATCCGGCACAAGCACACCTTCATAGTATGGTTCAACAACGACAATTTTATTGCTCTGGCTTGCAGCGGGCAATGTCTCACCATCAAAAGGCGCAACCGTGGTGCAGTACAGCACCGTCACATCCATGCCCTCAACAGCTGGCAATACAGAAGCCAGCATTGGTCCAACTGCAATCACTGTTGCCTGTTTTCCCTGCTTCACAACGGCCAACTCACCGAAACGCACGGGATACTCAACAGGATTGCTTTTGACAGCCAGGCGATAATAAGTCGGTGAGCCATTCGCATACGATTCGCGGAACAGGGAGTCAAATTCTCCGGGCGTACCTGGAACTACAATCTGCATGCCTGGTAAGCTGCGCAGAAGCTGCACATCCCCTGGCCCATGGTGAGTCATGCCCTCCGTGCTATAGTCATAGGAAGCCCCGGTACTGATGAAATTTCCACCGAGTTGTTGATAGCAAAAATCATCCTTAATCTGCTCGAAAGGACGCTCCACTAGAAACGGCGTGATTGAATGAACGACTGGTATGAACCCCTCCATAGCTATACCCGCAGCCACGCCCACCATTGTCTGTTCCATAATTCCCAGGTTTAAGATCCGCTCTGCAAACTCAGTAGTATTCTTGTTGAAAAGGCTGTAGCTTATTTCGGCAAGAACCACTACCAGCCGCTCATCATTTGCCATTAGTTCTTCTAGAGTCTTTACCATTTGTTGTCGCATATTCATTGTACTTCTACTCTCCTCGGATCCACTAAACTATCCTATTTCTGCAACAACAGCCGTAGGACGAGTGCTGTCTGTGGACGAAAGCGCCTCATAAATCTGCTCATGGTCGCGACCGTTGATCGTTGTAGCAGCCCAACCAAAGGCCGCGAACTTGCCAGCAAGATCACCCAGTTCCAGGGAACTTGAGTGGTTGTTGATGGCTATACAAGTGAGGTTAGACAGTTGCCGGTTCCCCGCCAGCAGGATCGCTTCCCAGATGTTTCCCTCGTTGCACTCGCCATCGCCAATCAAAGCGAATACCCGGCGGTCGCTCTTTTTGAGACGCAGTGCCATTGCCATGCCCACTGCCATTGAAAGACCATGTCCAAGCGAACCCGTGGACGCCTCTACCCCTGGTACCTGGTTGCGGTCGGGATGTGATCCGAGCATGCTCTCCCATCCCATAAACGTCTTGAGCGCTGAAGCAGGGAAGAAGCCTTTATCTACAAGGGTGGCATAGAATGCCTCCGGGCCATGCCCTTTGCTTAATACAAAGCGGTCGCGCTCCTCACTCCTGGGGTTCTTAGGGTCATAGCGCAGGATGCTCTCATAGAGCACCCAGAGTACATCCAGCGTGGAATGAGCGCTTTTATCATGCTTCTCATCGCCAGTGGCTAGCGTCATCAGATGTTCAATGCGCGCGATATCAGTTGATGACATCGTTTTGATTACCTCGTTTGTTTCTGAATTAGAATTCTATACAGAAGCTATTACTCCATAGTGCAAGCTTAGCCGACCATTGGTAATAAAACAATGACCCTAGGTTCAGTCACAGACCTGTACGACTGAACAGGGGAAGAGCAGTAACCCATCGAGGCCTTCAAATACTTGAGCAGAGTCTCGCGATAACACGAACCAACTCATCTAGACTGTGACTACTTCCTGCCCTACCCCATTGAACAGCACATGCTGCTTCCTGACTTCTGTTCGTCACACACGACAGACGCTGAAGGGCACGTCCTTGGAGCCGACACCGAGGTTGACATTTTCGATCCTCTTGTCGCTGCCGATGTTTGCCTCACTATCTCCGCCGCTCGGCAGGAAGCACAACTCCAGGCGAAAGCGCCTGATGGCGTCTCGCTCGAAAGGATCAGCGGCGCGCCGGGATCGTCGCCGATCGCACCTGACGCGCGGATGAGCGTCACCTGGGCGCGCGTTCCTCTTCTGTGTCCATGGCCGCGAGGTGAAGGATCGCCGATGGCGGTGGACCCTCTTCGAGGCGCTGGCGGATCACGTCGGCACACTGCTCTGCACCGAGCACCGAGGTATCGACCTCCAGGTCATAGATCCCTGGCACGTGGACGGCCTGGGGCACCGGGTCGTTATCGGTGGTGCCCTCAGGCCAGGTAGCGCGCCGTCGTTGCATGACCACCTCCACTGGGCAACGTACACCCACGAACAGCACCGGGAGACCCTCCAGAAACCTCGCACAGGTAGGGAGAATCCCCCGTGGGACCGCATAGGCGTCATGGTGCCCGACATCCACCACGACATTGAGCCCCAAGCGACTATGCAAAGCAATGGCCTCATACATGGCACGATACAGGATCACAATGAAGGGCTCCAGGTCGGGGCGTTCACCCCCAGGCCTTAGCCCGATCCCAGGCTGGTAGCGTTGGGGGTCATTTGCTTGAACCGATCCACCCCCAGATTCATCCATACCCCCTCAAACGTGTTCTGGATCACGGTGGCAATGCTGGACTTCCCGGAACGCGGAGTCCCGTTCAAAATCACGATCTGGCCGGGTGGACCTGCCTGGAACACGCGTTTCCTCCCTTTCGCTCGGGTATGGCTGACATCCTTGCATACCACACAAGTACCCATTTGGCGCAACACAGTTCAGAACGCACTCTAGTATAGTCGGTCGCACATGCGTGCTGGAGCTTATGACCTCGTTCGATCTCTTACTCAACTCTCAGTTCAGGCTGACGCACCAATGCCAACAACCTATTCGGTCCAAGCATCGCAACAGGTAGATGTTAATGAAGTCTTGGCGGGGTCTGGTCAGATCTCCCCTTGATAGCGCGCTGCCTCCTTCCTGACATCATGTGTGGGGAAATTACGCCAGCGAAATTTTGGCAGCCACAGGTTCGGCTTACCTTCAACGGCAGCTGCGATCAGTCCACCCAGGATCGGCGCAAACTTGAACCCATGCCCACTATCGCCAGTCGCCACCGTCAGGCCTGCCCATCGGGGATGACGATCAATCCAGAAATCTCCATCGGGGGTATCGACGTAGAGGCAACGGCGCGTCGCCACAAGAGGCGCATCGTAGAGTGCCGGAAACGTAGCAGCCAGGAATGCCCGCAACTGTGCTACATCACCGCTGGTCACCACCCGTTCATCTTGCTCGGGATGGAGTACCTGTCCTACCCCATGATTGGCTATTTTGACCACCTGCTCACGCGGGTGAAAAGGAAAGCCATACCAGCCAGAATGCGCAATGTCGGCATTGAAGACGACAAAATCAGGCGGGGTAAAGAGAGCAGGATCGGCCGGCTTCAGGTGGAAGACAGGGTGCCCAGTTACCTGCAAGACCGGGGCCAGGTCACGTACAAGGAGTGCCGTCCAGGCACCGGAGGCGACGACGACCTGATCAGCAAGAAAGGTGTTCCCTGCACGAGTGCGTACCCCTCTCACCTGATGGTCTTCTGTGATCGAGGCATCGGCTGTCTGATCGGGATACAGCATGACTCCTTTTGCCTGGGCAAGCCGAACGAGAGCAGCTACCACGCGGCCACTCTCCACGTACCCACCTTGCGCCTGAAAAGCCATCGACGAAGGCTCCTGGTTTCCAGGCGGGGAACCGTCGCGAGATGCTCACTGCTGTGAGGCGCTCCGGCTCGTGTCCTCGTTTGCGAAGCAGGTGGTAACTTTCATACTCGAACTTCCCAGGGGACATGGGAGCGCGGGTCAGGATGGTTAAGCCTACGTCGTGGAAGAGCGTCTCGCCGAGCTCCTCGTTCCAGTGCAGCCAACCCTGATAGGCCTGTTCTACCAATGCCATATACCCTTCATCCGAGCCATATTCCATACGCACCACCTTGCTGATATCGGTCGAAGCAGCTAAGGGATGCGGCAGCGGGCCAGGGTCAAGCACGGCAACATGGTACCCACGTGCCTTCAGTTCCAGCGCCGACGTTATTCCGAAAATACCAGCGCCAACCACAAGACTATCAACTGTCTTCGTTGTGAGCATCTTCACATCCTCTCCAGACCGAATGCAAGTGCGTGTGAGAAGGCGCTCCTGTTGCCACCCCTACCCAAAAAGTATAGCACAACAGCCCCAGCGTGTTTTGATAAGACTCCCATACCATCCTGGTTCCATTTTCCTGTTCATGTTGTATCTGACTTAGGATGAAGCTGCCTCCTGTGCGGTTGCCCAAGTGTAGCATGGCCTGTCATGGCTCTACGATGAGCGCTCCTCCAGTCTCATTACCATGCTACACTCCATTTTCCCCAGACACATCTATCTTCTGGAAACGAGTTTTCACGGAGATTGATGCACCTGAGGCGCGTAATGTTTCGAAAGTGTCTCATGACCAAATTATTCGACAAACCACAGCAAGAGGGAAGTTGTGCACACCTCCTCCACAGCATTGGGACCATTCCTTCCTTTTGGTGGAAAACCTGGTGGATAAATGGCTAGCTATTCTGCTTGATCTCGGGTACAGTTTTGTGTAGAACCATCTGCTGTTGCTGGCACTGAGTGACTCGCACCAGGCATGCTCTTACGAAGAGGCATGAGAGGCCTGGTGAAGCTCCGTCCTTCCCCCCTATTTCTCCGCTCATTCCTGCTCTGTTTCTTGCTGTCACACTGGCTTTGTCGAAGCATCTGTATGAGGAGAGGACGATATCTGTCTGGATATCGCTCGGAAAAGGAGCACACGTGGACACCCTACCCGCTGCCGGGGCAGTTGAGCAGCTCATGTACGAGTATGGCAGACTTGTGTTTCATGTCATCTGTGGCCTGGTGGGCGACTGGCAGATCAGTGAGGATTTGACCCAGGACACGTTCCTCCAGGCGCTGCGAGCGATTGATGCTGCGCAAGCAGCCAGGGGAGCTCACTTTCAGCCGAAGGCCTGGCTGATGCGCATCGCTGTGAACACTGTCAACATGCATCGCAGACGGTCGCGTCTCGTGCAGTTTGTGCCCTTCTCCCAGCTAGCAACTGATCCATGAGGCCGCAGCCCCTGTTCAGCCAGGAGGGTATGGTACCAGGGAAGGAGGTGGTGACCCGGCCACACTCATCGCCGAACGCGATGCCGTCGAGCGCGCACTTGCAGGGCTGCCGGACCCTCTACGCGTTCCTTTGCTCCTCTCGGTCGTGGGCGGTTTTACCTCGGCGGAGATCACCCACATCCTGGGGCTGGGGGAAGCGGCCATTCGCCAGCGGCTTTCGCGCGCCAGGCAGCAGTTCAGGCGTCTCTACACTGCCCAGAGTGGTGATGTACTGGTCGACACTGCCACGATGCTGGCGACTCCCGATCGGGAGAGGAGGGGGTCCGCACCCGCCAGGGGAGTACCGCTGAGTAGGACAGCATGAAGGGGAAAGATCAATGAAGATTATGACGTTCGGCACACCGGTGTGCTGGCAAGAGGGCGTGAGACTCAGCACGGACCACACCATCCGAGCCCCGACTCGCACTCCCGATGACGATGATGTTGGTCCATCGTAGAAAAGGGAACCGTGATACACGTCAATTTCAGACGAGTTTCAGGAGGCGGCTCGTGATGCGACCAGAACCATGAGCCAGGTGGCATTATTCTCGATGACACTCAGGTACTGATACAGAGCCAAAAGACCAGCAATAGCCAAGAAGGAGCAAACCCATGCCCACCCTGGAACAAACCGATGGCAGCTTGCCTCGCAGCGCGTTACGGTATCGTCCCACCGAGGCCTCCACGATCACCGTGGATGAATATAGCACCGGTGCTAACACACCGGTGCTCCAGGTGCGGCGTGCCTCTCGGATTCGCCAGCCGCAGGCCGTTGATGGAGATACGGAGCAGGGCAATAGCGATCCTGCTCAGACGAGCCGTGGAAAGGCCACTGTAGACAAGGCACGCCATGCCCTCACTATGCCCACAAATCTACCACGCACACCACGGCCAAAGATGTCGACGCGACATCGTTCACGCCTCCACCCCCTGTTCTTCCTCGGCGTGGGCATGCTGGCTACCCTCGCCCTGATCGCAGTCCTGAGCATCGTGACCAACTGGTTCGCGACGACGCTGGATGACCTGCGCTATGGACGACCACGCACCTTTCAGGTCGATGCCTATATCGGCCATAATGAATCACCTGGCAACCCCAGCCATTTTCTTGCCGTCAACCTCCATGGGCGCATTGAAATCATCGAACTGCCCGGAGGCGACGCCAGCCATGCCCGCATCTACATCGGTCCTCAGCTCTACGGGTCCAACGCTGGCCTCATCCCGGTGACCCTCAGCTTCCTCGATGTCAACGGCGATCATAAACCTGATATGATTATCACTTTTCAAGGAACACAGGTCGTGTTCATCAATGACCAGGGTGGCTTTCGTCCACTCTGGCCCCAGGAGCGAGAAGGTGTTGATCGCTACTTACAGCGGCTGTGGTCATCACGGTAATAGGAGACCAGTGAAGTGCTCTCCCGCCTAAAGGCAGGGAGCTTCTACTGAGAGCAATCTCAGTTGGCGTCTTCCACGCTCTAAAATGTTCATGGCCGCATTGACATCGCGGTCTAACTCACACCCACAGTCGCATGAATGCCAGCGTTCGGACAAATCTTTCTTACGCACTTGTCCGCAACCCGAGCACACCTGTGAGGTGAAACGGGGATCCACTTTGATCAGTGCCCGACCGGCCCATGCTGCCTTGACTGAACACAGGTGTACAAAGCTTCCCCAACCTGCATCTAAAATGGACGTGTTTAATCCGCCCTTGGCGCTTGCCCCATTGGGGAGATACATCCCATTCTCATCCTGTTTGGGCTTCGGACGCTTCGTGAGATTGCTGGTCTGGATATCCTCAAAGACGATAATCTGATAGCGATTGACCAGTTGCCTGGACGCTTTCTGCTGAAAGTCTTTCCGTTGACGTGCAATCTTGCGGTGGGCTTTCGCTAGCGCTTTACATGCCTTGTTGCGTCGGTGACTGCCGCGTTTCTTGTGAGAGAGAGCCTGTTGCCGCTTCTCAAGCGTCTTCTGGGCTTTGCGAAAGTTGCGTGGGTGTTCGATCATCTCGCCATTGGAGAGCGTCGCCAGATGGGTGACACCTAAATCAATCCCAACATCCTCATAGCTGGTAGGAAGTTTCTCAGGCGCTTCCACCTCGCAACTAAAGATGACATACCACTGATCGACCTCCCGCTTCATCGTAACGGTCTTGATCTTGCCTTCTAACGGCCTATGAAGCGTGACTTTGGCCTTGCCGATCTTGGTGAGACTGAGCGTCCCTTTGAGCTTCTTGCCCTGCTCTTCTATGCTGAGTTTCCAGCCCGCCCCATCAGGGTAGGTGAAGCTATCATAGCAATACTTCCCTTTGAAGCGGGGATAGCCAGGCTTCTCGCCACTCTTCACACGGCGGAAGAAGCTGGCAAAGGCCCGATCAAGCCGCCGCAAGACATCTTGCAGCACGTGGGCGGCAATCTCCTGGTATTCTTCGCGCACCTCTGCTTTGATTTCTGGTAAGGCATTTTGTTGCTCGTTGTAATCCACCGTGATTTCCCTGGCAAGCCGCTTGCGCGTTGGCTCGTCATAATAATTGGGGTGTTGCCTCACGTGGAAGTTGTAGGCATCGCGCCGTTCGGTGAGCGCCGCATTGTAGAGTTCCCTACACCTCGTGAGCGTCCACTCTAATTTCCGTTCGGTTTCTTTTGTTGGAGAGAGTCGGTACTTGAACGCTTTGCGCATTAGCCCTGCCCCACTTCGATGTACTTCTTGACGGTCGCTTCCGTCATGTCTCCGACCGTGCCTACATAGTAGCTTCTCGACCAGAACGAGCCGCCCCACATTTGCTTCTTGACCTCTGGGAAGCGTTTGAACACTTGCCTAGCAGTGATGCCCTTGAGCGTATTGGCAATCAGTGATGGAGCGGTAGATGGGAGTGCTGAAAGAAACAGGTGCACATGATCTTCTTGCACGTGTAAGGCTCCGATCTTCCAGGTGTTCTCTTCGCATAGCCGTCGTATTTCTGCCTCAACGAACTGTGCTACCTCTCCTGTAAGTACTGCCTTGCGATACTTGGGACACCACACAAAATGATAGGTCATTTTATAGGTAACATGTTTGGTATGTTGTTCTTCCATACCAAACAGTATAACATGGTATACCATAGAATACAAGAGCCAAAAGGAAGGGCGGCTCACCCCTGCCTAAAGGCGAGGGGAATGCGCCGCCCGTGTTTTCAAAATCGGGCGCTGGATCATCGGTCCCTTTTGTCAGAGTAGGATTGTAACAGGAAAGTCACCATCTCGGTTTACAAGAAGCACGAGCGGCTTCCGAAACACTACATGACCAGGTGGCAGGAGCTCCTGCAGATGAGTGCGAAGGAGTAGCATCGATGCCTCCGACACGTAAGTGTCTTGACGGATGGAAGACAAAAACGATACGATACATCCGGTAAGCGAGCGGAGCACTCCTCGCCTCATCAGCAATCGACGGAAGACAGAGAAAGGAACTCTTCTCAATACCACTTCACCGCTTGATTGATTCGGGCCAGCCAATCGTTCCACTACCCGATGTGCAGCGTACAACTCTCGTGCTTGATGCCCTGAGTAGATTCGTCTGCAATACCTGGGACGAAGCGACCGCCTCGGGAACTCGCCAATTTGACGCAGTTGTCATCGGAGCCGGTATGTTCGGTGGGTATTGCGCCAAGAAGATGTACCGGTTTGGCGCGGCCAATAATCTCAAGGTCCTGGTTCTCGATGCCGGACCTTTCCTTACTTCCTACTCACCTCCAGAATCTGCCAGACATTGGCCTCGACGTGCCTGACCCGCTCTACCCGGCCAACGATCCCGGCATCGTCAGGGACCTGGTTTAGGGCACGCCGTGGCGAGGCAACGTCCCATGTATCGGTCAGGCCTACTGCATTGGTGGTAAGTCCCTCTATTGGGATGGTATCGGATATCATGACTACAAGTTCGATTTGCGAAGCATAAGGCAGCCATGCGTTTTCTTCCTCATCATTGTGATATCATGCAAGTTCCCTGCTAACTTCCTGCACTAGATATAGTATAAAACGGACATAATAGGCCTGTGACGCGGTCCAGATAGTTCTCATGCACACTGCGACACAAGCTTCGCCCTTGTTTGCTGGTGGTACACTTTACCTGAGTGGGCAGTGGTTGCACTCTTTGGCGCGTGCGCGATACCGCAGTGACCGCTCGGTCAAATGAGGTCGATCCAAATCCAGTTCTTCTTCTTTCGTCATGCTTGTACTTTAGTTGGATTCTTCCGCACTTTCCGTGCTCAGCAATGATGCTGACCCACCAAGAAACCAATGCACAACAGCATTGAGGAGTGTTTTCCCAAAAAATCATCACTTACCCCTCGAGGAGGTATGCACTGACTTACCAGGCTAACCCTCGCCACTTTCTCTCTATCGCTGAGCACGGGAAGTGCGGAAGAGCCATACAAACGGGTACTTGACAGATACAAGATGCGGATTGAAGATAAGTTTGTCGCCTGCTCTCGCTGAAATCACGTTATTCGTTACAGTTCCCGTAACGCTTTTGAGACGGTTCCATGCTATGATGAGAGACAGAGAGACGGAGCCATGCTGGCATGCGGACATGATGG
>WNGD01022437.1_pt1 | contig 10366 bp, 12 predicted proteins | sample 5400671 | NCBI WGS metagenome assembly WNGD01 (sample SAMN13153369, study PRJNA577476) | soil metagenome | isolation source: 40 cm soil or saprolite under grassland replicate 2 | place: USA:California | collected 2016-06-15
GTCGGGATCGCGATCGGGATCGCGATCGCATCGTTGTATTTCCTGGTCTGGAAACTTCGGTATAGCGCCTCGATTCGGGAGGACGCCGTCCAGCGTAGTCTCGCCGTGACGGCCGGCAAGGTGCACGAGCAGCTCGTGCCCTATCTCCCCGAATTCGGGTTCAACCCCAAGGATGCCCGGTTCCTCGGCAGCCCGGTCGATCTGATCGTGTTCGACGGGCTCGCCGCGGGCGATGTGCGGCGGATCGTTTTTCTGGAGGTGAAGACGGGGGGCGCATCGCTCACGGCGCGCGAGCGCCAGGTGCGCGACGTCGTCGAGTCCCGTGAGGTCGTGTGGGCTGAGCTCCGGCTCACGCGCAGCGAGGGCTAGGCGCTATCCGGCGATTTGCTACATTGGAAGCTCCTCGAACCAGGAATCTTGCATGAAGAGCATGTTCTGGGGCGCGGTCATCATCGCGATCGGGCTCATCCGTGGCGACTCCGTATTTCGCGGCGACTTCAATGTGCTCAGCATCATCTTCGACGCCCTCGGCGTCTTCTTCATCATTCGGGGATTGGTGTCGGTCTATCAGGCGAAACAGCAGGAATCGGTCTCGGCGCCACCTCCGCCACCCCCGACGAGATGACCCTAGAGTGACGGCCGCTTCGGCCGCCGCTCTCCGCGTTGGGCGATGAGCCGCTCGACGGTAAGACGGAACAACGCCATGGCCGATTCCGGGAACGCCAGCAGAAAGCGATGAAAGCGCTGGTAGTCGAGCGCCAGCGCCTTGCTCGCGCCGTTCGAAACGACGGTCGCCGTGCGGCGTCCTGGTCCGAACATGCCGTACTCCCCGACCACCTGGCCCGCCCCAAGCTGCACCACCACCCAGCCGTCGGAGAGCCGGACCTCCATTTGTCCCGCGACGATGGCGAACACCTCCGTGGCGGGATCGCCCTCGCGGAACACGACCTCCCCATCGCCGGATTCGCGCGGGGTGAACATCGTGGCGAGGATCTTCAGCTCGTTGGGTGGCATCATTGCGGCGCGGCGGCGCGCAGCCGCCGCCACTCGTAGAGCAGGATGACCGGCACGTAGAACGTGACGTCGGCGGCGAGTTTGCCGAGCGGGACGCCCAGCGCGCGCCCCAGGAGACGCGTGCCGAAGCCCATGGCGGCGGGCCGGATGATCCCACTATCGAGGATCTCGGCGGGGCCGAACTCGATCATCAGATTCGCCGCCGTGGTGAGCCAGGCGCGCGGCCCGTAGGTCACGCCGCCGGCGCGGGCAGTCATCCGGTCGGTGCGGATTTCCCGTCCCACGATGACGCCGTAGAACCCGAGCGTTTCGCCGAGGGCGCCGCCGAAGGCCGCGGCGATCTCGTTGCCGGTCAGCGCGTGGACGACGTAGGAGCCCAGCAGCGCCGTCCCGATGCCGGTCACCTCGGCCGGTCCGTAGCGGCGCAGCCAGCGTGTCAGCCGCGGCAATTCCATGGGCCGAAGTTGCCCGCAGCGGGCGCATCGTCAAGCACCGACCACCAAACCCGATTAGTTTCGAGTCATGGCCAAGCGCCGCCAGACCTACGAGTCCGACGCCATCACCGTCACCTTTGACCCTGATGTGTGCATTCACTCCGGCGTGTGCGTCCTGGGATTGCCGGACGTGTTCGACATCAAGCGCCAGCGGTGGATCCGGCCGGAGCTGCAGCCGGCCGACGTTGTCGCCGCGCAGGTGATGCGGTGCCCGTCCGGTGCCTTGCAGTTCGTGCGCAAGCCGAAGCCGGACTGACCCCGCGATGCCGACCTACGAGTACAAGTGTCCGAATGGGCACCTGTTCGAAAAAACGTTTCCTCGCATCTCCAACCAGCGCTTCGCCAAATGCCCCAAGTGCGGCAAGCGCTCGGAGCGGCAGATCTCAGGGGGGGCGGGACTCGTCTTCAAGGGCTCGGGGTTCTACGCGACCGATTACAAACGGCCGGCGGGAACGACCGAAAAGGCCGACAAAACGGCGGAGAAGGCCGAAAAGACCGAGAAGTCCGACTCGAAGCCGTCGCCCAAAAAAGACACCAGCACCGACAAGTGAAGGCTCCCGAGACGATCCGCGCGGCGCTGGCGCAAGCGGCGTCCCAGTTGGGCGCGTCCGATGTGGAGGTTGCGCTCGAGCGTCCCCGCGATCCGACCCACGGGGATCTCGCCACCAACCTCGCGCTGACGCTTGCCAAGACGTTGGGGCAAAAACCGCGCGCCCTCGCGGAGCGTCTCATTGCGGCGATCGATCTGCCGCCGGGCCTCGTGCGCAAGACCGAAATCGCAGGGCCCGGGTTCATCAATTTTTTCCTGGTGGGCGAGCAGGTCGTCGGCGTGCTGCCGTCCATCATCACGGGCGGCAAGGAGTATGGAAAGAGCGATGTCGGCCGGAAGGCGAAGATCAACGTCGAGTTCGTCTCCGCCAACCCCACCGGTCCGCTGCACGTGGGGCACGGACGCGGGGCCGCGCTCGGCGATGGCATCGCGGCGCTGCTCGAGTGGACAGGCTGGGCGGTGACGCGCGAGTTCTACGTCAACGATGCAGGCACGCAGATCGACAGGATGGCGCGGTCGCTCTGGGCACGGGTCCAGCAGGCAGCGGGGCGGCCAGGCACCATCCCCGAAGGTGGCTACCACGGTGAATACCTGAACGAGCTGGCGGCAACGATCCTAAAGAAGGAAGGAAAGCGCTTCGCGGACCTCGCGGAGGACGAAGGCGTGCGTCGCTGCCGCGACATCGGGGTCAGCGCTGAGCGCGCCGAGCAGGATGAAGACCTGCGCCAATTCGGCGTCCGGTTCGACGTCGTGTCCCGCGAGTCGGCGATCTACGAGCGCCGCTTGATCGACGCCACCCTCGCCGAGCTGGCGGCGAAAGACCACACGTTCGAGGCCGAGGGGGCACTCTGGCTCCGCGCGACCGCGCTCGGCGACGACAAGGATCGCGTGCTTAAAAAGAGCGACGGCACCTTTACGTATCTCGTGCCCGACATCGCGTATCACCGCGACAAGCATGAGCGCGGTTTCGTGAAGGCGATCGACGTGTGGGGCGCCGATCACCACGGCTACATCCCGCGGATGCGCGCCGCGCTCCAGGCGCTCGGGTATCCCGATGACTTTTTCCATGTCGAGATCGTGCAGCTCGTCCGGGTCATGCGCGGCGAGGAGGAGGTACGCTTCTCGAAGCGGAGCGGGGACTTCGTGTCGCTGCGCGATCTGTTCGAGGAAACCGGCGTGGACGCGGCGCGCTACTTCTTTCTGATGAAGCGCGGTGATTCCCAGTTCGTGTTCGACGTCGATCTCGCGAAAAGTCAGACCGAGGAGAATCCGGTCTTCTACGTGCAGATGGCGCACGCGCGTATGTCGGGAATCTTCCGGGTGGCGGGGCGGGAGCCGGGGAGCGTGCGGGCGGATGGCGTCGACCTGGCCGTCCTCACCCAACCGGAGGAGCTCGAGTTGGTGAAGGAGCTCGCCGATTTTCCCGCCGTCCTGCAGCGCGCGGCGGCTGCCTACGAACCTCACCGCATCGCCGGCTACCTCGAGGGACTGGCCCGGATCGCCCACGCGTGGTATCACAAGTACCGCGTATTGGGCGAGCCGGAGGAAGCGGCGCGGCTGGTGCTCGCGCGCGCCGTCAAACAGGTGCTGGCCAACGGCCTTTCACTCTTGGGGATCAGCGCCCCGGAACGGATGTAAGCGTGGGATTGCTCGTCGTCGGCTCGATCGCCCTCGATTCGGTCATCACGCCGTTCGGTGAGACCGCCGATGCCCTGGGCGGCGCCGCCGTCTTCTTCTCGATGGCCGGCGCGGTGCTGCATCCGGTGCAGGTCGTCGGCGTGGTGGGGAGCGACTTTCCCGAATCGCATCTCCAGAAGCTGGCGGCGCGCGGCGTAGACCTGGCGGGCGTGGAGCGGCAAAAGGGCGAGTCGTTCCGCTGGAAGGCCCGCTATTCGTACGATCTGAACAGCCGCGAGACCCTCGAGACCCGGCTCGGCGTCTTCGCCGAGTTTCAACCCCGCATTCCCGACAAGTTCCGCGACGCGAAGTTCGTCTTCCTCGGGAATATCGACCCAGAGCTCCAGCTCAACGTCCTCGATCAGGTGAAGCAGCCGACGCTGGTCGCCTGTGACACGATGAACTACTGGATTCAGGGCAAGAAGGACCTGCTGCTCGAGCTGCTGCGCCACATCGACATCCTGATGGTGAACGACTCCGAGGCGCGCGAGCTCTCGGGGGACTGGAACGTCTACCGCGCCGCCCACTGGATCCTCGGCCGCGGTCCCAAGATGGTCGTGATCAAGCAGGGAGAGCACGGCGCCCTGCTCGTGGATCCCACCACGATGTTCAAGGTCCCGGCCTACCCGCTCCAGGAGGTATTCGACCCGACCGGCGCGGGCGACGCGTTCGCGGGCGGGTTCATGGCCTACATCGCGCGCACCGGGGACCTCGCGTTTTCCAATCTGCGCCGCGCCATGGTCTACGGGTCGGCGCTGGGGTCACTCGCGGTGGAAGCGTTCGGCGTGCAGCGCCTGGAGCAGATCACCCTGGAGGAGGTCCGCGGTCGCGTGAAGGCCTTCCGCGATCTCGTCCACTTCTCGCTGGACGGCGAAGAGTGACCAAAGCGGACCGCTATGCCGCCGCCGGCGTCAGGCTCGATACAGCGGATGAAGCCAAGCGGCGCATCGCCGAGCTGGTGCGGACGACGCGCACGCCGCTCGCGCGCGGCGCCGTCGGTGGGTTTGGCGGCATGGTCCGCGTGCCCGAGGGCTACAAGAAGCCCGTCCTGGTGATGTCGACCGACGGCGTCGGGTCCAAAGTGCTGGTCGCCGCCGCGGCGGGGATTCACGACACCGTCGGTGAAGACCTCGTGAATCACTCGGTCAACGACATTCTGGTCCACGGCGCGGCGCCGCTCGCGTTTCTCGACTACATCGCGACGGGAAATCTCGTGCCGGAGATCGCCGCGCAGATCGTCAGCGGCGTAGCGCGCGGCTGTCGCGCGCACGAGATGACCCTGGCCGGCGGCGAGACGGCGCAGATGCCGGATCTGTACCAGCCGGGCCACTACGACCTTGCGGGCGCGATCGTCGGCGTGGTCGAGGAAGACAAGGCGCTGCACGGCGATCGTGTGACCGCCGGCGACCAGCTCATCGGCTACGCATCCACCGGGCTGCACACCAACGGCTACACCCTGGCCCGCAAGATCGTGTTCGAGGGGATGAAACTCGCCCTCGACGATCCATTCCCCGAGACGGGGCAGTCGGTGCGGGAGGTGCTCCTGGCCGTGCATCGCAGCTACGCGTCGGCGCTGCGGCCGCTGCTCGACACCGCGCATGCGCTGGCACACGTGACCGGCGGCGGGATTGCCGGCAACCTCGTGCGGGTACTGCCGCCCGGCGTGGCCATGGCCGCCGTTGTTCCGGGTGCTGATGCGCGCAGGCCAGGTGAGTCGCGACGAGATGCGGCGCGTGTTCAATCTGGGAGTCGGGATGATCGCGGTCGTCACGCGCGACGACGTCGAGACGGCTATGCGCGCGGCATCGCGCGCGCAGGTGCAGGCCTGGCTCATCGGAGAGGTGCGCGCGGGCAGCAAGCCTGTGGTGCGGTTTGAAGAAAGATAACGGGGCCGAGCTGGCGGCGATGCGACGCGCGCTCGAGCTCGCGTGGCGCGGATGGGGTCGCGTGTCCCCCAATCCGCTCGTCGGCGCGGTGGTGCTGCGCGGCGACGAGACGGTCGCGGAAGGATGGCACGCCGAATTTGGCGGCCCGCATGCCGAGCTCGCTGCGCTGCACACCGCGGGCGAGAAGGCGAGCGGAGCGACGCTGGTGGTCAGCCTCGAACCGTGCGCGCATCAGGGCAAGACGCCGCCGTGCACCGATGCGATCCGCGCGGCCGGTGTCCGGCGCGTGGTCGCCGCGGTGCGCGATCCCGATGCGGAAGCGCGCGGCGGCGTCGAGGTCCTGAAGCGCGCCGGCATCGAGACCCAGATCGGGCTGCTCGCCGCAGAGGCCGCCGCGCAAAACGCCCCGTTCCTCTTCACCAGACAGCAGACCGACCGCCCGTTCGTCGCGCTCAAGCTTGCCACCTCCATCGATGGCCGCATCGCGGATGCCGGCGGCCGCTCGCAGTGGATCTCGGGTCCCGAAGCGCGCGATCACGTCCACTGGTTGCGCGCGGGGTTCGACGCCATCGCGGTCGGCGGCACGACGGCCCTGACCGACAATCCGCAGCTCACGGCGCGCGGTGGACTCACGCCGCGCAAGCCGCCGGTCCGCATCGTGTTCGATCGCCGCGCGATGCTCAACCTCGGCGTCTCGTTGGTCCAGACGGCACGCGAAGTGCCGACGTGGGTCGTCGCGTCCCCCGAAGCGCCGATGGCCAACGTCTCGGTGCTCGAGGGGAACGGCGTTCGGGTCTTCCGGCCTGAAGCGCTCGCGCAAGCCTTTGCCCAACTGCGGCTCGCCGGGATCCAGTCGTTGTTATGTGAAGGCGGGGGCGCCCTCGGCGCCAAGCTCCTGACGGAAGGGCTGGTCGATCGCCTGTACTGGGTGCAGTCGCCCATCTGGCTCGGGGAGGATGCGGTGCCCGCTTTCCAAGGCATTCCGGCATTTCCGCTGGCCGAGGCGCCACGCTGGGTGGTCGTGGAGCGCCGCCCCTTGGGCTCTGATACATTATTGGTCTTGGATCGACGGCTATGTTTACCGGAATCGTAGATGCGCTGGGCAGCATCGACGCGGTGCACGTCAACAACGGCGTGGAGCTGCGTGTGAAGGCGTCCTATAAGGGCGTAAAAAAGGGCGAGAGCATCGCCGTCAATGGCGCCTGCCTCACCGTCGAGAAGGTTCTCAAAGGCGCCTTTACGGTGCACGCCGTGCAGACGACGCTCGGTCGCACGTTGATCGGTGAATGGAAAAAAGGCCGGAGCGTCAACCTGGAACGGGCGCTCAGGGCAGGGGACCGGTTCGGCGGGCATTTCGTAGAGGGCCACGTCGATGGCGTAGGTACGGTGGAAGGGGTCGCGGAAGTCGATGACGCGATGCTCGTGGATATTCGCGTGCCGCCCGAGGTCGAAGAGACGACGGTCCTCCATGGGGCCATCACGGTGGATGGGGTGAGCCTGACGGTGAACGCGCTGGCAGAAGACGGGATCGTGCAGGTGTCGCTGGTGCCCTTCACGCGCGCGCACACGACGTTGGGGCGGCTCAGCAGCGGTGACCGGGTGCACGTCGAAGCCGACGTGCTGGGAAAATATGTGAGGCAGCTATGTCGTTCGCAGCGGTAGAACAGGCGATCGCGGATATACGCGCCGGCAAGCTCGTCATCGTGGCCGATGACGAGCGGCGCGAGAACGAAGGGGATTTGATCGGCGCGGCCGAAAACGTGACCGCCGAGATGATCAACTTCATGGCGACGCACGCCCGCGGGCTCATCTGCATGCCGCTCACGCCCGAGCGTTGCCAGGCCCTGGGCCTGCCGCAGATGACTGAGCACAACAACGAATCCCACGAGACGGCGTTCACGATCAGCGTCGATGCGGGGGCGCGCTTCGGTGTCACCACCGGCATCTCCGCCGCCGACCGCGCGGCGACGATCCGCGTCGCGATCGATCCCTCCACGGTGCCCAGCGACCTGCGCCGGCCCGGGCACGTCTTCCCGCTGCGCGCGCGGCCCGGCGGCGTGTTGCAGCGTGTGGGCCAAACCGAGGCGAGCATCGACCTGGCGCGGCTCGCCGGCCTGTATCCCGCCGGCGTGATCTGCGAGATCCTCAATCCCGACGGCTCGATGGCGCGCCGGGCCGATCTCGAGCGCTTCGCGACGCAACAGGGCCTGACGTTCATCACCGTGGCGCAGCTCGTCGCCTACCGGCTGAAGCACGAGCGCCTCGTCCATCGGGTCGCCGACGCGCGCCTGCCCACGCCGTTCGGCGAGTTCCGCATCATCGGCTACCGCAATGACGTCGATGCGGCGGAGCATATCGCGCTGGTGTTCGGCGACGTCGCGAACAAACCGCAGATGCTCGTCCGCATGCACTCCAAGTGCCTCACCGGTGACGTGTTCGGCTCGGCGCGGTGCGATTGCGGCTGGCAGCTGCACAGCGCGATGCGGATGATCGCCGCCGCAGGTGCCGGCGTCGTGGTCTACCTCGACCAGGAAGGCCGGGGCATCGGGCTTCTCAACAAGCTCAAGGCGTACGAGCTGCAGGATCAGGGACACGACACCGTCGAAGCGAACGAGAAGCTCGGTTTCAAGCCGGACCTCAGGAATTACGGGATCGGCGCGCAGATCCTGCTCGACCTCGGCCTGTCCTCGATCCGCGTGCTTACGAATAATCCGATGAAGCTCATCGGCCTCGAAGGCTACGGGCTACAGATCGTCGAGCGGCTGCCCATCGTGCCGGCGCCCTCGGACGAGAACCGGGCGTACCTCGACGTCAAGCGCGACAAGCTCGGCCACTTCCTCACACACTGATCGTGCCACACAAAGCTCCCCTCCCTTCCGCTGCGCGCACCTCCAATCGCCAGCGGCGCGTGGCGATCGTCGTCAGCCGGTTTCACGAGAACATCACGGCCAAGCTCCTCGCCGGCGCGCGCGAGGCGCTGCGCCGTGGCGGCATCGCCGACAGCCACGTCGAGGTCACCTGGGTGCCCGGAGCGTTCGAGCTGCCGGTCGTCGCCGAGGCCGCGGCCACGAGCGAGCGCTTCGATGCCATCGTCGCCCTGGGGTGCGTGATCCGCGGCGAGACGCCGCATTTCGAGTACGTCGCGGGCGAGGCGGCGCGCGGCCTCGGGAACGTCGCGCTGGCGCACCGCATCGCGGTCGGGTTCGGCGTGTTGACGACGGACAACGAGTCTCAGGCGTTGGCGCGGGTCAGCAAAGGTGCCGAGGCGGTGCAGGCGGCCCTCGAGACCGCCGACGCGCTCGAGAAGCTCGATGCAGCGCCCCGAGACTAAGGCCCGCGCGCGCGCCCTCCAGTTGTTGCATGCGTGGGAGCTGTCGGGCAGACCGACGATCGAAGCGGTCGTTGCTCGCGTCGCCGTGATCTACGGACGCGCGCCCAGCGGCTACGATCGCGGCGCCGATCTCGCCGCGAAAGCGATCGCGGGTCTACCGGAATTCGACGCCCGGATTGCGGGTGCCACCGAGCACTGGCGACTCGAGCGCGTCGGCGTCGTGGAGCGCAACATCCTCCGGCTGGCGCTCGCCGAGCTGAATGAGGCGTCGACGCCGTCGCGCGTGGTGATCGATGAGGCGGTGAAGCTGGCGCACTGGTTCGCGGGCTCGCGCGCGCCTGCGTTCATTAATGGTGTGCTCGACGCCGTCGCCCGGGAGACCGGCGCGCTGTGAGAATTCTGCTGGTCAACTGGAACGATCGGGAGAATCCTCAGGCCGGCGGGGCCGAGATCCACCTGCATGAGCTGTTCGGCCGGATTGCCGAGTGGGGACACGAGGTCCACCTGATCGCGAGCGGCTGGGCGGGAGGCGCTCCGCAGGCCGCCGTCGACAAGATCCACGTCACGCGCATCGGCGACCGGCATAGCTTCGCGTGGCGCGGCCGGAGCGCGGTTCGCCGCGCGCTGCGCGCGCGGCCATTCGACGTCGTCGTCGAGGACATCAATAAGATTCCCCTCTTCCTGCCGACGCTGACGGCGTTGCCGTTCGTGGCGATCGTGCCGCATCTCTTTGGCACCACGGCCTTCGCCGAGGCCGCCGCTCCACTGGCGGCGGTCGTGTGGGCCGCGGAATTGCCCATTCCGTGGATCTACAAACGTGCCGGCTTTCACGCGATTTCGGAGAGCACGCGGGACGACCTGGTTCGGCGGGGGATTTCGGAAGAACGGATCGCGGTTATTCATCCCGGTGTCGATGCAGGATGGTACCGGCCGGATCACGCAGTAGCGCGCGCGGAGCGGCCTACATTGTTGTACCTGGGCCGATTGAAGCGTTATAAAGGAGTGGAATTTGCGCTGATGGCGGTGGCAGCAGCCCGGCAGGCACGCGGCGACATCACGCTGGACATCTGTGGCCAGGGCGATGATCGGCCCCGCCTCGAGCGTCTCGCGACGCGGCTCGGCCTGGGAGATGCCGTTCGATTCCTCGGGTTCGTTTCAGAGCAGGAAAAACGGCGATTACTCCGCCGCGCCTGGGCGGTGGTCTTCCCAAGTCCCAAGGAAGGGTGGGGTATCACGAACGTCGAGGCTGCTGCGTGCGGAACGCCTGCGCTCGCATCTGACAGCCCCGGGCTGCGGGAGTCGGTGCAGGACGGCGTCACCGGGTATCTGGTGCAGCACGGTGATTACCATGCGCTTGCCGATCGCATGGTGGCTGTCGCCGCAGACCGCTCGCTCGTCGACCGCCTGGGCCGGG
>WNGD01009413.1_pt1 | contig 10365 bp, 5 predicted proteins | sample 5400671 | NCBI WGS metagenome assembly WNGD01 (sample SAMN13153369, study PRJNA577476) | soil metagenome | isolation source: 40 cm soil or saprolite under grassland replicate 2 | place: USA:California | collected 2016-06-15
GCCCTGGATTCCAAGGGACGGCTGTTCGTCGGCGACCGCGGCAACAGCCGCATCCAGATCTTCGACCAGGAGGGGAATTTCCTCGAAGAGTGGAAGCAATTCGGCCGGCCGAGCGGAATCTTCATCGACCGGAACGACACGCTATATGTGGCCGATCATCAGTCGAATGCGAAGCTCAACCCCGGTTTCAAGCGGGGCATCAGGATCGGCAGTGTGAGGGACGGCGCGGTCAGAACTCTCATTCAAGGCCTGGGCGCGGAGCCGGAGGCCCAGAGCGTCGGCGAAGGCGTGGTCGCGGATGCGATGGGCAACGTCTACTGGGCCGAAACCGCCGGAATGACCGTGAGGAAATTCGTCAGGAAGTGAGAAGGTCTCTAATGATCAATCTGCACCTCACGGTTTCTCATTCACACAGGCGATGAACTGGGGTCAACACTTTTGCAACTATTTCCCTCTTTTCCCGGTGCGACTGGACTTCAGTTCGTATCCGCTGTGCTGAATTAAAATCGCACTCAGTTCCTCGGCATTGCGGAAGCGCAGAACACTCCCAACTCCGATCCACTCGACGACGCCGACGATCTCGGCAGGCCGCGCCGGGTCGCGGCGGTAAACCCGCACCACATAGGTCTCCATGAATATAGGAGGATCTAACGGACTAGCGCCCAGTCGGGTCGCGATAAAGCGCCTGGGTAGCGGCGGAAGGTTTGATCCAAAGCGCCGCAGCAAAGGTCTTACGCAACGCTCATAGTCATTGAGCTAAAACACCATGGCCGAGGAGGCTACGTCATTGAACCCGTCGGCGACCAGGCAGTTGATGCCGACGGGATTGGTATTGGCTCCGACGACGCCCGCGAACCATTTTCTTGCGCCGCGAAATTGGGTGTCCGCGAAAAGCACAACCACGACGAAGAAGAGCGAGAGGGACGACACGCGATCGTTCCAGTTTCCAGACCACGGCCAGACGCGGCGAAAGTCCGGGTAGCTCCCCGGGGGAAGCCACAACGACGCACCTCCCCAATTGCAGTCTTCATACAGCATCGCGAAGCTTAATGGCTGGCCGGGAAGTGCGATGACGGGTCCCGCGGTACCATGCCTGAGGCCATCAAAGAACTGTCTGGGCAACGCCTTAAGCTTATTCTTGGCGGCTTCGAGCTCGCGATCATTAGTCTGCAGATGTCGCGAGGCAATTTTCCCGGCTTCGGAATGCCTCTCAAGCATCCCCTGGTCCACAAGCCACTCCTTGGACGGTGCGCTCTCCGTAAAAGCTGCCATCACAGTAGGCTTGCGACCATCGCCCACGAGAACAAAGCTCTCTGTCGCGCGACGAGCGGCGGAGCGAAAGGCGCTTTCCGAAGTCTGCTTGCCGTCGACCTGAAGCACGGTCGACTGTGTCATCAAATCGCTGCGATCCATCATGGCCTCCTGTTAAAGTGATAGGAACCTCAATCTGCCCGTTGCCGGCCGTGCTCATTTTTTTTACTATTTTGGGAAAGAGCGCTGGACCGTCGCTGGTCCCAACCCCGGCCACGCGATTTTGAGTAAGCCAGTTCCCCCCGTCGAAGCTTCGGGAGTGGTAAATGCCCGCGTCGTCGCCCGCCCCCTTCCAGACCATGTGCAGTTCCTCGATATTAGAGGACGGAGTACGAACCGCGAGCGCAGGACCGTTACTGGTCCCAACCCCGGCCACGCGATTTTGAGCAAGCCATTTGATCCCATCGTTGCTTTGGGAGTGCCAGATACCCGGGTCGTCGCGCGCGCCCTTCCAGACCATGTGCAGTTGGCCGTGAAACACGGCGAGCGCTGGACCGTCGCTGGTCCCAACCCCGGCCACGCGATTTTGAGCAGTCCAGGTGATCCCGTCGTTGCTTTTGGCGTGATAGATACCCGGGTCGTCGCGCGCGCCCTTCCAGACCATGTGCATCTGCCCCTGAAACATGGCGAGCGCGGGACCATTGCTCGTGACCCGGTTCGCTAGGTGGTCGAGGGTCGTTATGAATGCTTGGGCGTATGTAGCGGCACCTTTCGGGTTTGGGTGGCCTGCGGCCGATTTGATGCACACCGTTTGGTCGTCGAAACGTGTGAAATGCTGCAGGCAGTCCCTCGAACGAGGTTCGTACATGTCGTCAACGCTGCCTGGAAAAGCGAGGCTCGGAACCGACCAAAGGAAACTTTGCCACGCACCGATCGCGTTCGCTTGCGTGAATCCGGCCGGCGCGAACGCAATTCGTCCGTTCGAATACTGCTCGGTTTTAGTTCGTCCGTTGACCACAGTCGCGACATCGGCCAGAACCTGGTCCATCGAGTCAGCCCAGATCGTCGACCTCTGCGCCATACCCGGAAGCAACGCCCCAAACGCGACGAAACTGACTTCCCCCAAACCAAACTCTTGCAGCAACCTCGCACCCTCGAAAAAACTGGTCTCGCCCGACATGATCGGGTAATAGCCAGTAAGAACCACATAAGCCTTCGGGAATCTCATTACTATTTTCTCGAGCAATTCTTGAACAGCCAGGCGGCAAATTTCGTTGATGCGTGTGCGAAGCCACCCGCCATCCACAGTCGGGTTCAGAACATTCGCAGGATTTACGTCATTCGCACATCCGTCCACTAGAATCAACTGAACCTTCTCGGGGTTATCGACGCACTGCGCTTGACGCAAAATTGCGGGGTCGGAGAGGATCACTTCACCGCTCACGAGCGAAAAGGGCTGGTTCGTAGGATAGACAGTAGCTCCGTTGTGGGCATAGACGCGCCGGTGCACGCGTCGCCCCTGACCCTGACTGAGCCAGTTCTGAACGCGCGTCGAGGCCTTTTCCTCTTCTCTGAGCCCAAGGCCCCACATTACAGAATCACCTAAAACGGCCATTTCAATGATCTCACCGTTCTCCGGGCCTGACCATGTCTCCGCTTTTACGTAACCTGTGCATTGCGGTGCAGGCGGTGGTGGCTTTCCGGTCCCGGGGCCACCTCCCCCTCCCGGAAGATCACGCGGATCATCCGTATCACGTGCATATCCGTTGGGCAGGAACACGCTGTTTATAACGCTTAGAAAAAGAATCAGTAGGGTCAAGCTTCTGTATCTCATCTCCTATCTCCTGTCATTCGGTCTTCTGAAGAGAAGTTTGTGAACTCTTCCGTTAACCCGACAACCCGAGCTTGTAGCCCCTCAAAACTGAGGTCCAAGAGGAATACCATCTGCAACGTACATGATCTCTCTTAACGAGTGATAGGAAAATCAAATCTGCCCGTTGCGGTCGCACCTTTGCGCCAATGGTTGTTTTTTCCGTACCGCCGTGCTTCTGTTGATGTCGTCACCGTAATTGGAATCGCATTGAGTTCCCCGACGTTGCTGAAGCGTAAGGTGTGCTCCGTGCCTACCTGCTCGACGATGCCGACGATTTCGGCAGGTCGCAGCGGGTTGCGAGATAAACTCGCACCATGATAGGTCTTCACAAATAAATGACGCCTTTCGCCGAACCGGTCATGGATGGCAAGCTATCAGCCGCCGGTAACAGATCGGTAACGGATGGCAAAAGAATCGCTCTCCCCAACGAAGGGTAGCTTTAGGAAAGATCTAGGGGACTAGCGCTCGGTCAGAGCGCGATAGAGCGCCTGGGTAGCGGCGGAAGGCTTGATCCCGAGCGCCGCGGCAAGGGTCTTGGAACAACGTTCGTATACAGCCAGCGCCTCGGCGCGACGGTCGAGCTTCTGATAGGCGACCATGAGGCGCTGATAGAACACCTCGGCGAGGGCATCGACTTCGAGCGCCTTCAGATAGCACTCCAGCGCGCGCGCCCAGTTGCCGATTTGCTCCCAGTAGCGGCCCAAGGCCTCGCTGTGACGCAGATACTTGTCGCGCAGGCGCTCGCGCATGGAAACCGCCGGAGCGGTGTCCTGGCCGGAGAAATGCCCGCGATACAAACTCAATGCCTTGATACGCAGGTCGCAAGCGGCCTCGCCCTGCCGCCCGTGCTCCGCGGTCTCCGCCTGATTCAACAGGCGTTCGAACGCCGAGACGTCCACCCAGGCATAACGGGCATCGAGAGTCAGCCGGCCCTCCGCCGACACCAGCGCTTCCTTGTATCCCAACAACCGGCGCAGGCGCTGCAGCGTGGTGAGAAACGCGCGATGCGCGGCGTCGCCCGCCGCATCGGGCCAGAGGATGTCGCACAATTGCGCTTCCGCGACGTCGCGGCCACCTAAAGCGATCAAGGTATGTAGCAAATCCAGCGGCTTGCGCTGCACTTTGCCCGCGAACTTCAGGGGTGCGTCGTCCTTGAGGATGTCGAAGCGGCCGAGTGCGTGGATCTTGACGGGATAAGGCCAGCTCTCGGTCGCCCCGCCCTCGGGAGGAAGGAGCCGGCGTTTACGGATCAGCGACCGGACGTAGTCGACTTCGATTTCGTGCTCGAGCGCGACCGCGTAGAGGCGGGACATGATTCCGGGGTGCCACCAGGTGCGGGTCTGAAATCCATGGCGGCGGGCGATCGACAGCGCATGCCGCAATCCTTCGATGCAGCTCGCAGTGTCGTTCATCAACAGCGCGAACTCCGCCTCGGTAAGGTAAGTCACGTACTCGATCCCGGCGCATCGCATGTTCTTTCCGACCGAGCGCGTCTCGCGCATCGTGCTGACGGCGCGCTCGCGATCGCCGGAATAGAACATCACGCGCGCGTGGTCGGCCCGCCCGTATGCTCCCGTCAGGGCCACGCCCGCCTCTTCGTTCAGACGCACGCACTGCTCGGAGTGATCGAGCGCGCGCGCGAAGTCGCCCTCGAGAAAGCACTTTCCCGCGAGCAGGTAGTAGTACCACGCGGCATCCACCCGTCGCGCCGGGTTGAGCGACGCCCGCATGCGCGCGAAATAGGGCTCGGCCGGCGCCGGTTTGTCGCCGAAGACCGCCGCGAAAATGCCTTGCGAGCACAACAGGAAATCCCACACGTGCACGCCGCTCGCGTCCGCGACCTCGAGCCCCCGGTTCGCCGCCTCCGCGCACGCGTCGTTTTCGGCGATCACCCAATGGTACGCGGAGGACATCGCCTGCCAGGTGATCTGTACCAGCGGCGGTACCCCGGGCGCTGCGGCGATGGCGCGCAGGGTATTGAGAAACAACTCGGCCTTGGGGAGCTCTCCCGACCACCACGTGTAGTACTGCAGCAGATGGGGCGCGACCTTGATGCGCAAGCTGAGGTTTTTGCTCTCGCGCACTATCCGGGCGACCCGCTCAGCCCAGGACACGAGATCCGGATGCGCCGGCCGGCCATGGACGAGCGCGATGAAAATGGCGCTGGTCAGATGCTCCGCGAGCGGCGGCGGCAGCGCAGATACGTCAGGCGGCAGCTCCTCGAGCCTGGCGATCCAGGGCTCCATCGGTTTGAAATCCTGCCATTCGTATACGAACGTGTCGATCACCGCGCCCCACGCGAGGCACACGCCAGGCAGATCGCCGCCGGACTTGAAGCGCTCATAGGCCCGTGCGAAATGCTCCCGGGCCTCTGTGGGAGCGAAGGGCAGCCGGCACACACCCAGCCAATATTCCAACCACGGGTCGCGCGCGCGAACGTCTTCGGGGACGCCGCGCAGCCAGCCTTCGATCGTCTGCATGCGGCCCTGCGACACGAAAAGCTGAGCGTGCCTGCCGATCAACCGCGCGAGCATCGCCCAATCCCGGGCCGCCTGCAGGAGATCCGCCGCTGCTTCCACCTGACCGTCTGCTTCCAGCAATGCAGCCGCGTTCTGCTGCAACGCGGCCAGACGTTCGGGCGCCAACAGCTCTTTCGCGCGCGCGCGCAGGAATTCCTGAAACAACGGATGGTACTGGTAGACGGGCTCCGCTTGAGGATGTTTCACCGTGAAATAACTCTTGCGGCTCAAGTCGGATAAAATGCGCGCAGCCGCGTGCTGCCCGGTGAGCTTCTCGACGGTTTTGATCCCGAGCATCGGCAGAAACGCCGTCTGAAGCAAAACCTCCCGGGTCTTGTCGTCGCTCTTGTCGAAGACTTCCCCGGCGAAATAGTCAAAAATCGCTTCGGGCGTCGAATCGAGCGCGGCCTGAGGCCGAGAATCCTCCGTTCGCTCAAGCATCAACACCAGCCCCGCCGCCCACCCTTGCGTTCGGGCGTACAGCTGTTGCAGCATTTCCGCCGGCAGTTTGTCCTGCCCGCGCAACCGCGCGACGCTGGAGAATTCCTCAAGCGTCAGCTTGAGCGCGTCCCAGTCGAGGATCTCCATGGCGCCGCTAGCCAGGAACCGTGCGAACGCCGGGGGCGGTGCGCTGCGGCTCAGGACCACGACATGGCCGCCCGCCGGCAATCCGTCCAGACCTTCCCTGAGCACTTCATGCAGGCCGGCGTCGGCCGCGACCTCCTGATAATTATCGAACACCAGTGTGAAAGGCGGTTTTAGGCGGCTGTAGAGCTCCTGAAAATAACGCCGGGTAAAGGTGGCGAGGCCAGCGCGGTACTCCGGCGTGAGATGAGGCAGGGGTCTGCGTTTGCGCGGAGCGGCCTTTTTTACGGCCAACCCCAGATAGTGAAAGAAAGCGGCGATGTCCGCATCGTCCTCGTCGATCTGATACCACAGACAGGCCCGCTTCCGCCGGCCGATATGGTCCGCCACCAGCGTGGTCTTACCCGCCCCCGGCGGCGCGACCACCCAGACGATCTTGCGCGCCCGATCCAAGCGTTGCAACAAGCGCGTACGCGCCAAGACCTGTTCGGGTTGCGGACGCGTGATCTTGACGAGAGAAGTCGATTGGCTGACTTTTTGCTGCATCACACTCCCAAGAGCAGCTGACGCCCGCGTTGCCACGGCGCGTCGTCGGTGGAAGGCTCGGGCTTCACCTCCGGTCACACCTCTCGTCGGGCCGAGACGATGCTCAGTAACCGATGGCGGCGCCGTCGCTCCTCGGATCGGCGCCGCCTGCGCGCATGCCGGACACGGAATCGATGGTGATGCCGTGCGCGTGGCCGGCGAGCTCGCACCAGTCGGGCCAGCGGTTCACCCCGTGCCCTCGCCGCTCGAGCTTCTCGACGGTCGCGTCGGGGAAACGCCCTTCGATGTTGAGCAGATCGCGCGGGTCGCCGATATTGAAGCGCCCCGACAGCCAGCGCGGCATCTCGAGCGCCTGCTGGATATCGAATCCGAAATCGACCAGGCCGACGTAGGTCTGCAGATGGATCTGCGGCTGGCCGTCCGCTCCCATGCACCCGAGCACCTGCCACGGTCGGCCGTCCTTCAGCGCGATCGACGCGATCAGCGTGTGTATGGGACGCTTGCCCGGCTCGAGGCGGTTGGGATGCAGAGGATCGAGCGAGAAGTAAGCGGAGCGGTTCTGGAGCACGATGCCGGTGTCGCCCGCGACCACGCCTGAGCCGAAGGTGAAGTAAAGGCTCTGGATCAGCGCTGCGGCGTTTCCTTCGGCGTCGACGGCGCAGACGAACACGGTGTCGCCCGCCAGGGTGCCGTATGAGGGCAGCAGATCCCACGGAAGCGCGCGCTCGGCGCGCATCAGCGGACGGCGCTGCGACGCGTAGGCTTTCGAGATCAGATTCTCCACGGGCACCGGATGGAACTCGGGGTCGGCGAGCAGCCTGTCGCGATCGTGATACGCGATCTGCTTCGCCTGCACCAGCAGGTGGACAAGCTCCGGCCCGAGCGGATCCATCTTGCCGATCTCGTAGGGCTCGACGAGGTTGAGCATCTCCAGCACCGTGAATCCCTGGGTCGGCGGAGGCGTCTCGAAAATCTCGACGCCGCGGTAGCTGCCGCAGAGCGGCTCGCCCCAGCTCGCCTGCTGCCCGCTGAAGTCCTCTCCGCCGAAGAATCCGCCGCCGCCTCGGGAGAAGCTCGCGAGCGAGCGCGCCGTGTCACCCGAGTAGAAGCCTTCGTGCCCATCGGAGGCGATCCGTTCGAGCACCCGCGCGAGGCCGTGGTTCCTGAGTCGGTCGCCCGCGCGCGGTGCCGCGCCGTCCGGAACGAAGAGTGCGAGCGCGTGCGCGTTCAGAGCGTTCTCGCCGGCACACATCTCGATCCAGCGTGCGAGCCTTCCCGTCACCGGGTATCCCTCGCGCGCGTATTCGATTGCCGCGGCAAGGTCGTGCGACAGGGGCAGCCGGCCATACTCCTCGTGCGCCGCGCACCAGCTCGCCACCGCCCCTGGGACCGTCAGTGTCGCGGGGAGGAAACCGCGCAGCGGAATCTCGTGCATGCCGCGAGAGCGGAACCAATCGATGCTCGCGCTCCTGGCCGAGCGCCCGCCGCCGCTCAAGTAACGCACGCGGCGCGCTTCTGCGTCGTAGATCAGCCAGAACGCGTCTCCGCCAACGCCGGTCATGTGGGGGTAGAGCACCGAAAGCGCGGCGCCCGTCGCAATCGCGGCGTCCACCGCCGAACCTCCGGCGCGAAGCGCGTCGACGCCCGCCGCGGAGGCGAGCGAATGCGGCGAGGCGACCATGCCCTTGGGCGCGAACGTCGCGGGTCTGCCGGTGGTGATGGGGAACATGCCTGGATTTTACGCGGGCGCACGCTGGAATGCGCTATCCTTGCCCGCTCGAAAGGGACCCCTTGCATGAAGACACTGCGCAGTTATCTCGGCGACCGCTGGGTCGAAGGCTCGGGCGCGCCGCAGACGCTCGTCAATCCCGCCACCGAGGAGCCGCTTGCCGAAGCTTCGAGTGAAGGCCTCGACCTCGCCGCGGCGCTAGCCCACGGCCGCCGCAAAGGCGGGCCTGCGCTGCGCGCCCTGAGCTTCGCCGAGCGCGGGACTCTCCTCAAGGAAATGGCGAAAGCGATCCAGGCGCACCGCGACGAATTGCTCGACCTCGCGATCGCGAACGGCGGCAACACGCGCTCGGACGCGAAATTCGACGTCGACGGCGCGATCTTCACCCTCCAGACCTACGCGGAGATCGGCGCTTCGCTCGGCGCCGCGAAATTCCTCGTCGACGGGGAAGGCGTGCAGCTCGGGCGCTCGCCGCGCTTTCACGGCCAGCACATCAACGTGCCGCGCCACGGCGTCGCGGTGCAGATCAACGCGTTCAACTTTCCGGCCTGGGGACTGGCGGAGAAAGCCGCCTCGGCGTTCCTCGCCGGAATGCCCGTGCTCTCCAAGCCCGCAACCAGTTCGGCGATGGTTGCGCACCGCGTGATGGAGATCCTGGTCGAGAAGAAGGTCCTGCCCGAAGGGACGCTGTCGCTCCTCGTGGGCGCCCCGCGCGACCTGCCGGCCTTGCTCTGCGCGCAGGACGTGCTCGCCTTCACCGGATCCGGAGACACCGGCATGCGCATTCGCGCGCTCCCCAACATCATCCGCGAATCGGTGCGCGTGAACGTCGAGGCGGACAGCCTGAATGCCGCGGTGCTCGGACCCGACGCCGTGCCGGGCGGGGACATGTACGAAACCTTCCTGAAGGACGTGCTGCGCGACATGACGCAGAAGGCCGGACAGAAGTGTACCGCGATCCGGCGCGTGCTCGTTCCCGAGGCGCACGCCGCCACGGTGCGCGACGATCTCGCCGAGGGCTTGAGAGCGGTGCGCGTCGGCAATCCCGCGCTGGAGGAAACGCGCATGGGACCGCTTGCGTCGGGCAGCCAGCTCGCCGACGTGCGCGAAGGCGTCGCGAGGCTCGGCGCCGAAGGCAAGCCCGCGTTCGGCAGCGCGGCGCCGCTTGAAGGGAAAGGCTACTTCATCTCGCCCGTGCTGATTGAATTCGCCAAAGGCACCCTCGCCGCTTCCGTGCACGCACGCGAGGTGTTCGGTCCGGTGGCTTCTCTGCTCCCCTACTCGGGCAAAGGCGCCGATGCCGCCGCGATCGTCGCGCGCGGAAACGGAGGCCTGGTATCGTCGGTGTACTCGGAGGACGCCGCGTTCCTGGAAGAGGTCGTTTCGGGTATCGCGCCTTATCACGGACGGATCTTCCTCGGCCATCCGAAGATCGAGATGTCGCCGGGGCCGGGAACGGTGCTGCCCCAGCTCGTGCACGGCGGCCCGGGGCGCGCAGGCGGCGGGGAGGAGTTGGGCGGCGTTCGCGGGCTCGCGTTCTACATGCAGCGCGTCGCGCTCGAAGGCTCGCGGCCGGTGATACAGAAGCTGATCGGAGTGCAGCCGTCCTAGAGCGCGTGCCGCGCGATGCGAACGCGCGTCGCGCGCATGTCGTCGCCGCGGATCTCGCGCAGCGCGTAGCCCACGAATTCCGCCACCACTTCTTTTCTCCAGTAGAGATCCAGGTCGGTGTTGTCCATCGGCTTCGCCGCCGCTGCGACCTTGGCGCCGGCTTCCGCGATCGCTTCGTCGCTGAGCTTCGCGCCGATGAGAAGCTCCCCGCCCTTCGTGAGAAAAGGCCGCGACGACACCGCACCGAGCGC
>WNGD01029670.1_pt1 | contig 10365 bp, 5 predicted proteins | sample 5400671 | NCBI WGS metagenome assembly WNGD01 (sample SAMN13153369, study PRJNA577476) | soil metagenome | isolation source: 40 cm soil or saprolite under grassland replicate 2 | place: USA:California | collected 2016-06-15
TCCAGAATTACGACGAGAGCGAGCACTTCTCCGACCTCGATCGCGCCGTCGTCCGCTACACCGACGCCGCCGCGAACCTCACCCCGAACGCCCCTGAGCTCGCCCGCGGGCTCAAGCGCTGGCTCTCCGACCGCGAGCTCCTCGAGCTCAGCTTCTGCGTCGGCCACTGGGGCATGCTCGCCCGCGTCCTCGTCCCCCTCGAAGTCCCCGTCGACGACGCACTGGAGGCCACCCTCCCCGAGGGCTGGCGCGAATGGTTGTAGGGGCGGCGCTCGTACGGATCTCGGCTCCGGTACCGCCCGTGACTTAGGAACCAAGGCCGTTGACTCTATTTGGCAGGAGGAGCACACTTGCTCCCGACACTCTACTGGTTTGCCCAAGATGGTACAGGATCTTCCTGAAGGCACCATTACAATCATGTTCACCGACCTGGTGGGGTCTACCGCACTGGGTGACCGCCTGGGCGAAGATGCCGCCCAGGCCCTGCGCCGCGCCCACGACCGGATTCTTCGGCAGCAGTTTGCGCGCTTCGACGGCAGAGTAATCAAAGGCACAGGCGATGGCTTCATGGCCGCCTTCGCCTCGGCGCGCCGCGGTGTCGAGTGCGCCGTGGAGCTCCAGCGGGCCATAGCCGCCCAGCATGCCGAGGGGCGTTACCTGGAGTTAGAAGTGCGCGCCGGCGTGCATACGGGCGAGCCTGTCGCTGAGGGTGGTGACCTCTTCGGCAGCGATGTCAACCTGGCCGCGCGCATCGCATCGGAGGCCGCCGGCGGCCACGTGCTGGTCTCGGAGGTGACACGCCTTCTCGTTCGCGGGAGTCTTGGTTTCCAGTTCACCGCACTGGGCGAGCGCTCGATCAAGGGCTTCGTAGAGCGCGTGCCCCTATTCGACGTGCGCTGGCCGCAAGAATCGGTCAGTCCACGGCTAACCCGTTTCGTGGGCCGCCAGCCGGAAAGCGCCCAACTGCGACGGCACTTGGAAGCCGCGATCCGAGGCCAGGGGCGCCTGGTGATGGTGGCCGGCGAGCCCGGTGTCGGAAAGACTCGCCTCGTCTCCGAGCTGGCCATCGACGCCACGGACCACGGGCTGCCGGTCCTCTCGGGCCACGCCTACGAGACGGAAGGGATGCCACCCTACCTGCCCATTATCGAGGCGCTCACCCAGTATCTTCGCCGCCATGGTATCGAAGACCTCAGAGAGGACCTGGGCGACGGCGCCCCCTACGTGTCCAAGCTGCTGCCCGAGCTCGGCCGGCTCCTTCCAGATATCTCCGAATCGCCGCCCCTGAGCCCCGAAGCTGAGCGCCATCGCCTCTTCGATGCTGTTAGCGACTTGTTGCTTACAGCCGCTCGCCGAAAACCACTCCTGCTCTTCCTGGATGACCTCCATTGGGCCGATGCGGCCACGTTGCTCCTCCTTCAGCACCTGTCTCGGCGCGTGAGCGAGGCCCCTCTCCTGGTCGTGGGTACTTACCGTGACACTGAAGTAGACGCGCGGCATCCGCTCAGAGGCCTTATGACAGAGACGGCACGCCAAGGACTAAGCTACACCATGGCCCTGCGCCCCTTCGATCGCAACGAAGCCGCCATGCTCATGGAGGCTGTCCTCGGCTCAACCGCTGCCGACCATGTCGTCGATGCTCTCTTCAGCGCCGCTGAGGGTAATCCCTTCTTCACAGAGGAGTTGGTGCGGCATCTACGGGAGCAGGGCCACGACCTCGCCAACCCCAAGGCCGGAGTGGGGGAATGGCCGATCCCGGAGACCGTGCGCCAGGTGATAGTCAGACGGCTGGCCCGCCTGCGAGAAGAGGCGAATCGGGTGCTCACCTACTCGTCCGTACTCGGCCGCGACCTCTCCCTACCGAAGGTGGCGGCAGTCACAGGGCGCGACGAGGACACGCTCCTGGACCTCCTCGATGAGGCGGTAGCCGCTCACGTTCTCAGGGAAGGAGTCGAGGGCTACGCCTTCTCCCATCCCCTGATCCAGGAGACGCTGTACCAGGGGCTGACCGCTCCCAGGCGCCGTCAGCTTCACGGGCGAGTTAGCAAAGCGCTCGAGGCTCTCTGGGGTGCCGATCTTGATCTCCAAAGGCTGGCGGAGCTTGCGCACCACTTCTTCGCGGGAGCCGGTGAGGGTGACGTCGCTAAAGCAACCTCCTACGCTACACGGGCGGCGGAAAGCGCTCTGTCGCAGCTGGCGTACGAAGAGGCGGTCCGCCTTTATCAGATGGCGCTGGACGCCCTCGACCTCGCGGAGACGCGAGGGAACCAGGCAGCCCAGCGCTGCGAGCTGTTACTGTCTCTGGGCGAGGCCCATGATAAGGCCGGTGATCGCGCCAAGGCCAGCGAGACCTTCCAGCAGGCGGCTGCCCTGGCCAGAGAGTTGGGGCATGCCGAGGGCCTTGCCCGCGCCGCCTTGGGTTTGGCTTGGCATTGGTTCACGTTCACAACTATCAGCGAAGTTGAGATCAGCCTCCAGCAGGAAGCCGTGAGCGCCCTCGGCGATCAGGATAGCGCGCTCCGGGCCAGGCTGATGAGCCGCTTGGCGGCGGCGCTGAACGTAACGGCGTCGCGGGAGAGAGCCTTATCACTGAGCCAGGACGCCGAGGCGGTGGCGCGAAGGGTCGGGGACAAGGCGGCGCTGGCATTCACACTCCTCAGCAAGCACTATGTCTGGGGCCCCGCCAGCGCCGAGGATCGCCTCGCCGTCGTGACCGAGATCCTGCGCCTGGCTGAGGAGGTGGGCGACCGAGAGATGGTGTCATGGACCCACGTCTTGCGCCACAGCCACCTGTTGGAGCTCGGCGATATCCCCGGCGCCGACGGGGAGATGGAGGTAGTGGCTCGCCAAGCAGAAGAGCTCCAACAGCCCTACTATCTCTGGCGCGCGGCCATCTCCCGAACCTCGCGCGCGCTGTTAGAAGGGCAGCTGGAGGAGGGCGAACAGCTGGCCCGGGAGGCGCTCAACTTTGGGCAACGGGCGCAGGCTCCGGGCACCGCGATGGTCTTCGCGGCGCAGATGTTTGCCGTGCGGCGAGAACAGGGGCGGCTCGAGGAATTGGAGCCCATTTTCAGGGCATTCGTTCAGCAGTATCCGAAAATGCCTGCTTCGCGCTGCACGCTGGCCGATCTCTATCGCGAGCTCGGGCGGGAGACGGACGCGCGGCGCGAATTTGAGCACCTGGCCGCCAACGATTTCGCTGACCTACCTCAGGACGAGGTCTGGCTCACCGGCGTGACACTACTATCCGAAGTCTGCTCTTTCCTAGGCGATGCCCGCCGCGCCGACCCCCTGTACCAGATCCTTCTTCCTTACAGCCGGCGAAACGTCGTTGTTAGCGTCGGGGTCGCCTGCCACGGCTCCGCGTCGCGCTACCTGGGCCTCCTCGCCGCCACGATGCAACGCTGGCAGGACGCGGAGCGGCATTTCGAGGACGCGCTGGGAATGAATACACACATGGGTGCCAGGCCTTGGGTCGCGCACACAGAGCACGACTACGCGTGCATGCTCCTGGCGCGCCGTCAGCCGGGCGACCGAAAGAAGGCATACTCGCTTCTCAGCCGGGCCGTAGACACTGCCCGCGACCTGGGCATGACAAGGCTGACCGAGCAGGTCATGGCCTTGTTTAAGTCCCACGGGGGCGTCATGCCCGTTTACCCGACCGTGTAACTCGGCGGGAGGGGGCATCCTCGGGCGTCCATTCTTGAAAGCTCCTGAGGAGGCAGGCTATGTGCGTTGTCAGATGGTTGGTGGCAGGGGCGGGATTCGAACCCGCGACACAAGGCTTATGAAGCCTCTGCTCTGCCGCTGAGCTACCCTGCCTTACGCCACCCATCGATCATACGACAACGAACGCCTCAGCTCGCTCCCGGCGATGCTACGAAGATTCGCGTAGCTCGTCGATGCGTCTGACCGCAGCGTCAGTCGTCAAAAGTATGCCCTCGTTCTCGATGCGCTCTCCTAAGTTCTTGGTCGATTCAGCCGAGACGGTCACGACAAGCATCCGAACGAGCCCGTCGCTGTGGATCGTGAATCCGTGTGGGATGTTGCGCGGAAGAAAGACGAATCCGTTTGGAGCCACCTGAAACGACTCATCGCCACATCTGATGGTCAGGTCGCCATCCAGGACATAGAAGATCTCGTCCTCCTCCTCGTGGACGTGGACAGGAGGCTCGTCGCCTTTGCGCGTGAAAAACTCCATGAACGAGACGCCGCGCTCTGTTTCAGCGGCACCGGCCTTGACGGTGAACAGATACTCGTTCCAGGAATAGCTCCGGCCTTCACCCGTCTTCAGGACTAGCGGCTTCACGGACTTCTGTCCTTCCTCGGAGCGCCCGCAAAAGGGATCAGTGGCACGAGATTGGAAGTGGCGCGCTCGGTGGGACTCGAACCCACGACCTCAGCCTCCGCAGGGCTGCGCTCTATCCAGACTGAGCTACGAGCGCGTACGTTGGTGCCGAAGGGGGGATTTGAACCCCCACGCCCGTTTCGGGCACTGCGCCCTGAACGCAGCGCGTCTGCCGTTCCGCCACTTCGGCCCCTTCAAATGGTGGGCGGTGCAGGGTTTGAACCTGCGACCTCTTGCGTGTGAAGCACGAGCGAAACCGGTTCAGTTATCATCTGACTTCCCGTTGTCCTCTTTAGAGAGATAGGTTTAGGACACCTCATTCCTCGCCTAATCACGCTTTGGCGAATACGAATCGCTACTCGTCTGGATCGTGGTTTCGGAGGGCGTGCGCCAGATCGTGTCCGGCAAGAAGTTCATGCTCACTGATCGCGGGGACACATTACTACGAGGGTTCGCGGACCCGGTGCGCTTGTATGAGTTGCAGTGGAGGCTTTAGCTCCACCAACCTCTAGCCGCGTCTGGAGCTGTACCGTTCTTTCACTCTGGACCAACGCTGTGAGGGTCGTGTGTGTTGACAGTATGTTTGCGGCGCCGAGTCCGGTAAGGATCGAACTGCCGGGAGGGGCTCAACCTATTATGGGTCAGCGCACGAGCCGCTGGCGTGCAGGTCGCTTCGCGCTCGGATTGCCTTCGTCTAACTACATTTAGAAGAATTGCACGCAGGAAAACTAACTAAGAGCCTGGTATGTCTTGTTCTAAGCAGTGTCGAATGAAGTCCCGGCCCAGAGACCCATGCGAAACAGACACTAGGTCTGCTTAGTGTCTGGCCCGCCACCTAACCTCATATACTTGCACCGGCTCCACGAACCCCCTTAGCCACGAACTCCCCCAGTCTGCCAACAAGAACCCTAGCCCGAACATAAGTCGCGCACGGTGTCTACCACCGATATCTCTTCGCACTCGGCGATCGGCTTCCCGTCGAGACCATCCTGTGCCCTTAATTTCGCGTCAGCGTGCTCTTGGCCGAACGTACGAGGCACTCAGCGATTGTCCTCGCGCCAAAGGTCCGGCGGCGAACGATACATGTGATCGACGGAGCGAGTACACGTCATTGCCCACCCTATAGCCCGGTGCTATAATCGGCGCACCTTTCATCCGATCCGCAGGCTGGGGCGAGCCCATAAATGGTACAGTTCGAAACTGATCTTCGGAACGCGCTTATCTTCCGGGGTTTATCCGACGAAGAGCTTGCTTATCTTGGCGGACATATCATCCGCCGCTCTTTTAGGTCCGGCGAAAGCCTTCTCGAAACCGGGCAGCACGCTCCCGGCATCTTCGTCATCAGCGACGGCTTAGTCAGTGCCGTCGTCACCGACGAGGCCGGCCACGAGCGCGAGGTGGCCACCTTGGGCAGAGGTGAATGCGTGGGCGAGATCGCGCTGATGACCGGTGAGCCATGCTCGGCAACGGTCAGGGCCATTACCGACGGCGAAGCGCATCTGTTGGAGCGGGATAATTTCCTGGAGCTCGTGGAGCGGTATCCGGGCCTCTGGCGAAACCTTGGTCGCATTCTCAGCCAGAGGCTCGTGCGGACAAGCCGCCAATTATCGCGCCCGTCGCTAGCTAATACTGTCGCGCTCGTTACGGACGGCGCGGAAGATAAGTCTGCCGCCCTGGCAGTTGCGGTCGCGCGTAGCATGGCCGACCAGACCGGCAAGCGAGTGCTTCTTGTCGACGCGCGCGCAGAATCCAGCTGCCCGCTTCCGTGCTTTTCCGCCAACAATCCCACTCCCACGCTCGCCGATATCCTCCTCGATCGCAATCTGGTGACGGATCTCCAGCCGCCCAATGGCGCAAAGGGACTTCCGTCAGTTCGCGTCACCTCGATAGCGCGTGCAGACCAGCCGTCACTTAATGAGGGCGAGTGCGTAAACGCACTTGAGTTACTCTCACCACTCTACGACTTTGTCTTGCTGCTCGACCGATGCGAAGGGAGCGTACACAGGCCGCTTCTACAAGATCGAGTGCGCTCGTTGGTCGCTGTGGTGACGGGCATCGAGGCTGGAGAAGTGCCAGCTTGGCTGGAGACGCTGCTCGATTCGCCGAAGGCGCGGCAAAAGCTCGAAGTGGCAATTCTCACCGGTGATGGACGCACAGGTGATCGCGTCGCCGCCCATCTGCTCGAGGAGATCGAATCACGTTTGGGCCGGACCGTGGTTCGGCTTCCGTTGACGTCTGCAATCCTGGGGCAGTTAGGGGACGAACGCACCTCTGCGGCTAACCCGGCGCTGCGAAAAGGCGTCGATCGGTTGGCGCGAAATGTCGGCCAGATCGAAGTGGGACTAGCTTTGGGCGCCGGTGCTGCCAAAGGCTTCGCGCACATCGGAGTACTTAAGACACTCGAAGAGCACCAGATACCCGTCGACTACGTCGTTGGTTGCAGTATCGGTGCCATCGTGGGAGCCATGTATGCCGGCGGGCTCCCTTTCGCGGAGATCGAGGAACGCATGCAGGGGGCCGACCGTAAAGTCCGGCGCTGGCACCTGCCGCTTCGATCTGTCTGGAGCGACGCGGGACTGAAAGAACTTCTGCGAGATCCAGCACCAACCGCGCGCTTCCGCGACCTCCAGACTGCATTCGCGGTTGTCGCCACGGACGTCGCGACTGGTCGCGAGATCGTCATTCGTAAGGGGCTGATCTGGCGTGCGGTCCAGGCCAGCGCTTCCGTGCCTGGCATCTTTCCTCCGGTACTCATTCAAAACCGCCACCTCGTAGATGGGGGCCTGGTCAATCCGGTTCCGAGCCAGACCGTTCGCGACCTAGGCGCGGACATCGTTATCGCCGTCGACCTCATGAGTCCCTCTGCGCGCACTCACCATATCTACGGGCCAGTAAAGAACTCGCGGGGAAACTCCCCAGTTCCGAACCTTGTAGAGATGCTCTGGCGCGCCAACGAAATCATGCAAGAAGAAGTCACCCTGCGCAGCGCCGCCACGGCGGACATCACGATTGAGCCTCGACTCGGGCGCGTCCGCTGGAGCGACTTTAGTCACCGCGGCAAAGAGTTCATCGCGCTCGGAGAACAGGCCGCCCTCGAGAAGCTGCCGGAGCTCGAGCGTCTGCTTCCAAGCATCGCTCCAACCGGCTGACCTGAATGGCGACCACGGGCTCTGCCTCCATCGATTTCATCCGTCGCGTTCCGATCTTCGGCGCCTGCTCGGATGAAGCCGTCTCAACTATTGAAGCCGCGCTCCAGCCCGTAGCAATGAAGGCCGGCACTCCGGTCTTCCGAGAGGGCGACGAGGGCGATGAGATGTACATCGTGGCCGGCGGTCACTTGCGCGTCGTATCGGACGCCGAGACCCAAAAGGTCGTATTTGCCCATCTTGGACCGGGCGAATTCTTCGGCGAAATGGCCATTATTACGGGCGCCCCTCGTTCTGCCGCGGTTATCGCAACCACGGATGCGGACCTCTGGCGTCTCCGGAAGGCCGACTTCGAAGCGATACAACGACAGCACCCGGAGATCAGCCTGGAGATCACCCGCATCCTCGGCGATCGGGTGCGGCGTGGAAATACGCAGCAGTTTCAGAACGAGGCATTCACGCTCCTGATACTGACCCCAGAGCGTCGCGAAGTGACGATCGGCCGGCTCCCGGAGAACGACCTGATAATCGACGATCCGCAGGTCGCGGGCATTCATGCGCGTGTTCGAAGGGCCGACAACCGGTGGGTGATCTACGACCAGGACACAGAAAGCGGGACCTTCGTAAACAGGCAGCGGGTGAAAGTCGCCGAGCTCGAGGACGGCGACGAGATCCTCATCGGCACGAACAAGGTCTTCTTGGACGGCGCCTCCGTCAAAGGGTTTGTGGGCCGCGAAGGCGTTCGTATCGACGCGGTCGGACTTACGCGTGAGCTGAAGAACGGAACCTGCATTCTCAACGACATCTCGCTCTGTATCCAGCCGGGCGAGTTTGTTTTCGCTGCTGCACGCGCTCAACGGCTTCGTGCCAGCCACCAGCGGCACCGTTCGCTACAACGGCGTCAACCTCTACAAGAACCTCGACTCGTTCCGCCCCGTGCTGGGGTATGTTCCACAGGACGACATCGTTCACACCGAACTCACGGTAGAGCGGACCCTCTTTTATGGCGCTAAGCTTCGCCTTCCGAAGGATACGCGCCCTCTCGAGTTGAATGAGCGAATCGAAGAAGTGCTTTCGGCAGTCGGACTGATCGAGCGGCGTAACGCTGAGGTGCGCCGGCTCAGCGGCGGTCAGCGCAAGCGCGTGAGCGTGGCGCTCGAACTTCTCGCGCGCCCTCGGGCTGTATACTTGGACGAACCAACATCCGGGCTAGATCCCGCGCTCGAAGGACGCATGATGGCGCTCTTCCGCGATCTCGCGGAGACGGGTGCTACGGTTATCGTCTCCACCCATGTGACGCAGAACCTGCGCATGTGCGACAAGATCGTCTGGATGGCGCCGGGCGGTCATATGGTCTTCTTCGGGTCTCCAGCAGAGGCGCTGCGTCATTTCCGCGTAGACGAGTACGGAGAAATATACGAGCTCTTGGAGACCGATGAGGAGCGCGAGCGCTGGTCAACAACGTTTCCGGATTCGCCGGCCTATCAGGTAAATGTTCGCGAACGTCTCGAATCTGCCCCGGCTGTAGCAGACCCGGGCGAGACTGCAGGGGCGGCAGCCTCCGGGCCCGCACCGCCGCCGCTCCACCGCGCGAGTGGCCTTCGCCAGCTATTCTGGCTCACCATCCGGTACGCTGAGGTGCTCGCACGAGACGTGCCGAATCTGGCTCTTTTGCTTTTTCAGGCGCCGGCTATCGGCCTCTCGATCTTCCTGCTGTTCACTAGCGGCATATTCGCCGCAACGAGCGCTGAAGGAGGCGACGCCCTCCGCGCGACGATGTCCCTGCATATCCTCACTGCTGCCGCCATCTTCCTGGGGGCCTCTAACGCCGCTCGCGAGATCACGAAGGAGTCCGCCATCTATGCCCGTGAGCGCCTGGTGAACCTGAAGGTTATCCCTTATGTCGGGTCCAAGGTCGCGGTCCTATCTCTGCTATGTCTCTTTCAGGCGGCTGTGCTAGTCGGCATGTTCACGGCGCGTCTGTCCCTCCCCGGCTCAGATTGGGAACTCTATCCGCAGCTCCTCGCGGCTATCTTCGTGACGGAACTCGCCGGTCTTGCTATGGGCCTCCTCATCTCGGCGGTCTCCGCGAACTCGGACCGGGCGATGGCGATCGTGCCCGTCTCGCTAATCCCCCAGCTGGTATTCGCAGGCGCCCTCGTTCCGTACGACCGTATGCTCGATCCCGCTAAGGTTGTCTCACAACTGATGATCAGCAAGTGGGCCCTCCAGCTCAGCGGCAGTTTGACGGATTTGAGCGAGCGTTTTAACGCACAGTTCCCGACTCCCTTCGCGCAGCCGTACGCGAACCAGTTCGACTCCAATTCATGGTTACCCTGGGCGGTACTATCGGCCTTTATCGCAGGGATGCTGGCCGCCACCGTGATAGTGCAAAAGCGGAAGGACGTACTTTAAGGCATCTCAGTCAGCCTCATCAGGCTCACGCTGGAGGCGCCAAACCTAACAGTTCGTGCCGGGTCTGTGACACTAAGTGTGGTTAGGACTCTCCTCTATTCTGCAAGCTCCTCGGGAGGCGAATATTTCCGCAGGCCTCTCGAGGTCAGACGAAGGAATTGGTCCAGTTATCGTTTGAATGAGCACTGTAGCAGACCGAATTTGGGTCGCCGATGAACGGTTACTGATGGATTTCTGCTTTAATGGTGGGCGGTGCAGGGTTTGAACCTGCGACCTCTTGCGTGTGAAGCAAGCGCTCTCCCACTGAGCTAACCACCCACTATTTTACGAGTGTTCACAGCGTATAACTATGAACGGCTTGACCCACAGCGCTCTGACAGCGGATAATTGCGGCGTTGGGACACAACCGAAAGGAGCCGTTGAATTGAACACTGTGAGCCAAGCCATCGCAACCTC
>WNGD01007374.1_pt1 | contig 10362 bp, 9 predicted proteins | sample 5400671 | NCBI WGS metagenome assembly WNGD01 (sample SAMN13153369, study PRJNA577476) | soil metagenome | isolation source: 40 cm soil or saprolite under grassland replicate 2 | place: USA:California | collected 2016-06-15
TGCAGCTGTCGGATCGCCTTGATGACCTCTTCGTCGCCGCTTGCCGAACCGCCCGGGAACCGCTGGAAGAATGTCAGCACTGCGTCGGCGGCGTTGTTGAAATGGATCAGCGCATCGCAGCCTTCGAAGTGGCCGCTCTCCGGCTGAGCCGACCACGCGCCGTCCTTCACAGTGGCGCGCCACTTGCCGCCCCACGGCCCATCGACCTGGATTCCATATGTGAAGTCCTGGCCCTTCGCGATCTTCTGGTCGACCGTGTACTGCCAGAACACGAACGCATAGGGCAGGATCAAGCCGGCCGTAGCCTCATCGATCGTGGCGAGCTTGTTGCCGAGCCCGTACTCGATGTCATACGGGTGCACGCCGTAGTCCATGATCTGGAAGGTGCCGTAAAACCCCGCCGGCACAGGGCCCGCGAACGGGTGATACACCATGAAGCTCGTCCACTGTTCCGGCGTCAGGTCGGCCAGCAACTTGTCGAGCTTCTGGGCGTCCTTCTTGAAGCGGTCGAGCGCCTCCTCACGCGACAGTTTCCGAAATTCCAGGGCGTGGTCGTTGAGGGTCTCCCCCATCACAGGCAGACCGAGTGCCGTTCCATCCTTGCCGGCGACGGCCGCGTCCCAGTTCTTGAAGTAACCCTCCATCACGTCGATCATGTGGCCGACCAGGTCGCGTGTCTGCCAGCCGGTGCAGCGTGTGTCGACGTTCCAGTTCTTCGGATTGGAAACCATGCGCGTGAAGTTGTCGCGGTCTCGGCGCATGACGGTCATGACCGTGTCCTTGCCTTCCGCCGACATCGGGTTGACCGGTGCGATAACTGCGGTGCTCATTCAGCTTCTCCTCCTCGAGGTCTCGTCCGTTTGACCACGAACCCTAATGAGCGCCGGTTGTTGCTGTGGTCGGCACAACAATCGGCGGCAGGATCTCGTCCAGCCGGTCGCGCCGCACCTGGAACCAGGGCGGCAGGCTCAGTCCAGTGCCAAGCTTCTCGGGCGACTCGTCGACGCTGAAGCCCGGACCGTCGGTGGCGATCTCGAACAGGACGCCACCCGGCTCACGAAAGTAGATCGACTTGAAATACCAGCGGTCGATCACCGGGGTCACGTTGCGGCCGGCGGTCAGCAGCGAGTCTCGCCACCCCACCTGGGTATCCGGGTCAGGCGTCCGCCAGGCCACGTGATGAACGGTTCCGATCGACTCTTCGCCTTCCGGCCCCTCCGGCGCCTCGATGACATCGAGGACGGCGTGTGGGCCACCGTCGCCGGTCTCGAAGCGGGTGGTTTTGCCCTCCTGGGTGAACACGCGAAAGCCCATCGCCGTCGTCAGGAGGTTGAACGTCGCCGCCATCTGGGCCACTGTCATGGTCACCGAGTGGAAGCCGCGGATCGCGTGCTCCTCGTCAACAGGTCCGTCGGGCCACGGCTTCCAGCGATCGTCCGCTGCTTGTGCGACCAGCGCCAGCTCAATACCGTCGGCGTCGTGCAGCAAAAGCGCGTCCGTCTCGAAGGTCGTCACCATCCGATGGTCGACCGTCAGCTCTTTCAGCCGGTTGCTCCAGAAGCCGAGCGATCCTGGCGGAACCTGGAAGGAGACCGTGGTGACCTGGCCGCTCCCGGCGCGCTGCTTGGGCCAGGTCGGCCAGCCGAAGAAGGTCATCGCGGTACCCGGTGTGCCCAGGTAGTCGCCGAAGTAGATGTGATAGGTGTCGGGCATGTCCTGGTTGATGCTCTTTTTGACGAAGCGAAGCCCCAGCACACCGACGTAGAAGTCGACGCACTTCTGGACGTCGCCTGTGATGCACGTCACGTGATGGATGCCGGGAATGGTGGCGGCCACGGCTGCACCCATATTAGACCCGGTCTGAATTCAAATCCGAAGACGCTTCGTCTTCCGCGCGAGACCAGATTTCAGGCGCCATGGGCTCCTCCATCTCCTCCTGCAGGTGCGCCACAAGGCCGATCGCGCGAGCCATCACCGCCAGCCCACGGCAGATGCGCCAGGAGATCTCCATCTCGCTCGCGATGGCGGCGATCGCCCCCGTGGCGTTGACCGGCAGCTCGCGGCCGTACGCCTCGGTCGCGTGCTGGGCGATGAGCCCCATCAGCCTGACGTGGCGGCCGGCAAAGCCGTTCTCCTCCGCGAGCGCGAACAGCCTGGTCGTCCGAGGGTCGGCCGGCTTGTGGACCGGATGCCCCAGGCCGGGGATGATGTGCTTGGCAGCCTTGTGCGAATCGACGATCTGACGGGCGACCAGGTCCAGATCACCGGTCGACGGCGCCTCCTGCAGGGTTTTGGCGGCTTGCTCGATCGAGCCGCCGAACCTATCGCCCATGCCGAGCAGCCCGGCCGCCACCGCGGCCTGCAGCGCCTCGGGGGCACCAAAATAAGTCAGCCGCGCGGCGATCGTGCTCGGCGTAAGGCCGTGCTCGACCAGCGTCACCAGGACGGCGTTGAACATCACAGATTCCTGGGCCGTCGGCAGGCGGTCCTTGAGCTCGAGAAAGGCGACATCACCGAGCGAAACCTTGCCGATCAGCTCCTCTGTGAGGTCGTAGCCGCGGACGAAGATCTTGTCAGTGGTGCTTTTGCCAAGCCCGGACTTGAGCTTGCGGCTCAACGCCCCTCTCCCTCTATCCCTCTCCCCTGCGGGGAGAGGACTCCTGCCTTGTCAGGCTGGTTTTGTAGCCGGGCTCGCCAAAATCCGATTCCAGGACGAGCTCCACCTTGCTCCTGAACATGAGCCTGGAGTGGATCGCGTTCTCGATGTCGGTGATGAGTCCGGGGTCTGACTCGTGCCGTTCGGTGACCTCCACCTCGACCGGAATCGGCGGTTCGATCGACGTCTCGCTCCCCCGGCGAATCACGCGCGCGCGACCCGTGACTCGGGGTCGGAACTCGCCAACGACCGCGAGAATCGCCGTGGGGTAGACGTTCACGCCGCGGACGATGAACATGTCATCTCGGCGACCGATCACGCGCTGCCGGAAGCTCGTGCGCCCGCATTCGCATGACGTGCCCTCGATCCGCGCGATGTCGCCGCCGCGGAACCGCACCACCGGCATGGCCTCGCGCGTCAGCGTCGTGTAGACCATCTCGCCAACGGCGCCCGTCTCGATCTCCATGGGCTCGCCGGTTCCGGGGTCGATGAGCTCGACCCACACGTGTCCGGCACCGCAGAAGTGCATGCCTTGCTGGTGCGGGCACTCGCCGAACAGCGACGGGGCGATATCGCCGATTCCCATCACTTCGGTGACCGTCACGCCGAGCGCGCGCTGGATGTGGTCGCGGATCGCGGGGATCCCGCCTCCGGGCTCGCCGCCCGTCACCACATGCGTCAGCGGAATCGGGCCTGGTTTCTCGTCCGTCTTCTCGAAACGATTGGCAAGGTACTGCGCGAAGGACGCGGTCGAAAGCAGCGTGTCGGCCAGGCCCGCGCGCAGACCGAAGAGCACGCGCTCTGTGTCGCCCGGCGCGACCGGCACCGATCGCGTCCCGATGCGCACCAACACAAAATGTGTGTGGCCCGCGACGAACGGTCCTGCCCCGAATGTCGTCAGCACTGAGCTGTGCTCATGGATGCCGGTCGCGTAGTACGAGCGCGTGCCCATGGTCGTCCACGTCTCCATATCGCCGCGCGTGAGCGCGAGCACGCTGGGCGTGCCGGTGGTGCCGCTCGTCTGGTAGACGCGCTTGACCTGGTCGGGAGCGACGCACAGGTTGCTGCCGAACGGCGGCTCCTCGTCGAGCGCCTCCCGCAGCTCGGCTTTGCTCGTGAACGGAAGCTGGTTCAGGTCGGCAAGGCTGACGAACGAGTTGCCGATCCCCGCCTCGCGAAACTTGCGCGAGTAAAACGGCGATGACTCGCGGATGCGTCGGTACTGGCGCTCCCAGGCGCCGACCGAAAGGCGTCTCGCTTCCTCCCAGGGCGCCGCCTCGACCTCGCGCTCCCAGATCCAGTCGCGTTCGCAGTTGTCGCCGCGAAGCCTATTCGTGGTTACAGCCATGTCGAGGCACAGATTAACCTTGCCGCCGTGAATCGACTCTTGCCCACGACCGTGGTCGGCAGCTATCCGCAGCCCGACTGGCTCGTCGACCGGCAGATGCTGGGGAGCCGGCTCCCGCCGCGCGTCCGAGCTCGCGAGATCTGGCGCGTCCCACCGGAATTTCTCGAGCAGGCGCAGGACGACGCAACAGTCGTCGCGATCCGGGATATGGAGCGCGCAGGGATCGACATCGTCACCGATGGCGAGATCCGCCGCGAGAGCTACTCGAATCGGTTCGCTACTGCGCTCGAAGGCATGGACCTCGACAATCCGGGCACCGCGCTGGATCGGACCGGTCACGCCAACCCGGTGCCACGTGTCGTCGGTCCGATCCGCCGCACCCGCCCGGTCGAGCAGCGCGACGTTGAGTTCCTGCGCGCCAGCACCGACTTGCCGATCAAAGCCACGTTGCCCGGTCCCTTCACGATGTCCCAGCAGGCGCAGGACGATCACTACGGCGACGAAGAGGCACTGGCGATGGCGCTGGCCGAGGCGGTGAACGAAGAGGTGCGCGATCTGTTTGCCGCCGGCGCCGACATCGTGCAGCTCGACGAGCCGTACCTGCAGGCGCGCGCCGATAAGGCTGCGCGTTTCGCGATCAAGGCCATCAACCGCGCGCTGGAAGGGATCGAGGGCACCACCGCGCTGCACACGTGCTTCGGCTACGCCCATATCGTCCACGACCGGCCAGGTGGTTATCCGTTTCTCGAGGAGCTGGCCGGCACGAAAGCCCAGCAGATCTCGATCGAGTCCGCGCAGCAGAACGTGGACCTCGGCGTGCTGAAGTCGCTTGGCGGCAAGACGATGATCGTCGGCGTGCTCGATCTCGCGGACAACAGCCGCATCGAGGACGTCGACACGGTGGTCAATCGGATCAAGCACGCGCTGCGATTCGTCGACGCTGAGCGCCTGATCCTGGCACCGGACTGCGGCATGAAGTACCTGCCGCGCGAGAAGGCGTACGGCAAGCTGCGCGCGATGACCCAGGCCGCGGAGAAGGTGCGGGCGGAGCTGTAACCCCGATTAGGAGACTGGGGGGCGGAGCCTCCGAGCTCCCGCCCCGCGTCTACTTCTTCTTAACCCTCGGGCACGGCGGTTTCGGGTTGAATATCTACGCCAGTGGCGCCGCCATGGCGGCCATCGTTGCCGCGATCGCCAGGCGCTTGACGATTGACCCTCGCGTCACTGCTTGCTCCCCTTGAAGTTGAAGCAGCACACGCCGTCGATCTCGAGCGGAACGGTGTCGCTCTGCGCGGTGACGTTGGTCTCGGCGCCTTCCTGCAGCGAAGCCGCCAGCGAATAAGCACCGACTGACTCCAGGAGGCTGGGGTTGGTGGGACTCCCCACGTCGGCGACATTGACGGCGATCGTCAATGTGCACGGGCCGGTCGCCGGACAGCTGATCGAGCCGGCTTCAGGTTTGCCGGTGAATGTCGGGCCGGCCCCCGGCTCCGGATAGGTCAGCACGTGCGGGAAGCACGCTGACACCGAGCAAAGATCGATCGTCTGCATGGCTCCGGCGTAGAAGATGGGTTGGTTCGCGGCGTTGTTCTCCATCGCCGCGTAATAGACGGTGTTGCCCATCTGCCACCTCGTCAGGTACTGGACGTTGGTGGCGCCCGGCACCCCCGCGATGGCCGCCGCGGGATGCGCGAGGTCCGTCACCTGCATGGTCACGTTGAGAGTCGTGCCACCAGCCGACAGGCTGAGGTGGCTCGACTGGACGTCGAAGCCCGGCTGGTTGAGACCGCCGATCACGGGATAGAGCCCATCGCCCGAGGCATCGGTCAGACCGCTCACAGGGGCATTTGAGGACCCTGTGACCTTGGTGCCGAACAATCCGGTCCCCGAAGCCTGGCGCGCGATGGTGATCACCCCGGCGCCGCAGTGGTCCGCGACCTGCACCGTGCATGTGCCTGGCGGCTGGACGAGCTTGTTCGACGTGTCGTCGTAAACGATCTCAGCCGCGCCCGTCCTATCGATGTTGACGACGAAGAAGTCGGCCAGGTTGCGGTTGCCCTGGCTCGTGATGCAGGCGGACCCCTGGAGACAGACGTCGTCGTAGTGCATCGGATGCGGAGTTACTTTCACCAGTTGTTTCGATGGCGCTGTACCGGTGATCCCGCCGCCCGCGTTGGTCGGGAACACGAGCTGCGACATGAAGACGTTCCACGACTGGTTGTTGTGGCTGCTTGGGTCGACCTGCTTGTCTGAGCCGTACCAGACCGCGTCGGCGCGGCCGGGACCCCCAGCTTTGATCCAGGGAAAAACGTTCGTCGCGTCTCCGGTCGCGGTCGAGCCGTCGCTTACCTGGACGGGCGCCGTCCAGCTCGTCCACCCGCTGGCGGCGCTGGAGGCGCTCACGAATGTCTGGCGAAGGGCGGGATTGCTGCTGCTGATCGTCCAGACCACTTCGAGGTTGCGGCCGGAGTCCATCGAGAGCACCGAGAAGAGCGTGTCGGGTGAACCGGTCGGCGTGTCCGCGATCTTCACCAGCTTGGTCAGGTCTTGACCCGTCCCGGTGGCGTCGAGGAAATGCAGCGTTCCAATCGCATCCGGAGTCCCGATGTTCATGTAGAGCCCGGGCGTGGCGGTTGCCGACGTGCCGCAGCGGCTGGCATCGCAAGCCGCGGCCTGGAACACCTTGCCGGTCACCTGGTCGATGGCGGGATAACCGTCGCCGCCGAATGGCGAGTACGTAGCGCCTGTGCCGTCTGGTTCGTCGCCTGTAGCGTTCGTGTAGGTCAGGCCGTCGGTGCTCTTGTTCCAGGTCTCGCCGGCGTTCGGGCCCGGCCCGATAAGGTTGTTCCACGCGAGGTAGACGAGAGGTGTCTGGCCACCCGCAGCCCGATAGGCGGATTCATTGGGCGTACCCGGCGCGGGATCGTAGACGGCAAACCATTGGCGGTCGGAACCCGGACCGCTGCCTGAGCACCCAAGGAAGTTCTCGGCGTCGGTGGCGCCGGAGTTCGCCGGTCCGGTGACTGCCACCCTCTGGCACGCGAGAGCCCAAAGGTCGGAGAAGTACTGCTTGCCGCTGCGGTCGAACGCGATGTCGGTGTCGCCGCCGCCGGGTCCCGGCGCGGGAATGCCCATGATGGGCGAAGGAACCGTCTTCTGGGCCATGACACGGAAGGTGTGGCCGCCGTCGACGGAGCCGAACCAAGTGCTGCGCTGGGTGCCGGTGCCGGTCGGCCCGCTGTTGAAGACGCGACCCTGGGGGTCGATGGCGATGTCGGGCTCGCCGTTGGTATGGATGGGGTCCACGATCGTCGCTGGTTCGAAGGTGATCGCCGCGGCGTCCGCGGTACCCACTCCCCGAGGGAGCGGCACCAGGGCCAGGGCACCTACTACAAGGGCGACCACCGAGTAGACGGCAATGCGCGAACGAACCATGTCCACACCCCCCACGATGGCTGCCGGTGCCAGCCGGTCAGCGCCTGCCTACTTTCTGCCCTATCGACATATCACCCGCGGGAGCCTCGGGGCATCCCTCAATTGAACGATTCGGCTCTACGCAGGCAGGCGGAGTGCTGCTAGCTGCGGACCCGGGTCGCGACCAACGTCAGCTCTTCGATCGCCATCCGCGCCAGGCGGACCGCCCGCGAGTAGGCGGCTTTGCTCGGCGGCTTCGAGCGCCCTCGCAACGACGCGTCGATGAACTTCTTGGCCTGCTCGGCCGGGTCCGACGATTGTTGCGCCAACGTCATCCTCCCTTCAATTCTGACCAGAATCGGTCGATGATCAATTCCGCGAACCACTCCAACCAGTATTTCTGTTTCAGCTTCTTTTTCGCCAGGTAGTTCCTGAATTCGGGCGTCACCTCGAGCTCGGCGATCAGCAGCGCGGTGACATCGTCGGGCCGGATCTCCTTGATGTACGCGTGGGTCGCGGCGTAGGCGTGCTTTGCTTTCGCCTTCCACGCCGTGGCGTCGTCATGCAGGAGTGAGGTGAGGCTCGCATCCTTCAGATCCTGCAGCTTCTTCTGCGTGAGTGCCATGCCTAGGGCCAGAGCACCATGCGCGTGGTCCACGCGGCCGCCGCGAACACGGCGGCCAGGAGAAGCGCAAAAAGGGCGATCGACCAGCCGTAGAGGGCGACCGATCCACCGTTGATCAGCCAGAGCAGGCTGACCGCCACCGTGATCAGGCTGAGGCCGAACGTCCCGAGCAGCGCGGCGCCGCTGATCCGGTAGGGCCGCACCACCGTCTCCGGCACCCCACCTGGATAGGACTGGTAGGAGGCGATGACGATGCCAAGGAAGACGAGGACGAACCCGGCGAGGGCCGCCGCGGCGCCCAGCACGGCGAGGACGACGTCTTTGGGCTCGATCAAGTTCCGCCAAGAATAAAAGAGGGGCGTGGTACCGGCCACGCCCCCACCCCTGACCCTTGAGGTTTTCTTACGTCAGCAGGGAATCGCTGCCGTGTGGAACCACGGCAGCGGATTGAGGAGTCCCATGAAGGTGTACCGACCGCCGAGGGACGGCACCTGGAGAGCCTGCGATGTGGAGGCGGTCCGCATGAACCACGGGAGGAAGGCCTCGTCCTGGACGTGGTAGGCACCATCGCTCCACGGGTTCTGGTCGAAGGTGTTGGTGCCAGCGGCAAAACCGACGGCGAAGGTCGGATCGCCCGTCTCCATCAAGTTGCTGCATCCGTACTGTGGCGCGTTCGGAGTGCTCCACGACTGGACCGTGTTGGTGTTGAACGGGTCGTTCGCCCATTCCGCGATCTCGTGGCTCAGCCCCACGATGTCTTTCATCACCCACATCCCGGGACCGAAGAAGCCCGACGTGAGCCACGACGACCAGACAAAGGTGTGAATTGGCTGGTTGCCGTTACCGTTCACGGGGCCGCCGAGCCCGCCCGTCGCGTGACCGGCTCCGTGCCCGCCGACCGAGCAGCAGTGCGTCGGGTTGTGGTCGGCGTAAAGAAGGACGTTTTTGGTCAGGAAGATCGCCAGCCGCGTCGGGTCGAGATGCCGGCGCTTCAGCTGGTTCTGGACGCGGGTCTGGAACCAGCCCTCGTCGACCGTGGCGACGACCACGCCAACGGGACTCACACGGAGCAGGCTCTTGTCCGCCGCCACGTTGATCGTGACCGGGTCGAACACCACCGGCGCGCCGAGGACGAGGTGGTAGTCGGTGCCAACCTTGTCGAACTGGGAGCGCATGGTCGCATCGAGAAGCTGTACCCCGCTGTTGCCGGCGGAGAGAGGGCCGCCGGGTCCGCGCGGACCAACGCCGGTCGCCGGGGCCCCTGAGAAATCACCGTTCTGGAACAGGGGTGAGGCCACCACGCCTGCCACGCTGTCCGAACCGTTGAAAGCCATTCCGTCGACGTTGACATTGAGCGGGATGATGTCGACACCGATGGTCGACGACCCTTCGGTGGTGGGATCGGTGCCCACCATGCTGAATCGGTAGGTGACGCCATCCAGGCCGTTGGTCGCCTGGCCGGACCAGTGCTGAACTGTCCGGGTGGTGGCTAGAGGGGCGGCGCCGCCGAAGCTGGTCGTCGTGGGCTGGAGGCTCGCGTCGTCAATCGGCTGTGGGGTCGAGTCGGCGGCCACCCCCGCCGAGGTCAGGACAACGGCGCTGATGGCGGCGGAGACAGCGCCGAGCGGACGCCGTAACGACCCGTACCACATGAAAAAAACGGCCCTCTTCAGAAACCTCTCTTGACGGCAAAGCCCGCCATCTCTGGCGGGCTGTTGGAGATCGTAGCGAGGCCCGGAAGCGGTTCCCCAAATTAACGAAAAATTTCTGTCAAGTCATTCAAATTAGTTGGTTTTCTACTCAAAACGCACCATGTCCCAGAAGCAAAAAGAAGGCCCGGTTGCCCGGGCCTCTCTTTCAGGACGTTCGTCGGAACGGCTAGCTGCCGGGGTTGACCTCGGTGATACGGGTCCCCCAGTTGGCGAGGAGCGTTCGGGTGCCCCCACAGCTGCCGCCAGTCGCGAGGTACTGGCTCAGATTGCAGGTTTGCGCGATGTACTCGGAGGCAAGCCAGATATTGGTCCCGTCGACCACCGCCGCCCCGTAGTCGCCCCATCGCGGCCTCGCTGGGTTGGGCGCGTTGTAGACCGCCGTCCCGCTGAAGCCGTCTGCCGGGCCGGCGCCGAGTGCCGCGACCTGGACCGCTCCAACACCGCCGGCATCGATCGACGCGAAGGCTGCGCTCGGGTAGAAGTCACGGCCGACGAGGGTGAAGGCCATCACGCCCTTGCCCGAGGGCGTCACGGCGATCGCCGGATAGATGGCGTTGTTCTCCTTGACGGCCAGGTAGCCCTGGTTGACGAGAGCCGCGCCGCCCGA
>WNGD01010198.1_pt1 | contig 10360 bp, 8 predicted proteins | sample 5400671 | NCBI WGS metagenome assembly WNGD01 (sample SAMN13153369, study PRJNA577476) | soil metagenome | isolation source: 40 cm soil or saprolite under grassland replicate 2 | place: USA:California | collected 2016-06-15
GTAATGCTCATGATGCCGCCGGTCGCTTGCGCGATCATGTCGAAGGCGAGGTTGTTCTCGTAGGGTCCGCCGGTGCCGAAGCCCTTCACCTGCGCGTAGACGATGCTCGGATTGACGGCGCGCACCACGTCATAGCCGAGCCCCAACCGCTCAATGGCGCCGGGCGCGAAATTCTCCACCATGACATCGGCGCGCTTCGCCATGTTCTTGACGAGATCGAGCCCGCGCTCGGATTTGAGGTTGACGGTGGTGGATTTCTTGTTGGCGTTGAACAACAGGAAATACCAGGAGTCCTGGTTCTGGCTCTGGCTCGGGCCGGACTGCCGGCCCAACAAGGAGCGGCCCGCTTCGCCGCCCTGTGGGTTTTCCACCTTGACGACCTCGGCGCCGAGCCAGGCGAGCGCCTCGGTGCAGGATGGGCCGGCCTCGAATTGGGTCAGGTCCAGAACACGGACACCCTTAAGGCAGCCCGGTAGCGCGCCGTTGGTAGTCATTTTCTCGTTCCTCCCGCTAGGAGCGCGTTCAACGCCATTGTCACGCTAACGGGATTTGGATTCAAATCCGCCAGTTCGTTCCTCAGGGCGCTCTAGCATTTTCAATCGCTTAGCAGGGGCGGTTGACGTTTCGCCACCCTCTGTCGGAGCACAGGATCAGCATCAACGCCCAACAGGTCTAGCAACCGATTGGAAAAGATGCGCGCCTGAAGCAAGCAATGGCGTCGCTGCGAAAACCCAACGCGGGCTCGTTCAAGCCCGGCCATGCCGGCGGTCCTGGCAGGCCGCGCGGATCACGCTCAAAGCTTCAAGAGTTGGCCTGGCGCGAACCCATGCACTGCAGCAAACGACGTGCGCGCATTGTAATGATCTACTCGACCACCTCGTCGGCAAGCCCGAACGCCCGCGATTTCGCTTAACGGGCGTTACGGAATATTCAGCCGGGATCGCGCGGATCATTCCGCCTTGGCGCCGGCAAACTTGATCACCTCGGCCCACTTCTCGGTTTCGTCGGCGACAAACTTTCCGAAGTCGGCGGGCGAGACGACAAACACCGTTGCTCCCAAATCGGCAAACCGCGCTTTCAGCTTCGGATCGGCGAGGCCGGCATTGATTTCCTTGTTCAGCTTCTCGACGATCTCCGCGGGCGTGTCCTTGGGCGCGCCGATGCCCTGCAGCGCGCTTGCCTCGAAGCCGGGCACGAAGTCGCCCACGGTCGGGACGTCCGGCAATGCCTCCGAACGCGTTGCGCCCGTCACCGCCAGCGGGCGCAGCTTGCCCGCTTTGATGTGCTCCATCGACTCAGGCACCGGGTTGAACACCACCTGTATCTGTCCGCCCATGAGATCGGTCATCGCCGGCGCACCGCCGCGATAGGGCACATGGATCATGTCGATCCCGGCCATCATCTTGAACAGTTCGCTGGCGACATGGATCGACGTGCCGATGCCGCCCGATCCGTAGCTGACCTTGCCAGGATTGGACTTCGCATGGCTGATGAACTCGGGCACGGTCTTCGCCGGAAACGACGGATTGACCTGCATGACGAGCGGGTAGCGGATGATGCCCGCGACGGGCGCGATGTCGCGAATGAAGTTGAAACCGAGCTTGTCGTAGAGCGTGGCGTTGATGGCATTCGACGCCGTGACAAGGAGCAGCGTATAGCCGTCCGCGGGCGCACGCACGACGGCTTCGGTGGCGATATTGGTGGCTGCTCCGGTCCGATTTTCGATGAGGAATTGCTGGCCGAGCCGTTCGGACAGCCATTGACCGATGAGACGCGCGGTGATGTCGGTGGTGCCGCCGGGGGCAAAGCCGACGATGAGGCGCACCGGTCGCGACGGATACGCCTGCGCCCAAGCGATGCGCGACACGGCCGGGAGCGCGGCAGCGCCCGCGGCCAGATGCAGAAATTCACGGCGGGGAAGTTTCATAGGGTGCCTCTCCGAAATGCCGGCGACGCGACGCTTCATTCCGCTTTGACGTTCGCCGCCTTTATGATCGGCCACCATTTTTCGATCTCGGCTTTCTGATACGCGGCGAGCGCCTCTGGCGTCTGCTGCTCGGGCGGCGGCAGTTCCTGACCCATGTCGACGTAGCGCTGTTTGACAGTCGCATCGGCGAGCGCTGCACGCACCGCGCGGTTGAGCTTCGAGACGACGTCGGCGGGCGTTCCCTTGGGCAACCAGAGGCCGTGCCAGAAACCCATGACCAGACCGGGTATGCCCATTTCCTCAAAGGTCGGCACTTCCGGCGCCGCGAACCAGCGCGCCTTGGCCATCAGGACATAGGGCTTGATCTGGCCGTTGCGCACCCACGGCAAGGAGTTCCCCGCAAAGTCGCACATGAAGTCGACTTGACCGGCGACCAGGTCTTGCATCGCCGGCGCGCCGCCGCGATATGGCACGAACTGGAACTTGGTGCCGGTCGCGTTCTGGATGTAGATGCCGCACATGTGCGACCCGCTGCCGACGCCGACCGTTGCGGCAGTGGCCTTGTCGGGATTGGCCTTGAGCCAGGCGATGAACTCCTTAAGGTCGCGCGGGGTAAGGTCCTTCTTCGCCACCACCCAGAGCGGCGAATTGGCCAGGAAGGCCACCGGCTCCAGATCTTTCAGCAAGTCGAATTGCAGCGGAATCATCGCGCCGCTGCCGACATGGCTCGCCCAATTGCCGAAACTCAACGTGTAGCCATCGGGCGCGGCGCGCGCCACTCGCGTCGTGCCGATGCTGCCGCTGGCGCCGCCGACATTTTCGACCACGATCGGTTGACCGAGCGTGGTCTTCATGTGCTCGGCCAAGACGCGCGCCAGCGTAGTGGTGGCGCCGCCCGCCGGGAACGGCACGATAATGGTGATCGGCCGCGACGGATAGGCTTGCGCCCATGCGATCTGCGACAGGGCCGGCAGCGCGGCAGCGCCCACTGCCAGATGCAAGAATTTGCGGCGGGGAAGTTCCATCAGATTTTCCTGAGAATGTCGGTCAGTCTATCCTCACCCCGAGCGCCTCGACCACCGGTGTCCAGAAAACAATATCGGCTTCGAGGCGACGCCGGAATTTCTCGGGTGTCGTATCGAGACTGGCTTCGAAACCCGAATCGATCAATTTCTGCTCATAGGCAGGTTCCGCAAGCGCCGTGCGCACCGCCTGTGCAATCTGTTCGATGATCGGCTTCGGCGTGCCCGCGGGAGCGACCGGCCCGATCGTTTGCAGGTTGGTCAGGCCGGGGAAGCCCGCATCCGCCACCGTCGGAAGCTCGGGCGCAGCGATGAGACGCTTCGGGCTTGTCACCGCCAAAATCCGCAGCTTTCCAGACCGGTGAAATCCGAGCGATTGCCCGGTGACAGCCACCACGGCCATGGCAACCTGGCCGCTAATCAGGTCCGCTATCGCCGGCCCAGCACCGCGGTAGGGCACCTGCACGAGCTCGGGCAACCCCGCCAACAATTTGAACATTTCGCCGATCAGCTGGGGCGTCGATCCGACGCCGACATGCGCGTAGGACAGCTTGCCGGCATGAGTCTCGGCATAAGCGACGAACTCGTTGAGGTTCTGCGCCGGCACCGATGGATGGACTGCAAGCGCCAAAGCAATGACCGCCAAGCCCGCAATCGGATCTAGGTCGTTCACCGGATCATAGAGCGGCCGGCTCTTGAGCAGCGCCTCATTGACGTGGGGGAGGGATCCGCCGAGCAGAATGGTGTAGCCGTCCGGACGGGCGCGGGCGACCGCGGCGGCGCCCAAGGAACTGCCGCCGCCGCCGATGTTTTCGACGATTATCGTGCCGAGCAGCGGTTTGACCTGCTCCACCCATGGCCGGGCAAGGAGGTCGAACGCGCCACCCGGCGGAAATGGAACCACGAGCCGGATCGGCCGCGCCGGATAGGTTTCTGCGCTTGCAACGCGCGCGATGGGCGGCAGAGCGGCAACGCCGGCGGCCAGTTGCAGAAATTGTCTGCGGGGAAGTTTCACGGCGCCTCCTCCAAAAAAAACGGGGTCTGCAGACGCCGGGTGGTCCGCAGAACAGCTATCGATTTGATTTTCAGTATTGCGAGCCCGCCGACGGCACGCGCGCCGCCACTGAAAAAGGGATTTCGGCACGTCCCGCTGGCAGCTCGGCATTACGGTACGCCAATCATGCGATTGGCGGAAGCGGCTGTGTCGGCTGTCTCAGCTCTTTGTGTCGGCTCTTGGCACGAATCGGACCTACCGAGACGTCTGCTATTCCGCTCCTTTCGGGGGCAAAGCGGGCATCAGCGATTGCTTAACAAGCGCGATTCAGAGCGCGTCCTGGTCAGATTGAATCACCTTCTCGTGCGTCATGCCCGCTTGTCGCGGGCATCCACGTCTTTCTTGGCTTGGCGCTTCGAATTGAAGACGTGGATGGCCGGAACAAGTCCGGCCATGACGCCGGTTTGTGGTTCGATATGAACGGAACATGGTCTAATACCCCAACGCGCAGCCGTCCTTGCGCGGATCGGAGCCTCCCATCAGCACGCCCCGCTCCCAGTCGATGCGGATCGCCTGCGCGCCGCCCCACGGCAATGGCGCCAATGCCACCTGGTGGCCGCGCGCCCGCAGTCCTTCGACGCTCGCTGGCGGCAGCCCGCGCTCGACCACCGTCGTCTCTCCCACGAAGAACGCGCGCGGCGCGTCGATCGCCGCCTGCACGTCCATGGCGTAATCGACGATGTTGGTGACGACCTGCACGTGTCCCATGGGCTGGTAGTGCGAGCCCATCACGCCGAACGAGAATTCACAACGCCCGCCACGGAAGCCGAGCGCCGGGATGATCGTGTGCATCGGCCGCTTGTTCGGGCCGAACGTATTGGGGTGGTCGGGATCGACCACGAAACAGGCGCCGCGGTTGGTCAGCATGATGCCGGTCTCTTGCGTGCAGATGCCGACGCCGAAATGGGAAAAGAGCGTATTGATCAGCGAGACCGCCATCCGGTCGCGGTCGACCACGGTGAGATAGACGGTGTCGTTTCCGAGCGCCGGCGCGCGCGCGCGCGGCATCCGCCGTGCGCGATCGATGCGGCCGGCGAGCTCGGCCGCGAAACCCTTGTCGAGCAAGGCCGGCACCGCGGCACGCATGAAAGCCGGGTCGGCGACGTGGGTATCGCGCACGGCATAGGCGAGCCGCGCCGCCTCGAGCGCCAGATGGAAGCGGTCGGGGCCGAGCGGATCGAGCGCGGCGAGATCGAAGCGCTCCAGAATGTTGAGCAGCACCAGCGCGGTCAGGCCCTGCGTGTTGGGCGGCAATTCCAACACGTCGAGACCGCGATAATTCGTGCTGATCGGCGCGACCACCTCGCCGCGATGACGGGCAAAGTCCTCGGCGGCGAGGAAGGAGCCGCGGGCGGCAACGGTCGCGACGATATCGTCGGCGATCGGCCCTTCGTAGAAGGCGCGCGGCCCCTTCGCCGCGATCGTGCGGAGCGTTCGCGCGAGCGCCGGCAGTTTGACGACGTCGCCTTCCGCCGGCGCCCGGCCCTCGAACAGGAAATGGCGCGCGGCGCCGGCATCACCGCGCAGCTTGCCGACCTCCCAAGCCCAGTCCCAGGCGACGCGCGCCGCGACCGGAAATCCGCGCTCGGCGTAATGGATCGCCGGAGCGAGCGCGCGATCGAGGGAAAAACGGCCGTGCGCGTCGAGGATCGCCGCCCAGGCGTCGATCGCGCCCGGCACGGTCACGGCGTGGATCGAGTCGCCCGCGATGGCGGAGATGCCCCGCGCCATGAGCGTCTCGAGCGAGGCGCGCGCGCCGGCGCGGCCGGAGCCGTTGTAGCCCCAGACCGGCTGCCCCGGCACGTGCAGCATGCAGAAGCAATCGCCGCCGATGCCGGTCATCTGCGGCTCGACCACGCACAGCACCGCGACCGCGGTCACCGCCGCGTCGGCTGCGTTGCCGCCGGCGCGCAACGCCTCGATGGCGGCAAGGCTCGCCAAGGGATGCGAGGTCGCGGCCATGCCCTCGCAGGCGATGACCGGCGAGCGGCCCGGCAGCTGAAAATCGCGGCTCATGGTGATTCTCGTGTCCCGATTCCAAGGTTCGCAAATCCTTGCGGCATCCTCTCATGCGAACTTCGGAATCAAAAGGAAGCTTGTCGGCGACCTCCTTAAATTCTTGGCCAGCTTAAGCCACATCTCCTCGAGCGCGCAGTGCTCCGCTCTAGTGGCGCATCCTCCGCACTCGCAGGTAACTTGTCAGGAACTTGGCCGCTTACCGAGTTCGCGGCACTGCTCACCATTCGTTGACTGCAAATCACGCAATTCCAGAAATCTGCTACGAGCCGCGTCTGTGTCGATGCAAAATGTCCAAAATTTAAGTTGTGTCCGAGTTCTGCTAGCATCGAATTAGCTGCGAGAGTAGCTATAGAAATGGCGTTCCTGAAGGTTCTCCGATGCCGTTGATCTCAAAGGCGATTACGCGCCGCGCAGTCGTGCGGGGCGGCACGCTTCTTGTCGGGGCGACGACACTGTCCACCCTCCCGTTAACTGCTTTCGCTCAAGGCCGTTCGCTCAGCCCCGTAGCGAAGTCGGCAGGCGGGGTGGTGGAAAAGACGGCGACAGGTGGAGGCAGGAAGGGCGTTATGCTGATGAATCGCATCGCGCCATCATCGAGCGATCTCTACATCGCCAATGTAGACGGAAGCGGCGAGCGCAAATTTCTCGACACACCTGCGTTCGACTACAATGCAACCTTTGCCGCCGACGGCCAGAGCGTCGTGTTCACCTCCGAGCGCAATGGCGATGGCAACTCGGATGTGTTCCGCTGCCGCGTCGATGGGACGGGCATCCAGCCGCTCGTCACCGGTCCGGCGGTCGACGATGCGGCCGTCCTTTCAGCGGATCGCAGACTTGCATTCGTCTCGACGCGCAATGGCTATCGCGCCAACGTCTGGGTGACGGACCTCCGGAACGGTGCGATGCGCAATTTGACAGGCGTAGCCAACGTTCAGGGCGACACAAGCAACCCCGACAGCTTCCTGCGTCCATCCTGGTCGCCCGACGGGCAGTGGCTCGCCTTTTCCTCTGACCGCAATACCGACTGGCGGGGTCACGATGGGGGCAAGGGTTGGGAGCATACGCAAGAGCTGAGCATCTACGTCATCCGCGCCGATGGTCGGAACTTCCGCCGCATCGCCTCCAAGCCCGGCTATTGCCTCGGCTCGCCAAAGTGGTCGCCCGACGGGCGGCGGGTGGCCTTCTACGAGATGACGACTGAGGACACCTGGGGAGCGCGACGACCGAACCTCGTTGCCAATGTCACTTCGCAGATCGTCTCGGTTGACGTGGCAACGGGAGAGCGCTTCGAGCACACGTCGGGCCCGGGCCTCAAGGTCTACCATCAATTCCTCGGCCCGAGCGAGATCGGCTATCTGCGCAAGGGCGGAGCTGAGGAGGGCATCTTTTACACCTCGGGCCGACCAGGCTTTAAAAAGGCCGTGCGCGCCCCCGCATGGTCGCCTGACGGCAAGACGCTGATCTACGGAAAGCATGGCTTCAATGCGCGCCCCCAGAACAAACCGCTCTACGGCTGGGATCGGGATTGGGACTATCGCCACACCGACGTTTTCCCGGCATTGGCACCGGACGGGACGCTCGCCTACACCGAAAAGCAGCAGGGCAACTCCTCGATCGTGATCGCGAAGCCGGACGGTTCGGGACGCCGCGTGATCTACAATCCCGCCGAACATGGCTACGATCTTAAGCGGCTTGCCATGGGCCTTGGTGGAGCGTTCCAACCGTCGTGGTCAGCCGATAGCCAGTGGCTCGCCTTTGGGGTCGGCTACTGGTTTCAGCAGCGCGACACTGAGAAATCCACGATCATGCGCATTCGGCGCGACGGCAGCGGTCTGGAGTCGCTGACCGAAGGTCCATTCGGGCTTTCCGAGCTATTCCGCAGACGGGAAGGAGATCGTCTATCGCGTGTGGGGCGAGAGCAATTTCGGGCTTCGTATTCTCAACATCGAAACCCGCGCGATTAGGATGCTGACAACGGACTACGACAACCTGCCGGGCTGGTCGCCGGACGGCAGTCGCATCCTGTTCACGCGCAAGGTCGACGACGTCAATTTCGATATTTTCACCATCCGCCCGGATGGCTCCGATCTGTTGCGGGTCACCTCGCACCGCTCGGGCGACGGTCATGCAGTTTGGACGTGGGATGGCCGCATCATGTGGAACAGCGGCATCTACGGCTTCCGCGACGAGGCGGCGCTCTACGACGACACGTTCCAACAATACGGTCAGATTTTTATCATGAACGCCGACGGTTCCGAAAAGCGCGCGCTGACCGACAGCCGGTGGGAGGACTCGATGCCGCTCCTGATACCGGCAAAGTTTCTGTGATGATCACGCGTGGTATGACACGCGGATCTAATGATGTCGGGTTGTGGCACTTTTCTGCCGTGCCAACCGCGCCGAGCAATGTCGGCTATCTGGAGTGCGCCCCTGGGGCCGGACAGTTTGAGTTAGTGATTTGACAGGGTGAGCTGGGCTTTCAAAGGATGAAAGCCATGGCCAGACAACGTTCCCACAGCATTGAGTTCAAGCGGCAGGTCGCGCAAGAGTTCATTGGCGAAAGCCGCGCTAAATGAGCACCGTGGGGCGTCGAATGGTTGGCCTCGGCATGCGTCGGCGTCCCTCTATGGAGCGCGCTCGATGGAGCAAATGTCACCACTCAGTCGTCGCCGGCTGCTCCGCGCCTTGGCCGCAACCGGTGCTTCCGCGCTCTTCCGCCCACAACTCGCGTCTTCCCAGCCGACTCGCGTTCTCAACAAGCCGATACCCTCGACCGGCGAAGAGCTGCCCGCGGTCGGGCTCGGCAGCTGGATCACCTTCAATGTCGGCAACGACCCGATCGCGCGCGACGCCTGCGCGCAGGTGATACGAGCGTTCTTCGATTCTGGCGGACGCCTGATCGATTCCTCTCCTATGTACGGCTCGTCCCAGAAGGTGATTGGGTATGGTCTCACCAAGCTCAACGGACCGCCGAGCCTGTTTTCGGCCGACAAGGTCTGGATCTCCTCCGGCGCCCGCGGCCCGGACCAGATCGAAGCCTCCCGCCGATTCTGGGGCGTGCCTCGCTTCGATCTGCTGCAGGTCCACAATCTCGTCTCCTGGGAGGAGCATCTGCGGACGCTACTCGCCATGAAGGCCGCCGGCCGGCTGCGCTATGTAGGGATCACCACCTCGGAAGGGCGCCGGCACAGCGAAGTCGAGCGGATCATGCGCGCGCAACCGCTCGACTTCGTTCAAGTCACCTACAACATTCTCGACCGCGAGGTCGAAGATCGCATCCTTCCGCTGGCGCGCGACCGCGGCATCGGCGTGATCGTTAATCGTCCGTTTCGCGAAGGCGAGCTGCTCAGGAAGCTCGAGCGCCATCCGCTGCCCGGCTGGGCAGCGGAGATCGGCTGCGAAAGCTGGGCGCAGATCATTCTCAAGTTCATTGTCTCTCATCCAGCCGTGACCTGCGCCATCCCAGCGACCACCCGCGTCGATCATGTGCGGGAAAACATGGCCGCCGCCACCGGGCTGCTGCCGGACGAGGCCATGCGCGCCCGCATGATCGCTCGTGTCGAGGAGCTCTGATGTCGGAATGGTGGACCTATTCGCTGTCGGACTTCCTGCTCTTTTCGCCGCGCACCTATTACCGCCTGTTCGAGCTCCACAATCTCGCGGTGTGGCCATGGCATGTCCTGGCGATCGTGCTCGGCCTCGCGGTGCTGGTTTTGTGGCTTCGTGGCGGAGCCCGGCAGGGTCGCACCGTCGCAATCATCCTTGCCACCTGCTGGCTATTCGTCGCGTGGGCCTACTTGCTCGCCCGCTACGACACCATCAACTGGGCCGCCAGCTATTTCGCCGCAGGCTTTGCAGTCGAAGCGCTGCTGTTGGTCTGGACAGGCCTTATGCGCAACTCGCTATCGCTGCGCCCGGGCCGGGACGTGGCCGGCGCGGCCGGGCTCTGGATCTTCGTCTTTGCGCTGTTCGGTTGGCCGCTGGTCGGCCGGCTGCTCGATCGGCCGTGGCTGCAGGCCGAGATCTTCGGCATTGCGCCGGATCCAACCGTCGTGGCGACGCTGGGCGTTCTCATTGCGGCCGATCGCACGCATTGGGAGCTTCTCGTCGTTCCGCTGCTCTGGTGCGCGATCAGCGGTGGGACCTTGTGGGCCATGCAATCGTCGGACGCCTTGCTGGCGCCGGCCGCTGCGCTGCTGGCGCTCGTTCTAGCTTGCTGGAAGACGCTCTCGCGGCTTCGGCAAGCTTCGCCGGCCTGAGACGCCGGCCCAGGAACGGCACCCTAATGCTTCGGCGTGGTGCGAGTCGCTAGCCCCTGCAAGGCTGCCAATTTGTCAC
>WNGD01007378.1_pt1 | contig 10358 bp, 11 predicted proteins | sample 5400671 | NCBI WGS metagenome assembly WNGD01 (sample SAMN13153369, study PRJNA577476) | soil metagenome | isolation source: 40 cm soil or saprolite under grassland replicate 2 | place: USA:California | collected 2016-06-15
ACCTTCGCCTCCAGTGCCTTTGTGCCGGTGGCAACGATGCCCGGCTGGTTGCAGACCTTCGCGCGCCACAATCCGATCTCCGTCCTCGCCGATGCGCTCCGCGGCCTCTTCCACGTGAATCCGGCGCTGACCACAGGCGACATCCGCTGGGCACTGATCCAATCCGTCGCCTGGATCGCCGGTATCCTGATTGTCTTCGTGCCGCTGTCCGTCATCCGCTACCGGCGGACGACCGCCCGTTAGGTCACCCCAGCGCAGCCATGGGGTTCCCCGTGATCGCGACGGAGCGCCTACTTCTTCGGGAATGGCGGGACCCGGACGTGGAGGCCTTCATCGTGATGAACGCCGATCCCGTGGTCATGCGGTTCTTTCCCGAGACGTATAGCCGGGAGCGCACCCGCCGATTCGTCGCCCGGATCCGGGAATGTTGGGCCGAACGCGGCTACGGTCTCTGGGCGGTGGAGCGGAAAGACACGGCGGGCTTCATCGGCTACGTCGGCCTCTGGCCGGCGACGTTTCCCGCCCACTTCACCCCGGCGGTGGAGGTCGGGTGGCGGCTCGCGGCGGACCAGTGGGGACACGGGTACGCCACCGAAGCGGCGCGCGCCGCTCTAACCTACGGCTTCGGCTCGCTCGGCCTCGACGAAATTGTTTCCTTCACATCCATCGTCAACGTGCGGTCCTGCCGGGTGATGGAGCGCCTGCGCATGCAACGCGATGCAAGCGGAGACTTCGAGCACCCGAACGTGCCCGAGGGGCATCCGCTCCGGCCTCACGTCCTCTATCGCATCAAACGGGAGGGTCTCCCCTAAGCGGCCGCGACCGGGGCGCCTTCCTCGCGAGCCGCCTGCCGGCCGCGCAGCGGCACGTCATTGAGGAAGACCGAGGCGATCAGCGCCAGGATCAAGATCGCCGCGCCGTAGAGGAAGACTTCGTGCAAGGTCGCGGCCAGGCCGGCGCGAATCGCGTGCAGCACCTGGTCGAAGATCGCGGCACCCTGTTGTCCGAAGGCACTCGCCTGGGCCCTGCGAGTCGCGATCTGCGCGGGATCGAACAGGGTCTGGGGGTTGCTCCCACCGCCGCTGACAAACCGCGACGCGATCTGGGAGGGAAGGTGGAGGCTGGCCACCTGCTCCTGGATATGAACCGGGAGGCGCTGGGCCATGATGGAGCCGAGCACCGCGGTGCCGATCGTCCCGCCGATCTGCCTCCAGAACTGGATCTGGCTCGAGGCAACGCCGAGGAAGTTACGCGGCAGCGCCGTCTGCACAGCCGTGAGGTAGAGCGGAAAGGTTGTCCCCAGCCCGGCGCCCACGAGCACGATGTCGCGGACGACCTCGAGGCGAGAGGTGGTGACCGTGACCTGAGAGAGGAGCCACATGCCGACCAGCATGACCACGATACCGGCCGTCCCGAGGAAACGGTAGTAGCGGATCCGCACCATCGCCTGGCCCACCAGCGTGCTCGCCACGATCAGGCCCAGCATCATCGGGGTGAGCAACTGGCCGGAGTTGGTGGCACTGACACCGAGGACGCCCTGGTAGATCAAGGGGACGAAGACGATGGTGCCGAACATTCCGAAGCCGGTGAGGAAACCGACGATCATGGAGACGCTGAAGGTCGAATTCTTGAAGAGCGAGAAGGGCACGATCGGATGGTCGGTCCGCAGCTCCACGATGAAGAAGATGGCGAGAAGAAGGGCGGCCGCGGCCAACAGCCCGAGGACCTCGGGCGACGTCCAGCCGTGGTCACGCGTGATCGAGAGCGCCACCATCAGCGGAACCAGGCCGGCGATCAGCAACCCCGCGCCAGGGAAATCGATGTCGCGGATGGAGGCGGAGGAGCGCACGTACGGCATCGTGACGAGGACGAGGAGGACCGCGATCAGGCCCACCGGCAGGTTGACGTAGAAGACCCACCGCCAGCCCCAGCTGTCGGTGATATATCCGCCGGCTGTGGGGCCGACGATGGATGACAGGCCGAACACGGCGCCGAATAGGCCGGCGAGACGCGCCCGCTGGCTGGGCGGGAAGAGGTCGCCGATCACCGCGAAGACGGTGGCGAAGAGCATGCCGCCGAAGATGCCCTGGATGGTCCGGAAGGTGACGAGCTCGAGCATGCCGTGCGATTGGCCGCACAGTGCCGAGGCGGTGACGAAGCCGATCATGCCGGCGAGCAGGAACGGCTTGCGGCCGAAGAGATCGCCGAGCTTGCCGGCGATCGGCACCATGATCGTCGACGCCACCAGGTAGGCCGTGATGACCCAGGAGTAATAGTTGAGACCGTTCAACTCCGCCACAATGCGGGGCATGGCGGTGCCGACAATCGTCTGGTCGAGCGCCGCGAGCAAGAGCGCCAGCATGGTGCCGGCGACGACGCCGATCGTCCCCCACCTCGTCAAGCCCTCGGTGAGATGACCGCTCTCTGCCGGGTTGCCCGCCGGCGGTTGGATGTCGTTTCTCATGCGCTCCTCCTCTGCGACGCCGTCGCGCCGGTCATGTTTTCGATCAGCCGCAGGCAGCTGTGCCGAAGCACTTCCAACTCCTCGGTAGAGAGGCCTGCGGCGATTTTGAGTTGCCATTCCAGCCCCTGGCCGCGCATACCCTCGAGCCGCTTCCCACCGGCTAGCGTCAGACGCGCGTAGGTCTGCCGGCGGTCGTCTGGATCGTCGACGCGTGTCACCAGGCCGTCGCGCTCGAGGTGATCGATGAGCCCCGTGACGTTGCGCGGCGTGACGTCGAGCTGGTCGGCCAGTTCACCCAATGGCAGCTGGTGGTCGGGCGCGGAGGCCAGCGTGAACAGAACATGGAGACGACCCTCACTCAATCCGTGCTTTTCGGCCCACCGATCCATCAGGTGGCGGGTCAGCCGCGCGGTCTGGCGCAGCGCCGTCATGGCCTCCACGGTGCGCAGCTCTTTTTCCGACAGCGGCCGGCGCGACGTCAGCAGTGCGTGTCGCAAACGGCTGTCGTACAGATGTCCCCCACGGTCCGTCGCGAGCATGCCGCTGAACCGACAGTCGCCCTTGATCTCGGAGAACTGCATAGTGAAGTGCTTCACTATGTACCCTTTCACGAATGAATGTCAAATTCCGCTTCGGTTTCCGTCCTTCGTTCTCGGGGGAGGGTCACGGCGGGGGCCGCCAGGCAGAGCAGCCATCCGCAGAGACAGGCGAGCGTAAGGAGAGGCCAGATCGGCGCGCCATAGAGGGGAAGGTACATGCCGAAGGTTACGGCGCGCTGCCAGCGTGGTGGATTGCTGCGCAGGATCAACCAGGCCGCAAGGACCAGGGCGGAGAGGTCATAGAAGTTGATATAGGGGCTCACCAACACGCCGGCGATCAGGCCGACGGCAATGGCTCGAGACGGGTCACGACCACGGCCGCGCCAGAGGATCAGGACGGAAGCTGCAAGGACGGCGGCGATTCCGAAGGCGGCCACCGGTAGCGGGAGCTGGCGCGAGAGCGAGGACTGGATCGGCCCGGGAACATTGCTCACGATCTGGAGCGAGTGGGACATCTGCTGGAAAATCCCGGTCCCGGTGGCCAGCAGCGTGATAGCGGCGAGCGGCACGCTGACCGCGAGCCAGGCGAGAAACACCCGCCCGTAGCCGGCGAGCAAGAGCGCGAGCGGGACCAGGAACGCGACCTGCGGCTTGAGGACGAGCGCGCTCAGCGCCAGGCCGGCGAGCCATGGCCGGCCGCGTGAGAGGAGCCACCAGCTGAGGGCGACCGCCGCTACGACGAGCAAGCTCGCCTGACCGAAGAGGATGCCGACGAACACCGGGAGGAGGACGGCCGCGCCCAGGCCGTGGATCAGTCGCACCATTTTCCGGCCGGGCGCGACCAGGTACCAGATGAGAGCCAGAGCGGCCGCCAGAAGCCCGGTCCAGATCCAGGCTGCCGGCACGTAAGGCAGGAAGCTCAGCGGCGTGACCAGCCAGGCCAGTTCCGGCGGGTTGAGATAGGGCAGCGGTTTGCCCACCGCGGCGGTGACCGGCGGAAGGAAGAGGGCCGGGTCGTAGATCGCCCCCCAACCCCAGACCCGGCCAAGCTGGGCGGCCAGGTAGTAGACGTAGAAGTCGGGCTGGGCGAGCTTGTAATGAAGGGTGTAGGACCACTGGAGGTCGATGATCGCGAGCACCACGCTGACGCCGAGTGCGGCGGTGATGCCATGCTCGCGGCGGAGTCTCACGTCAGGCTGCCTCGAGCCGGGCCCTGCCGGTAGCCTGCCGTGCGCTCAGCAGGAAAAGCCCGACGGCGGCGAGGCCCAGGTTGACCACGGTGGCCACCAGGAAGCCGGGCACCGTCGGTGCCACCGGGAAGGCGTGCCCGAACGCCAGCACGAGGATCAAGTCGTAGATGGCGTGGACGATCATCACCGGCCAGATGGCGTTCATGCGCAGCCGTACGGCCCCGAAGAGGACGCCAACGAGAGCCGCTTCGAAAATCTGGTAGGCGACGCCGAGCTCATCCGCGCCCGGGAGGAAGAAGTTGTCGAGGTGGCTCAGCCCGAATAGGGTTGCGGAGATCGCCACCCGCGAGCCGCCGCCGAGCCCGGCAAGCGCCTCGAGGATGACACCGCGGTAGGTGACCTCTTCCATGAAGATGTCGATCAGGACGAAGCCGACCTGGAGGGTGAGCACGAGCGCGGTGGTCGCCATCATGCCTCGCGCCGAGAAGCCCACGATGGGCAGCACCAGGATCAGTACCAGCGGGACCACGAGGTGTGGCGCCTGCCACTCCCACAGCGGCGTGAATCCGACGCGTCGCCACCACCGCAAGCGGGTGAGTACGACCGCGATGAAGATCCCTGGCACGAGGACCAGCGCGAACGGCATCAGGTACTGCCACCAGCTCGAGCCGCCGGCGGCGACGATCCCGCGGATCGCGACCAGCGCCCCGACTTCGATGGTGAAGATGCCAATCGCGAAGCGCCAGCCGTCGCGGCGACGCGGTCGAATCAAGAGGACACCTGCCGCAGCCACGATCAGGCCGATGCCGAGCTTGATCAGCCAGTCGAGGCCGGGAAGGAAGTGGGCCGAGGCCGCCATCGCATCGGTATGACGGCCCCGGACCGTAAGGCCTTCCCTCCCCCGGGTGCGGGGGAGGGTCAGGGTGGGGGCCCCTGAAGAGGGGACCTGTCCCCTTCACCCATACTGAACGCTCGAAACGCGTGACTCGCAATAACCCAATCAGCAACGCTGGCGTTGTATCGCCGATGCATCGCGGCCGGCTCGCGACGATTCTTTTGGTGATCGTCGTCTCTGTTTCCGGCTGCGGGCTGGCGGCGGCTCCTTCGCCGCATCCATCGGCGAGTCCTTCCACAACCCCGACGCCGACTGCCACTCCGACTCCACCGGTTGCCTGCGCCGACCGGGTCTTCCAGACACTGACGCTCGATCAGGAGATCGGTCAGCTATTCGAGCTTGGCCTCGGGGGCGACCGCCTCGGACCTACCGAAATCAACCTGATCCAGTCGGATCACATCGGCTCGGTCTGGTTTGTGGCCACCAGCACGGCCGGGGTCAATGGCATCCATGCTGTCACGGCGGCGGTTCAGGCGCAGGTTTCTGCAGCGGCGACCGGCAATATTGGCTTTTTCATCGCGGCCAACCAGGAGGGTGGCGTTATCCAGGCGATGCAGGGGCCTGGCTTTTCTCAGATCCCTGCAGCTGTCGTGCAAGGCACCTGGAGCGCAAGCCTCTTGCAGGGTCGCGCCGCCGGCTGGGCGCAGGAACTTCGCGCGGCCGGCATCAACTTCAATTACGCCCCGGTCATGGACGTCGTTCCGCCCGGAACGGATGCCCAGAACCAGCCGATCGGCGCGCTCCAGCGCGAGTACGGCCACGATCCAGTAACCGTCGGGACCCATGGCGTCGCCGTCCTCACCGGGATGCATCAGTCCGGCATCGCCGTCAGTCTCAAACACTTCCCCGGACTCGGCCGCGTAACCGGTAACACCGACTTCACCACGGCGACCGACACGACCACCACCGCGAACGATCCCTACTTGCAGTCCTTCAAGATGGGCATCGGTGGGAACGCCGACTTCGTCATGGTGGCGTTAGCCCTCTACACGAAGATCGATCCCAATCACCTGGCGGCCTTCTCGCCGGTGGTGATCGGGCAAATGTTGCGTGGCACGATGGGTTTCAACGGCGTCGTCATCTCCGACGACCTCGGCGATACCGTCGCAGTGGCGAGCATCCCACCGGCAACACGCGCGATCGAGTTTCTCTCAGCTGGCGGCGACATGATCATCTCGAAGACGTCGGCGCCGGCCCACGCCATGGTGCTGGGGCTCCGTTCACGCGCCGCCGCCGACCCGGGCTTTCGCCAGCGGGTCGACGATGCGGCGCTTCGAATTCTGCGTGCTAAGCAGGCCTGGGGTCTCCTTCCCTGCTGAAATCGCCGGGCCGCGTTAACCGGCGCCGGCGGGCAGGGCAAATGGCGACGGGAAGGGCAGCATCGCGACGACGAGAGCGGCGCCCAGGACCAGGCTGCCGATGACCACCGAGCGACGAGCACCGACGCCCAGCAGCCGGTCGTGAGAATCCGCAAGCACGAGCTCGGGAGCTCGCCGCACATAGGCGAGGGCATGAAACATGGCGGCTAAGAACCAGAGCACGAACACGGCTTTATGCCAGGTCAGCCACTGGTCGCCAAATCGGAAGCCGAACAGCCAGAGCTCGATGCCGGTGGCGAACAGCGCCACGGTCAGGAGAACCAACGCGGGGGCGATCAGGCGCATGACCAACTCAGGCGGGCCCGCCGCGCGGTAGTGCGGATCGCCGGCGTAGTAGCGCACGAAACGGTACGCGACGCTGCCCAACTTGAGCAATACCAGCGGCACGAGCAAGAACCCGATGAGCGCATGGGCGAGCAGACCCGGCCGGATGCCGGTGATGACTTCGGCGGCGAGCGGGATCAGCAAGGCGACCGACGCGTAACCGATCAGACGTGCGTTGGCCTCCACGCCAGGGTCGTGGCTTGCGCGGTCCACGAACCGGCCGCCAACCCACACACCTACCAGAGCGAGCAGCACCACGCCCGCGAAAACAAGGATGAACTTCACAGCGACTCATGCTACCCGCGCGCAAAACGGCTGGGGCCGAGAGGTGCGACCTCCCGGCCCCGCTTCAGTTTGACGATGTTCTGAGGCGACCTAGACCCGCTGCGCTTTCAGGGTTTCGAGGATTTCCGCCATGCGATCCATCGAATCATCCGAGCCTTCCTGCATTCCGGACGCCACCATTCCGTCACGATCGGCGACCGACTGAAAGACCAACTGCTCCACGAGCCTGGTCTTCTGCCCAAGCGGTTCGAAGTTCACCGTTTGAAGCAGCACGTGGCCGGGCACACCCTCGAACTCGAACGTCGCGACGATCCGCTCCGGAGCGACGAGGTCGTGGTGGACGCCGTGGAATGCGAACTCGTCTCCGTTCTGGTTGCGTTGGACGAAGCGCCACAACCCACCCGGCCGTGCCTCCATCTTGTCGACCGTCGTCGTGTACTCTCGCGGACCAAACCACTGCGAAACCAACTTCGGGTCCGTGAACGCCTTGAACACCAACTCGCGGGGCGCATCGAAGACGCGGGTGATCGTGATCTCCTGCTTTCCGGGTTCGATGACGTAGTCAGTCTTTGCCGTCATGGTCTCTGCCTTCGTTGTCATGCGTTTCCTCCTTTTGTACGGTCGCGAGGTATTCGTCGAGTCGCTCGAAACTTTCGTCCCAAAACTGCCGGTACTCCCCCACCCAATCGGCCGCCTCTTTCAAGCGTGCGCCGTCCAGGCGGCACGGCCGCCACTGCGCCTTTCGGCCCTGCCGGACGAGCCCCGCCCGCTGCAGCACTTTCAAGTGTTTCGAGATGCCGGGTAGGCTCAGGTCGAACGGTTTGGCCAGTTCCGTGACCGAGGCCTCGCCCCGCGAGAGTCGCGAGAGGATCGCCCGCCGGGTGGGATCAGCGAGGGCTGCGAACGTGACGCTGAGCTGGTCAGGTGCCATTTATTTTTCCTATTAGCTAATTAGCTACTTGGCAGAATACACGCCGGTCGATCGCTTGTCAAGGGGTCGATCTCGGCGCGTCGATCGGTACGATTGGCTTCGGTGAAAGCCACTCCTTTCAATCAGAAGACGATCGCCGAGTTTCACGACAAGAAAGGCCGTGGGGTCGGGATGTGGGGTGACCATGTCCTGTTGATGACCGCCAAAGGAGCGAAGAGTGGCGACGCCATCACCACCCCGCTGGTTTACAGCCGCGACGGAGACGACTACATCATCGTTGCGTCAAAGGGCGGGGCGCCGAAGCATCCGACCTGGTTCGGGAACATCAAGGCCAATCCGCAGGTCGAGGTCGAAGTGGCAAACGCCCAGGGAACTGAAAAATTCAAAGCCCGCGCCCGCGTGGTGGATAGCCGTCCCGAGCGCGACCGGCTGTACGCCGAGATGTCGAAGGTCTGGCCGTCATTTGCCGACTACCAGACCCGAACGGACCGTCTCATTCCGGTGGTTGTTCTCGAGCGCATTCCCTAATTCACGAGCGGATCAGTCGACGATCGCGCCGGCGGAGATGTTGATACTAGCCACGGTGATCGTGCGAGCCTGGTCTGAGGCCACGAACGCCGCGACGGTTCCTACGTCATTCAGGGTTGCGGTCCACGGAAGCAGCCCGTGTAATAGGCCGACATTCCCATCGCCCCAAGGCCGATCCGAGAAACCTTCAGTTTGCCAAGCGAAACGTGCCGCATCCTCATCCTTCTGCCTTAACAACCTTCAAGAGGAATAACCCTACTCGCGTTAGCGCTTCAACAGCAGGTCGCGCGCCACCAGCCATACGCCTGTGGCGGCTATCAGGCCCAAAACGACTCTCAGTTCATTGGGAAGGAACGCCGACTTGCCGGTGGTCACACACAACTGGTTGGGAATGCGATCCCAGACTGGCTGCAGGTACAAGGCACCGATCACGACGACGCAAAGCAACGTCAGGCCGAGGATCGTAATCGCCCGCTCTGGACGCTGGGCGTACGCCCACATTGCCGCCCATATCAGGCCGGCACCAATCAGGACCGCGGGAGCCCAGAGGAGGAAGTCTCTGACTACCAGGCCGGAGATAACGATCCAGCTGAGTCCTCCGACGACGATGCCGAGCAAGGCGCCCCGAAATCCCGCTCCCCGCCCGATCGTGGACGTCACCACTCATGCAAAAGGCCTTCGCGCCCGGATCTTGCGGGCAGGCGCACGGCATCTCTTCGCCACTCCGGGTTGTCACTCGGTCGCCGGCGTCTTAAGACCGGGCGCCCGCCGTGCGAAAACTCGCAAGTTTGCCTCTGCTCGCGTTGTCAACGATTTAGTGAAGACCCGGCCCACGAGGACGCAAAGCTTGCACTCGTTGGAGGTTGGCGCCTGAGCCTGGCCCGGGTCCTCGCGGACCACGACGAGGAAGACCGTCGGCAGGGTGGCGGCTCCTCGCCAGCTCCCGCTCCCCTCGCATTCTGGAGTTGGTGGACCCTCGGGTTGCTGCTAATAGCCCTGGCGCCACGTCTCATCTACCTCTTTGCCGTCTCGAATCCCGAAAACGTCGGCGACGGACTGTACACGGATGTCTACCAGCACTGGCAGATCGCCTACCTCACCAAAGAGATCGGCTTGAGCCACGGCCTGCGCCTCTGGGACCTCAAGGGCGTGGAGTACTTCTGGGGAAGCCTGCACCCGATCGTCCTGGTCATCCTCTTTTTTGTCACGGGCTCGACTGACATCGTGCTCGCAAGGATCCAGAGTCTTGCCTTCGGATCGCTCGGCGTGGTGCTGATTTTCCATCTCTGCCAGCGCTACTGGAACCTCTCGGTTGCGGTTGCCGCGACGGCATTTGCCGCTATCGCGCCCACGAGCGTCTTTAACGATGCGTCCGGGATGCTCGAACCGATGGGAGTCAGCCTGTCGCTCCTCGGCATCTGGCTGCTGCCGAAACGCTCCCTGGGGGCCGGGATCGCTTGGGGGCTTGCCACGGCGGCCCGACCCGAGGCCTGGCTGTCTTCGCCCGGACTTGTCCTGGCGTCGTTTCTGCGGCCTGCGGCCCTCCGCCGATGGTTCCTGCTGCTTCTCGGGTTTGTAAGCGTCATGGCCGCCCAAATGGCATTCCTCAACGCCCGGACTGGCAACCCCATTTATCCGCTGTACTGGAATTACCTGGCCAATGCCGGCGGCCTCTGGATGAAGCCGCTGATCGCGAGCCAGCAATCGGCCAGGCCGTGGTTTGTCGCCCTCTGGGCAATGGCGACGCTTGGCCTGCTGACGACGCTCTGGCGCCGGCCGCGATCGTACTTGCTGTTGCTCTATGGATTCGGATCATGTGCGCT
>WNGD01007380.1_pt1 | contig 10357 bp, 5 predicted proteins | sample 5400671 | NCBI WGS metagenome assembly WNGD01 (sample SAMN13153369, study PRJNA577476) | soil metagenome | isolation source: 40 cm soil or saprolite under grassland replicate 2 | place: USA:California | collected 2016-06-15
CACCGGCGCCACAGCGCACCAACGCATCAAGTTGTTCAAGCTCCTCTGGGACGCGATCGGCAGCGAGTTTGGGGGCCGTCATGAGCTGTATGAACGGAACTATGCCGGCAATCACGAGCAGATCCGTGTGGATGCCGTGAGTTTCGCACGACGCGCCGGCGCGCTCGATCAGTGTCTGAAGCTCGTCGATCAGTGCCTCGCCGACTATGACCTGGATGGATGGGTCGACGAAACTTGGCTGTAGTCGCGGCGTGCGGCCCATTCGCGTCATTCGCGCAATTCGCGGCTAAAATAGGGCGATTCGCTCATTTCGAGAGATTCTCCAGCAGGTACTCCATCAATTCTTCTTTGCGCGCAGTTGGGACGTAAGCGCCCCAATTGATCATTCGGTCCACCTGACGGCTCCAACCGGCGCGATCCAGTTTAAGCGCGGCAATGGGCTTGTCATCATGGCAACTCATGCAGGAGATTTGGAAGATGTCCATGCCCTTGCCCTGCGCTACGGTTTTCGAAGTGGAGGGCCGCGGTCGATTACTGTTGAAATTGCGGGTCAGATAATCGATGAGTGGGTCCTTATCCGCATCGGCTACCTTTGCTCCCCAAAGAATCATCTTATCGACTTCTCTGCTCCAACCGGCGCGCTCGAGGCGTTGTTGCGCAATCAAGCTTGGGCCGTGACACAAGCCGGTGCACGTGCTCTCCATCTTTTGCGCCATTTGCGTCGTTGCCTGGGCTTGAGCGGTAGCCAGCGCCGGAATCAGTAGGAGCAAGGCGCCGATTGCTGAAGCGCTAACCTTGTACATTGATGCGCACCTTGTCGATGACGTTGTAGAGGTAGCCGGCCGGGTTCCACCTCGCCGCGATGGGCTGCGTCCTGCCCTGACTATCCGTGGCACGCGACATCGCGATGTAGGAACCCGGTTGAGTCGGCTTCCAGACGTGGCGGAAGCGGCGCCACGCGTACTTTGCCTTATCCGCGTCCAAAGTGGCGGCAGTCCAGGTCCGGCCGAAGTCGGTTGAAACGTGAACGCGAGTGATGTCCGCTACGCCCGCCCACGCGAAACCACGCAGCTCAATGGAAGAACCGATGCGGGTAGTGGAGTCTTCGAGCGGAGACGTGAAGACCGATTTCACATCGAGCGCCGTGTACGGAATCATGTCTTTCGGGTCGACGGCGGTTCCGGGCGCCACTGGCCGGTTCGGAATTCGATACGCATTGCGCATGAAATATCCGTCGGCCTCAGTTTCAGCGACCCGAATATTCACGATCCACTTGGTGGACGATGCCGCCTCCCAACCGGGAACGACCAATCGCAGGGGAAAGCCATGCTCGATCGGGATGTCGACGCCGTTCATGTGATAGGCGAGGATCGTGTCCGGATGCATGGCCTTTTCAATCGGGATGCTTCGGACAAAATCCGGTACCGAGCCGGGCGGCACGTCCGCACCGTTGATGATGATGTGCCTTGCGGTTGGCTTCACACCAGCCTTGTTCAAAACATCACGCAGCAAAATACCCGCCCAGCGAGCCGTGCCGACAGCCCCCTTCTCCCACTGCAGCCCTGGAACCGGCGGATCGGAATATACACGGCCGTTGCCGGAACATTCGAGTGTGACCGTCTGGTTGGTCTCCCTGAAGCGATGGATATCCTGCATCTCAAGCTTGAGCGGCTGTTGGACTTCCCCGTCGATTGTGAGATTCCACGTATTCAGATCCACCCGCGGAATCGGCAAGTGGCACCGGATGAAATGCAGATCGTTCGGTGTGAGCCACTGACGATCGAGCAGAGGAATCGGCGTCTCGAAATCTGCCGGAACCTCAGATCGAATGATCAGGCTTTCTTTGATTCTACCGATCTGAAAAAGCAACCCCGCGCCGGAAAGAATGAATTCACGTCTATTAATCGGACCGCTCCACATTCGAAAGTCGAACTCGAAATCTAATACGGCTCGATATCCACAGGCAACGATTTGCGGATCATCTAGCCGCGAAGGCTTGCGCGGACCATTCAAACATAAAGCCCGGTCAAAAATGTTGAACTTTTGAACATTGCGAGCGATAGTACACTTCGACCCCTGAAATTCTAAGGCTCACGGAAACTCACTCACGCCCTGGGAACTCATACTCCGAGTTTGGCCAGAGAGTTGTCCTTTTGGAGGAGATATGAATATGCAAAGCAGCGAGGTCAAATATTTTCGCAGTTTCGCGTTCATTGGGTGCGTCCTTCTTTGGTTTGCAGGCGTGACAACCGCGTTTGGCCAAGGGTTTCAGGGAGGACTGCGCGGTGCTGTTCGCGATGCCGGTGGCGCACTTATTCCGGGCGTCGAGGTTTCACTGATCAATGAGGGAACCAACGTCGCGCGGAACACCGTCAGCAACGAAGTAGGCGAGTTCGTATTCAACTTCGTGGCGCCCGGAACCTACAGGCTGCGGGCTTCTTTGCCGGGTTTCAAAACGTTTGAGCGGGCGGGTATCAACATCGGTACCCAGCAATTCATCACGCTCGATATCAATTTAGAGGTCGGCGCGATCACCGAAGAGATCAAGGTTGTCGCAGATGCCCCACTAGTGGAGACATCGACGGCAAGCACGGGAGGAGGGCTTCCGTCCTTTCTTCTGGATCAGTTACCTAACACAGGTCGAAATCCCTTCATGATGGCGCTGACGGTTCCCAACGTGATCCACACCGGAAATCCTTTCTACGTTCGAATGCAGGATCAGACCAACTCGTCGCTGCTGTCATTGGGCGGTGGCCCGATCCGAGGCAACAACTACTTGCTGGATGGAGTGCCGATCACGGATCTACGAAACCGCGCGATCTTCGTCCCGAACATCGACGCGGTGGCGGAGATCAAGGTCCAGGTCAATACGTACGACGCGGAAATGGGTCGAACGGGTGGCGGCGTATTCAACACGACCATGAAGTCCGGAAGCAACGAATACCACGGTCATGCCCACATTCAGCAGCGCCCGTCACAATGGGCCGCGAATGATTTCTTTTCCAATCGCGCCGGTATTCCCAAGCAGAATTTCTTCTACTGGTTGTGGGGCGGATCTGTGGGTGGTCCCATCAAAAAAGACAAGACCTTCTTCTGGGCTACACACGAGGGGTACCACACGGGAACGAGCTGGACCCAGTCGCTAACCGTCCCAACGGAGTTGCAAAAGAAGGGCGATTTTTCTCAGACCTTCGACGCCCAAGGACGCCAGGTCGTGATCTACGACCCGCTGACCACGCGGCCTGATCCAGCCAACCCCGGCCGATTCACCCGTGTTCCGTTCCCCGGCAACAGGATTCCAGACAACCGGATCAATCCGGTCGGCAGGGCGGTGATGAACTTTTATCCTGCGCCGAAAAGTTCGGGAGACGTCGCAGGCAGAGACAACTTTTTCGGCGGGGACGTCCTGCTCGATAACACTTGGCAGACGACAGGTAAAGTGGATCACACCTTCAACAGCAAACACAGCATCAGCGGAAGTTTTTCGAATTACCGCAGCCGTGAGCCGTTCCCGGTCTATTTCCGCGGCACGCCCGGGGAGATCGCCGATGTTGAGAACTCCGTCCTCTTCCGGGACACCTACATGCCCGTCCTGAACTATACGATGACTCCAAATTCGACGAGTGTGCTAAACCTTCGGTATGGTTATTACTACTGGCGGGATAGTGACTTTCCCGCCAGCAAGGGATTTGACCTCGCCAAGCTGGGCTTTGCTCCAGCCTTTGTGGCCGCGGCTCCGGCCAAGGCGTTCCCTGGATTTGACGTGGAAGGATATCGTCCTCTAGGCCTGTTGCCCGGGAACCCGTTGTACGACGCAACCGATGATTCAGTCTTCTGGAAGTCCCACAATTTCATCGGCGGTTATTCGAAGTTCATTGGCCGTCACAGCTTCAAATTCGGCGGTGCGTATCGTGAGGTCGCGGTCGATTTCACGGACCGCAACGGCAGCGCTGGATCCTTTACGATAACTAGGGCTTTCACACAGCGGGATCCGCAGCGTTCGGAGTCCAACGCCGGGAATGCGATTGCCAGCCTGCTTTTGGGTTATCCCGAAAGTGGCAGCATCCTCGTATCGGCCCCAGTTCGGTTCCTTACCCGGTACTATGCGGGTTATATCCATGATGATTTGCGGCTGAAGTCCAATTTCACAGTTAACCTTGGGCTGCGTTATGAGCTCGAGACGGACTTGAAGGAACGTGACAACCACATCACAGTGGGCTTTGACCGCACTGCTCCGAATCCGCTGGCGGCGAAGATCACAGATCCGGCACTCCGTGACAAAATTCGCGGCGGTTTGCTTTTTGCTGGTGTCGGAGGCAACAAGACACACCAGGGAGATCCTCAGAAGACCAAGTTCCAACCCCGCATCGGCTTTGCGTGGACTGCGGCTCGCGAAACGGTGATCCGTGGCGGCTACGGTATCTTCTACGCTCCGCTGCCACTCTTCTACCCGGGCGCCGCCGCCTATGGAGCTCTCGGTTTTGTTGCCACGACCCAATTGTTCGCCAGCGCGGATGGAGGGCTCACACCGGCCGATCCGATCGGCTTCACCAATCCATTCCCCAGTGGTTTGCGACAACCGTCAGGCAATTCGTTGGGTCTGCTGACCAATGTCGGGGGTAATGTAGACTTTGTAGACCAGAACAATAAGCAGGGAAGAGTGCAGCAATACTCGCTGGACATTCAGCGCGAGTTGCCCGGCCGCATAGCTCTCACTGTTGGTTATATCGGGAGCCGGTCGAGCCAAATGTCCATCAATGGCACCTCTAACGCAGCGCGCGTTAATCTGAACCAATTGCCGCTCGAAAACTTGAGGCTTGGCTCGGCCTTGCTCGATCCGGTTCCAAATCCATTCTTCGGAATTCCCGAAGCGGGCGAGCTGAGGATATCTCAGACCATCCCGCGCGCCCAACTGCTACGTCCATTCCCAGAGTTCCAAACTGTTGGAGCGGTCCGGAAGAGCGACGGCATCGGCCGTTACAACGCGCTGACCGTCAAGGCGGAAAGGCGCATGGATTCAGTGGGCGTCGCCTTCCGGGCGAGCTACACCTGGTCGAAGATGCTCGATGACTACTACGGCGAAGTCAATACCTTCATCGATCGAACTTCACGGCCGCTGGACAACTTCGATCTCCGGCGGGAATACAGCTACTCCATCTTTGACGTGCCCCACCGTTGGGTCATTTCACCGGTTTGGGATCTGCCGTTCGGCCGTGGAAAGCGTTTGGCCAGTAGCGGTATCGCCGAGAAGATTTTTGGAGGGTGGAACGTCACGCCGGTTATTCAAGTCCAGAGCGGGTTTCCGGCCAGCGTCTGGCAAACAAATAACAATGTTGCCGGAGGATTCGCCTACGGCGGTCAGCAGAGACCGAATCGAGTGCCTGGTTTCAGCCCGTGTACTTCGGGAAAACCTCAGGACAGGCTGACGAGCTGGTTCAATGCCGCGGCCTTTACGCAGGCCGAACCCTACACGCTCGGGAATGCACCGCGCAGAATGGGAGAGTGCCGTGGGCCGGGTCAGGCCAACATGGATGCGTCCGTGACCAAGACCGTGAACGTGACCGAAAGAACGCGGGCGTCGTTCAGAGTGGAGTTCCTCAATGCAACCAACACACCGAGATTCGACACTCCTGTCAGCGATCTCGGTAATTCGCAGTTCGGCCGCATTTCAAGAACTCGCGGGTTTGCGCGAATCATGCAGTGGACGCTCCGCTACGAGTGGTAGTGCACTCATAAAGACAAGGCTGCCCAGAGGTGGTTATGTTTTTCGTCCTCGATGCCCGCAAGCACGCTGAAAAATCAGAGGGACAGCGATTTGACTGATCCCACTTTCACGTCGCCGGTAGCCGTCTCATTTCAGAGCGGAGTTCAGAGACGGCTCAACGGCATGCATTTGAGCGGAGCCCATAATGTCAACACAGCCTCGAAGAGTTTCATCGGAGACTCCTGAACCCGATTTGCAGATCGCCTTACGCCGGGAAAGATTGAACTTGACGGTGCACCACAGGGCACTAATCTTGCTCGCCGGCGGTTTTGGAATACTGGTGTTGCTGATTTTCATCACTGGTCTGGGAGTTGTGAGTCGCGCGAGTCTGCTGTTCCGCGAGGTTTCCACGATTAATACAGAGTTTCGGCAGCTCAGTCTGGATCTGGAGCGCCTTCGCTCCGATATGTTTTTCGTAGGAAGCTCTGTCCGAGACCAGTTGTTCGATGCGGATTCCGACTCGATCGAGGACAGGCGAAACCGATTCCTAGAATCTCGCTCGACGGTGGAAACCAGGCTCATTGCGATTTCACAGAACGTGGCTCCGGAACAACGGACCGAGTTCGACGAACTGAGAATGGAAATTGAGGCGTACTGGAAAGTTGCCGAACCGGTTTTCACTCATGTGGACGGCGAAGCTCGCAGCGTGCGATCGCTGCAATTAACTTTGAGGCGCAACTCCGTCCTAGCTATTGTGGGCACTATTGGATCGATTAATGAAGGCGCCGTCGAACAGAGGCAGCACGAGATTGAAACCGCACAAAACGACCTCATTCAGTACATGCGGCGGATGACTCTGGTCTCATCATTGTTGGGGCTGATTGTCGCTGTCGCGGCCGGTTACGGCAATCATCTGCTCCAGAAGCAGGCGGATCAGCAGCGGCGCCGGACAGAACGCGCGGAACAGGAACTCCGAAGTCTTTCCTCCCAATTGGTTCACGCGCAGGAACAAGAACGGCGCACGATATCCAGGGAATTGCACGATGAAATCGGGCAAACGCTGACCGGTCTCGGGATCGAACTGGCCAATTTTGAACACCTCCGCGAGGGCCCCCAATCCGAATATCGTTCTCATCTGGCTGACGCGAAGCGATTAACCGAAGAAACTCTTCGAACGGTGCGGAACATTGCGATGGGCCTGCGTCCTTCGATGCTGGATGATTCGGGGATTGTGCCTGCCGTCCGGTGGCAAGCCTCTGAACTGTCACGGCGGACGGGCACTCCAGTGGAGTTGCAAATTGAAGGGGATTTTAGCGGCCTGGGAGATGAAGGTCGAACCTGCCTTTACCGTGTCGTCCAGGAAGCGCTGACCAATTGTGCCCGTCATGCCGAAGCGACGACGATTCAAATTACGATGCAGGGCAAAAAAGAATCTGTATGCCTATCAATACGCGATGATGGTCTCGGATTCGATACCGGCCGTGCGAGGACCGGTCTGGGCCTTATCGGAATTGAAGAGCGCGTGAAAGAGCTTGGTGGATCCCTGGCCGTACGCTCATGGCCCAACCCCGGAACACTCCTGCGTGTGGAAATTCCACTTGCCAACAGTCACAGCTAAATGAGCAAGACGCGAATCATTCTCGCAGACGATCACGACGTGGTGCGAAAAGGTCTAACTTTCTTGCTCGGACGAATCAAGCAAACAGAGGTGGTTGGAGAGGCGACGGACGGCTATCAAGCTGTTGAACTTGCCGAAAAGCTCGCCCCGGCGCTTGTCATCATGGACGTCGCGATGCCTCTTCTCAACGGCATCGATGCTGCGGTGCAGATTTTGAGAGCGCGTCCGGAAACCTCTGTCATCCTGCTCAGCATGCATGCGGACGAAGACTATGTGATTAGAGGACTGAATGCCGGAGTGAAAGGCTACATCCTCAAAGAATCTGTCGAACGCGATTTGCCCCTCGCCCTGGAAGCGGTCAGCAAGCACCACCATTTTTTTAGTTCCGCGATTAGCGAAGTGCTGTTGCAAGACTACATCCGGCAGCTTAAGCATAAGCATGTCCGGGACTCTTATGACCTGCTTACTGAGCGGGAAAAGGAAGTGTTGCAGCTCCTTGCTGAGGGCAAGACGAACAAAGATGTTGCTGTTCTGTTGAACCTTAGCCCTCAGACTATTGAAAGCCATCGTGCCAATCTCATGCAAAAACTTGGCCTGCACAGCACCGCGGACATTATCCTCTACGCCGTAAGAAAAAGGATTATTTCGTAGCGTCTACTGCTTAAAGCTGATCGTCCTTACCCCGAATTTCAGCCTTGAGAGGATGCGTAACCGAATTAGCTAGGGCAAGATCAGACTGCAAAACAGAGAGGAGAAACTCATGGGCAGAGTGTTTGGAGGTGTTCGTTGGGGCTGTCGCGTTGCGGTGTTTGTCTTGGGGTTGGTCCTGTTCGTAGCGGCGGTTCCGGTTTTCGCGCAATTGCCGACCGGGACAATTCTGGGAACTGTGAAGGACGCTTCGGGCGCGTTAGTCCCCGGTGCGATGGTCACGGCCCAGAACGTGGAGACGGGCACATCGCGCTCGATCTCGACCGATGAGACCGGCGGGTATCGTTTGGCCGCGCTGCCTGTGGGTCACTATGACCTAAGAGTCGAGCTGTCCGGGTTCAAGGCAACCACGCAGAAGGGGTTGGTTCTCAACGTTGGCCAGGAAGCGGTCTTGAACTTTTCGCTTGAGGTGGGGACCATTTTGCAGGAGGTGGTGGTCAGCGGCGAGGCTCCGATCGTGAACACGACCACAGCCTCGCTTGGCGGCCTGGTGAATGAACAGAAACTCGCGGACCTGCCGCTGAATGGCCGGAACTACCTGGATTTGATCTTGCTCCAGCCGGGCATCACACAAAACACCGTGGTGATCCAGCTTGGCGGCGGCGCAGGGGGCACTATCTATAGCAGCAACGGCGCGCCCATCATCTCAAACAATTTCCTGCTGGACGGAACGCCCACGCAGAACGTTCTCGGCTACAACGGCGCTTCGGCCGTGGGCACAACGCTGGGACTGGATGGCATCCGCGAATACAAGGTCATCACGAACGCTTTCAGCGCCGAATACGGCATGAACATGGGCAGCCAAATGACAATTGTCAGCAAGGGCGGAAGCAATCAGTTTCACGGCGATGTATTCGAATACCTGCGGAACCGTGTCCTGGATGCCAGGAACTTCTTCGATTACTCCTACGAGCAGTGCCTGGCGAGCAACCCCTCCAATGCATCCTCCTGCAGGCGAAGCCCACCGTATCAGCGGAATAATTTTGGCGGCGCTTTCGGAGGTCCGATCCAGAAAGACAAGACGTTTTTCTGGGGTGTATACGAAGGTTTGAGGCAGGTGAAGGGGAACCCTGTGATCGCCAAGGGGATTCCCGCTGCGTGCGTGGCCAACGGGACGCGCACCGTCGCCCAAGGCAATCCGAATGGCTCAAGCTACACCGTGACCCCCGCCGATTGCGGTGGACTGATCAGCAGTCCCATAATGGTGAACCCGGCAATACGGCCCCTGCTGGCGCTCTACGATCCCGCCGACACCAACTACACTCAACTCTCGCATGAGTCGGTGGACTATGGGCAGATGCGCGTCGATCACAATTTTGGCAAGAGTGACAGCCTTTTCGCGCGCTACACGATTGAGGACTCCAACATCGTTCAGCCGGGGCCGGGTTTCGGCGCCAGCGTGTACGGTTTCAAGGAGTTTCAGAACGCCTTGACCAGCCGCAGCCAGTTCATCACCCTTTCCGAGAACCACATCTTTTCGCCCACGCTTCTGAATACGGCGCGGATTTCCTTCAGCCGGACAAACCCTGCAAGCGCTCCCGTTGTCAATCCATCTCAGACGGGGCAGCAAGTCGTTGGCCCGGATGTCTCGTTCGCCAATGGGCAGCCCATCGGTTTGATCGTCATCGGGTCCAACGGCACCGGGAACCCGAACTTCACCACGATGGGGCCGGACTTCGCTGCTCCCAACTACCATTTGCAGAATTACTGGAGCGTGAGCGACGACCTCTTCTACACGAAGGGAAAACACGCGCTGAAATTCGGCTTCTTGGGGAACCGCATTCAGTTGATTACCGGTGAGACAGTGTGGAACCGGGGCAGGGTGAATTTCGCCGGAGGACTTCCTGCCTTTCTACAGAATCAACCCTCGCAAGTGTTCGCGGCGATACCTGGCGGAGTCGAGCGCCGCCATTTCCGGTACGAAACCTTCGGATTCTATGGGCAGGACGACTGGCGCGCGACTTCGCGGCTGACGCTCAATCTTGGCCTGCGGTACGAATTCAACACGACGGTGACGGAGTCCCAAGGCCTTCAGACTACTTTACGGAATCCCGGCGCTCAGGTTGACGTCATTGGCGGCCCCGGCTGGACTTCTCCGCTCACGGTGGAACCCCCTATGCGAAACCCGTCGCTCAAGAACTTCAGCCCTCGCGTCGGATTCGCCTACGACCCGACGGGCAACGGGAAAACAGCCATTCGCAGCGCCTTCGGGCTTTACTACGACGTGGCGACAATCGGTTCGACCACGTTCGGATATGTTGTGGGCGATCCGCCGTATCGTTCCACGAGTGTCGCAATCCCGCCGTCGTGGGCGCCAGGGTTCATCT
>WNGD01008783.1_pt1 | contig 10357 bp, 9 predicted proteins | sample 5400671 | NCBI WGS metagenome assembly WNGD01 (sample SAMN13153369, study PRJNA577476) | soil metagenome | isolation source: 40 cm soil or saprolite under grassland replicate 2 | place: USA:California | collected 2016-06-15
CCGCAGCAGCGCGGTCTGCCTGGCCTGAGAGCCCACGCGGCCGCCCTGGCACATCGCGGTCAGCTCGGCGAATGCGGCACTGTCACGGGTGCGGGCCATCTCCTCGCCCAGGCCCCGGCGGGCGGGTGCGAACCCCGCCAGCCAGCTCAGCGAGGGCCGGACCACGTCGGCGCAGATCAGCACCATCAGCCCCGGGCCGGCGTGGGGAGGGTGCTGGCCCGGCACCGGCCCGCCAAGCCGCTTCGCCCGCCAGGCCGCGGCCAGATCCCGCCAGTCCGGGACCGTCTCGGCGCCGCTGGCCGCCCAGCGTTCCTGCCACGTGCTCCCCGGCTGCGCCTGCAGCCAGCCCAGCACGGTAAGGACGCCCTGGCGGCGGGTCTGCTGGCTCAAGTCGTTGGCCAACGCGAACGGCGCTGCCAGGACCCGGGCAAGGACCTGCTCCCGCGATGTGCTGGCCACTGGCCACGACGATTGCGGTGCCCGCGCCGGGAATCGTGCCGCCAGTTCCGCGCCGGTCACGCGTCCCGGTGACCCGGCGCGCGCCTGTCCCAGTTCCGCAAGGACGCCGTGGCCGGTCATAGCGCGTCCTCGCCGAACAGGTTCCTCAAGCTGCCGGGCCGGTAGCCGGCCACCGGGCCCGGCCGCGCCAGGCCGGCCTGCCCCCGCCGGCCGTGAAACGCGAGCACATCCGCGATGACGTCCTCGGTCAGCGGGTTCAGATACCGCTGGGTGGTGGACAGATGAGCATGGCCAAGGATCCACTGCACGTCAGTGACCGGCAGCCCCGGATCACGTGCCATCCGGTACGCAGCCGTATGACGAAGATCATGAAGTGTCCAGTTGGCGCCCAGCGTCGCGTTCGCCCGGGCGAACATCGCCTCTGCGCCGTGGTAGGCCAGCCGGCGGAACGGGCGCAGCAAAGTCCACCACAACGGCTGATCCCGCCCGGCAGGCACCAGGCCCTCCATCTGCGCCTGATACAGCCGCAGCCAGACGAACGCGTCCGGCGACGCCGGCAGCTGCTGCATGAACCGCGTCCCCTTGCGGATCACGGTAATCAGCTGCTGCCCCGGATCTGTATCACCCGCCGTGGCGCCCAGCAGCTCCGAGGCCCGGGCCCCGGTCGACACCCAGAAGGCGACAAGGGCCCTGTCCCGGTTGGACGGCAACGCGGAGAACAACTGATCAAACTTCTTGTCCGGGATGCACCGCGGCATCCGCTGCACCACCGCGGGACGGTACCGGCCGCTGCGCTCATCACGGTACATAGAAGGCACGCAGCACGCTCTCGGAGTGCGCCCGGGTCGCGGCCGCATAAGTCACCGCCAGCGCCGGCTTCCCGGTCACCGGGTTGACCGCCTCCTTCCCTCCGCGCCGAACCCGGGCCCCGCCCGTCCGCGGCGCGCCAGGAGCCGCCTTGGCCGCCAGCTGAATCCACCGGCAGAAATCCCGGGCCTCCGCCCGGGTGGCCTGGTCCCACCCAATCCCCGCCGCCCACAGGAAACGGAACCAGCGCAGCAGATCCATCCCGTAAGACCGCTGCGTGGTGGCCGGCCGCCCGCACGCCTGAAGCTCCCGCAGATACACCGCGACCGGACCGACAACTACCCCGCGCGCATCGACGAGCCGGTACGGCTCAAACGGATCACCGGTCGCCTCAAGCAACCCGCAGCGCGGCACCACCAGCCGGGCCAGATCCCGCCGCCCATCCTCTTCCCCGATCATGACCAGCGACCGTAGCCACGCCCATCACGACCTGTCCCGCCAACTGGGAGAAGACGCCCAGGTGGTCAGTCAACGGGTCCGTCTTGGGGCGCCCGGGCAGGTTCCTGGCCTGGGCCGCGTTGACCAGCTGCACCGCCAGCCCGCACCCCTCCAGCACGAAGAACCAGATCCTCCAGTAGTCCAGTGTTATCTTTAGTTCGAACAAATTTTTATCGCATTTTCGCAGGTCAGGGCCGTCGCGTACGCGTCTGTGACGGTGACGCGAGGTTGGCGGCGGTGAGTCGGCGGCGCAGGGCGAGGTTCTCGCCGTGTGCCTGCTCCAGCGCCTGGCGCAGGGCAGCAGTTTCCTCTCGGTGGCGGCGCTTGAGATCGGCGAGCTGGGCAGTCAGCGTGCGCACGACGCTTGACGGCTGGTCTTCCCGGGCCTGGTTTTCGGATGGTTTCTTCTGTTCGGGGCGAGCCGAGCGGTGGTGCTCGACGCGCTGGCGGATGCCGTCGTTGCGGTAGAGGAAGTCCAGGGAGACCCCTGATTTCGCGGCGAGGCCCCGGAAGGTCACGGGCTCGCCTTCCTTGATCATGGCGACGAGGGCGTTCCCGGCGCGGGCGGCGGCTTCGGCGGTCCGGGCAGCGGCCGCTTTCCGCAGGTTGTCGGTGTTACCGGGCATTGCGGTCCTCCTGCCTGGCGATCGCGGCGTCGGCCCGGGCAGAGGTTCCGGCTCCGCGGATGGCCTGAGCGCCGGCGTCGGCTGACGTTCCGGGAGCTGATTCGAGGGCTGCGATGATGGCGCCGAGGGCGTCGGTCTCGCGCTGCCGGCCGTCGAGCCAGACGTTGCCGGGGGCCATGGGGGCACCGGTCCTTGCGGTGAACGCGTCCTGGCGCGTGTCGATGAGGGCGAGGGTGCGGTCTTTTTGGGCTCGCAGTTCCGGGAGGAAAGTCGCGTCGGTCGTGAAATTTCCGCAGGTCAGGCAGGCATTCCCGCGGTCACATGCCTGCCGGGGAGGCAGCAGGCACCAGCCGTTGGGGAGGATGCGGTCGGTGCGCTTGTCCAGCTGCAGCATGTCGTAGAGGTCCCGGGGGCTCGCCTGCAGGTCACGGGCATCGGCGGTGATCTTCCGGTAGCGGAGGAATTCCGCCTCGTGGGTTTCGGCCAGGGTCTGGGCATAATGCATGGTCATCGCGGGCGACAGATGCCCGAGATACCGCTGGACGACGTGAACGGGGACCCCGGCGTTGAGCAGGCTGGTGGCCCTGGTGTGACGGAAACGGTGGGTCCGCTGGAAGTCGACCGTGCGGCCCGCGCTGTCGCGGATGCCGAGCCGGCGGGCCAGTTCGGTGAGCGCCTTGTGGAGGGTCCCCGACGCGTAGGGCCGGTCGGCGTTGCGGTTGAACAGCAGCCCGAGGAACAGGTAGCGGGGCCGCGCCCCCGGAGCGGCGTGCGCTTCCAGCCAGGCGGCGGCCCATTCCTGCTGCGCCCGGATGACCGCGGTGATCTCGTCATCGACCGGGATGGTGTCCGGGGCGCCGTCGATCTTGGTCTGCTGGTAACGGAGCCGGGCGGTCAGCGCGCCGGGGCCGGCGGACTGCGGGCCGGGAGCCAGCGGCAGCAGCGGGTCCGCATCTAGCATCAGGATCTCGTTGATCCGGCGGCCCAACCTGGCCTGCAGCATCATGATCCTCATCGCCTGCGGGTCCTCCAGCCCGCCGTCGGCGGCGCTGTCTCCGAGCATGCCGATGCCGGCCATGATCTGCGTCATCGCGGCATCGTCGATGATGTCGAGGGCAGGATCGCGCCGGCCGGGGCGGGGAAGCTCCCGGATCCGGTAGAACCCTGCATGTTCGGCTCCCAGCTCCCGCCATCCCGGGTCGCCCGCGGCGGCGGCCTCGTTCGCGTTGTCGTGCATGAACAGGTAGAACTGCTCGACGTTGACCAGGATCGTCTTGGCGTGCGCCGCTGATACCGGCTGTCCCGCGGTGGGGCCGCGGGTGGCCCGGCTGGCCGTCACGTGGCCCAGGAAGTCCAGCATCAGGTGCCGGACCCGGCCGGGATCGGCGTCCAGCCGCGGCTCGCTGATTCCGCGGCTGGCGAGGAACGCGTCGAAAACGGTCAGCGCGAACACCCGCTGGCCGAGGGTGGACCAGCGCAGCAGCCCGGTTTCCAGCGCGATCTTGCCGTGCCACTGCGCGGCCCGGCGCAGCCACCCGGCCGTGATCCGGTGAAAGTGGAGAGCGTGACGGCCGAGCGGCTCGTGCATCCGCACCGGGACGCGGGGATCCTCGACCGGGTGCCATGATTCCCGCTGCCACCACGGCCGGGTGTCGTAGGCCAGGTCCAGCAGCCAGAGGAACCGCAGCAGGACCTGCCTCATCTGCGTCAGCGACGACGCGGCGGGCAGCTTCCCCCGCCGGCGGTGGACGGCCAGCGGGATCTGCTGCAGCCAGGCCCGGGCGGGCAGGTCCGTCAGCGACTCCGGGCCTCCGGCCGCCATGCCGGCGGTGAGCTCGGTGAGCCGGCGGACCAGCATGGCGGCGCCGTGCAGCTGGATCCTCCCGCCCAGCTCGATGACCCGGAACACGCACCAGGTGACCTCCCGGCGCATCGGGCCGGGAAGGCCGCTGACGTCGATCGCGGTCCCGCCCTGCCCTCCCTCGGCGAACCCTCCCTGATAGAGGACGGGAACCGTGCCGGCCGACAGCCGGGGCAGCCGCATCCCCGCCGGCACCGACGACCACAAGCGGTCCAGGACCGCCGCGTCGTGGCGGGAGCCGGCCGTCTCCAGGCAGTCCATCAGCTCCTCGGCGGTGATCCCGTTCACGGCTGTTCCCCGTCCTGCCCGGCGGCGGGCCGCCAGCCCGCGGTGAACGCCCGCCACCCGGAGACCGCCCGCATGTCAGCATCGTCCGTGACGTGCGCATACAGCTCCAAAGTGGTCTGCACGTCCGCGTGGCCGAGCCGGCGGGACACCACGTGAGGCGGCACCCCGGACAGCAGCAGGGCGGTCGCATGCGAATGACGCATCCAGTGCGGCGTCCAGGCTTCCGGGACCTGCCCGGACAGGTCCCGGCGCAGCCGGGTCACCAGGTCATAGACGCTGCCGGGCCGCCACGGCCCGAACCGGGCGCCGCCGGCCAGGTTCACGAACACCGGGGCGGCGTCCAAGTCCGGGACCGCCAGGTCAGCGCCGGCGTCGCACAGCTGCCACGCGTACTCCCCGTAAAGGGCGTCCAGCTCGTCGGAGACGAACACCCGCCGGTAGCGCTGCCCCTTGACCCGCACCCCGTGCGGGTGCTCGCGGGGAACGACCTCGATGAACGGCGTGTCGCCGCGGCCCGTGTGCCAGTCGCGGTGCTGCAGGCCCAGGGCCTCGCCCAGCCGCAGCCCGGACTCGGCGAGAAGCAGCCACAGCAGCCGGTCCCGGACCCGGCCCGTCCACTGCCCGGACGCCGGGTCGAACCGGGCGCACGCGTCGCAGATCGCCGTGATCTGGCCCGGGGACAGCACCGGCGGCGCCGCGCCCCGGGGCACCCGGACCTTCAGCACGCTGCGGCGCCGGCCCGTCTTCCGGGCGAGGTGGTCCAGCATCGGCCTGTAAACGCCACGGCCGCCGAGCGCGACCCGGGCCAGGTCACCGCCGAGGGACACGCCGTTCAGCTCGTGGAACCGGTAGAAAGACGTGACCGCCCGCAGGCGGGTACTGACCGTCGACTCGGAGAACCTCGGCTCCCGCGGCCCGATCGGCACCACCACCGGGCCGTCGCCGCTGCGCAGCCACGGCAGGAAGCCGCCCACGTCCGAGAGCGTCAGCATGTCCCAGGCCAGGCCGAACAGCGACAGGTACGTCCACCACAGTGCCAGCGCCCGCGCGTACGACTTCACCGTGTTCGGCGACGATCCCTGCACCCGCAGGTACTCCAGGAACTCCTCCGCCGGGCTGATCACCGCAAGGTCGGGGCCGAGCACCGTCCACGTTGTCTCGCCGCCCGGCAGCACGATACGCTGCGTCCGGCACTCCCCGTCAACGTCCGTCACACGATGTAACATAGCGGCGTCAGATAATCCGGCGACGACAGACACGCCGACCAGCGGAAACTCCTTTGACCTGCCATGACGGACGGCCCGGGAACAGCCGTAGATAACACTGGTCGACTCCAGCGTGACGATCTCGATGCCGTCTCGTGCCAGCTGGCGGCCCAGCGCGCGGACCGCGCCCATCCGGGCCCTCACCGTCCACACGGTGCTGCGCCGGGCACCGGGCCGGGACGGATGCGGGGTACGGGTGCACACCATCCCCGAATCCTTCGCCACATCGATCGCGGCGACCCGCTCATGGACCCGCTCATGCTGCTCATCATCGATTACCTGCGGTCTGCTCACCGCGGCCACCTCCTGGGCCTGGCCTGTGGGATAACGGCGAGCTGCCCGGGGGTCACGGTCGGCGGGCACCAGGCCCGGAATACTGACCGGCGTGCTCAAGGCAACAATGAGCGACCCTCAGGTCACAACCCCAGCGCCACGCTACGATCCGGGTTCGCATTCCAAGAAGAGCCGGCGTCACGGGCAGCCCACCCCCACTGTCCCATCCCGCACGGCGACACAGCCACCGGCCCGGACGCGGCAGCAGCCCCAGCCCGCCCCGACCCGCACCGGCCCGCATTTTCACGCAGCGCGACCATCCCCAGATGAGATAGCTACGATGGTCACAGCCATCCCTTTCTCAGGTTGAGGGATGGCACGCACCCGCTGGCCCGTCGGAACTGTGAACCCCGGCCTCTAGTCCAGGCCGGGCAGATCAGGCCGGCACCGCTGGCTGGTGCCATGAACCTGGGGCCCGGCCGACAGATCGTCTCGCAGGACAGCCCGGACGGCGTCAGCCGAATCGGAGGTCAGGCCGGGACCCAGGCTCCCGACCCTACGCCCCTGTTCAGACAAGATCAGGGAAGCCGGGCCGGAAGCATTATCCACAGTCTCCCTGCCGAATATTTACGCCACGCTTGCCCACGGAGCCCAGTGGTGGGACGCATGCAGATTATCTGTTCGGTTTGGTTGGCGCGGTGACGGTGGTTATGGCTGGAGGACGCTTCGAGGTTGATTTCGAACAGGCCTAGCCGTTCCAGGGACGCAGGGCCCGCGGCCAGGACCCGCATCCGGTGCCCCGCCGCGCCTACTGAATCGGCGTCGCGGGCAGCGGGATGGCGTTGCGTCATGGCCAGTTGCCCGTAATCGAGTCGATGACGGTCGCGGCGTACTTGGCTGGTTCTTCTTCCCAGACGAAGTGCCCGGCATCGATGATCACGAGGCGGCTGGTGGGCAGCCGCTGGTCGAGAAACTCCGCGTTGGGAACCGGGACTACGCGGTCGTGGCGGCCGTTGATGATCGTGACCGGCACCGTGATCTGCGGCAGCAGCCCGGCAAGCACGGGCAGTTCCTCGGGGTACCTGCGGACATAGCGCATCGACTCGGCGAAGCGGTCGCCGTCGTAGCAGGCCAGGTAGTCCGCGCGGATGTCGTCGGGTATCCCGCCGACGATGGTGTCCAGCGCCGCGCCGACGATCACGCGCGGGTCCATCCTGCGGTACCTGCCGGGGTCGGGGTCGAGCACCCACGACGCCAGCGGCTCGCCGAGCTGATCGGAACGGCGGCTCCGCCGGTGCCCACGATCGCGCTGGCGATCCGCTCCGGATGTGCGGCGGCCGCAAATAGGGCGGCCGCGGTTCCGACGTCCGGCGCGACGATGTGCGGCGTGCCGAGATCGGCCTCGGCAATGAGGTGGGCCAGGAACTCGCCCATCGCTCGCGGAGACAGCAGGTCCTCCCGGCGCTCGGATGCGCCGAAACCCGGCAGGTCAACGGCGAACAGGCGGGCGTGCTCGGCAAGTGAGGCCCACATCGGCGCGAACGCGTAGATGCTCTCCGGCCACGGACTGGTTAGCAGGACCGCCGGCTTTTGCGAGCTACCACTGTCGGCGTACCGGATCTGGACTCCGTCGATAGTCCGGAAGCGGACTTGGGGGGTCATTGTCGTTGGCATATAGCAATCCTCCAGATGCGGTCCGTCCTTCACACCCGCGAACACCTCTGGCCAAGTCCCTGGTCAACCGGCCCGGCGGCGGTGCTGTCAAACGGCTGCGGCGTTCGCCGAGGCCGGCCCTTGCCGGGGACCCCGGCCGAGGGTGAGTGCGACGCTGGCCAGGGCCAGCAGCAGCGCGGCGATCTCGAGCTCGGCCCGGGCGCCCGGCGGCCATCGAAGTCCCTGGTCAGTTCTTGGCTGGCAGGGCGGGGCGAAAAGTCGGTGAGCAGCTGGTTGACGCGCTCCGCCTCGTCGTGATGGACCCAGTGGGAGGCGTCGGGCAGGCGCTCGACGCGGTCCAGGTTAGGCACGTCGTCGTGGTCGGGCTCGGCTAGTTCGGGGCCGAGGTAGCGATCGCGCTCCCCCCTGCTCACCGCCCACCGCTCCAGGAACATGCCCAGCAATCCCAGAACCTCGTTCCGGTTCGCCTCCGGAAACGACCTCCACAGCTCCCCGTCCGGAACACTCGTCAGCGCCACTATTTGGAGATGGGGTGCCCGCACCGCCTCCGGCACCCCGCCTCCCGCAGGATTGCATGCCCGCAACTGCCCGGCCCACTCCACCAGCCGCAGCAGTCCCTCCCTGCCGATAACCGGCGTGCTAACAGCCGCCTGTCCAACGATCCATGCACTATGGCAAATCGACTGAGCGGATCTGGGCCGCGCTGAAGAACTACATAGCCAACACCGCCGTCAGCTGGCCCGGCCGGCTCCGCCAGATCCACTCCTTCTTCCGCACCCGCTCACCGGACCAGATGCTGGCCACCGCCGCACCCTGGACCAGCCCCTGGCTACCACCCGGTTACGAACAGAACTTTTGGAATGCTGCTTTAGCGGTACGTATAACCGCTTGCTTTGGCGATCTGGCCGGACGGGCGTGGTGAAGACGTCAGTAGCTGCCGGAGCTTGGCGGGCAGGGAAACGCAGGCGCTGCGCGGTGAATGCAGGAAAGCATCAGCGGTGCTGTGGCTGGACAGCTTCGGATGGCATGCCCCAGCGAGCTGAGACGGCACCGTTACCGGGCTGCCGTCGACGGCTCGCACCGGCGCCGCGGTACGTCGCATATACCTCCGGTACACCTTTCGTGTACCGCTAATGGAACTGCCGGGCAACGTTTGGATTCTGGCCCCACCGCCAGGCGGTGATCAGATAGGGTCGGCCTCGCGGCCGAGACCGGTGCTGCATGACAACCGGCTGGCACTCCGCCAGGAAGTCGCCGCCCAGATGACACCGTCATCGAGCAAATCCTGGGACTCTGCATCGGGGACAGCCCAGCGGGTCTGCGCGCAACGCCAGCCCTTATGCTGGCGGCCGGGACGCCTGGTTATCCTGCATATGTGTCCAGGTCGGCCGCCAGCGTGCCAGAGCCCTCGGAGCCCGTAGCTGCGGAGCCGACCGAGGATGGTGGTGGTGCGTTTCGTATCCAGGCTGTAGATCGGGCCATCCTGCTGCTGAAATCGGTGGCGACTAGCACCACTCCGCCAACCGTCCTGGAACTTGCACGCGCCTGCGGGATCAACCGCAGCACGGCCTGGCGGCTGCTGCGCACCCTTGAGTACCACGGGCTGATCGATCGTGACCCGGTCACCCAGCGATACACCGTCGGGTACGGCGCGATCACGATCACCGCCGCGGTCACCGATGACACGCTGGTACGCAGGGTCCGTCCCCTCCTGGAAGAACTGTCCGCACGCACGGAAGAGTCGGTGACGCTCGCCGTGACCAAGCGTTTCAACCTTGTCTACGTGGACCAGGTCGACCCGCCGCACGTCATGGCGCCGAACTGGCTGGATAAGCCGTTGCCGCTGCATGCGACCTCGGGGGGAAAAGCCTTCCTCGCCTGGCTGGGCCCGGACGAGCGTGATGCGGTCCTGCCGGAGGAACTCCCGCGCTACACCGCACGCACCATCACCCAGCGAAGCCAGCTGGAACGCGAGCTGGAAGAGGTCAGGCGGGTGGGTTATGCGCTGTGCGCGTCGGAATACGAGGAGTTTTCCTCCGGCGCCTCCGCAGCGGTGCTGAACTCACGCGGCTACCCGATGGCGGTGGTCAACGTCTGGGGTCCCACCCCGCGTAATCCGGTGAGGAAACTGCACAAGATAGGCCGCGAAGCGGTGAAGACCGCCGAGGAGATCGGCAAGCTACTGGACTGACGCGGGCCGGACCTTGACGCCGATCACGGTCTGCGCAGCTGGATGCGCCTGCCTGCGCTGGCCGGCGTGGCGAGCGCGGCATGGGCGGCGGAGAGCCGGGAGGCGGCACGCCAGCGCTCAGGAGGCATCGGCGTTACCCGCTCGCTGGCTATGTCGACGTGCAGGAACATGAGTTCGTTCGTGGCCACCACATCACCGGCGGGTGACTGAGACATCCGGTGGAAGACGTGCAGGCGCTTCTCGTCACAGCCGAGCAGTTGCGAGTCGTAAATTAGAACGGCACCGGCTCGTACGCTCTTGTTGAAGCATAGGTGGCTCTCGACCGTGTACATGCCGCAGCCGCTGTCTGCCCGGTAACGCTCACCGAGCCCGAGATGGTCGAGGAATGCCTCGGTCGCCTCGGTGGACGCGACGA
>WNGD01019252.1_pt1 | contig 10355 bp, 9 predicted proteins | sample 5400671 | NCBI WGS metagenome assembly WNGD01 (sample SAMN13153369, study PRJNA577476) | soil metagenome | isolation source: 40 cm soil or saprolite under grassland replicate 2 | place: USA:California | collected 2016-06-15
CTTGGAGTGAACGTTACAGCCCCAACGCTGGAAGACGTATTTGTACATCTCACCGGGCGAGTCATTCGTGACGAGTCTGCCAGCGCCAAAGATCGCATGGGTTCTCGCCTGCGCAGCCGTGGTCGATTACGCCGCTAGACAAGGAGTCCATTAATGCTTAAAACGACGCAGTCAGCCGCAGTTCCTCAAACCACACCTGAAAACAGGTCTGCCCCAGCATTTTTTATCGATCCAGAAGGCATTGCCATGATCTGGCGACGCGATATGGTGCGTCTGTGGCGACAACGTTCGCGTTTGCTTGGAGCGGTGGCGCGAGCGCTCGTCTGGCTGTTCGCGCTGGGATTTGGCCTGCGTGGTTCGCTCGGTTCTATCGCAGGTTTTAATTACGAACAGTTTGTCTTTCCGGGCGTGATCGCCATGACGGTCATTTTCAGTGGCCTCCAATCGGCGATTTCGATTGTGTATGACCGCGAGTTCGGCTTCCTGAAGGAGGTACAGGTAGCACCGACACCGCGATCAACGCTGGTTATCGGTAAATGTCTCGGTGGCGCTTCTAGTTCGACTGTCCAGGCCCTGATCATTCTGATCTTTGCACCTTTTGCCTCCGTGGCCTTGAATCCCTTGAGCGTGCTTGCCACGGTCGTGGCGACCTTTGTCACTGCCCTGGCGATCGCTGGCCTTGGCGTGGTCATTGCGATGTGGATTACCGACTTTGAGAACTTCGGCACTATCCAGAACTTTATTACCCTGCCGCTCTACATGTTCTCAGGAGCGATCTTCCCGACGCGTCTGGTTCCGCCGTGGTTGCACGCTATTCTCTTGCTCAATCCGCTAACCTATGGCGTCAATGCCATCCGGGGGGTACTGCTGGGTTATGAGATCGCCAGTGTGCCCCTTAATTTAGCAATATTGTTAGGCTTTACCGTGGTGATGATGGCTATCGCTATCTGGATGTCGCGCAGGGAGGTATAGAACTTATTAAGCCCACTCACATGTCAAAGATGAGTCACCTTTCGTGCTTGTGGTTCGTGCTATGTAAAGTACCTGGGGACGGCGAAGTATCCCTACTATTGTTACGTCCATTATTCAGGAAGGAGCATGAGCAATGGCGATACAAAGTCCTCGAGACCTCTTTCTTTATGGTCTTTGCTCGATGTATGACGTTGAGAGGAAACTGGACCAGATGTTGCCGATTCTGGCGCAGGAATCCCTCGATGCTCAGGCCAGGGAGGCCTTTACGCAGCATGAACAGGAAACACGCCAGCATATCAGCAACCTGGAGCAGTGTTTTCAAATACTTGGTAGCCAGCCTATGATAGTGGAGAGCAATATGGTCGCCGGTCTCAGGCGAGATCATGATGCATTTCTCCAGCAGCAGCCACCAGCGCAGGCTCTGACAATGTTCGATCTTTATGCAGGCTACCAGAGCGAATGTCTTGAAATTGCAGGCTATCACAATCTGATTGACGCGGCAAACAGCATAGGGCTGTCACAATGCGTTCCCCTGTTACAACAAAATCTGCAGCAGGAGATAGCTGCATCACAGAAACTTGCGGCCCTTGCCCATCAGCTTGGTCTGCAACAAACCCAGTTAGGTCGGGCACCGGTACCCAATCAACCAGTATCAAATCAACCCCCTGCAGGGGCTAACCAACCGATGTCGAATCAGCCTGTCCAGGCAACCAACCAGCCGATGCCAAACCAACCGATGGCGAGTCAGCCCGCACAGGCGGCCAATCAACCGGTGCCAAACCAGGGCTATGCAACTGCTAACCCACCGGCGTCAAATCAGCCCTCTATGGCGCCCAACCCACCAGTAGCGAACCAATCTTCTGGAACTGCTAATCCGTCGATAGCGGACGAGCCAACTGAGACGGCTAATGCGCCCGCGGCAAATATTGCTTCTCAGGTACAGGAAGGTATGGATGTGGTCGGGTCGGACATGAGGCCTGTAGGTGTTGTCCGTAATGTCCGTGACAACGATTTTCGCATTGATATACCGATGCAGCGTGATCTCTACGCTCCGTTTGATGCCGTTCAAAATGTGACTGATGACCGGGTTATCCTCAATATCCCGGCTGACCAGGTAAGGGATATGAACTGGTCCAAGCCATCACTCATGGGTTAGGGAGCAAGAGCGTAGCCTTGCAGAGACTTTTCGCCAGGCGACCCTTGTCCATTAAGGACGAGGGCCGCCTGTTTTGGCGCGTCGGTGGCTAGATAGTGGAATTAGCTCCTGCGTTGTTGTACACTCTTATGAACAAGAATCTTTAGCCTTTTCTTTGAGGAGAGTGTAATGGATAACCAGGAAGATACGATTGCCGTGCGCGCGGGAGAGAACATTGACCTCGAAAAGGTCGAGCATTACTTGCGCGATCACATCGAGGATATAGGGGAGGGCACCTTGCAGGTGCGACAATTTCCCTCGGGCGCCTCTAACCTGACCTACCTGCTCCAGATCGGCGCCTGGGAAGGAGTACTGCGCCGTCCTCCGCTTGGGCCAGTACCTCCAAAAGCGCACGACATGAAACGGGAGTGCAGCCTCTTGCAGAAGATCAACCCGGTCTTTCCACTTGCGCCAAAACCTTATCTCTTCTGCGATGATCCTACCATCATAGGGGCACCTTTTTATGTGATGGAACGGCGCAAAGGGGTTATTGTGAATACCTCTTTTCCGTCAGGAGTAACGCCAACCCCCGAAGTATGCAAGCAAATATCTCATACGGTGATCGACACGCTGGTACAAATTCACGCCATCGACTGGCAGGCAGCCGGACTTGATACTTTTGGCCATCCTCCAGGCTTTCTCGAGCGCCAGGTAAAAGGCTGGATTGAACGCTACCATCGCGCCAAAACAGACGACATACCGCAGGTAGAGCCTCTGACCAGCTGGCTCCTGTCACATATCCCACAAAGCCCCGCGCCTACGTTGATCCACAATGACTTCAAGCTGAACAATATGATGCTTGAGGCGGAAGATCTTACTCGCCCCGTCGCCGTATTTGATTGGGAGATGGCAACCATAGGTGATCCCCTCTTCGACCTTGCTATATCTTTAAGCTACTGGGCAACGGAGAATGACCCCGAAGAACTGAAAACAATCCTGCCAACGGTGACGATGTTTCCTGGCTTCGTGAGCAGGGAGACCTTTATGGAGATCTATGCGCAAAAGAGTTCACGCGACCTCTCTTCCATAGACTATTACATGATCTTTGCCTATTTCAAACTGGCAGTGATCATTCAGCAGATCTACGTCCGCTGGAAACGCGGACAAACGCAGGATGAGCGTTTCGCCGTTTTTGGCGCTCGTGTCCAAACGTTGATCACGCACGCGGCGCAGCTTGCTGGAGTGTAGAGAAGGCCGGTTGAATCGACCTGGTCCTCTAGAAAAATAGGAGATAATTTTATGAACGACTCGAACAACTTGCAGGTGGCTCTACAATTATATACTGTGCGAGATGAGACCCAGCGCGATTTCGCTGGCACACTGCGGCGCGTGGCGCAGATAGGATACCCCGGAGTAGAATTCGCCGGCTATGGCAACCTGACCTCGCAAGAGATGTTGGCATTGCTAGCCGAGACGGGGCTACGCGCAGTCAGTACCCATGTCAGGTTAGATGCGTTACAAGATGAGCAGCTGGACGCATCGATTCGCTATTGCCAGGATATTGGCTGTCCCAATATAGTGCTGCCATGGCTGGCGAACGAGTGGCGCACGCGAGAGGGTATACAGGCGCTTGCTCCTCGACTGAATGCCATCGGCCAGCGCTGCCGGGAACACGGTATCACCTTTGCCTATCATAACCACGACTTTGAATTCACTCGCGTTGATGGCATCTATCTTCTTGACTATTTGATACAGGCTACCGATCCCTCACTTGTAAAGATCGAGCTCGATGTTTACTGGGCTGCTTACGCAGGTGTTGATCCTGTCTTGTATCCTGAAACAAATGCAGACCGTGTCGCGCTCATTCATATCAAAGATATGGCCGCTGATCGTTCAATGACTGAAGTTGGTAAAGGCATGCTAGATATCGGGCATATATACGCGTTTGCGAGGGCTCGCGGCCTGTGGGTGATTGTCGAGAACGATCATCCTCAAATTCCTTCACTGGAGAGTGCGAGGATTTCTCTGGAATATTTCAAGTAAAGCGGAAGGGATGCTATGGAAGAGATTCAGCAAACGCGGCCTCCCGACAGGTATGAGCTCCTGAGCACTAAACTTGCTCTTCCACGCCCACGTCCATCACTCGTGTTACGTGAGCCGCTACTCGCCCGGCTTGATGAAGCGCTTGAATATAAGCTTACCCTGCTCTCTGCTCCTGCCGGCTTTGGCAAAACCACGCTCGTGAGCGAGTGGATTGCCACGCGTGGCGAACGCCAGGATCCGCTTCCTGTTGCATGGTTGTCGCTCGACGCGGGCGATAACGATCCTGTGCGCTTCTGGCGCTATGTCATCGCTGCCTGCCAGGCCTTTCAGGCCGGTATTGGTAAGTCCGCTCTCGTGCTGTTGCACACTCCGCGGCGTCCCTCTTTGGAGACCGTGCTTACGACGTTCATCAATGAACTGGCGCAGCTAGCACACAAGTGTGTCCTCGTCCTGGAGGACTACCACGTCATCACCTCTTCCCAGATTCACGAGACGATGGCATATCTCGTTGACCATCTCCCTGCAACGGTGCACCTGCTAATACTGACGCGCAGTGATCCACCGCTTCCCCTGGCGCGCCTGCGAGCCCATGGTGACCTTTACGAACTGCATGCTGCTGACCTGCGCTTTTCTCTGGCGGAGACCGAGATCTTTCTCCGGCAGGCTCTTCCGTTTCCACTCTCTGCTGAGGCAATCACACGCCTCGAGGCGCGCACAGAGGGCTGGGTGACCGGGTTGCGCCTGCTAGCGCTCGCGCTGCAAGGGCGAGAAGACACGTGGGATCTCGAGCACATGCTTGGTACCTTTACCGGCAGCCACCGGCACATCCTGGAGTACCTCGTTGCTGATGTGCTCTCTTCCCAGCCGGAGCGGCTGCAGGAGTTTCTACTACAGACGGCCTTTCTCAACCGCCTGACGGGTTCTCTTTGTGATGCGGTCACCGGCAGGAACGACGGTGAGCACATACTCGAACAAATGGAACGTGCTAACCTGTTCCTGATTCCACTCGATGACATGGGGCAATGGTATCGCTATCACGCACTTTTTGCCGAGGCTATGCAACACGAGGCCAGACGCCGCCTCGGAGAAGACTACCTGCGCACGTTATATGACAAAGCGAGTCATTGGTATGAAGAACATGGACTGCTGGCTGAAGCAGTAGAAGTTGCACTCTCTGCCAGGGACTTCACGCGTGCTGCCATGCTCATCGAAAGCATTGTGGGGCCTTACAACACCATTAACGAGTTGCACACGTTGTTGCGTTGGATAGAGCAATTGCCAGAAGAGGTGCTCCTGGAGCACCCGGAGCTCTGTTTGTCCTATGCAATAGCGCTCCTGTTCACCCTGGATCGTAGCGCTCCGGCGACGATGTCGCTTATTCAGGTACCACTCAAGATGGCAGAACGCTACTGGCAGGCCGAAGGCAACAGGCCCAAACTCGGCGAACTGCTGTCCTTCCGCTCTCAGGTTGCCTGGTGGCAGGGAGATCTCTCCCAGGCGTTTGCAGATGCAAGGCAGGCTCTCGAGCTTTCGTCGGAGCAGGAGACGCTCTGGCCGGGGAGTAGTATACTCACAGTGGGGATGGAGGAACTACTTGCTGGGAAACTCGACACGGCACGGCAGGCGGTTTTGGAGGCACGAGCACGCTTTGAAGCTATCGGAAATGCCTATGGAACGCGCGCTGCTACTCATGTGTTAGGCGAAGTGAGCTCCCGGCAAGGGGAGCTGCACGTGGCGGCCCGGTTCTTGATCGGCCTCGCTGCGCTCTCCTATGAGTGGAATGAACTGCAAAAGGCAGAGCAAGAAGTGTCCCAGGCGCTCGACCTCGGCAAGCATCATGTGGATGAGGTTGGCAAGTACCATGCGGAGCAGTTTATCCAGATTCCTGGCTCGCTCGTCCTGGCTCGTGTGCTGAACGCTCGTGGTGAGACCGTACAGGCGCAGCGCTTGTTGCAAGAGCTGGTTGTGCTGACACAGGAACACAGGTGGCCGTATCTCCATAGAGAGGTGCTCGCAGAACAGGCGCGCCTCTCGTTGATGGTCTCGGACCTGGTCACAGTACAGCGATGGTCGGCTACCATAACGCAGCTCGGTGAGGACTTTCGTCTCGTTCAACGAGAGCGGGAGGCGCTGATAGTCGCTCGCCTGCTAATTGCGCAGGGAGAGGCAACGGCGGCTCTGCTCCTGCTTGAGCGCTGGCAAGCGGAGGCACATGCCCAGAGGCGTACACAAAGTGAACTGGAGATCCAGGTCCTCACGGCCCTTGCTCACTCCACTCATAAGAACTTGCCCCAGGCTAAGGAGACACTCAGAGAGGCACTTGTCCTTGCACAAGCAGAAGGCTACCAGCGTCTCTTTCTGGACGAAGGAGAGGCCCTGGCGATATTGCTGCGGGCTGTTTTGCTCGATGTGCGAGAGGAGCCGCTGGCTACCTATGTACGGAGCTTACTGGTGGCCTTTGCTCAACAGCAGGCGGGGCAAGACACCTCTCATCATACCGCCCCTGCGCTGCTGATTGAGCCTCTAAGCCCACAGGAGCAGCGCGTGCTCCGCCTGCTTGCTGCCGGTCGCTCCAATCCCGAGATTGCCCAGGAACTGGTCGTCTCGGTCAATACGGTGAAAACGCAGGTGCAAAGCATCTACCGCAAGCTGAACGTGAACAGCCGCTGGGAAGCCCGTGAAGCCGCCCGCCACTTGAAACTCCTCTGAGATGTGAGAGCGACCGCAAGGGCCAATCCATTTCAAAGAAGACGTTTTGCGAATCAAACGAAGCCGATTCAGGATTGTCATCCTGAGCGCAGCGAAGGATCTTTCGCCGGACAGAGATCCAAAGCTCGCGCTCAGAGCCTGCCCTAGAGCGAAGCGAAGGGATGACAAAGCGAGATGCTCTCTTCTTTGAAATGGATTGACAGCAAGGGCCGCTCGACCTTGTCGAGCGCTTCTTCAAAACCGTGACCCGGATGTTTCTGGGATCGTACCATCTCCGACCAGCTGAAAAGAATAGACTGGTAAAGGAAGTTCTCTTGGAGAAGGAAGGACATAAGCGAACAGCCGTTCAAAAAGGGTAAGATTGAAGAAGAAAATGTGCTGCCGGTGTGCTACACTTTCTTTTGAGGTAGATCTAGCCCTCGACAGAACTGTCTCTCCAAAATGAGACGCACAACGAGTTTTGGCGGATGTTTCATGGATGTATGCTCCGAAGAGTCATCTAGAAAGAAGAGAGTGAGCCAATGTTCAAAGACACAAAAGCATTTTCCGGTTTTTCAGTCAACAACCTGCAAAAAGCGAAGGAGTTCTATGGCAAAACGCTCGGGCTAGACGTGTCCGAATCGCACGGCCTGTTAGAGCTCCATATCGCTGGGGGGACGAACATCTTGATTTATCCGAAGGATAACCATATTCCAGCCACCTACACCATCCTGAATTTTCCTGTCGACAACATTGAGCAAGCTGTAGACGACCTGGCCAGGCATGGCGTGCATTTCGAGTCCTACAATGAGGGAGACCTGGTGACAGACGACAAGGGGATTTTCCGTGGCGGGGGTCCGAAGATCGCGTGGTTTAAAGACCCAGCTGGCAATCTCTTGTCTGTGCTTGAAGAGGAGATTTAAAACAGAAAAATAATATGAGAAAAGTCATGGTATCACTAATGGTCACACGTGATGGCACCATTTGCGGACCAAACGGAGCAATGCATGTGCTGCTAATGATGAGCAACACCATACCGATGAGACGGAACGGAGGGAACAGGCGATGAATACCGGAGGATTGTCCAGGGTGCGGCTCGGCCGCATGCACGATATCATGGCCGGCTATGTCGAGCGCGGCGAAGTGCCCGGTCTGGTCACGCTGGTCAGCCGGCGGGGCGAGGTGCATGTCGATGCGATCGGCACGAGGGCGATTGAAGACCCCGCCCCGATCCGGCGTGACACGATCTTCCGCATCTCCTCGATGACCAAGCCAATCACCGCCGCAGCGACGATGATCCTGGTGGAGGAATGCAAGGTGCGGCTGGACGAGCCAGTGGATCCGTGGCTTCCCGAACTGGCCGAGCGCAAGGTGTTGAAGCGACTCGACGGGCCGCTCGACGACACTGTGCCCGCAAACCGACCGATCACGACGCGTGACCTGCTCACCTTCCGCATGGGCTTCGGACAGATGATGGCGCCGCCGGACGCGTATCCGATCCTGAAGGCCGCGAGCGAGCAGCAGATTGGCATGGGGCCACCGAGCCCGTCGACGGTGCCTGCGCAGGATGAGTGGATGCGCCGCCTGGGGCGGCTTCCGCTCATGCACCAGCCGGGTGAGAGGTGGATGTACAACACGGGGTCCGACGTGCTGGGCGTGCTGATTGCGCGCGTCTCGGGTCAACCGCTTGAGACGTTCTTGCGAGAACGCATCTTCGAGCCGCTCGGCATGAAGGACACCGCTTTCAGCGTGCCGGCTCCCAAGCTCGACCGGCTGGCGACCAGCTACTCGACCGATCCCGAAAGCGGGAAGCTTGAGCTCTATGACGATGCCGAGGGCGGCCAATGGAGCCGCCCACCTGCATTCCCTTCCGGCGCTGGGGGATTGGTTTCGACCATCGACGACTATCTGGCCTTCGGCCAGATGATGCTCTCCCAGGGCAAACACGAAAGCTCGCGCATCCTGTCGAGGCTTTCGGTCGAGACCATGACGACCGACCAGCTGACGCCCGAGCAGAAAGCAGTGTCCGGCCTGGTCCCTGGCTACTTTGACAGCCACGGCTGGGGGTTCGGCGTGTCCGTGGTCACCAGGCGTGACGATGTGGCGGCGGTGCCCGGCCGTTACGGCTGGGACGGTGGCATGGGCACCTCCTGGTATTCAGACCCCAGGGAGGAGATGGTCACCATCCTCATGACCCAGCGCGCCTGGACGTCCCCCAGTCCACCGGACGTCTGCCTCGATTTCTGGACCTCGGCCTACCAGACGATCGACGACTGAGACGCCTCATATTCGGCTGCGCTGGTATGTGAAAATGCAATGGGCGTTTCCTCGAAAACGAAGCGGGTGGTCTGTGTCGTTTAAGGCTTATTCAGTCTTGGCGAAGACATTCTTTGCTATCATAATTGTAAATGCAAACTGCATCCTGGTGAGCAGGCTGTCAGAGACAACTCAACGCGTTCTGTCCCCTTTGTGGGGAACCCGGATACTGAGGCAATTCCACCGGGATGCAGTTTGCATCTACAACAATCAAGAACCAGCGAAACTCGCGACCGAACGAGCGATATACCGCGACTACTTGCTGATCTTCAGCTGTTGCGCGATGAAGGCGAGCGCGGTCTCGGCCACTTCACGCCATCCGTGGTCGATGACCAGTGAATGCCCGCGGCCGGGTAGTTCGCGGATCTCAGTGATGGCTGGATTCTTCTCCTGTTGCTTGTAGGAGGCATGGGCAATCGCCCACGGCACGGTGTTGTCGTGCTCGCCGGAGATGATCAGCAGCGGTCCACGCTCGGGATTCTTCGTGTCGACCCGGGCTTCCGTCCACGGGTTGAGATTGGCGCTGGCTGCCTGGAAGAGCGGCACACCGGAGCCGGGCACCGAGTACGTCTCGTACAGCTCGTGAGCTTCGCTCTCGTCTACGGCGTTGGCGAAGGCGAAACGGAACTGCTCGTAAGTCAGCGGGACGGCGCGCGTGTAGTTGAGGGGGTTGCCCAGCACCGCAGCCGACGACTTCAGCGCTGAGAGAGGCAGAGGCAGCACTCCGCGGAACGGAGCGGGATCAATGGCGACCGTCACGGCGGCTACGCCCTCCCCAGCCACCATTTGCGCGATGAGGCCGCCGAAGGAATGGCCGATGACGGCGGGCTTCCTCTTGAGCTGATGGATGGCGTCGACATAGTGTTACGTCACCTGCTTGATGCGCTTGTGGGCAAAGACCTCCGGGTCACCCTTGGCCTCCTCGACGGTGTCCGGGTCATCTGGCCAGCCCGGCGCGAGGGTCGTGTAGCCCTGCTCCTCGAAGAGCCCACGCCAGCGGTCCCAACTGCTGGCGAGGAGCCAGAGGCCGTGGACGAACACGACCGGCTGCTTCCCCTGCGTGTTGGCGCGGTCGATCTCTTGCTGTTCATGGATCGTGAGAACTGTCATTTGGTACTCCTTTGGGTGTGTTGGTTGGGTCAATCGGTGAGATTGTCCCGTTCAATTCTTCCGCGTGAACTCCAGATCACCAGCGTCGCTC
>WNGD01023895.1_pt1 | contig 10355 bp, 10 predicted proteins | sample 5400671 | NCBI WGS metagenome assembly WNGD01 (sample SAMN13153369, study PRJNA577476) | soil metagenome | isolation source: 40 cm soil or saprolite under grassland replicate 2 | place: USA:California | collected 2016-06-15
ACACGCGATGATGCGGTGCTGGCATTCGAGCGACACGCGACTTCGAAGATTAGCCGTGCGGAAGACCTCAATGGAATCGCAACGCTTGGATTCCGCGGCGAAGCGCTCGCGTCAATCGCCTCGGTGGCGCGTGTCGAGCTGGTGACGAAGACCGAAGACGGGTCCGCCGGAACGCGCGTGGTTATCGAAGGCGGGCGCATGCGCGACGTTAAAGATGCGGCCCATCCGCGCGGCACAACTGTCGTCATGCGCGATCTGTTTTTCAACGTGCCCGCGCGGCGAAAGTTCCTGCGTTCGGAAGCGACCGAAAGTTTTCACCTGACAAATCTCGTAACGCATTACGCGCTGGCGCATCCTGAAATCGCTTTCACGCTAACTAACAATGGCCGAGAGATCTTGCGCGCGGCACAGGCTGTTGATCTGCGCGAGCGCGCTTATCAGGTCTTTGGCGAGCAGTTCCTCGAGAATCTTTTGGAAGTCAGCGGCGGGCACGCTCAGGTGGCGCAGGTGCGCGGCTATGTTTCGGCGCCGCGCGATCGGCGCACTTCGCGCGACGCGCAGTATCTTTTTGTCAACGGGCGTTTCGTACGCGACCGGCTGATTGGCCGGGCTCTTTCGGAAGGCTATCGTTCGATTCTGCCGTACGGTGTTTATCCGGCGGCGCTGCTGTTTCTGGAGACACCGCTCGAAGAAGTCGACGTCAACGTTCATCCGGCGAAGACCGAAGTTCGTTTTCGTCGCGCCGCGGCGGTTGCGGACGCGGTGCGCGAAGCCGTGCGCGCGGCGCTGGCCAGCGCGGGTTATGCCAATGCAGCAGAAGATACAGCGCGAGCTGCTGCCAGCGCCGGCCCGAATGCCAACCGCGACATTGCGGAAACGTTATCGGTGTCTGCCTCCGCCGGCGAGACCGCCAGATTGCACGCTGCCACGGAAACCGCAACTCTAGCAGGCGATATTCCCGAGAGCACAACGGAGTATGCGCCACCCGCGCAACAGTCGAAGATCGATTTCGCAACGATGCCGATCCAGGACGAGGAGATCGTGGTTGAAGAGGGAGGTGCGCCTGTAGTTTCAAAAAGAAATACAGGGCGCGACCTGGATGCGATCTTGCGCCGCATGCATGCAGGTCAGTCTGCTGAGGCTGAGGCTGAGGCTGAGGCCGAGAGCGCGCACGCAGCATCGACTGAGTACGATCAATTCGCATCGGTCATTGAAGAATCTACGGCGGCTGGCGCCGCAAACATGCAAGTTGTTGCATTGCCACCGCTGGCTTCGGCCGACAAGTTTGTGCGCGAGGTTCCCGTTGAATCGCTCTCCGCAAACATTCGCCCGCTGGGTCAGCTCGACGAAAGCTTTATTATCGCCACTGACGACGAGGGGTTATTGCTAATCGATCAGCATGTCGCGCACGAACGAGTTCTGTTTGATAAGTATCGTGCGCTTGAATCCACTCGCCCGGGTCAGTCGCAGCAGCTCTTGATTCCCGAGACTTTTGATCTGACTCCCGCGCAGGCTGCCGTGTTCGATTCGGTTTCCCCGGAATTGGAAAACTATGGCTTTGAGCTGATGCGTCTTTCCGGCCGAACCGTAGCGATCAAGGCAACGCCCGCCGATCTGCCAGCCGGTGAAGCGCGCAATATGCTCGCGGAAGTGCTCGATACGGTTGACGCTGAGAAAAAGGGATCTGCGCGCGCGACGCTGCGCGACGAGATCGCGGCCTCACTGGCATGTCACGCCGCGATCAAAGTGAACATGCCGCTCGCTCCCGAAAAAATGCGCTGGTTGATCGACCGGCTACTTGTGACCTCATCGCCAACCACCTGCCCGCACGGTCGGCCCGTAATTCTGCGCCTCGCAACGCGGGACATTCTGAAAGGCTTTCATCGGATCTAAGGCATCCTTGGGCGTATCCGGTTTTGGGCGCTCGTCACAGCTGTTCAAGCGTTGCTATTACCACGTTGGCATCAGATAAGTCTTGCAACAACGCATCCGGCTTGCACGCGAGAAGGTCTTCGGCGCTGTAGAGACGTCCAGTCGCGACGGCCAGTGCGCGCGCGCCGAAGTGACGAGCGCAGGCGATGTCGTTGGGCGTGTCGCCGATGACGATGAATTGATTGGGTTGAAGATCGACGCCGAGATGACGGCTGATGCGCTCGGCGGCGAGTGCGGGAAGATCGCGACGGTCGTGCGATTCGTCGCCAAACGCGCCGGGTAGTTGAAAGAATTCCGCCAAGCCAACGAGACGCATCTTCAAGTGTGCGGCCGGTTCGATGTTGCCGGTAAGCAATGCCGAAAGATAGCGCGGGTGACGGCTTAGCGCCCTGAAGAGTTCTTGCACACCGGGCAGCAGATGAAACAACTCCTGGCCGTTGCCGGCGGCGCATTCCATCGCTTGCATGTAAGCGTGGCGCAACTCGTCGATGCGCTCGCGAATCGTTTCGTGCGTGTACCCTTCATCGCGCAAGGCTTCCGCAATTATTTGCAGGTCCGTCATTCCGGACACGGTCATATCGGCTAGTTGGCCCGCTGTGCCGAAGACGTCTTCAAGCACCGGAATCGTGTAGTCCTTGAAAGCGCCACTGTACGCGGAACGTATCAGTGTACCGTCAATATCCCAGAGGAGGATGCGAACGGCGGACGCGGAGACGCGGAGACGGGATGACACGGGGACACGGAGGTTCCGCGCTGCTTCGACTGGTTCTTTCGCAGCGTCTCCGTGTCGCCGTGTCTCCGCGTCTTCCCGTTTCATCCCCGCCCTCACTCAATGATCGCCAGCACATCGCCTGCGTTCACAGTAGCGCCCGCTTCGGCTTTTATCGCGACTACCGTGCCCGACTTCGGCGATTTCATCTCGTTCTGCATTTTCATTGCCTCGACCAGCACAATGCCTGTGCCTGCCTCAACCTGAGTTCCGACCTCAACCAACACCCGGACGATTCTGCCGGGCATCGGAGCTGCGATCTCTGCAACGCCATGATCATGCGCGCCCGAGCTCTGCGCGCTGCGCAGTCGTTTTGGATCGATCACTGTGATCGCGTAATTGTGGGTGCCAATGTTAACTTCAAAAAGCCCGCCTTGTTCGGGGTGCTGCGTTACGCGACACTCGAACACACGACTGCTGTCGATCAAAAGGGACGTGCCTGAATCCAATTCGCGCAGTTCAAATTCGTAGTGACGGCTGTCAACGTCGGCGAAAACGCGCGAACCTTCGCGTCGAATATTCAACTTGTGGTTCTGAGCCGCAAATTCTGCGTTGAGTCTCATTCTGTTTCCGAGTCGGCGGATCGTTTGTCTACCGGGTTTCTGTTATCGAGTTGTGCGAGGCGGCCGGCCATCCGCCAGCGATTATCTGCTTCACTTGCGGGTTGATGATTCAGCGAAGCCTGGGGCTGGAGCTTGGCAAAGTGAAGCGCAGCGGCGATCAGTGCCAGGTCGCGATTACGTGTCTCGTCTTCATCGCGTGGCTCGGGAGGCGGCGTAACAACGTTGCGGCGTTCGTTGAATCGCGAAATAAACCCCGTATCCAACCGGCCCGCGATGAATTCGTCATCGCGAACGATCTCGCGAAAGAAGGGAAGCGTCGTCTTGATGCCTTCGATGCGATATTCATTCAGTGCGCGTCGCAGCCGGTCAATCGCTTCCGCGCGCGTGCGTCCCCAGGCGGCTAGTTTTGAGATCATCGAATCGTAATGAATCGAAACTTTGGAACCGGAGCGAACCCCGCTGTCGTCGCGAATGCCCGGACCAGAGGGCGGTTGCAGATATGTGATCCTTCCCGGCGATGGAAAGAAATTGTTTTCCGGGTCTTCCGCATAGATTCGACACTCGATCGCGTGGCCGTCCCAACGGATTTCATCCTGTTTGAAAGAAAGCGGCGCCCCATCCGCGACAGAGATCTGTTCGCGCACGAGGTCGATTCCAGTCACGAGTTCAGTCACCGGATGCTCGACCTGCAGGCGCGTGTTCATCTCGAGGAAATAAAACTCACGCGTGGCTTCAGCGACGAGAAACTCAACCGTGCCGGCGCCAACATAATTCACCGCGCGCGCGATCTTGATCGCGGCTTCGCCCATCTTCACGCGCAGCGCCGGATCGTTGATCGGGGAAGGGCATTCTTCGATGACTTTTTGGTGGCGGCGTTGAATCGAGCACTCGCGCTCGCCGAGATGAACCACGTTTCCGCGAGTATCCGCGAAGAGCTGGATTTCGATGTGGCGTGGTTGGTCGATGACTTTTTCGAGATAGAGCGAAGCGTCGCCGAAAGCGGCGGCAGCCTCGGACCGCGCATTGGCAAAGGCTGTTTTCAGTTCATCCGCAGACGCTACCAGCCGCATGCCTTTCCCACCGCCACCGGCTGAGGCCTTTAACATTACTGGATAGCCGAAACTGTCGGCCGTTTCAAGCGCGTCCGCAAACGTGGCGAGCGGTTCAATCGCGCCGGGTACTACAGAAACGCCGGCAGCGATCGCGGCGCGGCGGGCGCTGGTTTTTGAGCCCATTACTTCCATCGCGCTGGCAGTCGGGCCGATAAATGTCAAACCCGCTGCCGCCACCGCGCGCACGAATTCCGCATTCTCAGCCAGAAAGCCATAGCCCGGATGAATCGCATCCGCACCAGTCTCCTTTGCGGCATCGATGACCGCGGGGATGTTCAGGTAACTCTCCACGGAGGGCGCAGGACCGATGCAAACGGCCAGGTCGGCTTGCCGGGCGTGAACTGCGTCGATGTCGGCTTCGGAATAGACTGCTACGGGCGCGATCTTTAGATCGCGGCAAGCTCGAATGATGCGCACAGCGATCTCTCCGCGATTGGCAATTAGGATTTTGCGAAACATTAGGAGTAGTCAGTGGTTAGTTTTCAGTAGTCAGTTTGCGTACTTCCACGTTTGGTTAACCCGGACACAGTTAACAACAATCGACTGACGCCTGACAACTGACAACCGGCCACTAACTTTCTAGACCACGATTGAGTTCGCGGGCTGACGAGGATCGTAGCGGACTGTTACCTGCGCGCCCGGCCTATACTTATGTTTGGCGGTCTGCTGCTCGGAGTCGAGCGTCTGCGAAGATTCGTAAACCGTGCCGGCGACGCTGTAACTGTAAAAGATTTGGGTGCCGTTGCCGGCATCGTTGGACACAATGTCGAGCGTGCTGCCTTCGACTATGCGGCCAGTGCGCAAAAGGCGATTCCTGCGCGAGGTTTCACCGGGTGGTGCGGCCGTGAGAGTAGCGGGCTTTTCAACTTCGGAGGCTTTCATGATCACGCCATCGCGCACGATCAAGTCGTCGTCGGTGTTCAGGATTCCATCTTCGCCTGGCAAACGCAGTTCATAGTTAGTGAACGACAGTTTTTCGACGGGCGCCTCTTCGGTTGCGGAGTTGGCGGAAGCATTCCGAATAGCAGCGCCCCGCAGCGTGCGCGGCTTTTCTTTTGCTGCCAGATCGGCGCTGGGCTTGTAACCTGCGTAACCTGCGGCGGAATCAATGCTGGGTAGTGCGGCGAGGGCAGCCGCGATCGAACCGTCTGGGTCCGGCAGTTCTCTCAAATCTTTAAGTTCGGCGGGAAGTGTGCGATGGCGCGCACGATATTCGAGCAGCGCGCGATCGATCGTGTAACCCCGGGCATAAAGGCCGGCGTCGATCCCCATCTGATGTTCACGTATTCGTCTGGGAATGGTCACTCCGATCAACGTCGCCACCAACAGACTAACAGATGCAGAAGCCAGCAGGCCGCGACGCGCGGCGCTTATGCCGACAAACCGTGACGGCGTCCGCTGCATCGATTTGTAAATCCTGCAGCTACTCCACAAAACGACAAAGCTGATGGGAATTAAAACCCATTTCAGATGCCAGGCAGCCCTTTCGGCGGCAATCAACAATGACCATGAGTCCACAGGGATAATCCAGGATTCTTCAAGACGACTGACCGCGGCAAGCGGCTGTTTGAGGAGCGCAAAGATTAGCTCGACGATAAAAGACAGAACCATCAGCGTCCCGATGACGACCAACATTAAAGGGCGGCCGTACGCCGGCAGTATGTGTTCGGGTTTGGGAAGAGGATCGCCAACGGCGCGCGCGCCGCAGGCCGCGCAACCTTGCCGAAGGTCACCTTCAAACTCAAACCCACAACAGGGGCAGATGGTCACTTTTATTTACCCTGAAACCTTAATAAGATGAAAACGCTGACTTGTAAATCGTAAAACTCAGCGACTAACTGGTTTTGTGTACCAGTCGCTGCTCGGGTCTAAGTTCAGGCGCCGCGTTAGGCTTTGCATACGCAGCTGCCGGTGAAACTTGTTGCGGCGCGACCTCAACCTCAACCTCGACCTTATTCAACTCCTTCCACGTGTGATACATGCGATGAGCGAAAGTCCAGTAAGAACCAATCGCCAACACCCAAAGCACCGCCGGCATACGGTTCGCAAAAAAGTTGTTCGAGCCCGGATGCGTCGACAGCGCGCCAATTATGAAAAGAACAACCCGCTCCGGGCGTCGTAGGAACCCGACATCGCACTTTGGAATCAAACTTTCAGCGCGGGCGCTCGCGTAGCTTACCATAACCGAGCCCATTAGTCCTGCGCCGGCTAGAAAAACATTTGTTGTCGAATGGAATTCCGTGTCCCGGGCATAGAAAACCATCAAGCCAACGAAAACAACCATGTCCGACAGGCGGTCAAGCGACGAGTCGAGGAAGCCACCGAAACGCGTCACGCGACCCGACAACCGCGCGACCTGACCATCCAGCATGTCAAAGAGATTGGCAACAATTAAGGCGATTCCGGCCCAGAAAAAGCGGCCAAAACCAAAAGCAAGACCGCAACCGACGTTCAACGCAACGCCGATCACGGTCAATATATTCGGATTGATGTGACCATGGGCCAGCCAGCGCACCATCGCATCAATGATTCGCTGTCCGGCACGTCCTATCGGGGCCACAAACATTTCATCGCCAAGACCCTCCTGGTCGTTAGTTACTCGAGACGTTTCTGATCGTGCAACGTCGTCAATTGTCTGATCTCGAAATTGCGGGCGCCGGCGGGGGTGCGAACCACAACCTCGTCGCCTTCTTCTTTGCCCATCAAGCTCTTGCCAACCGGGGAGATGGTTGAGATCAAACCTTTCTGCGGATCGCTCTCTTCCGGTGTTACCAAACGGTAAGTGACCTCTTCGTCGCGCTCGGCGTCGTACAGCACCAGAGTTGACCCGTACGAGGCTTTGCCGTGAGGCACTCGCTTGAGATCGATTGAAGCGATCTCGCTGATTCGCTGCCGCAGTTCTACGATTCGCGCCTTGACGACATTCTGACGGTCGAGCGCCGCGCGGTATTCAGAATTCTCGCGCAAGTCGCCGAATTCAAGGGCACGCTTGATCTCCTTCGGCAAATGAACACGCAGCTCGGATTCCAGCTCATCGAGATCCGACTGCAACCGCCGCTTGATGTCTTCTGACAACCAGTCCTCGCTTCTTTTTAGTTGCGATAGTCCTTCAACCTTTACACTCCATGGCCGTGGATGGATCGCACTCGTCAATCTTCCTATGGTAATTCGCTTCGTCGGGCGCGCCAAATGAGATTCCCGTGTCCCGTGCGGTACGCACGAGCTGTCCGTCCGGCGGTATGCTTTTGACGTTCGCAATCGCCTCAGAGATTGGCACAGTAACCACATCAGCCGCTTGCAATGCAACCATCACGCCGCGCTTTCCGTCCGCCAGGGCGCGCACCGCGCACGCCCCATAATTCGTCGCCAGCATGCGATCGAAAGCATTCGGCATGCCGCCTCGCTGCAAGTGGCCCAGTACAACGCAACGAGTCTCTCTGTTAGTAAGCTGCTCCAGTCGAGTCCGGCAATACCCACCAATGCCGCCCAGTCGGGCCGCATGATAAGCATCACCCTTGTCTTGATAGATTCGCTCATGACCCGTTTCAGTCGCCCCTTCCGCGACGACGATAATGCTGAAGTTTGAGCCAGCTTCATCGCGCGAGCGTATCTTCTCAGCAACCGATTCCATCGTAAAAGGTATTTCCGGAATCAGGATTACATCTGCCCCGCCCGCAAGGCCTGAATGCAAGGCGATCCACCCTGTGTTGCGCCCCATGACCTCGAGAATCATAACGCGATCGTGCGACTCGGCCGTAGTGTGGAGTCGATCGAGAGCCTCCGTGGCGATATCGAGCGCGGTAACAAAACCGAAGGTCAGCTCAGTGCAGGCGAGATCGTTATCAATGGTCTTGGGAACGCCGACGACCGGAAAACCGAGGCGGTCAAACTCCATTGCGATCTCAAGCGTACCTTCGCCGCCCAGCACGATTAGGCCCTCTATTCCCAATTTCTCCAGATTTGCCGAGGCTTCCTTGTACGCTCCATCCGGACCAGTTGCGACTTCCGCAGAGGTGCGCTCAGCAAATTTACCTCGATTGCGTGAGCCCAGGATTGTGCCGCCGCGCGGCAGCAGGCCACGTACCTCTGTAGCCGTCAGTTCGCGTGTTTTCGTTTCGCCGAGCAGCCCCTCGAAACCGTCTTCGATCCCGATGACTCGTTGGCCGTATTCACAGGTGGCAGTTTTCACCACCGCGCGAATGACCGCATTCAAGCCGGGAGCGTCTCCCCCGCCAGTTAATATGCCAATGGTTTTGTGCATGTCCGATTAAGTTCCGAGTCTCGCGTTCCGAGTTTCGAGTTCGAGCAAGAGTGACAATAGAGACTCGAGACTCTCCTTTCGGCGTCACTCTTTGCAATTGAAGGACAACTCGAAACTAGAAACTCGGAACGCGAAACTACCTTCTCACCCGTGGCGGCTCGTACTGCTCACCGTATTCGGGATACTCACGCGTGATGATCTCACCAGGCCGCGTGGTTTCCGTCAACAGGCTGAGCGCATCCCGCAGCACGGTCTGTTGAAGTTTGCGCATGTCCGGCCGTCCCAGACTGTTTCCAATCTTGAATCCTTTCGGATAAAGCGCGCGCGGCGGGCGCATCTGGGCGGAGACTTCCGGACTAACTGTAATCAAGACCGTCGGTATCCCCTTCATCTCAATCTCACGTTGGACCGCCACGACCGTGCGGTGACAAACACTGGGTCAGCCGCCAGTCAGCACGACCGCGTCAGCGCTTGAGCCCTTGTCGATCTCATTGGCAATCTCCGGCGCAGTGCCTTCGTACATCGCCTTGAGCTGCATCGTGTAGCCCATGTAGCCCACGTGCTTTTTTGCGACTCCGCCGATGAATCCGTCAGTGTGGAGATCCCGCAGCACATCGATCGGGAAAACCACGTTAATGTCTTTGTCCGCGTCCGAGTGGTCGTAGTGATGATGAGTGACCATTAGTTGCGAAGGATCAACATCCCCCGGGAAGACTCGATAACCAAGATCCCCAAGTTCGTCGGCGATATTGAATGCTTGCTGATCTCTCAGGTGGACTCCGCCGGCAGTCACAATCGCGATCGTGCTTTTCGAGAGCGCCCTATCAAACGGGGTGAAGGGGATGCATTTTCTCGAGATAGACATAAAACCAGATGTCAGATGCTTGATGTCAGATGTTAGCCTAGCAAATTTGAGCCGACTTACAAACCGTATCGTCGATTACAAAAACGAAAATGTCAGATGCTAGGCGCATTCTCCATCCAGCATCTGACATCAAGCGTCTGTAAAGTTTTACAACTTGCGTAATACTTCAAACAGATCTTCGTTGTCGGGTTGATCCGAAATGTTGTGGATGTCCTTATAGGCAATCCTGCCTTCCTTGTCCACGATGAAGAGCGCTCGCTCGGTAATCCCGTCCTTCTCGCGGTAGGCGCCAAACTTCCTGGCTACTTGGCCTTTTGGCTCAAAGTCGCTCAAGAGATCGTAAGAAAGTCCGCCAAGACTCTTGGCCCACGCGGTATTGCACGGCACACTGTCAACAGAAATACCCAGGACCTGGGCATCATAGCCTTTGAAGCGTTCGAGGTCGGCCTCGTACGCAGGCATCTGCGCGGTTCAGACCGGGGTCCAGGCGAGCGGATAAAACGCCAGGACGACGTTTTGTTTACCCCGAAAATCCGATAGCTTAACCTTCTTACCCTTTTCGAGGTGGCTCGGCAGCTCGAAATCCGGGGCTATGTCTCCAACTTCAGGCATACAAAGATGTCCCTCCCTTTTGAGAATCCGACCATCGTAATCCCAGCGAATTCTTTTAGCTTATTTCGCTTTCCAAGATAGTCGATGCGAATAGCGATTTCAAGCTCGCGATCAAGCGCGCGCGAAGCGACAACCATTCGCAAAAGTCTGTTGACCAGTGGCGCGCGCCTCGCGTAGCATAGCGCTGCGACTGAAAGCGAGACGCGCGCCTGACCGCGTTTTAACCAGCAAGGGGCGGACG
>WNGD01007383.1_pt1 | contig 10354 bp, 15 predicted proteins | sample 5400671 | NCBI WGS metagenome assembly WNGD01 (sample SAMN13153369, study PRJNA577476) | soil metagenome | isolation source: 40 cm soil or saprolite under grassland replicate 2 | place: USA:California | collected 2016-06-15
ATCTGACCGAATTGTTGTGCTATGACCGTGCCCGGCACCCGAGCAAATATTCAGTGGTTATCGTTTCAGAAGGAGCAATGTTCGAAGGCGGCGAAATGGTGTTCTCCGACAAGACGACCGACGCGTTCGGGCATGTGAAGCTCGGCGGCATCGGCGACCTGGTCTCGGCAGAACTCAAAGACCGTGGCGCCAAATACAACAAGGGCAAGCCGATCAATGTCATCAACCAGCGTCTCGGCTACATGGTGCGTGGGGGCGATCCCGACGCAATTGATTCGATTGTGCCCATGGCCTACGGCAACCTCGCCCTCGATCTCATCTTGCATGGCCACCACGGCCGGCTCGTCGTCTTAAAGAATGGGCGCTATGACAACATGCCGATTGAAGCGGTGACCAGCACCAAGAAAACGGTCAACGTGGAGAGGTACTATAACAAGGAGCGCCTGCGTCCACTCTACACCGATTTCGAAATGCAGCCGCTATTCATTATGGCGAGTGATTAGGAAAGGCAGCGCTGGCCGTCTCTAAACCCCGAAATTCTTCGCGAGCAGAACATTTAACATTGCGTTCTCGTTAGGCCGTATCGCTCCGTTTCACACAAGGGTCAGCGGCCCGTCAAAGATTGTCAGGCGGATGACTTCGATGCGCGCGGCATGCGGGCCGTGGCGGACAGAGCATTTAAACAGAGGGCCGCAGTCAGCGACAACGGCTACAGTCAGATCGCAGGCGACACGCCTGCCACTACAGTGAATTGACATGAGTGGCGCTACGTTTGACAGCAGAGCGCCATTAAATTTTGATCCAGTTCGGACGCTACCCGCCTTCATGTGAACTACGGCGTGGCAGGTTTTTTCTCCAAAAGCGGCAGGTATGCTTCGTAACCTCTACTTTTCATTTCTTCTTTCGGAATGAAATGCAAGGCGGCCGAGTTAACGGCGTAACTTTGTCCGGTAGGCGATTTCGGGTCGGCAAAGAGATGGCCAAGATGGGCGTTACTTCGTTTGGCGCGAATCTCGGTGCGCTTCATATCGTTGGAAGTGTCCAGCTTCTCGACGAGGAGATCTTTCGAGATCGGTTTGCTAAACGTAGGCATGCCGATCTGGCCGTCGAATTTGTCCAGCGACGTGAAGAGTGGTTCGCCGGTAATGACGTCGACGTAGATGCCTGTGCGGTCGTAGTTCCAGAATTCATTTTGGAAAGGCGTTTGGGTGCCGCCTTCCCGCACCACGAAATATTCCTCGGCCTTTAATCGGCGTTTCAAAACGGCGTCGCTCGGGACAGGCCGGTTTGGATCAAAACCTGTGGTCTCCTTTTTTTCTTTCTGCGCCAGAAAGAAGACGTAGAGCCCGCCGGCGATGAGAACGATCGCGATGCCGACACCGACGTACGTGCTGATGGCCGATCTTTCCTCGCTGGTGATTCGGCCCCCGTACATCAGATCGCAACCAACGTTATTGAATCGGAGATTGGCTGCGCCCGTCAAGACGGAATAGGAGTCTGATCTTCGCTTTTGACATTTCTGCTTTCGATCGCGGGAGCCGGGCAGGAGTTAGAAGTCGGATGCCGGATCTCAGAATGGAGCGAACTGGATGAGCGAAGGTAAACCTGCCGAGGGGAGCAGCGAGCGAGTGCGGGCAGCGAGCGACTTTCAAAATCCGTTGCAAACGCTGCAGGTAAAACATAGTATTACGTCATGACGAAAACGATTTCGAAGATCGGAAATTCGCAAGGCATCATTTTTGACGCGGCGCTGATGGACCTGGCGCGAGTGAAGGTCGGCGATCAGGTCAACGTAACGGTTATCCAGGAAAGCGGCGCGATTGTGGTGATGCCAATTCGGAAAGGACCCTCGCCAAAGGAAGTCAAATCGGTGATTAAGAAAACGGTGAGGGATTACCGTAAAACGTTGCGCAAGCTCGCGTGAGCGCGACATCAGATGATTGCTTTCATCTCACCATCGACGTCGTCTGCGAGATTAACGACGAAGCATTAAAAAGATTCGGCGGGCTAAAGGGTATCCGCGATGAGAACCTGCTGGTCTCTGCCGTGCTGGCTCCGCAATCGAGCTTCGGCGGAAAGTCCCCCTTTACCGATCTCATCGATGTAGCAGCGGCATATCTCTTTTACATTTGCCGTAACCATCCATTTCTCGATGGAAACAAACGCACCGCCATGATGGCGGCAATCGTGTTCCTGCGATTGAACGGAATCGAACCAGCGCCCGATAGCGAGCGATGGGAGAAGTTGATGCTGGATGTCGCAGCGAGCCGACTGGACCGCGACCAGACGACCGCTCGTTTGCGCAAATTGTTAAAGCGAAGCGCTTAATCAGAAGTCAGCGACCAGGAGCGGGAACGGCCGCCTTTGCCGAGCCGACCTTCGCTAGAAGTTACGGCGTGCCGGGTAGGCGGCTTCCTTGCGCAAATCGTCACGGGTTGATAAAACGGCAACCGTGATCTGGAAGATCTTCCAAATTGTTCTGTGGCTCGCCGCCGCCGCTTACGCGGTTGTGGGCGTCCTCGCCATGGCAGGCGTGCTGGGTAGCGCTCGCGAAGCGGATTCGTTGCGCCATGCCTACATCGTGTTCGGCCTGATGTTCCTGATGATCGGCGCGATGGCCGCCGGCGCGACCTTCTTGGCTAACAAATGGCGAGGCTTGTTGATCGTCGCGCCTTTGATTCTTTGTGCTGGGCTTCCGCTTGCATTGTTCGCGGCGTTTTGGATTGACATGGAAAAAGGTGAGGTGCACCGCCGCCAGATCGACGAGGAGATTCGCTCCGGGAGATATGACTTTGGCAATCAGCCGGCGCTCCTGGCCGTCGCACAGGCAATTTCCGCGAACGATCAGGACGCGATCCGCGCAGCCGCGAAGGCCGTGCCAGATTTGCAGGCGTCAGGGCGGGACGGCACGACACTGCTCTGTTGGGCCGTCAGGGAAACATGGCAGCGTCAGCAATTAGTCGAAGCGGTGAAAACGTTGTTGTCGCTCGGCGCCGACCCGAATTATACCAACGGCCATCGGGATTCATTCGCAATGGGCAATGCTGTGCACGGGTCTGCTCGCCTTCTGCAGACCATGCTCGACGCCGGCGGAGATCCGAATGCTCACGATGAGTTTGGTCGGCCGATCATTCTCATGAACTGGTACCTGGGTTATTACCCAAACGATCAGCGTGCGCGGCTCGATCTGTTGTTGGATCGCGGTGCCGACATCAATTCTACGATGCCCCAAAGCGAATCGGAATTCGCCGGCTATACCTTACTGCTATATCGCACGCGAATGGGACCTGATCATAGCGACGCGTATGCGGATGCGCTGCATCTGCTCGAACGCGGCGCGGATCCGAACCGCGTCGCCGCCGATGGAATGACGCTCGCTAAAATGCTAACTCGGCATCGGGAACACTTCACGACGGGCCGGGGAGCGCCTGCGGAGTTCGCGCCGCTTTGGGAATGGGCCCAAACACATGGGATACTTGGCCAGACAAAGTGAAGAGAAAAGGGTTCGCCAGCCGCCGCAATGAAGTATTTAGATGCGTGAGAAAGGCGATTCGCGATTAACTACTCGACGACTGATCGACGTGCGTCTGCTGAGCTTTTACTGCTTTGTCGTACGCACCCTCACCCTCCTGAACATAACATCTAGTAAAGAATCGGTCATGATACCTGTCCCACCCTTGTGCAAAGAGGAATTCGTGGGCTTGTGATGGACTATAGTGACACTCTGCCATACTGCGCCCTTCTTTTCGCGCGGGCTCTGCGTCTTCAATCCCAAAAACGAAACACACAACGGCCTGCGAATCGTTAGGAATCTTTCGGGTTTTTCCGGTTCGCGGGTCGGTTGCGGAGTCAATATGAGCAATGAAATGCCGACTGTGCTCGTCGGGCTTGTACATTTGCATGACTGCCCCTTTGTTAACGAGGGTTTGCTCTTCTGCGGTAAGAGTGTCCGCCTGGCTGGAATTAAGCGGTACGAAGGGAGCCGTCATGATCAGCAAAATTCTCAATTGTGCTTTGCCAGTTCTCACAAGTGGCTTTCTCATGGAGAGTGTTCGGGGCAGCGCTGAATTTCTTTCAGACTATTTTTAAGCGTTACGCTTACTCATGAATAGACGGCACCAGAGGGGGCTGCACGTAGCCTTAGCGAGGGCAGGAGCGGAAGTAATTCCTAGGGCCACTGACGTCCGCAATTACATCGCTTTTTTCTCAGCTCTTAAGCACGCCATGGTACTTAAACGCGCTACGCTTGATCCTCGCGCTTCTCTTGCCCTACCTGGATGCCGCACGCGCCAAGGTTAAGCACATTGAGCGAGAAACCGCTGTACGGTCGTACCTTACCATCGACACGATTGCTTCCGAATCGCGGTAGCCCGGTAACAATTCAATTAGTTGAGGGCCTCTAGTTGAGAGTTGAGAGTTGAAAATCGTGCCGAGCTAAATCTTCAAGGCGCAAGCGTGAGAAGTCACAACACAAAGATCAGAACACAGAAATCAAAGGGCAGGCGGACCGTCGCAACCAATGTGGCGGCGAGTGCGGCAAAGCGATTGATCAAAAAGAATTCCGCTCTTTTCAAAGGCTTAGCCTGAGAGCAACGATTTACTGCCGAGCACGAAATCGCCTTTGAACGAATGGGAGAGCTTTGTCCTCGATGTCGCCGCAAGCCAGCTGGACCGCCATCAGACTACGGCTCGTCTGGGCAAGTTGCTAAAGAGACTCAAAGATCGCGTTTGCAACCGAAGGACGCAACGCCTAACCAATCGCTGCAAGTGAACGTGAAGATACCCGCCATCCTTTGTACCGCGCTCACCTTCAGTCTGTTCGTCGCGCCGGTGGTTAGTCTTGAAGAAGAGGGAACGGATGCGATGTTGCACAAGGAAAGTCTCGGCGGATTGCGCATTAACTTGCCAGAGTAGGATGTGCTCAGGCTCCTGGACCAGCCCGCGAAGCGGGGCAAGTTGGTCTTCCAAGCGGCGGATGGCAACTACGTGCAGGAATGGCATTATCCGGAGAAAGGGATCGATCTCTCAATGAGCGGAGAGAAGAAGACGGGGCCAAAGAGGATTGTTAGCATCACCGCTTCCGCCCCTTGCACGCTCGCGACCCGAAAGGGAATAAAGATCGGGAGCGCGGAGAACGCGGTTCGCAAGGCTTACGGTATGTTTGTGGATCGCAACGCCCCAGCCGAGCCAGGGACCTATGTGGTGGGCTCGATTTATGGCGGGATTATTTTCAATTTCGAGAAGGGGAAAGTGAGCCGGATTTTCTTCGGCGCGGCCGCGGAATAAATCGCCTGCGGAACACCGGGCGATTTTTTAGGTCAGGATGTTTTTGCCGGGAGGTAGCGAAACAGCTTGGGAACCGGCGGAGGATCCTTCTTCGCGTTGCTACGGCGTGACAAGCGGGCGAGTATTGACGCCTATGGGACACAACTACGGTAGAGATAATGTTAAGAAACGCGCAGTACGTCGCAAAAAGGCTGAACGCCTCGCCGCCGCGAAGAAAAAAAAGAAAACGGCGAAATAACGCTGCGTCAGATTACCAACGACAAGCCCCGCGGGAATGTCTACGTTGCACCCGATAACGCTAATCGCGGAAACCCAAATCAAATTTATCAGAACCTGCGTCGCCCTGGCCGCGTTTATCGCTTCGTGTGTAGTCGCATGCGGTGACCTCTGACTTTAAGAACATGTAGATCTTTCTACAATAGATGCTCTGAGCTAACGTTGGAGCGACGTAGTGCGTCGGAGAGCCGCGCAGCCGATGCCACGGTCAACAAGGTCAGAACTCACTATTGACACTTCGGTTTTCGATCGCGGTAACAACTCAACAAATTGAGAGTCTTTAGTTGAGAGCTGAGACTTGAAGCAATCAGAAGGAAGCAGGTGCAATTATGCGAAAGAAAACTCACGAAAGCTCCTCGCGGCCCAGGTTGTTGGTTCTTGTCGATGAATCGAACATTGGCAGTTCGGTGCGAACGGCAGGGCGCGGTCTGGATTGGCTGAAGCTCCGTGACTTTCTGGCCGGGCCGAACACGGGACGTGAGTTAATCGAAGTGGTGGTCTATGCCGGACTTCCACCTGCTATCCCGATCTGGCAGGAAGAGCGCGATAAGAAGAACAAGTTCATGCATTGGCTGCGCTCTAACGGATTCATGGTTGTAACCAAAGACGGGTCGCCCGCCGAAGAGGGCCGTTACAAGGCTAACGTTGCCGTGATGATGGCAATCGACGCGCTCGAGCTTTCCGTCGAGATGCGGCCTGATGTTGTTATTCTCGTAACCGGCGACGCCGATTTCGCTTATCTCGCCACTAAGTTGCGGCGACGCGGCATCCGCGTGGAAGTGGCCTCGGTCGCGCAAAATCTTGGAAACATATTGAAATCGACCGCAAACGAAGTGATCGATCTGGCCCCGTTGTTCAGGACGTTCGAGATGAAGAATGTCCAGGATTCTGCTCCGCCTGTAGCCCGACAGCCGCAGCAACGCGCCTCACCCAGGCAAAGACAACGCCAGACGACGGTCAAGATTTCACCAGCCTAGCTAAATCGCAGGCGACCTGCAGTGGAACATTGGCGGCCGGAAACCGCCGCTACAGCGAACCGTCGACAGTATGAGAGCAATCGCGGTTCTCGTTCGCGGTTTGCCGGAAACAGCTTTCGGTTAGAGTCCGATTCATATGAAGCTTTCCCGGCAGTTTGAGGAGGCCTTGGTCTATGCGACGCGGGCGCATTGCAATCAGAGCCGAAAGAAAACCGGGATTCCGTATGTCGCACATATTCTTGGCGTAACTGCAATCGCGCTTGAGTACGGAGCCAACGAGACCGAAGCGATCGGTGCTCTTCTCCATGATACCGTGGAAGATTGCGGTGGCGCCGAACGGCTGCGCGACGTGCGAAAACGTTTCGGTGATAATGTGGCCAGGATCGTTGATGGTTGCACTGACACTTATGAGACGCCAAAGCCGCCGTGGTTGGAACGGAAACGAGCTTACATGGCGCATCTCAAGAACTCCGATTGTTCGATACGGCTGGTATCAGCTTCCGATAAGTTGCATAACACGCGCGCGATCCTGGCCGAGCTTCGAAGAACCGGCCTGGAAGTGTTCGAGCGGTTTGCGGGCAAGAAAGACGGCACGCTTTGGTATTATCGCGCGCTTGTGACCACGTTTCGCCAGCATGGCGATCATCCGGATCTCATCGACGAGCTCGATCGAGTGGTGAGTGAGATCGAGAAGTTTGTGCGGGAACGATGACGGATGAAGCGGTTCTTAGCCAGGGAGCAACACTCCACCGATACGACACGCCAAACCACAGTCAGCGACAGCGGCTACAAACACCGCTGACACAGCGGCCGCTACAGTTTTCATACGTCGCTATCATCGCGAAGGATTTTGAACGACGTTCTCTGCGGGAATGTCTAGGTTCCCAATATGACCAAACTCATTGCGTTAATAACAGCGGGACTCTTTGCGGCAGGCACGATGTTCGCAGGCGAACATGGCAACTGCACAAAGCAAGTCGGAAGCCAAGCGAAGGCGGCGTGTCAGGTTTCATTGGCGAGTCTTAACCTGACACCTGAGCAGAAGACAAAGATGGACGCAGCTATGGCAGAGCATCAGAAGGCCGGTTGCTCTGAAGCGAGCGAGGCCAAATACTTGGAACAGGCAAAAGCAGTCCTGACCCCGGAGCAGTACGCGAAGTTCAAAGCCCAGTGCAAGAAAGGCGAGAAAGGTAATACGCAGACCTGATCGCGGACTCGCACTCAGATTAACGCTTCGCGCCGAGAGCAATCTCGGCGCGTTCCGTGTACGGATTCTTGAGGCGACCGCTTAAACGATTGCAGCTGACCCGACTTCGCTTGGCTTCAGTGACCGGCACGCTTGTCGCTACAGCGTGCGCTCTCGTTTCGAGAAAACGGCGAACGGCAATGCTATCGCTGCGATAAAGTATTTTCGAGTATTCATACTAGATGATCAGCGCGCGGAGCCGGAAGTCACCGTTTTTGCCAAGGTGTCGAAATGCCCATAAAATCGCTTGCGTCGTCTTTTACGAGCCGCCGGCGTCTCTGGCCTCCAAAGTCGAAATAGCGGGCGCTGAAACGCCCGCCTGATTGTTCTCATCAAGGACTATCGCACGCTTTACCCGAATCTCGGCACGATTTTTCGGAAATTAGTGGAAATGGATTGTATCGCTCATCTTACTCGCTCCGTTGACTTTGCCGTTGAGATCGTCAACGGAGGTACGCATTTTTGGCAACGTGATAGAGGCGTCATCTGCTGTAGCGACTGCTTGCCAGCAGGTTTTGCACATGGTTGTCTCTAGCCCCCAAGCCATGGCTAGAGAATTCAAGCCGGTACGTTTTTTTGTGATGATGGGAGTAGCGGCGTTTGTCGTGTGCGGCGTGACGGTCTTTTGTACTCATCGCGCTGCTCATGGTAGGACAGCGGAGGAGCGGGCGGCTTATGCCATCGGAGAAAAGGCGGGAGAAGAGGCGCCGCAGGACGCAAAGTTGCCGAGTGACGCCGAGTTGAACATGATGGCTCAGAAGTATTTCAAGTGGCAGGGCTCCGGCGAACAACAGGGTTGGGACCTGGTTTTCGAAAAAGGGTACGCCAACGGATTCAAGAAAACGCATTCCCGACAGTGAATCGCAATAGTTGGGTGATCCTCAGAACGATTCTCTGGATCGGCTTGGTTGCCGGGACGCTGGACATAACAGAGAATCTCGTCTTTCGCCAATTGCGGGGGGCACGCCGTGGAGAGTTTTTCAATACATCGCCAGCGGATTGATTGGAACGAGCTTCTTTACGATCTCGGCGTGATGGGTTGGTTCATGCTTGTTACTATCCCCGGCGGGGTATTCGCATTCATCTTTTGGCTGATTGCTCTCATCCTTCATCGTGCCACCTGGCGAAGGCGACTTCCTAGCCATTTCCCGTCGTCTTCAGTAGCGTAAGCGCAATCGAATCGACGGGCAGCAAGGTTTTGCGGCGATGGAACCGGGCGAACACGTTCGGCAAAACGGTTGCAATGGCGAGTTTGATGGCCAGTTTTTGGATCTGTAATGAGATTAGGCCGAAAGATTCCACATAAACTTTGTCAGGCGTCGCTCACGTTTTTCCCAAAACCCAACCAAACAGATCCATGATCACATGAACATCGATGAAATCATACGGGCCGTTCAAGAACGGCTCGGCGTTGAGGCGGACGGCAAAGCCGGCCCGGAAACATGGGAAGCAATCTACAACCGTATCGTGCCCAGGAAAGCTACCGCCAAAGCAACGGCCGCTGTCATCCAAACAGTTGACGAACGGAGTGAGAAGACCATCGCGACGCTTCTGCCCCAGGTCCAACCCTACGCCCGCGCGCTGGTCCTTAAGGCGGCCAAATCAGGAATCACCATCAAGGTTATTAGCGGTCTCCGCGCCTACGAGGAGCAGAACGATCTTTACGAGCAAGGGCGTAGCAAGCCCGGCAAGATTGTAACGAACGCTCGCGGCGGTTTTTCCAACCACAACTTTGGCATCGCTTTCGATGTTGGAGTCTTCGAAGGTACAAAATACCTGGACGAGTCACCGAAATACAAAGCAATAGGTGCATTGGGCATCGAGCTCGGCCTCGAATGGGGCGGCAACTGGAAGTCCATCCAAGACGAACCGCATTTTCAGCTCCGTCCAAAATGGGCAGCAGCCGAGAGCGACAAGGATATGCTCGCCGAACTGCGTTCCCGAAAGAACTCGGGCAAAGACTTCTACGCATGAACCGCAGCGTCTAAACTTTTTCCCGTTTCGCTTCGTACTAAGGCGCGCCGCGAGACGCTCGACGAGATGGACAATCGCGTTTTCCAACTATGAGAATTCACATCCTTTAGCTTATTGCCCTACCAGCTGCCGCGTGCATCCACTCGATGCGCAAGAGACGCACGCCGCCGCTACAGCAGCGAAGCCGGCATTTGTTTTTGGAGGCGTTGGTTATTTGCACCGCTGGTCGATGAATGATCAGCTTGAATTTACGCCTGACGGTCAAGAGGACCTCGACAAGTGGTCGGACATGATCACGATAAATGTTTATCCGAACGCTCATGATGGTGACGCGCTGGCAACAAAGGCGAACGCGGTCCTGCAAAATTACAAAAGTCACAAAGGCAGGGTACTCCGGACCAATTCCGTTCCGCGAACACGGGATCAGCCTGCGGAGCATTTCATCGCGGTGGTGTTTGGACGGCCAAACTTTATCGAGGTGGCGCTTGCTCGCTTCAAAATGGTGGCCGATGTCGGATGCTCAATCGTTTATTCACAGCGCATTTACGGTGAGAAAGACGGCGACCAAATGAGTGCCTGGCTGCGTGATAACGGT
>WNGD01007384.1_pt1 | contig 10353 bp, 8 predicted proteins | sample 5400671 | NCBI WGS metagenome assembly WNGD01 (sample SAMN13153369, study PRJNA577476) | soil metagenome | isolation source: 40 cm soil or saprolite under grassland replicate 2 | place: USA:California | collected 2016-06-15
GCCTGGTATACTGACGCTTGTCAGGCCGTAGAACGTTCGGTTCGCATAGGCGTTCTGCCTGGGATGACCGAAAGGCCGCGGGTTCAAATCCCGCCCGGTCCACCACGATGAGTGTTTGAAAGTGTGAAGGACTTTTTTTATTCTGACATACCCCGGGGGGGTCGAGAAATAGTTAGTAGAAAAAGAAAAGATAGCAAGAAAGAGAGTCTATCTCTCTGTGAGATTTCTGGAGTCCGAAAGCCGTTTCAAAAGAGTTCTTTTTTGTCGCGAGGAGCAACTACTTTTGAGATTTTTTAGAGGGGGGTTCAGCTAGTTGAATCTGAACCGGGCGATTCTTGTGAAACAGGGCGCGGAATCATCCGGTCGGCTGTTTTCGGTATGGCGTAGCTCAGCGTGCAGGTCAACGTGCGAACTGCGTGATCTCAAAACGCCTGCCCCGATTTATGATCAGGGCTTGTTCTGAGCGTTTCTCCGCGGCAGAACTCGCTCCTCTCAATCCATCTGACGGCGGGTTGACGATCGATGAGACCTAAACTAACCTTTTCTACTCTACTTGGTAGATTGATGGCCTGACAACGCGCCTAGGTGACGCCAGGCTGATTCAGAAGATCTTCGAGACTGAAAACCTGAATCAGACAACTTCAACTCTGGATCCAATACTCCGTCCTCCGTTTCCCTTACCCCCACCGCTCTGCACCTCGATTTCTGAGGATATCCCATAACCGATTATCAACGATGGAGGGAAGTTCGATCCACAATCGTGTCTCCGGAAAACGGTAACTTCCGTCCACTGCGTACAGGACAGAGAAACGTAAGAGCCATAAGCGCTAATCGTCGTCTTGTCTTACGGAATGGTCAGCAAATACACAAAGGAACACCCAGCCGATGTTTTTCCTTGGGACAACGCTCGGGGACAAGTGTCGAAATGCTGCTTCTGCAAAGCTGACTGCACCTGGGTCATGTGTTCCAAGTGTGCTGACCTGATCTCGAAGGGTCTCCCACCACAGAAACCTATCTATCGCCCGCGTAAGCAGGGACTCTATCGTCGTCATACATTTGGCGGAGAAGTACGCTAGGACGCTTGCAAAGGCGCGAATGGAGCAGAAGAGGCATGATTCCGGCTGGCATTCTAAGTAATTCGTCAAGCTAGGCTTCGTAACCGATTTATCAGCGAGGAACGAGAACAAGAATCGTAGGAACGTGTCGTCCCAGAAGCGGCGAAGGCTGGCCGCGATCATGTTCACCGACATAGTCGGATACACGCTGCTGGAACAAAGACGAAGCGTTCGCCTGGCTTGAGCGAGCCTATCATGGACGGTCGAGCTGGCTCGTCTGGGCAAACGTCGAGCCAAGATTTGATCCTTTGCGATCCGACCCCAGATTCACATCAATACTCACACGCATGCGACTGCTAAACCGAAACGGAACAGCTTCAGGAAAGTATTCAGTCCATCCGCCGTAATCGCCGTTCTAGCTGCTTTTGCCCGAAGGTACTGCAACCTTCTTTAGCTCACCTTTCAAGCTGAGAATTGGCCGATTCGTATGATGGGAAGCACTAGATGTCCTTCTTGTGGTCAACCAATCGGGACCGGGTCACCGTTCTGCCCGGCATGTGGCGCACAATTATCTTCGGCGCAAACCTACGGTTCGCCAGGTACCCTGTCGAGAATGGTCCCACTCTTCAGTGGGAACGGGTACACGATCGAACAGAAGATTCTCGCGTTAAGAGACACGTTCGGAATCAAGGACCGCAACGGCAACCAGCTTGCCTACGTGAAGAAGCAACTGGTCAGTTTCGGTCCAAAATTCTGGTACGAGTCTACAAACGGAGAAAAGCTAGGAGAAATACACGGCAAGGTATTGGCAATCCGGCCGACCTTCGAAATCTACGACTCGCAAAACCAACTCGTAGCTCAAGTAAAGAAGAAGATCATGAAATTGTTCGGGGAGGCTTGGTGGATGGAGAACTCATCCGGCCAAGAGATTGCCAAGATAAAGGGCAATATCTGGGAGCACGATTATTACATTCAAGACACATCCGGTCAACCAATCGCGCAGATCCATAAGAAGTGGGTCTCCGTCCGAGACTCGTACAACGTCGAGATTCTCAACCCCGCTATGGACCCTTATCTAGTGTTGTCGTACGCTATCAGTCTGGACAACACTGAGAAGAGAGAGAAGCACTAGATAGCACGGCGAACCTGAACCCTTTTTTTTAGTTTGGAATCATAGTTTTCCGCCGTGGAATTGTTCGGGTCCTTTTATTGCAGTGTTCGTCGACTGACGCGATCTAATGAGCCGCACTCAGATCTCTGATTCATTGGAGTCTTTGCATAAGGAATCTGAACCAGTAGTCACGGTTCAGCATCTTGTTAAAAAATACGGACAATTCGTTGCTGTTAACGATGTTTCCTTCTCAATAAACGAAGGAGAGATTTTTGGAATCATTGGACCAAACGGTGCTGGCAAGACCACCGCCGTGGAGTGCATCTCCGGGCTTCGAGTGCCGGATTCCGGTTCAATCAGTATCCAAGGGCTCTCGCCGCTGAAGGACAGGAACGTGATAAGACGATTTCTCGGCGTTCAGCTCCAAGAAAGCACGATGCCTCCGCGCCTCAAAGTGGGGGAAGCGTTGAGGCTCTTCGCCTCTTTCTATACGAACCCAGCGGACCCGGATGGCCTGCTCGAGACCCTTGGGATTAGCAACGTCAAGAATTCCACATACAAGAAATTGTCTGGCGGTCAGAAGCAGAGGCTGTCGATAGCGCTCGCCTTGGTGGGAAACCCCAAGATTGCCATTCTGGATGAACTGACCACTGGGCTCGACCCGGAAGCGAGGCGCGAGACGTGGACACTCATAGAGAGCATCAGGGACCGCGGCGCAACCGTGATACTCGTGACCCACTTCATGGACGAAGCTGAGAGACTGTGCGACCGCCTCGCCCTCATCAACCACGGCAAGCTCATAGTGCTGGACACGCCCGAAGCCATCGCGGCACAAGCGGGAGGAAAGAGAGTGCGCTTCGTTCCGTCCAAGCCCGTCGACGACAAGACAATGTATGCAATACCTGGCGTGAAAGAGATAGAGAGGAAAGAAGCCTACGTTACCGTCATCGGTGCCGGCGACCTCGCAGCGTCCGTCATCGACTCTCTCACGAGGATCGGAGTGCACGTCTCTGACATTGAGGCGAGAGGAGGAAATCTTGACGACGCGTTCGTGAAGCTGACCAAGGACCACACTTCTAAGGTTCAGGAAAGACCTCAATCATGACTTCGACACAACACGACTCAAAGGACGGCCGATTCCAAGGTCACTTTGCGGAACTCCTCAAGGTCGAGGGAAAGCTCGCCCTTCGAGAACCTGCGGGGTTGGCGATGGGAATGGGTTTTCCAATCATCCTGCTCGCTATATTCGGCCTCATTGGAATAGCAGTCCCAGGGAACGTCGCTGGTACGGGCCACACAGTCTTGGACATTTACGTTCCAGTAATCATGGTTGTTGGATTTATTTCCCTTGGAATCAGTTCTTTGCCCGTTACCTTGGTGAAGTATCGGGAGATGGGTTGGCTCCGAAGAGTCTCAACGACTCCAACGCCTCCTTCAAGACTGCTCGCAGCTCAATTGACTCTCAACCTTGTGCTTGCCTTCGCGACAATCTTGATTGTCATCTTTGGAAGCGAATTAGTCTTCGGGGCGACGCTTGACGTAGGTATTCCGTATTTTGTTCTCTCAATCGTTCTCTCGATTTCGGTCATGTTTTCTCTTGGCTTGGTTGTTGCAGCCCTGGCTCCATCACAGACCATTGCAAGCGCCTTGTCTGGAGGGTTGTTCTTTCTCTCGCTTTTCCTCTCGGGTCTCTGGATTCAACCTGCCACCGTGGGTGGGCCATTGGCGACGATCATGTACTATTCTCCGTCTGGCGCGGCCGCTCAGGCCTTACTCTATTCGGTCTTCAATGCTGCTCCGCCGCTTACCGCCGTAGTTACGATGGTCGTTTACACAGGTTTCTTCGCATTCATAGCTACGCGTTACTTTCGCTGGGGGTAACGCGTTTCCGTGCACGAGCTGACCAAGCTCGGATGCGCTCGGCCGTCCACGCCAGCGCGGATCTCTCAATCATGTCTGGGATCTGCGTTAACAATCTACGAGCTGATCAGTCCTGAAGAGAAGGACATCCCTGTTTAGGTAGGGTCCTAGACCCCAGAGTCTACCATAAACCCGTTAAACAAGGCGCTAACCGGAGGAGACCCGGCGATGATTCATCCCGAGGACTAGGGTGCTTGCAGAATACAGCGCACTCATACTCTGGACCCTAACAGCCATCACAATCGTCTACCTAGCTCCAAGTTCGGTTTACGTTGTAGCGATCTCGACGTTCGGGGCGATCATCGCAGCCTCATTGCTAATTGCATGGGCCGCGGAGGCCTCCGAGCACTCCATCAGCAGAGGGCTGGCGCTGGCGATAGTGGCCATAGTTCAAACAATCCCAGAGTATTTCGTTGAAGGCACAATTGCTTGGAAGGCAGGAAAGGAACCCGCCGTCTGGTTGCACAACGTAATTGCCAACTTTACAGGTGCCAATCGTTTACTCACCGGCTTCGGCTGGCCACTAATCCTTCTCACTCTCCTTATCCAGAAACACCGCAGAGGCCAGGAAGGACCGTCGACGATAACGCTCCGGCGGGAACAAAGCGTCGAAGTGGTCTTCATGCTTGGAGCCTCTCTCTACTATGTCTGGGTCCTGACCGAACAAGCGCTAACGATCTTTGACGCGGTAGCGTGGGTCGTGATTTTCGTTGCTTACATGTGGATGCTCGCGAGGCTCCCAAGAGGCGTAGAGAGTCAAGAGGAACCGCTTCTGGGTTCGAGTCTCGCGATAGCCGAAATCAGTTCGAAAAGAAAAAAGAGCGTCGCGATCCTAGCTCTATTCCTCTTCGCAGGCCTGACATTCGTTCTGATAACCGACAGTTTCGTAACATCCATTCAGAACCTCGCGCAGATGTTTCTGGTCGGTCTCCTAGGTTCTGGAGCGGTCTTCTTCACAATTCAATGGATTGCCCCGGTTCTCTCCGAGTTCCCCGAGAAAGTCACCGCGTTCAACTGGGCCAGACAGGTCACCTTAGCCCCACTGGCTCTCCTGAATTTCATTTCGTCCTCAGTAAACGAGCTGACAGCATTAGTCGCACTGATACCTATGGTGTATTTCGTTAGCAGTGCAGGGGCTGGATCGATCCCGTTGGGACAACTTCAATGGATAGAGATTTTCTTGACGATGAGCCAGTCCCTGTACGCGTGTGCCAGCCTGCTGGATCTGACCTACGATATTCAGAATGCTCTTGTTTTGCTAGTCCTCTGGGTCATCTCTACAGCAGTAATCGAGGCCCGTCTGCTGGTCGCAATACTCTTTCTCATCTTTGCCACGTGGGAGATCCTTCGAAGCCACAGTCATATCGTCGTGTTCAGTGCTTTCCGAGAAACACTAAGGAAGGGCGTCTTTCGCAGACCCTGAATTCGACGAACAGCAAGCTCCTGCATCACGCCAGCCTGCACATTTCTGCTCCCTGCCTCTCTTTTTCGGTAACTACGTGAATAAGTTAGACCACGCCAGGTGGTTCACATGAAATGCATCTCAAGTTGCGAACTAGCCCCAAGATGGGCATGGAGATTCGAAAAAGACTATTCCGAACCCTCATCATTTTGATAGCTGTGCTTGGCTCATCCCTCGCTGCTTACGAAGGACTGATTGTCGCCCTTGGAATAGAGCAACCAATTATGATCGTGGTATCGGATTCTATGGAGCCGACAATCGGCCTTGGAGACTTTGTGGCTGTTCGAACCGTACGCCTCTCCCAGATCAGCATTGGCAACGTGATCGTCTACGAAAAATCTCTGAGCAACATCAGAATAGTCCACCGAGTAATCTGCATCGTCACTTCGTCAAGCTCCCAATGTCAGTCTCCCTGGTATCCATATCTGACCTGCTATGTTCCACCCTGCTACTACACGAAGGGCGACAACAATTTCGCACCAGATCCTTGGGTAGTTCTGTCGAATGAGATAGTGGCCGTCTGGACAGGATTCAGAATCCCATACCTCGGCATGACCATCCTCTGCCTTCGCCAAGACCCGACCTGTCCCTCCCCATGGGCGATCACCAGCATAACTTCCCTCGGAGCTGTAGCCGTGTCTGCTGTCGCCATCGACATCCAGATTTCTAGAACACAGAAGAGGCACGCGTCTACAGAGAAGTCCACAGGAGCGGGGAATTGAACATCTCTGCACTAGGGTTTGTAAGAGGACTGATAGGACCTCTAATGATTCTCGTCCTGCTCTTTGGAGTGGGCTACGGGGCGGTCACCTGGGAACTGTCCCACAAAGAACATGTAACCCTGAAGGCTGTATCCATGAGTTTCGTCAGCAGCCAGGGAACGCCGAACTTGTCGAACTGGAACATGACCGTGATGAACAATGGGACGATAACTTTCATTATGGGATTTGTGTGTCAACGGACTCCTGGTGCGAACGACTGCAATACTGTTGCTCCATCGTTCCAAGGGTACAACCCATATTATCTCAGACCGGGTGAGCTAATGTGGTTCATGTTGGCTCGCGTCAACACCACCCGGCCGTCATGGGAGTTGCATGTTCAGATATGGGCGTGGAATAGCAACCAGGCTCCATCGAACCAAGACATCGTGAACATTGAAAGTGCCTCTATTCCTGTCACAAAATGGATGTCCTACAATTCCACGAGTAATGCTTTCGTTCAGTGAAGGAAGAGAGCGGGACACCCCTGTGGTTTTCCGTTGGAACGGACTTGCTGTCATATTCTAGCAGGAGGTTCAAGCGAGCTTGTTCAGAGTCTTCTCGACTTCGGCCTCGGCGTTGTCTGCTCTGATGAATATTGGCACGTTCTCCATCCCGGTTGCGATGAAACTAGAGAGGAGCCATTCGCCCGGAGCGAATTCAAGGGTCTTTTCGAGGATCTGTTTGTCGATGGTGAAAGTATCGCTGACTACAGTCCTGTCGTAGGGTCGTGGAAGGGTCCCTACGAAGTATGTGTGTAGCTGTTGCAGTGCGTTGGTATTGAGATAGGCTATCCTCTGAGTAGCGAGGCACCCGCCCAAGCCGTATTTTCGGCCTTGTCTGAGTAGAGTTTCCACAACCTTCGAACAGTCTTTGTCTATTCCTGATGAGCCTCCAAGGTCTGGGACGAATTCCTGGGCTTCATCGAACACGAAGAGAACGTACGGTTTGACTTTGAATGCCCGTTTGCGTCGGTAGAGAAACTCTCGGGCTAGGTCGACGACTAGCTCCTTGATGACATACGGGTCCGATATCGAGATACAAGTGAGACGAGTCTCTTTCTCAACAAGCTCTCGTATTCCCTCAATATCCAATCCTCCAGTCGTCCGCTTTTCTTTCTCAGCGCGTTTGAGGTTATCGATGAGCGTTAGCCGACTCGTCGCCCAAGCGTATACTCCGCTCCTATCAGAGATCTTGTACTCGTCAACAGCCGCTCGTCCCCATTCGTCGAGTTGTTTGATGAACTCCTCGTCGATGGGCTTGGAGTCGGTCATGCCATGTTCGGCCTTGTAGTCGACCACGTCTTGGCGGATCCGGTCTAAGGCGTTGACATAGTGGGGCTTGTCAAGGCTCTCGTTTCGCTGCCTGTTGAGCTCCTCTACAATGTCCCCATATGTGGGGACCTTGGATTCCGGTTTGAGATAGTAGGTGATCTTCTTCTGGCCGAAGATGCGGGCGAAGACTTTCCGTGCCCTATCATCGTCTTCGTACTCGCGAGGCTTCACTACGCTGGCATAGAACTGTTCTGCGTTTGTGACAGGATTCTCAAGAATTATCTTCGACGGGATTTTGTCGTCTGCGAAGAGGTCCATTAGGAGGAACGGATACTCGCTAGAAATATCGAAGACGATCACTTTCACCTCAGGCTGATGGATGAGTAGTCTGCGGAGTATGTTTGAAAGAAGGTTGGATTTTCCGGCGCCGGTGAAAGCAAAGATTCCGAAGTGGTATCGGACCATAGCTTCGAAGTCCAGATAGATGGGAATCTTCTCCTCCATCGACTCGAACATCTGGATAGTCCCGATTCTAGGGTCCTTGTAGGCATCACTCGTCGTTGTTTTGGTGTTGAAGCCAAGCTTTGCTAGTACCCGCTGATTGTACATGTGACTAATCATGTCACGGTTGAGAATCTCCGCTTCGGCCGCGATTACCGGATAGGTGAAGCCCTTCTCGTACTTGGGCTCGCTATCTCCGTTGAGAACCAGATCGTAGTTAATGGGTAGCGCGCTGATCTGGACCATCATCGTGGACTTATCGCTCGTGTCCCAGTCCTTGACGGATTGCTGTATGATCTCGAACTGCATAGGATAGTAGCTGTGTTCCGAGAGACCCTTGAGCCCGTAGTGTTCTGGCCAGACCCGTGATATGACCATCAATGAGTGCCGCTGGTCCGTCGGGTTTGACTTGAAGTTCCTAACCGCTACGAGCATTCCTTCCTCGATGAGACCCATGATGTCCTTGTGATATTCTACCTTGATCCGGCATTCGTACCTGGAGGAGATCCCTGTAAGTTCGTGGGTCGCTGCTGGCATGAAGGCGGGTGTTACGGCGGCGAGACGAGCCTTGAATCGACCGTTGAAGTCGGTGAAGTATCTAGAAGCTTTCTCTTCGAGCACTCTCGATCTCGCTCCTTCGCTCCCGGAATGTGCTCATGTAGAATACGAAGTGTCGTAGTTTGGGACTGTTCATGAGCCATTTGCCGGTGGTGTCGATGATTTTACGCATCTCTTCGTTGTGCCATTTGGCTACCTTGTCCGCGATGAACAATGGTTTGTTGTGGCCGAATAGTTCGGGGATGCTGTTGCTGGTCATTGACGATAAAGTCAGGATGACAAGTTCCTGAATTGGGTTCGTCATCTTGTTCGTTTGAAAAATAATCGGTCTGACAGGCTCATCCGCACTACCGTACGAGTGAGCAAACTCAATTCGCGAGTCTGGTCTTAGGTCGAATTCAGGATAAGCTAGCCTGTCGAGAAGGAGAACGTTGCTTCTAAGCTGAGGATCATAGGCGGTCTGGGACAGCTGGATGTAGCTCTTCAGAAACAAACGCTCGGGCGTAATCTTGTTTCGAATCGCTCCTCCAACGTAGCCCCTTCTTTTCTGAAAATCAGGCACGATCATCAAGAACGCAGAATCGTACTCTATCAACGACCAGGGAACTGGGATAGACTCATGGTTGAAGACGCTGAGTGTTTGGAGAAGCATCCGATCAGTATTCGGTATGCGCGACAGTTGTTCCTGGCTTAGCTCCGATTTCCAAAGACCGTTGGACAACATTACTGGTAGGACGTGATTCTTGAAGTCTCGAGCCGCGGTATCCTTCGTCAATCCCAGTAGGAGAATTCGTTTCTTCCAGCATTCTTCGACCAGGAGGTTCAGTGTGAAGAGTGTGAGAAACGCCAGGTCCTGTGTTGTAAGCCAATGAAGGTCCCCCTTCTTCATTACTCGGAGTGGGTTCTGCTTCGGTTGCTCCTCGAACATCCTGTGACCGAGGGTCTCTACAAGCTTCCGAATCCTCGGCCAGGTCTTTCGATAACGATCCTTCAGTGAGAAGGTTCCCACAGTTTCTTCGAGGAATCCTTCCTTGAAAGATTTCTCGAGGAATCGCTGGACGCGTTTCTGTCTGTCATCCTCCTTGATTCCGAGTTTCGGACAGAGCGCCGCGAGAGTCAGGGGGCCGCTCTTCTCAATCTCGAGAAGACATCGATATCTGAGATAGTCACCTCGTGCGGGCGGTAAGTCCAGTAGAGGATTATCCAGGCGATGCCTGGCGTACGCGAGATCATTGACGTCTAGTGGGATGCCATCTACGTCGAGTCCGAAGAGGGCGCCATTGGTAGTCCAGAGTTTTCTCCTTGAAGTATCGTAGATTAGACTTGCAAGCATAGTTGCGAGACTTCTGTCCAGGAGGAGGATTCTCGGTCCGTTCTCTTCGCGTGCGAGTCGGTAGGCCAAGTAGAATTCGGAGAAGGTCATGATCCAGTTGGCGACTGTGGAGTTGTTTGCAATCGCCTCGTCAGTAAGAGGTCTTGTAAGCGAGATTTCCGAGACCTCCCCCGGCTGAATGAAGCTCTGGTCTATCTCAGGGACTTCGTTCACGTATACTGGGACGCAGCTGGATAGCGCTCGGCCGCTCTTGAGAAAGTGGTCCTCGTACTCGACTGTCGGTGGCCCGTTGTCGGCGTATCTTATCGTACCGCGGGCTGCGTAGGACCCTCCGAAGAAGACGACGAGGTCGAAGAGAGGACGAGCATAGTCAGTCCCGTC
>WNGD01010473.1_pt1 | contig 10351 bp, 5 predicted proteins | sample 5400671 | NCBI WGS metagenome assembly WNGD01 (sample SAMN13153369, study PRJNA577476) | soil metagenome | isolation source: 40 cm soil or saprolite under grassland replicate 2 | place: USA:California | collected 2016-06-15
CAGGGCAGCGCCGGATCAAATCCCTGCTCGACGAAGGCGCGGACATAGGCCGAGGGCCCGCGCGTAACTTTGCCCCAACCGTGCACCAGAAGATTCCAGCCCACCGCGATGCGCACGATCGGCCAGGCGAGCGGGATGGCCACGGCGTAGAACGACTCGAGGCCGGGAAACAGCAGCCTGGACTCGCGCTTGGTTTCAGAATCGATGTGCGTCACGTGTTCTCCTCCCTAAGTCATCATCCCCATTGGCGCGCCGCAACCCGGTAGGGTGGGCAAGGCGCAGGGTGCGAATATCTCGGCTGACCCGCGCGCCTTCGCCCACCCTACAGTCGATTGTGCCCATATTGCCTCATCGCAGCGTTGCGGCGCGATGGATGGCTGCGCGAATGCGAACATAGGTCGCGCAGCGACACAGATTGCTCATCTCCCGATCGATGTCGGCATCGCTCGGATTGGGGTGCTGGCTGAGAAGCGATGCTGCCGCCATGATCATGCCGGCCTGACAATACCCGCATTGCGGCACGTCCAGCTCGGTCCAGGCTTTCTGCACGGGATGATCGCCGTTGCGGGACAACCCCTCGATGGTCGTGACCTGCCGACCCTGCGCCATCATGACCGGCATGATGCAGGTCCGCATCGCAGCCCCATCGACATGCATGGTGCAGGCGCCGCAAATGCCGATGCCGCAGCCGAATTTGCTTCCGGTCAGGTTCAGATGCTCGCGCACGGCCCATAGCAGCGGGACCTCCTCCGGCCCGTCGAATTCGGCCGGCATTCCGTTCACGAAGAATTTCACCGACATCTCGGGCGACCTTCAGGCGTTGGAGCGGAAAGCATCTTCCGGGAACGGCATCACGTCGAGCCGACGCCCAGTCGCGCCAAGCAGGGCCTGCGCCAGCGCGGGAGCAACCGGCGCTAGCACCACTTCGCCGAAACCCTGCGGGGGACGATCGCTGGACAGCACGATCGGGACGATCTCCGGCATCTCATCGATGCGCAGCAGCTGATAGTCGAAGAAGTTGCTCTGGTCGGTACCGCCGTTCGAGAACGTAATTCGGCTCTTTAGGGTGTTGGTCAGCGCAAACCCAATCCCGCCTTCGATCTGCGCCTTGAGCGTGTTCGGATTGACCACCAGGCCAGGATCGACCGCGCAGAACACCCGCTTGATCGCGAAGCGTTCGGCGACGCGCGCCAGCTCCACCACCTCCGCGACATAGGTTTTGAACCGTCCGCCGCGGCCGATGTAGCAATTATATGCGATGCCCTGGAGGGTATTTGGGGTCGTGCCCCAGCCGGATGCCTGCGCAGCGGCGTCGAGCACGCGCAGCGCCAGCGGGTCGTTGGCCAGCAAATTGCGGCGATAGGCGTACTGGTCGATGTTGGCGCGCTGGGCGAGCTCGCTGATGAAGCTCTCCCAGAAGAACACCGCCGCGGTCGAGCCTACCGAGCGCATGAAATAGACCGGGATCGGCAACGGCGTGTCGACCGTCTCCACCAGAAAGTGCGGCATTCGGTAGCTCTGATTGTAAATCCCGTCGACCATGCTCTCGTCCCAGGCGCCCTCCGGCGTCTGGTCGAGCCAGCTCTTGCGTACCGCACCGAACAACGACTGACCGGCAACGCGCGCGTGCACGGCAAGCGGATAGCCGTGGTCGTCCACAACCGCGCGAAGCCGGCCGCCCGCATTCGGCCGGTATACATCGTGCTGCATGTCTTCCTCGCGCGAGCGAATGAGCTTGACCGGACGCCCCACCGCTTTTGACGCTTGCACGGCTTGCAGCACATAGTCCGGCACGATCTTGCGGCCAAAGCTTCCGCCCAGAAACGTGACGTTGACTTTCACGTCCTCGGCGGCACAGCCGACGGCGTGTGCCACCGCCTCCTGGCACGCCGTGACCGATTGAATAGGCCCCCAGACCTCGATCGCACCGTCCTTGTAGCTCGCGGTGGCATTGACCGGTTCGAGCGGAGCATGCGCGATGTGCGGCAGCACGAACCGTCGCTCAATGACCGCGGCCGCGCGTTGTTGCAGGATTTCTCGCGGTTGTCCCCTGACGAGCGCGGTGACGCCGTGCTCGGCGTTCAACGCGGCGTCGAGCATGGCATCGATCTTGGCGGTGGAGAGGTCGCCGGCGGCACCGCCGTCGAAGACTACATCGAGCGCACGGAGCGCGCGCTGGGCCTGCCAGAACTGATCCGCGACGACGCAGACGGCGTTGTGACGCGGCGCATTCGGCAGCCGCGGATGCTGGGCACCTGCGTCTTCGTTGGCGATGGCGAGGGCGGCGAGCTTCACCACCGCGCGCACGCCGGGCATTTTGAGGATATCGGCCTCGTTCTTGATCGCGGTCACCTGGCCGCTGAAGGAGCGCGCGGTCTTGATGGCGGCGTTGAGCATGCCGGGGACAACCACGTCGATCCCGAAGACCGCGCTGCCGTTGCACTTGGCCGGGGTGTCCAAACGCGGCACCGGCTTGCCGATGAGCTGAAATCGGCTGCGCTCCTTGAGCGGCGGAGCCGCGCTGAGCCGCAGCTTCGCGGCGTCAGCGGCAAGTTGCCCGTACGACAGCTTCTCGCCGCGCGCATTGATGACGAAGCCGTTCTCGGTGCGGCACTGCGCGACATCGACGTTCCACGCCTGCGCCGCCGCGCGGGTCAGCACGTCGCGAGCCGCGGCGCCGGCGGTGCGCAGCCGCTCATACAGCGCCGTGGTTGACATCGAGGCGCCCTCTTTCTGCGCCGGCGGCTCCTGCCGGAACGCGATCTTGTAGGCCGCCTTGCCGGTCACAAACCGGACCTTGACCCGCTCCCAGTCGGCATCGAGCTCGTCGGCGAGAATTTGCGGCAGCGCCGTGTACGAGCCCTGCCCCACTTCCGGCTGCGAGAGCGCCAGCGTGACCTCGCTGCTGGGCGCGATGACGATCCAGTCGGTGATCTCGTAGCTGTCCGCGGCGCGGCTGGCCCGCACGGCGATGGGAACGAGCAGCGATGCGGTCGTCAGCGCGGCTCCGGTGAGGACGAAGCGGCGCGACACGAGCGACATCATATGCTCCGCAGAATTGGTTAACGTTCCGGCGCCGGAGAGGATGCTCTCAGGCGGGATCGTTCTAGCAGAAGTTCCAAGGTGGTGCTGTCGCCATGGTCGCATGCGTCAACGCGCCAGCGCGGGGCCTGAGTGGCGCGAAAGCCACAGGCGGCGGCAATCCGCGCCGAGGCGCACTGTCGCGAATTGATCGGTGCCGGCTTCGCCCATAGCGTTGGGCGCAGGGCAGTATCCGTCCCCCGTCGGGGCGTCGGAGTGCGGCGGGAGCGCCCAGGGGTTGGGGGATGCGTTCGTATCGGTGGCGTTCGCAGGCGGCGCGCGCCGCGGCACCGGCCGCGCGTTGCGCTGCCATTCATCGCACTGCCATAGCGACTTCGCTGCCGCGTGCGGGATTGCGCGCGGCGCTGCTCGCGAGCGTCTGCCTCGGCGCCCTCGCTATTCTCACGCCGGGCGTCGCATATGCCACCGACGGCACCTGGATCGCTCCGCCACCAAATCCTGAGGAGTGGACTCAGGGCACGAACTGGAGCTCAAGCCCGACGGTACCTGACGGCACGGCGACGTTCACGAATAACAGTGCCACCACATCGGTCACCATCTCGGGCTCCGCCTCGGTCGAAACTATTCAGTTCACTGCTGCCGCACCGGCATATTCGTTCACCAACTTCAACTTCTTCACCATCAACGGCGCAGGTATTATCAACAATTCTGCCTCCGTGCCGACTTTCACCAATAACGGCTTTATTTCTTTCGACAGCGGCACGGCCGGAAACGCGGCGATTACCAACAATGGCGCGGTAACGTTCCTGAACGCGAGTTCGGCCGGAAATTCGACCATCATCAATTTCGGCGGCGGCAGTCTCGTCGCGTTTTCCAATAACAGCAGCGCCACTGATGCAACCATTACCACCAACAGCGGCGCACAGACGCTGTTCACCACCAACAGCAACGGCGGCAACGCCCGGTTCATCGCCAATGGCGGTGGCAGCGTCGACTTCTCCGGCACCTTGGGGCCCAGCGGCAATAATCAGATCACGGCCGGCTCGATCGAGGGCGCCGGCACGTACTCGCTGGGCGCGAACCAGCTCACCGTCGGCAGCAATAATCTTTCCACCACAGTCAGCGGGTCGATCCAGGACGGCGGCGGTGCTGGCGGCAGCAGCGCATCGCTGGTGAAGGTGGGAACCGGCACGCTGACGTTGTCGGGCAACAATACGTATACGGGAGCCACCACGATCAACGCCGGCACGCTCGCTGCGGCGTCGAGTACCGCGCTGCCGAATCAAACCGCTCTCGCCGTCAATTTGGGCGCGACGCTGGCGGTCACCGATGGGGTCGCAGCTCAGATCGGGTCGCTCGCTGACGGAGTTTCGGGTGGCGGCGGGGTTCAGATCGGAGCGTCCGACCCCACCACCCTGCTGACCATTGCAGGCAACAGCAGCACGACGTTCTCCGGCACGTTCTCCGGTCCGGGCTCGCTCGAGCTGGACAGCGGCTCGCTGACGCTCACGGGCGCCAGCAATGGCGGCAATATCGGCACGATCGGCGGCGATCTCTCGCTGTGCAATTGCGACGACGGCGGGCTCACGATCAGCGGCGGCTCGCTCGTCGTCAACGGTTTCGCCATGGGCGTGACGGTTACCGGCGGAACGCTCGCCGTCATCAACGGCGGCACGCTGCAGGTCGGCAACCCGCCGGCCACCCACGACCTCCTCGTCGCGAGCAACATGATCCTTAGCGGCGCCGGCTCGACCGTGACCGTGAGCGGCTTCACCGGCGTCGGCATCTTCGGGCCGGGGTCGCTCACGATCAGCAACGGCGGCGTGCTCAATAGCCAGGGCGGCGCGGAAATCGACACCTTTGTGCCCGTGCTTGGCGTTCCGACGGCGACGGTGACCGGGCCCGGCTCGACCTGGAACGTCGGCGGCTCCGGCCTCACTGTCGGCGGCGGATCCACCTCGGGGCCCGGCAGGCTTATCGTTTCCAACGGCGGCGTCGTCAACACGAGCTCGCTCACGATCGGCGACCCGTGCGGGTGCGCAGATGGACGCGTTACGATTACCGACGGCGGCGTGGTCAATTCGTTCGGCTTCACCGGGATCGGCGAAGCCAGCACGCTCCATCTCGGCATCGGCGGACTGGCAGGCGCGATCATCACCCCGGCAATCGACAACAGGGGGCGCATCGTCGCCAATTTCACCGACACGCTCACACTCGCCGCCCATATCTCGGGCTCCGGCACGCTGAGCAAGGCCGGCGCGGGAACGCTGATCCTCACCGGCAGCAACTCCTATACCGGCGGCACAACGATTACGGGCGGAACCCTGCAGCTTGGCAACGGCGGCGCGAGCGGATCGATCGCCGGCAACGTTACGAACGACGGCACCTTCGCGATCAACCGCTCCGACACTTTCGCGTTCGGCGGCGTTATTTCCGGGACGGGGAGCTTCGCGCAGATCGGCCCTGGAACGACGATTCTGACCGCAGCCAACACCTATTCCGGAGGCACAGTCATCAACAGCGGTATGCTCGCCGTCACGGCCGACGCCAATCTCGGCGCCGCCACGGGCGGCCTCTCCTTCGGCGGCGGCACGCTGCAATTCCTATCGGGGTTCACCACCAACCGCGCGGTCACACTAAACGCCGGCGGCGGCACTTTCGACACGAATGGCAACAACGCGACACTCGCCGGCACCATTTCCGGCAGCGGGCCGCTCACCAAGATAGGTGCCGGCGTCCTGACGCTATCGGGCTCGAGCACCTATTCGGGCGCGACAACGGTCAATTCCGGCACGCTGCAGGCGGGCGCGCTCAACGCCTTCGCCTCGGCAAGCGCGTTCACGATCGCTTCCGGCGCCACGCTCAACCTCAACGGCTTCAACCAGACGATCGGATCCCTCGCCGGAGCGGGCTCCGTGACGCTGGGTTCGGCCACGCTCACCACCGGGACCGACAACACCAGCACCACGTTCTCCGGGACGATCTCCGGTAGTGGCGGCCTGACCAAGATCGGCAGCGGCGCGCTGACGCTTTCGGGCGCCAATACGTACTCCGGCGGTACCACGATCACGGGCGGCAGCCTGCAGCTCGGCAACGGCGGGGCAAGCGGATCGATCGTCGGCAACGTCACGAATAACGGCACCTTCGCCATCAACCGCTCCAACACGTTCACGTTCGGCGGCGTGATCTCCGGCAGCGGCGCGTTCCAGCAGAACGGCGCCGGCACGACCATCCTCACTGCCGCCAACACCTATACCGGCGGCACCACGATCACGGGCGGCACCTTGCAGCTCGGCAACGGCGGCGCGGGCGGATCGATCGTCGGCAACGTGACGAATAGCAGCACGTTCGCCATCAACCGCTCCGATACGTTTACCTTCGGAGGCGTGATCTCCGGCAGCGGCGCGCTCCAGCAGAACGGCGCCGGCACGACTATCCTCACTGCCGCCAACACCTACACCGGCGGCACGACCATCAACGCCGGCACGCTGCAGCTCGGCAACGGCGGCACATCGGGCTCGATCGCGGGCGACCTGGTCAACAACGGGACGTTCGCCATCAACCGCTCCGACGTCTTCGCCTTCGGCGGCGTCATCTCGGGCACCGGCGCGTTCCAGCAGAACGGCACCGGCACGACCATCCTCACCGCCAACAACACCTATACCGGCGGCACCGCGCTCAATGCGGGCACGCTCGCGGTGGGATCGAACACCGCGCTGGGGACCGGTGCGCTGGCCTTTGCGAGCGGCGCCACGTTGCAGGCAGCAGCCAACGGCCTGTCGCTTGCCAACGCGATGACGCTGAGCGGCGCCGACACGGTGGACACCCAAACGAATGCGTTGACCCTCTCCGGCACGATCTCCGGCTCCGGCGGGCTCACCAAGATCGGCAGCGGCGTGCTGACGCTGTCGGGCGCCAATACCTATTCCGGCGGCACCACGCTGGCGGCCGGCACGCTGCGCCTCGCCAGCAATCAGGCGCTCGGCACCGGGGCGCTGACCACCACCGGCTCGGTGGTGGACTATGCCAATGGAGTCACGATCACCAATCCCATCGTGCTCAACAGCAACACGACCCAACTGCAGGTCACGGCGGGCACTGCCACGCAGGCCGGCGTGATCTCCGAACTCAACGGTCCGCGCCCGATGGAGAAGATCGGAGGAGGCACGTTGGTGCTCACGGCCAACAATACGTATAGCGGGCCAACCACCATCAGCGCCGGCACGCTCATCGTGAACGGCTCGATTGCCAATTCGGCGGTGACGGTGAATGGAGGAGCCACGCTCGCCGGCACCGGTGCGGTCGGCGCGATCACCATCACCAGCGGCGCCACGTTCGCTCCCGGCGCGGCCGCCACGACCGGCGCGATGACCGTCGTCGGCAATCTCGCCTTCCAGTCCGGCGCGCTTTACCTGGTGCACGTCAACCCGTCGACGGCCTCGAGCACCAAGGTGACGGCGGGCGGCAGCGCCACGCTCTCCGGCACCGTGCAGGCGGTATTCGCCTCGGGTAGGTACGCGACACGCAGCTATACGATCCTCTCGGCCGCGGGGGGACGCAGCGGCACGTTCAGCAGCTTGACCACCAGCAACCTCCCTGCTGGCTTCACGGCTTCACTCGGTTACACCGCAACCGACGCAACCCTAAACCTCACCGCCACCTTGGGCCGCGGGCCAAGCGACCTGGGCACCGGCGGCTTGAGCATCAATCAGAGCAATGTCGCCGAGGCGCTCAATAGCTTCTTCAATAACGGTGGCGCGCTGCCGCCCGAGTTTGTGAGCATCTTTGGGCTCAGCGGCGCCAATCTCGCCAACGCGCTCACGCTTCTCTCGGGCGAAGCCGCGACCGGCGCGCAGCAGGGCGCGTTCCAGCTCACGAACCAGTTCCTCGGGATCATGCTCGATCCTTTCGTCGACGGCAGGAGCAGTGTTGGGGGAGCCAATGGTCCTGCGCTGGGCTTTGCGCCGGAGCGCGAAGAGCTGCCTGACGACATCGCGCTCGCCTACGCCAAGCTGCTCAAGGCGCCGCCTAAGCCGGCGACCTTCGAGCAGCGCTGGAGCGTGTGGGGCGCAGGTTACGGCGGCAGCAATCGGACCAGCGGCGATCCGGCAGTCGTCGGCAGCCACGACCTTTCTGCACGCACCGCGGGCGGTGCGGCCGGGCTCGATTATCGCCTCGCGCCGAATACCGTCGTCGGCTTCGCGCTCGCCGGCGGCGGCACCAATTGGAGCCTCGCGCAGGGGCTGGGCGGCGGCAGGAGCGATGCGTTCCAGGCCGGCGTCTACGGCACGACGCGCTACGGTCCGGCCTACGTCGCCGCGGCCTTCGCCTATACCAATCACTGGATGTCGACCGACCGCTTCGCCTTTGCCGGCGATCATCTCACCGCAAGCTTCAACGCGAGTTACAGCGAGAGCGATCTCACCGGCAGCGGCTTTGCGCTCGCCTACAATGCGCGGACCGCGACCGACACACGCAGCGAGCTGGGTGGACGCTTCGACCGTCTCCTGCTGCTCAACCCCAATGCCGCGCTGACCGTGCGCGCGCGCGTGGCGTGGGCGCACGACTGGGTGAGCGACCCCACCCTCGCTGCCCTGTTCCAGACGCTGCCGGGCGCGAGCTTCATCGTCAATGGAGCAACCCCGGCGAAGAATTCCGCGCTCACCTCCGCCGGTGCCGAGCTTCGGCTTGCCAACGGCGTCACGCTCATCGGCAAATTCGACGGCGAGTTCGCGTCCCACTCGTCGACCTACGCGGGCACCGGCACGGTGCGATATACGTGGTGAATGCTGTGTAGGGTGGGCAAAGGCGCGAAGCGCCAGCCTTGACCCAGACGCTGTGCACCTTTGCCCACGCGATATTTGACACTGGATTAACAGCTCTTTCCGGCTACGGCGTGGGCAACGGCGAAGTCGCCGTTGCCCACCCTGGGCCGGCTGATATGCTCATGCGCGACTGATGGAGACGAGAGCGATGTCCTGGATCTCGCTGCGGCGTCTCATCGCGATTGCCGCAGCGCTGTTTTTGCCGGCGACACTCCATGCGGCGTTGCCGACGCCCGCAGAGACTCCGGAGCGGGCCTTTCTCACCGGCCAACTCTTGATCGCTTCGCCCACAATGGGCGATCCGCGCTTTCTGCAGACGGTGATCCTGATGGTGCGGCACGACCGCAATGGCGCGCTCGGCATCGTCGTCAACCGGCCGCTGGGGGAACGGCCGCTGGCGCGGCTGCTCGAGGCGCTCGGCGACAAGGACACGCCGGTTGCCGGAACGGTGCGCATCTTCGCCGGCGGCCCGGTGCAGCCCGACGTCGGCTTCGTGGTCCATAGCGCCGAATACCGCCGCCCCGATACGCTCGACATCGACGGCCAGGTCGCCATGACGTCGAGCCGGGAGATCCTGCGCGACATCGGCAATCATCGCGGCCCGAACAAGAGCCTCATCGCGTTCGGCTACGCCGGCTGGGCGCCGGGTCAGCTCGAGGGCGAGATCGCCCATGGCTTCTGGTTCACGACGCCACAGGACGCGAAGCTCGTCTTCGACGACGATCGCGACGAGGTCTGGGATCGTGCCATGAAGCGCCGGACGCAGGACCTGTGATCGCGCGCTGCGGTCGAATTGTCCCGCGATGGCCTTTCAGCACCGCTGTTTGCAGACAAGCTGCTGAGTCGTACAGCTGAGATTGCAAGTGCCGCTGCTCGCTGCCGCTCCGGGACTTGCCGCCGACGCGGCGGACGTCGGAACGCAGGCATTCAAGCAGGTCATCGCCTGCACGTCACAACCGGTCTGACAAGTGCTGGTTGCTGTGTTCACGCTGGGCGGCGTGAGAGGTACGGGATTTATGACCTGCCCGGCCTGAGCAGAAAGCTCGGTTGAAAACGCCGCGCAACTCAGTAGCACGAAGGCCGCTAGCACAAAGCGTGTCATCGGACTTCTCCTGTTATCGCCCTGCGGACCGCCGACGTATATAATTGCACAGATCCAACCTAAGAACCACAAGCGGCCCGGAGCAGATCGCTCGACTTCAGAGGCCTGACACAGAGCGTCAGAGAGGAATGAAGGTGCCTGCGCAAGTCCTATTCGGAATCAGTGTCGCCTTCAGCTTCCTCGCCTGGGGGATTGTCGCTGCGCGATACATCTGGCCACACCTGCGCAACAAACCGCGTGTCGAGGCTCTGCGCCCGCTACTCATCCTGCACAGCTTCCGGTTTGTCGGCTTGGCCTTCTTGGTGCCCGGCGTTGTCGCGCCGGAGTTGTCAGCCGCTTTCGCCGGCCCAGCCGCATACGGCGATCTCATTGCCGCGGTCCT
>WNGD01008337.1_pt1 | contig 10349 bp, 9 predicted proteins | sample 5400671 | NCBI WGS metagenome assembly WNGD01 (sample SAMN13153369, study PRJNA577476) | soil metagenome | isolation source: 40 cm soil or saprolite under grassland replicate 2 | place: USA:California | collected 2016-06-15
ACCGCGCCCTGGCCGACCGCCGACTCGGCGGACACAGCGACGCTGCGTTGGCCTGCTGGAGAAGCCCTCTGTGCAGGGCATTACCGTGAACTCGAAGCGATTAATGGGGGTAGCGTTGTTATGACCGCGCCGATCATACTGGCCGCGATTGCCGGCGGGATCATCATGGGCTGGTGCCTCACCGTGACGGTTGCCGCGGCAGCCATGTCGCGTTCGCAGACTCGCATGCTCCGCAAGGTGAGATATTGGCAAACCGAGGCAGGCAGCGCTCGGGCCGAAGCCGAACGCCTCACTGCGGGCGCAATGCCACAGCTCACCGGGTCCCGGGCTCGATGACTGACCGCTCGGAGCATGCCGCTTGATCATAGGGTCGGCTTCGCTCATCAGAAAGAGGGCCCCCGCGAGGGGGCTCTCTCCACGCGAGGGGGGTCAGAAGCGCTGCGACCGTCCCGGCGCCGCTCGTCGTGCCGGCGATGGGCTGGTCCAAGATCACGAACTGGGGCTCAGCTTGGGCGCTTGACCAGTGGTGGGCGGGCCCTGACCGTCGACCAGTCAGCACGTCGGCGATGAACACGCTGGATCGGCGGCTCGCCTCGGCGGGGAAAGGACCCGAGCACCTGGCTCGCCTGGCTCGCCCAGCATCCACTACACGCCTTTGTACGCCAGGATGTCGTTACTCGCCGGTATTTCGGGGGCTGGCGCAACACTCTGGAGTACAAAGCTGTCGTAGCGGGCCTCGGCACCGCCAGTTCCGGGGGCCCTGAAGCGATTGAGAACAGCGCAACCGGAACGCGTGAGCCCCCAGCTCAACTGGGGGCTCACGCGTCACAGCCGCGCAGGTCGGTTAGCCGGCAATACCGTTTTGCTGGTTGCGCGGACGCCCGCAGACAGCTAGGTTGTCACCAGTGATCGCTGATTGATGGTGACAAGGACGCGAGCTCGGCTTCCGTGTTCTTGCCGCAGGGCCGATCATCCCGAGCACAGATGCGGGAGCGGACGGGTTCGGTCTGGGGTGGTGCAGATGACTCGGGGGTGGACGGTCAGGTGGTGCAGATGACTCGGGAGTGGGCGGGCAGGTGGTGCAGATGACTCGCGAGTGGACGCTTATCGGAGTGCCGAGCAGCGCGGGCGCGCACCATGCGGGTCAGGAGCGGGCGCCGGCCGCGCTGCGAAAGGCCGGCCTGCCTGAGCGGCTGCGCGCGGCGGGGCTCTCACTCGACGACGCGGGCGACCTGCCAGAGACGCCGTTCTCGCTGGATGACACCGATCCGACGCGGCGCAACCTGGCCGCCGTGGTGCGCGTTGCCGAGCGGGTGGCGGACGCCGTCGCGGAAGTGGCCGGGTCGGGCAGGGTGCCGCTGGTGCTCGGCGGTGACTGCACGATCACCCTAGGAGCGCTCGCCGGATATCGGCGGCACGCCGCCGATATCGGTCTGGTCTACGTCGACGCGGACGCCGACGTCAACACGCCGTCGACCACGGGATCGGGCATCTTCGACTCGATGGGAGTGGCTCACATGCTCGGCGAGGGCGCGCCTGAACTGGCCGGCCTGGCCGGGACCGTGCCCCTGATCGACCCGCGGCGGCTCACGCTGCTCGGCTGCGACCCGCGGGAGGTGGATCCGGGGCCACGGCAGTTCCTCGCCGCGCGGGGGGTGAGCATCCAGGACTCCGCCGACCTCATCGCCGACCCGGCCGGCGCCGCCAGCCGGGCGCTGTCCTTGATCGGTGACGCCTCGGGCCCTGTTCTTGTCCACTTCGACGTGGACCTGGTCGACTCAGGCGACCTGCCGCTCGGGAACTTCCCGCACTACGGCACCGGCGTATTGTTCGACCGGGCGGTCGAGTGCCTGCACGCGCTCCGCAAGCACCCGTCGTTCGGCGGCCTGGTCTTGACCGAGGTCAACCCGACACATGACGCCGATGGACGGCTCGTCGAGCGGTATGTGGCCGGCATCGTCGACGCGCTGACCCGGAGCTTGGATTAGATTGGCTCGGTGGATACTGAGCTGTACCCAGCTGGCAGAGTTGGCATGGTTGCCCCCGCAGCCGACGCTGCGGGGCTGGACGCGCTGTTGCTCACGCCCGGGGCGGACCTGCGGTATGTGACGGGCTATGACGCGCCCAACTTTGAGCGCCTGACCTGCCTGGTCGTGCCCGCGCGGGACGCGCCCTTCATGGTGGTTCCGCGCCTGGAACTGCCTGCGGCACAGGCCGCCGGGGTGGACCACCTCGGTGTGGAGCTTGTCGCCTGGGACGAGACGCAGGACCCGTACGCGCTGGTCGCGAGCCGTCTCGGGCGAGTAAGGCGGGTCGGCCTGGCCGACCGGATGTGGGCGATGATGGTGCTGCGGCTGCGCGCCGCGCTGCCGGGCGCCGAGCAGGTGCTGGCCAGTCCGGCGCTGCGCGAACTACGGATGCGCAAGAGCGCCGCCGAGGTGGCAGCCCTCGCCGGCGCCGGCGCCGCGATAGACCGGGTGCACGAGCAGGTTCCGGGTCTGCTCCGACCCGGCCGCACGGAACGAGAGGTCGGCGCGGACATCGCCGCCGCGATTGTGGCAGAAGGGCACGCGTGCGCAGACTTCACCATTGTGGCTTCCGGGCCGAACGCCGCGAGCCCGCACCACGAACTCAGTGAGCGCACACTGCTCGTCGGCGATGTGGTGGTGGTGGACATCGGCGGCACCATGCCGAGCGGCTACTGCTCGGACTCCACCCGCACGTACGCGATCGGCCCGCCGCCCGCCGAGTTCCTCGCCTACTACGAGGTGCTGCAATCGGCGCAGGACGCGGCGTGCGCCGCCGTTCGGCCCGGAATCACGGCGGAGGCCGTCGATGCCGCCGCACGTGAGCCGATCGCGGCAGCCGGTTACGGCGACTATTTCATCCACCGGACCGGCCACGGCATTGGCTTGGAGACGCACGAGGAGCCCTACATCGTGGCGGGCAACGCCGAGCCGCTCGAGCCGGGGATGGCGTTCTCGGTGGAACCGGGGATCTACCTCGGGGCGCACGGTGCGCGCATCGAGGACATTGTGATCTGCACCGCGCACGGCGGCGACCGGCTGAACAAGGTCACCCGCGACCTCGTCGTCGTCCCCGTCTGATGCAACGCCGAGGTGCGCGATGAAAGGCCACGAGCTGGATGACGAGGTAGCGGCGCTCCTCGAGCTCACCGACGAGCTCGTCGAACGGGAGGTGCGGCCCGCCGTGGCGGCGGCGGAGGAGTCCGCCGCGTTCCCGCGCGCGGTATTCCGCACGCTGGGCAAGGCCGGCCTGCTCGGCCTGCCCTACCCTGCGGCATACGGTGGCGCGGGCCTGCCGTACGAGGTCTACCTGCGGGTGGTGGAGAAGCTCGCGGCGGGCTGGCTCGCCATCGGCCTCGGCGTGAGCGTGCACACCCTCGCCTGTTTCCCCATCGCCGCCTGGGGCAGCGACGGCCAGCGTGAGCGATGGCTGGCCGGACTGCTCGGCGGCGAGCTGCTCGGCGCCTACTGCCTGTCCGAGCCGCAAAGCGGCTCGGACGCGGCGGCGCTGGCCACCCGCGCGGCACGCGACGGCGACAGCTATGTGATCGACGGCGTCAAATCCTGGATAACCCACGGCGGCGCGGCCGACTTCTACACGCTGTTCGCCCGCACGTCGGGCGACCCCTCAGGACCCGAACGCGCGCGCGGGATCAGCTGCCTGCACGTCCCCGCCGGCACGCCCGGAGTGTCCGCCGCGCCGGCCGAGCACAAGATGGGCATGGGCGCGTCTGTCACGACCCAGATGATTTTCGACGGGGCTCATGTGCCGGCCGACAATCTCGTCGGCGAACAGGGCGCGGGATTCAAGATCGCGCTAGCGGCGCTCGACGCGGGCCGGCTCGGCATCGCGGCATGCTCGGTCGGGCTCGCACAGGCCGCGCTTGACGCGGCGGTCGGCTATGCGCGTGAGCGGCGGCAATTCGGCCGGCCGGTCATCGAGTTCCAGGGCCTGTCGTTCATGCTCGCCGACATGGCGACCTCGGTTGAGGCCGCTCGCGCGCTGTACCGCGCGGCGGCGCGGCGCAAGGACGCCGGGCAGCCGTTCGGCACCCAGGCCGCGATGGCCAAGCTGTTCGCCTCCGACACCGCGATGCGGGTGGCCAGCGACGCGATTGGCGTTCTCGGCGGCTACGGCTATGTGGCGGATTTTCCCGTTGAGCGGTATTTCCGCGAGGCCAAGATGCTGCAGCTGGTCGAGGGCACGAACCAGATTCAGCGGCTGGTGATCGGCCGGGCCCTCGCACAGCCCGCACAGCGGGTGTAGCACCGCGCGGAGCCGTTAGGGAAAATGGGCGGCGAGCACCGCCCGCGCACGTGCGGCCGGGCAGGCATTGACACCGCACGCCTGGCTGCGCTGTTGTTCGGAGTGTCAGATCGTTTCGGCCTCGCCGTGTCCGGTGTGGCGAGGCCGGGTGCCGCATGGCCGACCGTCACCCCGGGGACCACCACGGCGCCGCACCGAGAAGGGTTCATGACATGGGCGAGTGGGACGCAACGTCTTATGAGGGCAAAGGCACGATCCTGCGGGTCGTGCGCGCCGAGGCCGACCGCATGTTCGCGCTGGCCGAGCCGCCCGACGCCTGGGAGGCGCCGACCGCGTGCGCGGGCTGGACAACCCGTGACGTGGTCGGGCACCTGGTCGACACAACCGAGGGCTACTTCGCCGCCTTCGACGCGGCGCGCGGGCTCAGCCAAGCCGAGGCGGCGTACGGCCTGCCGGGCATGAAGGCCAGGGTCGACGAGAAGGCGACGGGATTCCGCGACCTCAGCCAGCAGGAGATGACGAGCAGGCTGCGCGCTGACTTCCAGAAGATGACGGGCATCCTCGACAAGCTCGGCCCCGAGGAGTGGACCGGCTTCATGGTGCCGCATTTCTATATGGGACCGCTGCCCGCCTTCTTTTACGCGGCCGGCCAGCTGATGGACTACGCGGTTCACTCGTGGGACATCCGCCAGGGGACGGGGCGCGCGCATGGCCTGTCCGGCGACGCCGCCGACCTGCTCGTGCCGTTCATGTTCGTGCTGTGGCAGTCGACCGTGCGGGCGGACGCGGACCTCACGCCGATGCAGCTCGGCGTCCGGGTGAGCGGCCGCAACGGCGGCGACTACCGCATCACGGTGAACGAGAAGGGGATGTCCTACGAGCAGGGCTCCGCGGACGATCTGCCCACGGTGCTCGAGTTCGATGCGGGCAGCATGGTGCTGAGAACGTTCGGCCGCGGCAACGGTGGCACCGTGCGGGGAGACATGGGCATCGCCGATCGCTTCCTGAACCTGTTCTTCCCCATCTAGCCTGGAGGTTCACCGGCGCCGGCCCCGGGCTCGGCGTCGTACTCGGCTGGCGTGCGCCCAGTCGGCAGCTGGTGTTTGGCCACCCGCGCCGTTGGCGTGCGCGGAAGCTCGGCGATCGCCTCCCAGAACCGTGGCACCTTGTAGGACGCGAGCCGGTCGGCGGTCCAGTCACGCAAGGCGGCGAAGTCGAGCCGCTCACCAGGCACGGGCACCACGAACGCCTTCACATCCTCCTCTGAGAACTCCGAAGGGATCCCGACCACGGCGCAGTCAAGCACCGCCGGATGGCCGAGCAGAACCTCCTCCACCTCAAGCGGCGAGAGGTTCTCGCCCCGCCGGCGCAGCACCTCCTTCTTCCGAGCAACGAAGGTGTACGTGCCGTCGTGGTTAACGGTGACCAGATCCCCGGTGCGCAGCCAGCCGCCGGACAGCACCTGTGCCGTCTCGTCCGGCATCTGCCAATACCCGGGCGTCACCGCTGGGTTGCGTAGGCGCAGTTCGCCGCTCTTGCCGGGCGGAACGTCGCTGCCGTCGTCCGCGACCACCCGGGCGTGGTTCACCAAGCCGAGCCGTGGGTGCTGCCGCGGCGCCCCGAGCGTGCGGAAAGGCCGGGTGCCATGCGGCCAGACCAGCCCGTACGGCGTTTCGGACAGCGCGTAGCCGCACACGATACGCAGGCCGAAGCGGCTCTCGATCTGCTCCTGTCGCTGCTTGGTCGGCGCGGGGCCGGTGTAGCAAAGCCGCAGCGGTGTGTCGGCGTCGTCGGCTCGCTCCGGCTGGCGCATCAAGATCTCCACCATCGCGCCGATGGCGTTGAACTCCGTGGCGCCGTGCCTTCGGGCCGAATCGAGGAACCCGCTGGCGGAAAAACGCGGTAGCAGCACCAAACCGGCGCCGCAGGCCAGCGAGCCCATGACCGAGTACGCGGGCGCGTTGATGTGAAACAGCGGCAACGACGTCATCAGGCGGTCGTCCGCTGTCAGCTCCAGCCAGTAAGGGAACCCCTCGCCGGCCATCGTGTAGGCACGGTGGGTCTGCATGACGAGCTTGGACCTGCCGGTGGTACCGGAGGTCGGGATCAGCACCGCGAGGTCATCGGGTCCGACGGCGCTGGGCAGGTCGGCGCCCGTCTCCTCCGGCGATGTCCAGTCGCCGACGACCTGGTGAACGTCGAGTGCGCCAAGGTCGATGCCCTCAGTCACGATGCTCGGCGCGAGGCCGGGGTCGGTGATGATCGCGCGCGGCCTTGTCTGCCTGACGAGGCCCGCTAGCTCGGCGGCGGTGCCTCGCGGGTTCGTCGGCACGGTGACGGCGCCAATCGAGGCAAGCGCGAGCCAGCAGAGCAGGTAGGGCGGGGTCGTGCGGGTGGTGACAACGACGAGGTCGCCGCGGCGGATGCCGGCCTGCCGCAATGCTCGCGCCGTCGCCGCGACGCGGGACGCCGCGCCGGCGAAGGTCAGCTCGCCGTCGTCGGTCCGAAGCCACGTGCCGCCCGGGTCTGCGTCTGCGGCGCGGGACAAGATTTGCGGGATTGTAAGGAACAACCAATCAACTCCCGAACGGCTGCCGCACTGTGACCTGTCGCCGCAGATGACTCTTGCACGAATGCGCCGACCGCGTCGAGCCGTGGCGTCGCCTGTCGCCTCCGTGCCTTTGGGCTTTGCGGCTTTGCCCGGCATGTGCCATCGTTCGGACCGTGCGGAAATATGTGATCATGGGTGTTCAGGGCAGCGGCAAAGGGACGCAGGCGGCCATGCTGGCGCGCGATTTCTCCCTCACGCAGATCGGCGTCGGGGACATCTTCCGATGGCACGTGCAAAGCCACACCAAGCTCGGTGCGCAGATCCGCCGGACCATGGCGCACGGCGAGCTGGTCGGAGACGAGGCGGTCGAGAAGGTCGTTCGGGACCGCCTAGACCAGCACGACTGGAACTACGGGTTTATCATCGACGGGTTCCCCCGCAACCGCCGGCAGGCGGAGTTCTTCCTCGAGAGCTACGACATCGACGGCGTCATACACCTAGACCTGCCGGATTCCGAGGTCCGGCGGCGGGTGCTCGCGCGCCGTCTGTGCTCGCGCTGCGGCATGGACTACAACCTCATCGCGCACCGGCCGAAGGTCGAAGGCAGGTGCGATGTGTGCGGCGGCGAGCTGGTCCCGCGCGAGGACGACACGGAGGACGCGCTGGTGGCCCGGGTGCGGGACTACCACGAAAAGACCGATTCCGTGCTTGACCTGTTCCGGCGTAAGGAATACGTCTTCACCGTGGACGCGAGGCCGGACAAGGCCGCGGTGCAGCGGGCCATCCGCCAGCAGCTCGGCCTGCTCGGCGACCTGCGCGCCTCGTCGGCGTGAGCTAGCGCGCACGCTCCGCGCCGCATGGGCGACGCGGCGCGGGTCGGGAACAACTTATGAGCGAGAAGGCCCCGGATCGCCCTGCGCTGGCCGGGGACGGCCCACGGAGGTGCGCGTGACCGAGCTCAGCCGCGGCCGACGAATGCTGGTGCTCGGAATCTGCTGCATGAGCTTGCTGATCGTGAGTCTCGACAACACGATCGTCAACATCGCGCTGCCGTCGATCAAACACGACTTTCACGCCTCCATCTCCGGGCTGCAATGGACGGTCGACGCCTACCTGCTCGTCCTCGCCAGCCTGCTGATGCTGTCCGGGTCGACGGCCGACCGGATCGGCCGCAGGCGGACATTCCAGCTTGGTCTGGCCCTGTTCAGCCTGGGCTCCCTGCTGTGCAGCCTCGCGCCGTCGCTCGGTTGGCTGGTGACCTTCCGCGCGCTGCAAGCCGTCGGCGGGTCCATGCTCAACCCGGTGGCGATGTCGATCATCGTCAACGTCTTCACGCAGCCGAGGGAGCGGGCCAGGGCGATTGGCGTGTGGGGCGGTGTCGTCGGTATCAGCATGTCCCTCGGCCCGATCGTCGGGGGAGCGCTGACCGCATCCGTCGGCTGGCGCTCGATCTTCTGGATCAACGTGCCAATTGGCCTCGCAGCCATTGTCCTGACCGCGCTCCGGGTCCCCGAGTCCAGGGCGCCTCGTCCGCGCCGCCTCGACCCGGTGGGCCAGCTGCTGATGATCGTAACTCTCGCCACGCTGACCTACGGGATCATCGAAGGCCCCCGCTCCGGCTGGGCGTCAGCGCCGATTCTGTCCTGCTTCGCGATCGCAGCGGCCGGGTTGACCAGCCTGATCGCTTACGAGCTTCGGCGCGAAGAACCGTTGATCGACGTGCGGTTCTTCCGCAGCGCGCCATTCGCGGGCGCTACGCTCATCGCCATTTGCGCGTTCGCCGCACTGAGCGGCTTTCTCTTCCTCAGCACGCTGTACCTCCAGGACGTCCGGCACTTCAGCGCCTTTCACGCGGGCCTGTACATGGTGCCGATGGCAGCCATGGCGCTTATCTTCGCCCCGCTCTCGGGCCGGATCGTCGGCACCCGCGGTCCGCGGCTGCCGTTGGTCGTCGCCGGACTCGGCATCATCGCAAGCGGCGCCGCGCTCACCACGCTTTCTGCCCAGACTGCGGTCGGCTGGCTGCCCGCGACGTTCGTGATCTTCGGCATCGGGTTCGGCATGGTGAACACGCCGATTACCAACAACGCGATCTCCGGCATGCCCCGGGCACAGGCGGGCGTGGCGGCCGCCGTGGCGTCGACCAGCCGTCAGCTCGGCCAGTCGCTCGGCGTCGCCGTCATCGGCGCGGCGGTAACCTCGCGCATCCATGGACCGTTCACAGCGAGCTTTGCTGCCGCGAGCCATCTCGGGTGGTGGATCGTCGTCGGATGCGGGATCGCAGTCCTCTTGCTTGGCTTGCTGACCACGAACCGCTGGGCACAAGCCACGGCAGCGGCCACGGCACGCCGGCTGGCCGCGGATGAGGCGCTTGCCGGTGGCGACGAGCCCCCGGAACCCCCCGCTCACCTGCCGTTTCCGGTGAGGACCTGGTGAGCGTGCGCGGGGTGGAAGAATCCACGGCGCGCCCGTGAACCGCCCGCAGCCGTGCGCTCGCTCGATGCTGCGGATCTGGCCGCGCTTGACCGGATTGTGGCGAAGCTGCAGGTCTACGGCCAGCCCTGAACACGCGGGGCCCCGCCCGCAGATCCTGGCTTGGGCGGGGCCTTTGGTACGTCTTTCGTAGTGCGGGTGCTACTTGAGCGCCCCTGCGGTGAGGCCGGAGATGATGCGCTTCTGCGCGAAGATCACAAGCAGCGCGACCGGGATCGTCACGATCACCACCGCGGCGTCGATCAGGTTGTAGAACACGTGGTACTGGCTGTGCCCGATGTTCACGATGGCGAGTCACTGGTGATGAACGACAACGCGAACGCGAAGTCGTTCCAGGCGAGGATGAACGACAGGATCGTCGCGGTGAACACACCCGGCAGCGCCACCGGCACGATGACCTTGCGCAGCGCCTGCAGCCGGGTCGCGCCGTCCACGATCGCCGCCTCCTCAAGCGCGGCTGGGATCTGGGAGAAGAAGTTGGTCAGCAGCCAGGTCGCGATCGGCAGCGTATAGATGAAGTAGGCAATGATCAGCCCGGGCAGGGTGTTCAACAAGCCCACGTTCTTATAGGCGATGACCATCGGGCCGACCATCGCCAATATCGGAAAGAAGCTCACGATCAGGATGAAGCCAAGGATCGAACCCTTGAACCTCATCCTGGTGCGGGCAAGCCCGTAACCCGCCAGAGCGCCGATGAAAACCGACAGCACGGTGACACCCAAGCAGACGATCGCGCTGTTGATCAGCGGCTGGATGAAGTTGTACTTGCTGAAGATGGAGGTGTAAGCGCTGAAGGTCGGATGGTGCAGGAACAGGCCCGTGGTGCCGCTGCTGAGCTCGTCCGCCGACTTCAGCGAGGTGATCACCATCCAGTAGAACGGGAACAGGCTCGCCAGCACGAAGATCGCGACCAGCACGTAGAAGAGCGTTCTTGACGCGAATTTGCCTGGCCGCCATGACCGCCGTGAGAGGACCTGCGGCAGGCGGGCCGTGATCGCTTCTGTGCTCACTG